>Ga0206128_1000031_pt1 | contig 179098 bp, 153 predicted proteins | sample Helgoland_Spring_7_FD_148601 | JGI IMG/M metagenome (GOLD analysis project Ga0206128, IMG submission 148601) | Pelagic subsurface seawater microbial communities from Kabeltonne, Helgoland, North Sea - Helgoland_Spring_Bloom_20160426_1 | ecosystem: Environmental > Aquatic > Marine > Epipelagic ... | reverse complement strand
TTCCGGGCGCACTGTCAGTATTGGTGCTTGCCCGGTTTCTCTAGCAGTTTATGCTCAAGTTTTTGATGCTGACCAGCTTAGCTCCATCGCATGGATATTTGTGTGAGGCCTATGCAAATTCTGAGTTATATAAGGTTCTATTTTCTTCGAGAGGCAATGGGTCGTGTGAATGATGCCGTTGTTGGTTTAAGTAATAACGGATGTAACAATCGCGGATTTCCTAACCCATTACAGATATATTAATCAATAGGTTACCGTCTAAGTACAATTCCCGCCGCCATAGATACTACTAAAAAATCTGTATATTCCTGCCTCGTTTGGCGGGAATTTTATGTTCTTCTGGCAGCTGACAAATTCGATCCATATGGGTAGTAGTGCCATCGCCATATTCCCACACCAACTGCTCTCCCTCCATATATCGTCTAACCACCACCGGGCCCCAACCGAAAACATTGAAATCCAATACCTTTTTGTTCCAGGTCATACTTGCAGAGGATCGACCACAGTACTCTTTATCACCAACGGTAAAGAGTACAGAGCCCTCGGTATCATTAGAATTTAAACCGACAACATCGACACTGCGATTGGGACCGCCGTCATGAATAACGCCCGATGCAGTAACCACTACCCGTGAGCCACATTGTTCAACCCGTTCCACATGTCCAGTATGCCCGCCTTTAACGCCAATCCATAAGCCGCGAATATCATCGGCGTCTTCTGGCAGCGGTTCAGTGCACTCAGACAAAATAGGTAAAGGAAAATGATTGTAGCCACAACCCGGCGTATTGCCCTTGGGAATTTCGGCAGCTATCTTTCCGCTACCGTCGAGCAAGGGTAATTCACAATAATTAATGGTGCTGCCATCGCCTGCCAATATGGTCGGATCCGTCATTAGTGGTGGGCGCGCTGAAAAATACATCTGCCAAAATGCACCTATAAATAGTACAGCTAGGACCGTGAAAATTCTCAGCAACCATTTTTTCATAAACCTACCTTTTATTGGGCATGGGCGGTATCCAGTCTTTCCTGAAGGTCGCGTTTAACAAACTTGCCGCTGGCGTTTTGGGGCAGTGGCTGCTCGACGACCCAGATATAGCGGGGTATCTTAAAGGCAGCCAGTTTCTCCCGTAAAAAGTCTCTTAATGTCTCCGCGTTGATTTCAGTACCGGCGGCTGGGAAAATAGCGCATCCCACTTCTTCTCCAAGCCTTTCATCTGGTACAGAAAATACTGCGCACTCGGCAACAGCTGGATAGCTGAAAATAGCGGCTTCTACCTCGGAGCTGTAAATGTTTTCACCGCCGCGCAGCACCATATCTTTAGCGCGATCAACCAGATATACGAAGTTATCCTCATCAAGATAGCCAATGTCACCAGTGCGCAGCCAGCCGTCCACTATGGTTTCGGCGGTGGCTTCGGGACGATTGAGGTAACCCTTAATGATATGAGGGCCATAAATACAGATTTCGCCAATCTCACCGCGGGGCAGATCCGCACCCTGCTCGTCAACAGCCTTGATGTCACAAACCGGAACTATTAAACCCGCACTGTTGGGTTTGCTGGTTAAAAAGGCTCCGTAGCTGCCGGTTGCTAAGCCACAGGTCTCGGTCAGGCCGTAGCCTTGGGCGGGTATTGCTTGGCCACCGACGCTGTCGATTTTTTCGATTAGATCTGGCTGTACCGGGGCGCCACCACCACCCAGGGTGGTCAGCGATGAAATATCCCGGCTGTCGAAGTCGGGGTGATTAATCAGTTCCCGGCCCATAAGGGGCACCCCACTAAAGTTGGTGATTTTTTCCTGCTCGATTAGACGCAACGCTTCTCCTGCTTCCCACTTGTACATATGCACCAGCTTACCGCCGGAGGCAGTGACACTATGTGCCAAGCCATTCATGGCGGTAACGTGAAACAACGGAGTGGCCAGCAACCCTGTTGGGGGAACGGCGTTGGGATCCATAGGATTGGGAGGCTGCTCACCTTTGATCAGGGCATTTGCCGTGCCTTGACTGAGGCTGACAAACAGGGAGCTTAATAATTGGTTGAGGCAACTGCGATGGGTTAGCTGGGCGCCTTTGGGGAAGCCGGTGGTGCCAGAGGTGTAAAAGATACAAACGTCGTCATCCGGGTCAATGGTAACCATGGGCATGTAGGGTTCTGTTTTCAGAACATCGCGCCAGGGGGTGGCCCATTGGGGGGGCTCGTCTACACGCACAGCCACGACAGGCAGCTTGGAGAATTGTTCTGCAATTTCGCTAAAGCGACTTAGCCGCTCAGCATCGCAAATCAGCATTTTAGCCTGGGAATCATTCAGGCCGTACTTTAATTCCTCTGCCACCCACCAGGCATTGACGCCTACCGTCACGGCACCGATGGAGGCGATAGCCCAGTTGCAGAGCAACCACTCCGGGTAGTTGCGCATGGCGATAGCCACGCGATCGTGCTGCGTGATGCCTTGGGATGTGAGCCAGTTAGCGATACGGGCCACTTGTTCGTGGGCTTGGTTATAAGTCCAGCGCTCATCCCCATAAACCAAATAATCCCTCTCGCCATGCACATCGGTGCTAAGCCACAGGTCGCGTAGCGATCCAGGCGCATTTGCCCAGGTCTTCATCATATTGCCGCGGACTTCGGTCTCGGTGATGGCAAACATCTGATCCGGTGCAGTCATGGCGGCAGTAGTTTGCTTCAAAACGTCTAACATTTTTAACCCCTTCGTATAATAAGTTACCTAGTCCATATCGTCAGCCATGGGGCGAAGCACTCTTTGGTGAGGGTAGAATCTCTTAATTTATAATGGCATACTTAGTGCCAATAGGCAAATAGAGCGGGCTCTGAGATATCAGTTGTATAAAGTTACCGTCCGTATGGGGCAGAGTTTTAGTGCTGAGGCCTGAGATCACTAGTATCTGCTCCTCTGACCCTAGCGATATACTCCGATGGCGTTTCCCCAAACCATCGTTTGAAACTGCGCCTGAAGCTGGATACGTCATTAAAACCCATTAAATGCCCGACACTTTCGACAGATAAGCCTGCATCGGCTAGATAGTTGGCGACCTGTTTTTTGGCTAGTTCGTCGCGAATTATTTGGAATTGGGTTCCTTCCAAATCTAGCTTTCGGATCAGTGTGCGTGAGCTCATACAGAGCTTTTTTGCCACCTCATTTATGGTCCATATCCTGCCTGGGTTTTCAACGATGAGTTTTGATACCCTCTGTTCAATCGACAAACCAAGAGTTCCTGCCTCATCAGCTGTTATTTCTTTTAGCTGCTGCTCGCAGATCGCCAAAGCTTGCTTGTGCAGCTCAGAATCGGCTGTCGGTGACGGCACCGATAATAGAGATGATGAAACAATGATTTCAGTGGCTGAATGATTGAACTGTATGTTGTCACCAAAGGCGTTGTGATACTTCTTCCAATAGCTTGGCTTTGGATAAGAAAAATAGACCTGGCCTTTGAACTGCCCAGCACCTATAAAAAAATCTATAGCTGAAAATAGTCCACTGAATACAGTTTCGGTTATAAATAATCGCAAATCCTCCAGGTCGAAAGTTTCAGCAAAACTGATCTTAAGGCCAGCTGCATTCTCACTGACTGAGGTATTAAAAAATTCCACTCGAGTTTGCCCGTATTTAGCGAGTAATGTCAGTGCGGTTCGAAGATCAGGACCACTAAAAGCAGCCACACCCAGAGGGCCATGGGTTGGCAAGTTTAACTGAGTCCCAACTGACAGCCCTAAATCTTCTCGTCCGTAAATAGCCAGTGCATTTCTATAGACGATAAGCATATCGTCCCGAGGAGTTGTCCCATCAAGAGTCATTAATTCTTCATAGGAAAGATTTGTGCCATCAAAATAGGTTTGACTGTTTTCTTCGCTGAGCCCCAAATATCGAAATAGGATGCGAGCATAGCTTGATGGAGAATGTTTGTGACTTCGCATGTGCAGACAACCTAAAAAATCTAGCCCAATTATTGTGGTATCAACCCATACCGCCGATCTGAGTTTAACCCTGCACTGCGTATAATGTCACTATTTGTCCCCCTAGTGTCATGTTTTGTTCTTCTCGACCAGGAGGATCTGTTAAATACTATAAGACAATTTGGTGCTCAATAAAGGTAGGGGGCTTTACCATGAATGCACATCTCTCCACTTCTGATCAGGCTGATGATTTAGGGCTGTTTAAAGCCCTCATAAAAAAGCCCAAAATAGCTTGGCCTACAATCATTTTGCTTGTGGTCTCTTTTGTTATCTTTGGTTTATCAACCCTCGCCTATGTAGAGGGGGTGTTGCCGCTAGTTTGGGCGATTATAATTAATGCCATTGCGGCTTACTTGTCCTTCACGCCAGCCCATGATGCGTCTCACGGCTCAGTTAGTTCCAGCCGAGAATTGAACGATTGGGTTGGCCGAATTGCTACTATGTTGCAGTCACCCGTGCCTTTTTTCCGCGCCTTTCGTTACTTACATATGCAGCATCACAGGTTCACCAATGATAGAGCGAAAGATCCTGACGTGTATGTTGGTAGCGGACCAGGTTGGCTTCTACCACTAAAGTGGGCGACTCTAGATCTCAACTATCTATATTGGTATTTAAGGCCCTCGGTGTTTATGCAAAGGCCAAAAAGTGAACGCATAGAAATGCTTTTAGCGCTTTTTTTTGGGGCAGTTGTATTTGTAACTGCCACCCTCAGTGGTTGGCTAAACTACTACCTACTGCTGTTTATTGTTCCGAACCGTATCACAGCCGTATTTTTGGCAATTACTTTTGATTTTTTGCCCCACTATCCACACCAGGCACAGGCAAAAGACGAGCCTTTTCAATGCACATCAAATCGTATTGGTATGGAGTGGTTGTTAACACCGGTACTGCTCTCTCAGAATTATCACCTCGTACATCATCTGTATCCAACCGTTCCGTTTTATCGCTATCTTAAAATTTGGAATGCGCGAAAAAATTATCATCAGTCGAAAAATCCCGCTACAACTGATACCTTTGCACTAAGCGCAACAAATTCTGTAACTGTGTCGGGTCAGTTCGACGAGTAGGCCAGGTTTCAGGTTAAGCAGCGCATAAAAAATCATTGATTGAACACAGGCTTGCGTTTTTCCATAAACGCGCTCATCCCTTCTTTGGCATCCGGCGTAACACGATTGGCAGCGACGGCTGCGGTTTCATCTGCCATGGATTCGTCAAGGGTTTTGGTTTCATGCCCAACAACAGCGTCAAGCATCGATTTCACTGCTTTTCGGGGTTGTGCCGCAAATTGCTCGCAGCCTATAAATGCCCAAGATCTGTGGACTGGACGACTGAGATTCCTCGCAACCCCTCGGGCAAAATTCTCAAAGTGAAATTGCGTAAACCATACTGGAAAGGGAGAGCGCGCCAAGTCTCCTGATTCTAAGTACTTTTTAGCCTTCTCAATGGGCCAAAGTACAGGTTAGACGAAACGCAAAAACGGCGTGAGTCTTTGCGGAAGGTCCATTTAAAAACCTAGATTTTAGTATGTTCCTTCAGACCTTCGGGATCTAAAATTTTTAACCGACCGTAGCCTACCTCTATAAATTTTTGTTGTTGTAGTTCTTGGAGATGCAGTGAAAGCGTCTGGCGGCTAATATTGAGTGTCTGGGCAAGACGTTCTTGGGTAACTTCAATGATTTTTGAGTCCCTAAAAGCACTAACGGCGTTTTGATAAAGAATGGCTCGCCCAACTCTTTTAGCCCCTGTCAATAAATGATTGAACCACAATAAATCATGCATTAAATAAAACAAATAGTTTATCTCTTCAATTATCTGTACATAGAGTTGAGGCCATTCCTGGCAGGCCTCTCTGATCTTCGAACAGGGAATGGTGAGTAGTTGGCTATTTTCTGATACCCATATCTCTCGGCGGATTATATTTGCGGCAGGAGTACCAAAAACACCATTCCAGGAAACCCAGACGCCCTTTTGCACAGGAATTGCGTTTGCCTCTACGCCGCTGGCGGTTCTCTGGCGAGCCTGAATAAATCCAGACATAACAAAACATAAATTTTCCCAGGGTTGGTTGGGTCGAACTAGCAGACAGTCCTGATCATAATAATCACACCCTGCACTCTGGGCTAATTTATCTATGAGATTCGCAGGCATATTACGAAAAGTATCAGTAGATCTAATAATCTCTATAGCATCCTGCTTTTTCATTATGAGCCCTTTAAAAACGTCCAAAATTGGGAAAATGTAAGATTTCTGACAGTCTTACACTTGTCAATTAGCATATCGTATGTCGAAACATAAAAACAAGGGGAGTAATACAATATGAAATTAAAAAGTAAAAACTGTTTTCACCAAAGCTTGATAGCGATGAGTCTTAGCGCAATATTTGTGGCGCCGGCGTTTGCCGAATTAGAGGAAATCGTTGTTACAGCGCAAAAACGCACTGAAAGTGTTCAAGATATCCCTATTTCCATTACTGCAATTACTGGTGAGGAGCTAACCAACCGCGGCCTTACTGACTTCACTCAGGTCGCTCAAACCGTCACCAACTTTGACCTGCCGGTTTCCAATATTTCACGAAATGTATCCGTACGTATTCGCGGAATCGGCTCTAGCGGCACTAACCCAGGTATTGAATCCAGTGTTGGTGTTTTTCTTGATGGTTTATACCAGCCCAGTGGCGCGCAGATTTTGGGTGAGCTCAGTGATATTGCAAGTGTAGAAATATTGCGTGGGCCCCAAGGCACGCTTTACGGAAGAAATACTCCTGTTGGGGCTGTTAACGCCACAACACGGGCGCCGCAACAAGAATTTGAATCTCTTTTTCGAGGTGGCTTTGGCAACTATGAGCAGCGTTGGCTAAATGGCTATGTAGGCGGCAGTTTGTCTGAGACTGTATCTGGCAGATTGTCGTTCTGGACGCGGGATCGTGACGGCTATGATATGAATCTATTCACCGGCAAAAGAATTAACTCTGCTGAGACCAGCGGAGCACGTACCAAACTGTTGTTCCAAGCGAATGATAATTTAGACCTTACTCTAGTCGCTGGTTACAGTGTTTCAGATAGTGAGTGCTGTATAGCTGAGCAGATCAATCCTACAGGCCCTTTGGGGATAGCGACGCAAGGGTTTTTGGATGCCCAGGAGGCAGCTGGAACGCCATTTTTAAATTTTGATGACAGCGATCACGTAGTCAATGCTGATGAAACGCCTGATGACCACACAGAGACTAAGGTTCTGTCTCTCACTGCAGATTGGCAGCTATCTGGAGGTCATACGCTAACATCAATCTCAGGTTACCAGGATTGGGATAATCAGGTAGAGGTCGCCACAGATTCACATACTGCCGATATTATTAAGCTCTGGCAAAATCAACGCAATGAGATCCTTAGCCAGGAATTCCGCATAGCCTCACCTGGAGGCGAAAAATTTGATTACCTCGCTGGTCTTTATCTCTACCAACAGGAAACCACCTTCACCGAGAAATTCTTGGTTACAGATAATAAGTCTTCACGTACCTTCGCTAATCCTAATGCTCCCTTTTGCTTGCCAGCAAACGGTGGTTGTTCGACGGTAGTCGGTGACAATGGTGGCTCCTTGTTTGAGCAGGATACGGATAGTGTAGCGGTCTATGCCAATGGTACCTACCACATCAATGATCAGTGGAATGTCACTGGGGGACTGCGTTGGAGTCAGGATGAAAAAGATTTTGATGTAAACCACTTCAATGACCCTACTAATGGCCCCGTGGTTAACATATTTTTATTTCCACCAATTGATCCTGATGCTGACTCGCGGAACGAACAAAAGGTTACTTGGTCGGCTAATTCTCGCTATAACCTCAGTGATGATGTGATGTTGTTTGGCGCCATTTCTACCGGTTTTAAATCGGGAGGCTTTAATTCTCGCAGGCTGCCTACCGGATCCGCGCTTGAATTTGATTCAGAGTCAGCCACTTCCTACGAGATTGGTTTTAAGGGGTTTTTCGCTGACCGAACAGTAATGTTGAATGCAACTGCCTACCATACAACTCTGGAAGACTTTCAGGAGACTGCGCTGGCACCTACAGGTACTGGATTTATCGTCTCCAACGCAGGTGAACAGCAAGTGCAAGGTATAGAGGCAGATTTCCGTTTTTCGCCCAATGATAATTTTTCCGTGGACGGCGGCATTGCTTTTCTGGACTCAGAGTACACTGACTTTGCGGGTGCACAATGTGGCTTAGGTGAGACGCCAGATGATCCTGCCACTAAAACCTGTGATCGAACAGGCGAAACGCCCTCCAATGCACCGGAGTGGTCGATTAACTTGGGCTTGCAATGGGACCAAGAGGTAAGTGATGCATTAGGCCTGCGATTGCGTGCGGATTACAACTGGCGCGATGATCAAAACATTACCCGCGTTACCCAGGATTCAACCGCTGATATTGACGCTTACGGTTTGCTGAATTTGCGGGCAGCATTGGGTTCAAGCGATGGACGCTGGGAAGTTGAAGCCTTCGTTAATAATGTTGCCGACGAAGCCTATTTCGTCCAAGCGGCAAAACAGCCATTAGGAGCTCTTATCAGTGCAGGTGGCTTTGCTGGCGCAGGTGGTTCGGTCGGCTGGTACGGTGCGCCTAGAACTTTTGGTCTCCAATTTACTCTCCGCCCCGGAATGTAATTACACATCCCCTCAGGATGTTTTTAAGCCGGGGCTCTTCCAACAGGAAAGCCCCGGCCTTTTTTTCAGGACTAATTAATGAAAAGCCAGCCTTGGCTCGAAATATATAACGAGCTAAATATCCAAATGCCCCGCTTTGCGGACCATACAATGGGTACTTATCTCGAGGCTCATGCGCAAGCAAAGAGCGACGCAATAGCGCTCACAATGTTTGACAAGTCGATGACATTTGCTGAGTGCAACGCCCAAGCGAATCGATTGGCCAATGCTCTTAGTAAACGCAATATAGGCCAGGGTGACGTTGTCGGCCTGCATATGCCCAATATTCTGCAATATGTGATTGCTTTAGCGGCTATCAGCAAGCTGGGAGCAATCGGTACAGGAATTTCTCCGATCATGGCGCCTGTGGAGGTCACCCATCAGATTTTGGATGCCAATGTAAAAGCGTTATTGAGTTTGGAAGATTTAGGCGCATCATTAGAAGGTATTGCCGAACTGCCATCCTGTTTAGAGCAAGTGATTATCTGTGGTATTCAAGATTACGATAGCTCTCGTACTGTCTCTACCCCTAAACTTAAAGGTGTGGAGGTAACAGCGTTTAAAGAATTAATAAGTGATCAATCCGACCACTTTGAGCCGATTGATGTGAATCCCGATAGTATCTTTATGATTCAGTACACGGGCGGCACAACTGGTGCCCCCAAAGGCGCTCAGCTGTCTCATCGCGCATTAGTCTGTAACGCGCAGATGGCTTTTGCGACAAATCATCAATCCAATACACAGGGTATGACACTGGGTTCAGCGTTTCCTTTGTTTCATGTTGCTGGTTTAACTAATGCCTTATCCTGCATGGTCTTTGGCGGGCAATATCTGCTATTTCCTGACCCCCGCGACACAGATCATATCTGTGCTGTTTTCAAAGCGATACCACCCACCCATATGGTTGCGGTGCCGGCGCTATATGAAATGCTGTTAGCCAATCCGGCCTTCAAGGAAATCGACTTTAGTCATCTCCTTGTTGCACATACTGGAGCAGCCCCAGTTACCCAAGCGACACTAAAAGCTCTGACTGCAGTGATCGGTAACAATAAAATCTCAGATGGGTTTGGTATGACTGAAACAGGGCCAACCCATGTGGTACATCCCAACCGGCGGTATAAACTTGGCTCAGTAGGAATTCCTATCATTGGCTCAGATCTTCGCATTGTAGATACGGATACGGGTAGCCATGTTGTAGGTGTTGGCGAAGTGGGTGAAATCATTACCAGCGGCCCGCATTTGATGAGCGGCTACCTCAACCGACCAGATGCCACCGCCGAATCCATGCGAGAGATGGATGGCAAGCTGTGGATGTATACCGGAGATGTGGGCTATATAGATGAAGAGGGCTATCTATTTCTCTGTGATCGCGCCAAAGATATGCTTATTGTTGGCGGATACAAAGTATTTTCCGTTGAGCTTGAAGATAAGCTCTGCTCTCTACCTGAAATTGCATCCTGTGCCGTTATTGGTACTCCAGACGAACGTCGCCCAGGCAATGACGTTGTCAATCTATTTGTAGAGCTTGCCGAAGCCTATAAGCAGTCAAATCCGGATCAGCTGGCAGAACAAATAACGCTCTTTTGCCGCGCTAATATGGCGGCATTCAAAGTCCCTAAAAAGATTCATTTTATTGACAGCATCCCGCTAACTGCGGTGGGCAAGATCGATAAAAAGTCTCTGCGCAAATCAGAATAAAGTAGGAATTAGGCAAATGCATGTTGAAAATGAAGTCTATCCAAGCGATATGAAAAAATTCATGGCAGCTGGTCCCGAAGGTCCAGTTTTTATGGTCAATCTCCTTAAATTCAAGGATAAAGCTGAGTATAAAGATGGTCGTGAAACACAGCTTACGGGCAAACAGGCCTATGAGCTGTATTTAGATGCAGTAGTCAATTTGGTCACCGATTTTGGTGGCAAAGAGATATTTTGGGCTGATGTATCAGATATTGTATTGGGTCAGGCCAGCCCACTATGGGATACCATTGCAATCGTGATGTACCCAAATCGAGGTGCACTAGCAGCCATGAGTTCCAGTGAAGGGATGAAGAAAATTGCCCTGCACCGCCATGCAGGCCTGCAAGGGCAGCTCAATATTGAGACGATCAATCTACCAGCTCGTTTGGCTGACTTGTTACGTGAAGAGGAAATCGACTAATGATCTATAAAACTCTAGCCGCAGGAATTGCGGCTGTTTTGCTGGTCGCTCTGAACACCAGCGCAGCTGAAAGCGAAATAGCGCCTAATCATCCAATTGATTGGCAAAAGGGGCCGCATGTTGCAGCGCCCTTGTCAGAGCGCCCGCCAAACATTGTTTTTATTCTGGCTGATGATCTGGGTATCAATGATATTTCCACCTTTGGCGGCGGTGTAGCAGATGGTGCTGTACCCACCCCTAACATTGATCGCCTCGCTAAGCAGGGCGCCACCTTTACGCAAAGTTACGCGGGCAATGCAACCTGCGCACCTTCTCGGGCCATGTTAATGACCGGACGCTATTCCACTCGCACTGGGTTTGAGTACACGCCCACACGACCAAATTTCGGACGACTGGTCGCGAAGTGGGGCAATGAGATGGACAATAACTTACCCGAGTACAGTTATGATGCTGAATTGGATGCGACTAAGCCTCATTATAATGAGATGGGATTGGACCCAAGCGAAGTGACCATTGCCGAGTTGCTCAAACAGCGGGGTTACCATAACGTTCATATTGGTAAATGGCATCTGGGCAATGAGAATGGATCACACCCAGCTGACCAAGGCTTTGATGAAAGCTTGTTAATGGACGATCTTTTACACTTGCCAGAAGATGCGCCCAATGTTGTGAATGCTAAGCTCGAGTTCGACCCCATCGACAAAACTCTGTGGGCAATCTCTAAATATGCAACTACCTACCGCACCTCAGCCGATGGCCCTGACAAGCCACGCATCAAATTCAAACCTGGGGGTTATCTGGCAGATTATTGGACTGATGAAGCGCTCAAGGTCATTGAAAATAATAAAAATCGGCCATTCTTTCTGTATCTAGCCCATTGGGGTCCGCATACTCCCCTGCAGGCAACAAAACAAGATTTTGAAGCAGTGGGCGATATAAAACCTCATCGACTGAGAGTTTATGCGGCGATGATACGCTCAATTGATCGTTCGGTTGGTCGCGTAATGCAGAAGCTGGAGGAACAAGGACTCACCGAAAATACCATTCTGGTGTTTTCGTCAGACAATGGCGGCGCAGGCTATCTGGGACTGCCAGAGGTTAATTCCCCTTATCGCGGATGGAAAATAAGCTTTTTTGAAGGCGGCATTCGAGCACCTCTGTTTATTAAATGGCCCATTAATATTGAGCCTGAGACAAAAGTGGATACGCCGGTAGCCCATATTGATGTGATGCCGTCACTGGCCGCTGCGGCAGATGTAGAATTACCGCGTGACGTTATTATCGATGGCAAAAACCTGTTGCCTCTGGCTATGGGAAGTGGCGACATAACTCGAAAAAATGACGCTCTGTTTTGGCAAAGTGGTTATTTAAAAGTAGTTCGTGCAAAAAACTGGAAGCTTATCTATGAGGGCAAGCGTGACAAGCACTGGCTATTTGATTTAAAGGCTGATCCTACCGAACAAAATAATCTTGCCGACAAAAACCCCGAGAAGCTCAAAGAGCTCAAGACTATTTTGGCTGAGCATAACAGCGATGCGAGGAAGCCACTTTATCCGTCTACCACCAATTCCCCCACTATGATCGATAAAACCTTGGCCGAGCGCTATGAAGAGGGCGATGAGTTTGTATGGTGGCCCAATTGAGACAAGTTAAATTAAATCGTACCTCTGTCTTGTGGATACTCACGCTGGTTTATATGTTCAGTCTGGTGGACCGACAGATTATTGGCATTCTTTCGCCCATTATTAAAGCCGACCTAGGCTTTACAGATTCTCAATTGGGCTGGTTAAAAGGATTTGCGTTTGCCCTGTTGTATACCTCTGTAGGTATACCCCTAGCCTGGCTCGCGGACCGTTTTAATCGGGTACGTATCATTGCTATTTCGCTAGTGATATGGAGCGCCTTTACTGTATTTACAGGTATGGCCACTACCTTTGTGGCGATGTTGGTCGCACGCATAGGTGTCGGCATAGGTGAGGCTGGTGGCACCCCGCCGGCGCATTCAATTATCTCTGATCTCTACGCCAAAGAGCAGCGCACCTCGGCACTGGGTATCTATGGCCTGGGTGTGCCCTTAGGGATAACTCTATCCTTTTTAGCCTCAGCGGTTTTGGTGGAGTGGATAGGTTGGCGCGGCACCCTGGTTGTCCTTGGTGTCGGCGGTGTTGTCTTCGCCGCTTTAATGCTAATGCTGCTTGAAGAGCCCCAACGTGGTCAAATGGATTTGCAGGCATCTCAATCTGATCAGCCAGTTTCGATTAAACAGTCATTAGGTATTCTAAAGACAATCCCTAGCTGGTGGGGTATGTGTTTGGGTATGGCATTTGTCTCCTTTGGAAGCTACGCAATCTCAGCCTGGGGCACCGACTATGTGTTTCGCTTTGATGCTGATTATGTTGCTGGTACAGAGAACTCAAAGTTTCAATCCTATATGTTATTAATGGCCGTTATTCATTTTGTCGGATTGGGGGTTGGGACTTATCTTGGTGGCCTGTTGGCAGAGAGATATTCGCGCAAAAATATTGCTGCCTATGCATGGGTCCCTATTACGGCGATTGTAATAGGGGCACCCTGCCTGATGTTGGCGTTTTGGGTAGACTCGGTTCCGCTGCACATTATGTTTATCGGTGCCTATATGACGCTTTCAGGTGCCTGGGTCGCACCCTGTTTTGCGGCGGCACAAACCCTGGTGCCGGTCCGTATGCGCGCTATGTCAACAGCGATGTTTTTTTTGATATTAAATATTATTGGGTTAGGCTGCGGCCCCACTTATGTTGGGCTATTGAGTGATATGTTGATGCCAGCCTATGGTGAGTTACAGAGTTTACGTCTGGCAATCACCTCGCTTGCCGTTGTCTATGTCATTGGTATTGGCTTTTTTCTCATGGCAGCGAAAAATCTGCGTCACGATTGGCCGACAGAGAGTTAATGCATGGGCATCGCTATGCCGGTTTGGTCAGTTGACTGAATAGTGAGACCATTGCCGCCACCAAGTTTGTTATCTAAAAGCAGTCTTTCACTAGCAATCAATTCCGAGCCAATCTAAAAAAATATTATGAAACTCCAATTTAGCGCAGCAGAAGAAAGTTTCCGGGCCGAAGTGAGACACTTCTTTGACGAAGAGTACCCTGCAGACATAAAGCAGAAAGTGCTGACCGGACAGAGCGCTGATAAAAGCGACTATCAACGCTCCGATGCGGCACTGGCAAAAAAAGGATGGTCAGCACCACTGTGGCCGAAAGAGTTCGGTGGTACAGGCTGGGATTTGACTCAATATTATATTTTCGACCAGGAGATGGAGCGAGCCGGTGCGCTATTCCCCAACCCCTCAGGGTTGATTTATTTCGGGCCTGTTCTCTATACCTATGGGACACCGGAGCAGCAAGAAAAATGGTTGCCAGGGATTCTGGATGGCAGCATCCAGTGGTCGCAGGGCTATTCAGAGCCCAATTCAGGCTCGGATCTGGCATCGTTGCGCTGCGCCGCGGCTCTGGATGGCAATGAATATGTGGTTAACGGTGAAAAAATCTGGACCAGTTTTGCGCATTTGGCCGACTGGATTTTCTGCCTGGTAAGAACCGATAGCGCTGGGCCCAAGCAGCAGGGTATCACCTTCCTGTGTATCGATTTGACCAGCCCCGGGGTGTCGGTTGATCCGATCCCTTCCATCGACGGCAAACAGCTTATCAACCGTGTCCTGTTTGATCAGGTGCGAGTGCCGATTGATAACCGTATCGGCGAAGAGGGCCATGGTTGGATTTATGCCAATTTCCTGCTTGGCAACGAACGGGTCTCATACGCCCATGTCGGGGCCAAAAAGCGTGACTTGAAGACACTCAAGGAAATCGCAAGGCAAACTTCGAACCTTGACGGCTCCCTGTTTGACGAGCCGCTTTTCGCGAGCAAGTTCGCCCGGGCCGAGATTAATCTGCGCATCCTGGAGTACACCACATTGCGCCTATTGTCTAATAGCAAAGAGAAGGGACAGTTGGGGCAGGAAGCCGCGATTATTAAAATTCTGGCAACAGAGCTCGCGCAGGAGATTAGCACTTTGTTTCTCGAAGCTATGGGACATGACATCTTGCCACTTTGTCAGGATCGGGTTGCCGAGCCCTGGGTTGATCAAGCAGGCATGTTTGAGGGGGCGCCTGCCGCTGCGTCGAAGTATCTCGGTGACCGTTCGCAAACGATCTATGGTGGTACCAATGAAATTCAGCGCAATCTGATTGCCAAGCGTATTTTAGGAATCTGATGTATGGATCTTACTTTTACTTTTGAACAACAGCAGTTGCGTAACAGTGTCCAAAAAATGTTGCAGGGATGCGCTTCGCGCTCTCAGGGCGCTGTGTCGGGGCAGGAAGTGCATAATCAACTGGTTGAGATGGCCATTCTACAGCTGGCTCAGCTTGAAGAAGATTCGGGTGTTGAGGATGGCATGGCATCGATTGTTGCCGTAATGGAGGAATTAGGGCGCTACCGGGTGGCAGAACCTTTTCTCTCAACATTTCTTGCGGCCAGACTGCTGGCACCTTGCATTGCGAGACAAATAGGGGATATAGATCATTGCCTGGGCATCCCTGGCTCGGTAGCAATCTATGAGCCGGGAGCAAGATATGCTTTTGACGCCCCCTCGGTTGAGGCCCAGGAGCAAGATACGGGTTATCTGCTTAACGGCACCAAAATAGCGGTGTCTGCCTGCGGTGATCCAAGCAGGTTTATTGTTTCGGCTCGTATTTCAGAGTCAGGGCAAGAAAACATTGGGCTATTTGCAGTCAATGCTGAGCAGGCTGGGGTAGAAATGATCAATTACCCGACGATTGATGGTGGTCAGGCCTGTAGTCTGCTACTCGAAAAAGTTGAGCTTAAGCCAGAGGCGCTGCTTTGTCGGGGAGACCTGGCGAAACGTATGATTACAGACCATGTACAGGTGGCTTCACTGCTGCTCTCTGCGGAAGCGCTAGGGCTAATGGGGCGTCTGTTAGAGCTTACCGTAGAGTACTGCAATCAACGTCGTCAATTTGATAAGCCGATTGGTAAATTCCAGGTTATTCAACATCGGCTGGCGGATCTGTATATTGACTGCGAGAGCATTCGTTCACTCCTCTATGCGGCCCTCGCAAATTATGCCGAGTTATCTGAAGACACCAAGGCATCGATTGCGGCGTTGAAGTTCAAGGTCGGTGAGTTGGGTCGATTAGCCGGCGAGGTGTCCGTACAACTGCACGGTGCGATTGGGTTTACCGAAGAGTATTCGGTAGGCAAATATTACAAGCGGCTAATGGTGATCGATGCCTTATATGGCAATACGGACCATCAACTACAGTCTTATCTGCTAGCTGAATCCAGGTCCCGCTCCACTACACAATAGCTTAATCGCAGGGGTTTGTTGTAATATCGGCATGCCTTATGCCAAAATAAAAAAACTACCTTGGAGAATAAATCAATGAACTTCACCCAGTTTGCCCAGTCGCGAAAAAGTACTCGCGGCTTCCTAGATAAGCCTGTTGCCAAAGATGTTGTTGATGAGATTATCAATACTGCCAAGTGGGCACCGACGTCCTACAATACCCAAACCTGGCATATTCATGCCGTAGCCGGTGAGGTGCTGGATAAAATTCGCGAAGGCAATACTAAAAATACTCTGGCAGGCAAGCCCCATGTCCGTGACTTCCCTTATAAAGAAGAGTATGAAGCGGGGCATAGACAAAATCAAATTGATGTGGCTGTTCAGTTATTTGAGGCCATGGGTATTGAGCGCGACGATAAAGAAAAGCGCATGGATTGGATGCTAAGGGGTTTTCGTCAATTTGATGCACCAGTGTCCCTTGTCCTAACCTATGATAAGTATCTCGAGCCGGCAGCGATTACTCAGTTTGGCCTCGGGTCTCTGGCTTACGGTATTGTTCTTGCCGCTTGGGAGCGAGGCATAGGATGCGTTATCAATGGTCAGGGCATTATGCAGTCTGACGTGGTGCGTGAGTATGCCAAAATACCGGATGACCAGAGCATTATGATCTGTATCGCAATGGGGTACCCAGATGATAGTTTCGCCGCCAACCATGTGCGTTCAACACGCGCTGAAAATAATAGCTTTGTGAAATACCATGGTTTCTAGCTAGATTTGATGGTGCCGCTACTCAATCGGCGTCACCTCATTCCAGCCCACAAAGGCGCTACTAAAGCTCATAGGTTCACTGTAGTCCGATGGCAAGGCAATCTTCGCAATGCTGAGTTCAGTTGCTGCGAGGTATTGGCGTGCCAAGACATTTCTTACCTCATCTACACATAAAATATGTCGCACAAAAGCTAGGTCTAAGCAATCCAGTTATCAAAGAGTCAGGCATTATTGCTACCCTATTGATCGATTCTGTTGGAATTTTTTCTCTCCAAAAAAACAATTACATAAAGGTAAATTTAGCCAAGAAGATTGCCCCTAAAAACCAAGCCCCCAGCGTGATATCCGAACGCTTACCCGCACACAATTTAACCGCCACATAAGTGATAAAACCCAGGGCTATGCCATTGGCTATGGAGAACGATAGGGGAATCATGATGATGGTGACCAACGCCGGCAGTACCTCACTCATATCTGACCAGTCCAGCGCTTCCATGCCACAGAGCATCAAGATGGCTACATAGATCAGAGCGCCCGCGGTGGCATAGGCTGGCACTACTGCCGCCAGCGGCGAGAAGAAGATAGCCAACAAAAATAAGCTGCCCACTACCACAGCAGTAAGCCCGGTGCGGCCACCGGCTTCAACACCAGCTGAGCTTTCCACATAGCTTGTCACCGGCGCACAGCCAAAAAAGGCACCCACTGCACTGGCGCTGCTATCGGCTTTAAGGGCGCGATCAATATTCTGCACATTGCCCTGACTGTCAATTAAGCCGCTGCGACTGGCGACACCCAGCAGCGTGCCCGCGGTATCAAATAGATTCACAAACAAAAAGGCGATAATTACACTGATCATAGCCACATCAAAGGCGCCTAGTATATCGAGCTGCATAAAGGTTGCAGCCATACTTGGGGGTGCAGCGACTAGGCCATCAATTTGCACTAGCTCCATAGTGGCAGCCACTGTAGTGATGCCGAGAATCCCGATAATAATCGCCCCCGGGACTTTGCGAATAGACAGAATCGCTATCACCAGAAAACTCATGGCAGCCAGCAGGGTTTCTATTTTTGTCAGGTCGCCCAGGGAAAGGTAGGTGGCGCCATTGGCGACAATAATGCCGCCACTTTTAAGACCGATAAAACCAACAAACAGGCCAACACCTGCGCCCATGGCGATACGCATATTTAGGGGAATACTGTCCATCATCCAGCGACGCAGGCGGGTGACACTCATAATCACAAACAGCACACCAGCAATAAATACCGCTCCCAATGCGACCTGCCAGCTGTAACCCATCTCTCCAACCACGGTATAGGTGAAAAATGCATTGAGGCCCATGCCCGGTGCCAGACCAACAGGCCAGTTGGCATAGAAGCCCATAATGTAGCAGGCCAGTGCGGCAGCCAAGCAGGTACCCACAAAGGCGGCGCCATGGTCCATGCCCGTCATTGCCATCATCTGGGGATTAACAAAGATGATGTAGACCATGGTAATAAAGGTGGTGACACCGGCAATCAACTCGGTACCAGCTGTGGTGCCTTTGGCGCGAAGTTGAAATAGTCGATCTAGCAATGCATTCATAGGGTTTAATCCATATTAATATCTGTGTGTATAGCGGCAGACTTGCATGAAGTGTGACGCAATCATAAAGCAACCCATAGCGGCATAGCCAGCATCGCAAAAACCGTTTCGCCAGCGTTATTTTTAGGCAGTCTGGCAAGCTAATTGCACCGTATACATAGATTGAAAAAATATTCCTTACAAGCATAGGAAAAACCATAAAACGACACCAATTTGATCAAAAATGGTGCAAAATAGGCGATCAAAATTTTTCATTTGCACCAAAATAATCCAATTACCTTAAACTTATTCCTCAACCTCACTTAGGAGTCAGAATGAAATATCCGCGTATTCCACTTAACGCACTGTCTTTGGCCATCTCAGCAGCCTTCAGCGGCAATGCTATAGCCCAGGATTCAAACCTAATATTTGAAGAGGTGCTGGTCACCGCTGAAAAACGCAGCGAGAGCCTTCAGGATCTGTCCCAAGCGATTACTGTTTTAGGTGGAGAGGATTTAGACAATCGTCAAATCGCCTCTTTCGTCGATCTCAGTGCTATTGCACCAGGCGTCAATATTGCCAAAAACGAAGGTTTTAAGACTGTTATCACTATTCGCGGTGTAGGCAACGAAGCCAACCAGAATGCGATTGCCAATCCCTCTGTCTCATACCATTTAGATGGCATCTATGTGGCATCGCCCTTTGCTCTGCAAACGGACTTTCTCGACCTGGAGCGCATTGAAGTTCTGCGTGGCCCTCAGGGCACCTTGTTCGGTCAGAACTCCACTGGCGGTGCGATCAATATTATTACTACTGCACCCTCTGTGGACAGCAGCTTCGGTAAGGCCGACCTGACACTGGGTGACTATGGGTTGGTTAAAGCGCGCGCAGCCTACAACCTGCCATTGAGCGACACCCTGGCCCTGCGTGCATCAGTTATTTCCAATAAACGCGATGGCTTTACTGACAACCTGACTCTGGGTCAGGACCTCGACGACGCCAACAGTATGTCCGCACGGGTTCGCGTGGCCTATGAGCCCAGCGATGACTTCCGCGCTAACTTTACCGCGCAATACTTTGATGAAGATCGCAATGGCGCTGCCCAGAAAGGTCTGCTCGATCCAACACCAGGCGCGCGCAAGCTGCGTCAGGATTCTCGCGCAGACTACGAACTGACCTCTGAGCTTTACAGCGCAGTACTGGAATGGGACTTTGAGGCCTTTACCCTGAAGTCATTGACCAGTTACCAGAAGGATGACGTGCTGATCAATCGCGACAACGATCGCAATGACCTTGCAGTACTAGCGCCATTTGCTCAGTTGCCAAGTGTCTATACACCAGAAACTAACAAGCAAACCACGGTCACCCAGGAAATAAACCTGGTGTCAGGGGAACCACTGTTTGGCAAATTAGACTGGGTAGCGGGTCTGTTCTATCTGGATACAGAAGTAGAAATCAGCATTCTTGAGCTGCTCGACTTTAACTTTAATGGCACCTTTGACCCCTTCACTCTCGACCAGGTCTTTTCCTATGACGACAGTGCTGAGATCGGGTTTATATCTGACTCCAAGCCTGAGCGCGACTCAACCTCTATCTATGGTCAGGGAACATGGCACTTTAACGAAGAGTGGCGCGCTGTATTTGGCATGCGCTACACCGAAGATGAAGTCTATAGTGCAGTGACCAACTTCTATGGTCGTTCAGGCACAGATATTATCGAAATGGCCAGTGAGAAAGTCACAGGACGTTTGGTTGTCGAGCATGACTTCAATGAAAGCACTATGGCCTATGGATCCTATACTCGGGGCTTTAAGCCTGGCGGTTCAAACCTGACTTACGGTCTTGAATCAGAAGTTGCGCCAGTTGTAGTGCTGCCAACCTTTGACGAAGAGATCGTCGACGCCTATGAGGTTGGTCTGAAAACTGATCTGGCCGATGGCCGTGTTCGCATGAATACTGCGGCCTTTTACTACAATTATGAAGGTCTGCAGTATCAGGCAACTGACCCTGAAGTCTTTCAGGGCGGTGTAGGTAATATTCCAGAATCAGAAATTTTTGGTGCCGAACTTGAGCTCTCAGCTTTCTTGTCTGAGTCGCTGGTTCTGGATATGCGTCTGGCATGGCTGGATACTGAAATCACTGGTGATCATCTGGCACTGGACAACGTTCAATCAGAAGCTGCAGGCAATGCTTTAATCGGCCAGGGTTTCAATCTTTTCAGTGATGAAATCCAGATAGCCCGCTCCGCTGCAGTGCAAAATGTTAACGGCAATGAACTGGCCAAAACGCCCAAGTTCACCGGTAATATAGCGCTTAATTGGAACACTGCAATCGCCTCCTGGGGTGACCTGAACAGCAGCCTGCAGTACACCTACAGAGGTGAGTTTAAGCATCGAATCTTCAATAATGATGCAACCGATATAGTGCCCAGCTACAATGTTTTTGATCTAGTGATTGGCCTGCGCCCAGAGGGGAAAGATTGGCGCGTTGAGCTGATTGGTAAAAACCTTACTGATGAAGCTGGTATCAATGCACGGTTTACCGATGTCTTTGGTGTTGGCGCAACTGGCGATGAGCTGATTGGTCCACGTCAGGTTATGGCGCGCTTCGCTATGGACTTCTAAGTCCCGGGCCAAGGTAGCAAGAAAACCCAGACTACTTATTAGTCTGGGTTTTTTTATTTCCGGCATAATTAGCCAACATCTAATTATGCTAAAATTTCAGGCTCCCTGACTAAACAATTTTGGATCCACCTCTAATGTCAAAGCGCTATATTCAAGCTCAGCAACTGCTGGAAGACTCCTTTAAACTGGCCTGGCAAGTTTTTGAAAGTGGCTATAGACCCAATTATATAGTGGGCGTATGGCGCGGCGGCGCACCCGTGGGTATAGCGGTTCAGGAATTTCTCGATGTACTGGGAATAGAGTCAGATCATATTGCCATTCGCACCTCCTCATACAGCCGTGAAGGAGAGCGGAGTAAAACTGTTCATGTCCATGGGCTTAGCTATATTATTCGCCAGCTTGAGGCAGAGGACTCACTGCTAATAGTAGATGATGTGCATGATACTGGCCTGTCTATTCAGCAGGCGATCGCTGATCTCAAGCGCGCCTGTAAAAAGAACACCCCGCAGATTCGTATAGCCACGCCTTACTACAAACCCAGAAACAACAAGACTGATTGCCCGCCGGATTACTATATTCATGAAACTGAAGAATGGTTGGTGTTCCCCCATGAGCTGCATGGCTTAAGTGCCAATGAACTCCGCCAGCACAAGCCAGAGCTGTCAGCCTTAATTGATAAGATGGCACCTTTAGTCAAAGGCTAGGGAATACAATCTAGCCACTGGCGCTGCGTCTACCTGTGAGAAGCACTTAATGTATGAGCCTAAACTGTGATTGATAGCCCGGAAAATGCCTTTCCGGAATGGCGAGAAGCTGCGGTATTTGATGCCCGGATATTTCGTGGCAGCGGGGAGGCGCGTGATCATGAGTTGCAGCGACTGAGACAGGCCGCAGAACGCTGGGGTTTTTTTGAGCTACAGGGGCATGGCATTGAGCATCAGTGCATACAAGATTTGTTTGCTGCCCAGCGTGCTTTCTTTGCCTTGCCCAGCGAACAAAAACTGAGTTTGCGCCGCACCGCCATCAATTCTCGCGGCTATAATCCGGGGGAGCTGACCAAAAATAGCTTAGACGCAAAAGAGATTCTCGATCTTGGACATAAGCCGGATCCAGCGGCGGAAGATGATGCCTTGGTCAATCGGGTCGCTGATGGTTGGAATCAGATGCCCAGGGACAGAGCTATTAGCGAGCCGATATGGAACTGGTTTACCCTGTGCGAACCCTTGGCGATTGAGGTTTATGGCTGGTTGTTGAGTGCAATAGGCGCCAGCGAGGATATTGCATCTCTTGCTGAGGAGCACAGTAGTTTTTTGCGCCTTAATGCCTATTCAGATGCGCACCAACTAACTCAGTCTAAAAGTAAAAGCCCAGGTTCACCGGTGCCACTGGGTATCCATCGACACACTGACTCGGGATTACTGACATTATTAGTTGAAGACGGACACCACGCACTTCAGGTTTTGCACGAGGGGCAGTGGCGTATGATCGAGCCATCCCCAAATGCCTTTATCGTTAATACGGGTGATATGCTTCAGGTACAGTCTAATGATCGGTTTGTCGCGCCCGAACATCGAGTGCTGGGATCTGTAGGAAGCCAATGTCGACTCAGTGCGGCGTACTTTTTCAATCCTCCCTATCGGCAGGTGATTCAATCATTGTTGTCTCGGCAGAATGACTCAACCGGCGATGAACCTCATTATCGTGGATTTACTTGGGAGGAGTTTCGGCGTCGTCGAGGGGCGGGCGATTATGAAGACTTGGGCGAAGAAGTGCAGATTAGTCATTATCGTATTATGGAAATACGATAAGCGAACAGCTGGTCTACAGGCCAACCTAATAGTCCCTCCCCGAGCTGTGCAGCCTAAATCTTCCTTCATTCATAAGTAAACCGCTGTACAATACAGCAGCTAGGTTGTAAAAATTTTAATAAGCCTGGTCACAGGAATACTGCTTTTTCGTTGATAGTTAAAATAGGTATATTTAATGCAGTCATTTTATATCATGTCTCTAGTCGCGGTGTTGGCAGCTACTCTGGTTGCCTGCGGCGATAGAAGTGAACCCCTGGCATGTTTAGCTGAAGCCGATATCGGCCAGACTATGGATATTGTGGGAGGGCAGTTCACCTTTGGCGACAACCGCTACTATGCTGAGGAGGGGCCAGCTGGAATTATTGCTGTAGCCGACTTTAATATTGATCGCACTGAGGTGACTAACCGGCAGTTTGGCGCTTTTATAAAGGCCACGGGTTACGTTACTGCTGCAGAGCGTGGGCTGCCTGAGAAAGACTTCCCTAATGTACCACCAGAGTTTCGAGTTCCCGGTTCCATGGTCTTTGTCTCTCCAGATCCAGATAATCTAGGTGCTCCTGCCAGCTGGTGGCAATTTGTGCCCGGTGCTAATTGGCAGCATCCCCTGGGGCCGGGAAGCTCTATTGAAGGAAAAGGCGCTTTCCCTGTAGTGCATCTTATACATGCGGATGCCAAGGCCTATGCTGAATGGATGGGTCGACGCCTACCCACAGAAGCGGAGTGGGAATATGCATCCAGGGGAGGTTTAGATGGTGCGACCTACTCATGGGGTCAGGAGTCTCCTCATCAGGGTGAATCTAAGGCCAATACTTGGCAGGGACATTTCCCTTACACTAATTTTAAGGATGATGGCTTTGTAGGCAGTTCGCCAGTTGGATGTTTTCCTAAAAATGGCTATGGGCTGTACGATATGACCGGCAATGTATGGGAATGGACTGACACAGCATACGGGCCCGATCATAAGAGGGATTACGGGGATAGGGGATATGACCCCCAGCAGCCTGGTATTGAAGTAAAGACACTTAAAGGTGGCTCATTTTTGTGTTCAGATAACTACTGCCAGCGCTTCCGACCTGCTGCTAGACAGGCTCAGGACATTACATTGGGTTCATCGCATATAGGGTTTCGAACGGCTAAATAACTGTCAAAAGAATAATAATATGAAAAATACGCATTGGGTATACAAGCAATCCTTTTGGGTGCTGGGTCTGAGTTTGGGCCTGGCTGGCTGTGCAGACAAGAAGATGGAGCCTTCTAGCGAGGCATTTAGCAGCGCCGCAGATGTGCACTCAAATAGCAGAGCTATTGCTGAAACTGCTGAGATTGATGCTCTGTTGGACAGCCGCGAGTTTGGTATTCTTGGTGGTCCGGTTAATCTGTTTGATAAAGAAACCGAATTGCTACAGCGGGGTACAGCAGCTGCTCCTGACCCTCCGACAGAAAAAGCCCCCAGCGAGCGCAGCCCCTATTACGGTGACCTGCATGTGCATACCGCCTATTCCTTTGATGGCTATGCCTTTGGCACGCTGGCCTCTCCTTATGACGCCTACCGTTTCGCCAAAGGGGAGCCAATTAAAAATCCAGGTGGCTACGATATGCAGCTCACCGAGCCCATGGATTTTTATGCAGTGACCGATCATGGGATGTTTCTGGGTCTGGTCAAAGCAGCGGCTGAAACTGAGACAGAGTTTTCAAAAAATAAATTCGCAGAGCCCTATCACGACCTTAACGCACCGGGCAATTTCGGCACTGATATGGTTAGCCGATTTGAACGTTTGCTGACCTTCTCCGGTTTTATACCAGGGGCGGTTACTGGGATATTTGCGCAAGACTTGGACCGGAAGGAAGTTCTGGATATCACCAGAAGCGCCTGGGCCGATACCATTGATGCTGCAGATCAATTCAATGACCCTGGTCGCTTTACAACATTTGCGGCCTATGAATACACCTCTTCCACCACCAACATGGGCAATTTACACCGCAATGTTATTTTTCAGGGGACAGATAGTTTGCCCCGCGAGCCTTTTTCTCGCTTGCACTCCAACAACCCGGAAGATCTCTGGGACTGGATGGATGAGTTGAGAAGTAAAGGCGTGGAGAGCCTGGCAATCCCCCATAACTCCAATGGTTCTAATGGCCAGATGTTTAAAACGGTGGATTGGTCCGGAACCCCTTTCGATAATAGCTATGTAGAGCAGCGCAGCAGAAATGAGCCTATTGTCGAGATTACCCAGATCAAAGGTACCTCAGAAACCCACCCGACCCTTTCAACCAGAGATGAACTGGCGGGCTTTGAAATCACCCCTTACCGGGTTGCTACCGGGGCTCTCAGTCAGATAAAGGGCTCCTATGTGCGTGAAGCTCTGTTAACAGGTTTGGCTCTTGAGGCAAAGGGCAACGCAAATCCCTATCAATTTGGTTTTATTGGATCCAGTGATACTCATTCTGCGGCAAGCCAGAACGATGAGTCAGCCTTCTCATCGAAACTAGGCATACTGTCGAGCACAGCCGAGCAGCGTGGGTCGATTCCGCAAGAAGGCCTTGATGGTCAGTTGGCCTATTATGGCACCAAGATATTCGAAACCTTCAATCCAACACCCTTGGGTAAAAGCCTGTATGTGAAAATCGACAATGATGTCTACGCTGGTGGAGCCTCTCCAACCTATGGAGCCTCAGGATTCGCTGCGGCCTGGGCAGAAGAAAATACCAGAGAATCTATATATCAAGCATTTAGGCGCAAAGAGGTGTTCGCTACTTCAGGGCCACGAATCAGACTGCGTTTTTTCGCGGGTTATGAATTTGACTCAAGCATGCTTAACGCTGCAGATGGTGTCGAGAGGGCCTATGCAAATGGCGTGACCATGGGCGGCACCTTGCTGGCAAAACAACAGGCAGATGACAACTCATCCCCCGGATTTTTGGTGATGGCATCAGCCGACCCAAAAAACGCTCCTCTTCAGCGTATTCAGATCGTCAAGGGCTGGGTGGATGCTGCGGGTAAGACCTATGAGAATGTTGTGGATGTAGCCTGTACCAATGGTGCAGAGATTGATGCTCAAACCAACCGCTGCTCAGATAATGGTGCCAGGGTGGATATCTCTGATTGTTCCATTAATCCCGATACCGGCTCTACACAGCTTTCCACCCTCTGGTATGACCCTGAATTTGATCCTGAGCAGCGCGCTTTTTACTATGCTCGGGCAATTGAGAACCCGACCTGCCGCTGGTCTACCTGGGATGCGATCAGAGCTGGAATTGCCCCAAGACCAGATCTAGCGACCACTATTCAGGAGCGAGCCTGGTCATCGCCAATTCACTATTTACCTCGGGATTAAAACTACATAAGACCCTTGATTAGAAGTCTTAAACCATTTGGGGATATCGCATATGTCTTTAAAAGTTATTGGTGCAGGACCGGGAAGAACAGGCACTCTATCATTAAAGACCGCTCTTGAGCAGCTGGGCTATGGTCCCTGCCATCATATGAAATCATGTATCGAAAGTAGCCAGCAAACCCAATGGTTTCTGGATGCTGCCAATGGCCTCAGCGTTGATTGGCGACAGGTTTTTGAACGTTACGAGGCGGCGGTAGACTGGCCATCCGCTGCTTACTACAGGGAACTTATGCAGACATTTCCTGAGGCAGTGGTCATTTTTAGCAATAGGTCTCCGGATACCTGGTACGAGAGTGTTGCTTCTACAATCTTTAGAGTGGTTCCTAATTTACCGCGATGGCTTAGATGGTTGGTTCCCCACATAGATCGATGGGGCACCATGGTTAAAAAGACTATCTGGGACAATGAATTTGGCGGTCAGTTTGAAGACCGGGAGATGGCGATTGAGTTTTTTAATGACCGACTGGCAGAGGTTAAAACACTGGTCCCACCAGAGAGGCTATTGGTTCATTCAGCGGCAGAGGGCTGGGGGCCTATCTGTGAATTTCTCGGAGTAGATAAGCCCACAACAGCCTATCCCTATATCAATGATGCCTCAAGACTGCAGAGGGCGGTTAGGGTGTTACAGCTTCTCAACTATGCGCCCGCGGCAGTTTTGGCTCTGTTAGTGTTCGGGATTATTGTATAGTTTCTGCGCATATTTCTTATGCCAATATTTAAGGCTAAGCCAACAGAGCAGGCCATTAACAACGATCACAGAACCCACAGCGGGCCAAAACGCTGGGCTTAGCCCGTTGACCAGACCTATGGGTGAAAACAGCAGGTAAATAATGATCACACAGCTGACCATGGTAATAGCGACCGGCAATCCATAGGTCCAGGGAGTCATATCTACCTTACTCTGATTAATAAATTGCCAGGGTTTTTCCATCGGCATCCAGTAACCGATCAAAAGCATGATGCCCAGTTCGATAACAAAAAGAATGCCATAGATATGAATAAAGTTGATATCTACATCAATCACAAATTTCAGAATCGCGTAGGCAATAACATGGAAGCAAATAACTACCTTGGCGGCAAAGCCCGGTACCCGTTTAGTAAACAGGCCAACCAGCACCACTGTGATTACCGGAATATTATAGAAGCCGGTAAAGATGCGAATAATCTGGAATAGCCCCTCGGGCGCAAATTGCAACAGAGGGGAAACGACAAACGAGAACAGTGCAATCACGACACTGGCAATCTTGGCGACTTTGATCAGTTGCTGATCACCCAGGCTGGTCTTTTTATAAGGTTGATAAATATCCAGCACAAACAGAGTGGCGGCGCTATTGAGTAGCGAATTAAAAGATGAGAACACTGCGCCCAGCAACACCGCCAAGAAGAAACCGCTCATATACACAGGCAGTACATTTTTCACTAGGTGAGGGTAGGCTAAATCTATAGATTGCAGTTCGCCGCCATAGAGATGAAAAGCAATAATCCCGGGTACCATCATAAAGAATGGCACCATTAGCTTAAAATACCCCGAATAGAGAACGCCCTTTTGGCCCTCAGCCAAACTCACCGCACCCAGCGTACGCTGAATCACATACTGGTTGGTGCCCCAATAGAACAGATTGGCAAAAATCATTCCGGTAAATAATGTGCTGAAGGGAGTGGGATCTGTAGGCCCGCCAATGGCATTGAGTTTTTCAGTATGGGTGGTCAAAACCTGATTAACACCAGCCCCCAGATTGCCATCACCCAGGGCCATAAAGCCAAAGATTGGCACTGTGACACCAATAATCAGCAGGCCAATACCATTTAATGTATCCGAGACTGCAACCGCCTTGAGGCCGCCAAAGACTGCATAGATAGCACCAATAACACCCACACAGACAATGGTCAGGGTCAGCCCGGAGCCATAGCCGATATTTAAAAGGCCGGGAATATCAAACAGCTGCAGTACAGCAATGGACCCGGAGTAGAGTACCGAGGGAATAGTAATCAGCCCGTAGCCCACCATAAACAGCACCACGGTCATGCGTCTGACATCATCACCAAAACGACTGCTGAGAAATTGCGGCAATGTGGCAAAGGCACCGGATAAATAGCGCGGCAAAAAAACCAGCGCCATCACAATGGTGGCAATAGTGGCGGTTACTTCCCAGGCCATACTGCTCATATTGTGCCCGTAAGCTGAGCCATTTAATCCGATAAGGTGCTCGGCAGAAAGATTGGTTAGCACCATGGAGCCAGCAATAAATACGCCGGTTAAACCTCGACCGGCAAGAAAATAGCCATCCTTGGTATCGGCAATACCTTTGGTTTTTTGATAGGAAACCCAGGCGACAATGCCCATAAAAAATGCACAGGAGGCCAGGGTGGAAATGATAAAATTCAGTTCCAAAATTTATTCCTCTCGCTTACCTACTGGGGCCAATTAATGGTAACCGGCAAGTCTTCTTGGTTATTGTCGATAAACTGTAACTCTGGTCCCATTGGAATGGAATCAGTCTCTGGTACAAAGGCAGCTATCTCGTTCAGTGCTAACTTAAATTTATGGCTGCGGCCTGCCTCAAATAGATCGCCATTAGGGAACCTTCTCCAGCGCAACCCCTGGCTGGCAGGCAAGTATATTTCAATATCTCCGCCAGGTCGCAAACAGGGTGCAAGCAACAGGCTATCCCCCAGCATAAATTGATCTTCAAACCCCCATGCAGGTTTTTCATCTGGGCAGGCCAGTACCATGGCACGTTGAGCAGGTAGCCCAGTCTGGCTGGATGCCTGCATAACTTGATTAAGGTAGGGCAACAGTTGATAGCGAAGTTTAAGCGCCTGAGTTACCGCGGCCTCTGCCTCTGCGCTGTAAGACCAGGGCTCTCTCGCCCCTATGCCATGTAATCTGATGTGGGCAGAGAAAATAGCAGCCTGAGTCCAGCGCACATAAAGCTCGTCGTCTCTTTGATCGGCATAGAAACCGCCAATATCTGTGGCATAAAAGGGTGCACCGGAAAGACCCCAAGAAATCCCGCCGCGTATGCTGGCTGCCAGTCCGCCCCAGTCCGCCTGTGGGTCGCCACCCCATTGGGCTGGGTATCTCTGGCTACCGATCCATGAGGCGCGACTAAATAAAAATGGCCCTGACTTGCAGTAAAGCTCTGCCGCTTCATAGACACAGCGGTTATATAAAAGGCTGTAGACATTGTGCAATCTGTGGCCACTATCACCATTGTATGCCAGCATATCGGGCTCAATTTGCTCGCCAAAATCAGCTTTGATCATATCCACGCCGAGATCAAACAGCGGCCTGTGGCTGTCGCGCCAAAACTCATAGGCCTCTGGGTGGGTAAAGTCGACAATACCGGAGTCAGGGAGGGGTGTCAGGACCTCGCCAAAGCAGCTGGTATCCCACTGATATCTGTAGGTCTCTCCAGTGACACGGTGTTTAAGCAGCCAGCCCTTGGCAGACATCTCCTCAAAAAGCGGGTTGTCCACAGAGACCAGGGGATATTCCCAGATACAGACCTTGAAATTAAGGGCTTTTAGTTGGTCCATCACCAGTGCTGGATTAGGGTAGCGGCTGGGGTCCCATTCAAACGCAAATCTGGTTTGGGTGTCCTGCCAGGCGCGGCCATCCAGAGTAATTACATCACAGGGCATCTGTCGCTCACGCACTTTTTTGGCGGTGGCTAATAATTCTTCTGCGTCCCGATAGTAAGCCTTGGACAGTATCAGGCCAAGGGACCATTGGGGCGGGACAGGCGCTCGCCCAGTCAACTCAGTATAGCAGCCAATCATATCTGCAGGATTATTGGCGGCGAGCAGAAATATGTCGGCATAGCTGTCTTCAACCAGCAGCCCATAGGCGCGCTGAGACCAGGATGGGTGACCCACCCCATGGGTTACAGGTGCCGGAGTATGCACAAAAACGCCCCAGCCATTGGGGCTCCAGGCAAAGGGTGTATTCTTATAGGAAATATCGGCGTTGACCCCGAGAGCATCATGATTATAGGAGCGCAGTAGTTGGCCGCGCTTATCCAGTCGGCCCCATTTCTCACCCAGCCCATAGACAGGCTCGCTGGAATCAAGATCCAGACTAAAGAACCAGCCCTGATCAACTTTGGCGACAGGTGGCAGGCGAAACTGGCGCACAAAATGCCCATCTACAGCTGAACGCTGGACGCGACAGTCGCTTTTAAATAGTTCGAAGGACAGGGGGTTGTGGCTTATTGCCAGTCTGTAACCAGCTGCTGTTATTATGGTCACATCATCCACAGACTCAACAACTAGAGGCATAGCCTCTGGCTCCTCTATCAGCATGCCATAGTCAGTAATCTGGGGTTCACCTAGCCGCAAGCGCGCCCCAAACCTATACAGAGAGATATTCAGAGGCCCGGCATCGGTGTGCAGTACCAGAGAAGTTGCGCCCTTAAAAAACTCGCTGACAGAGATAACTCTGGTGGCGGGCAGTTTGTCCCAGTCCGGAGCTACCCCTTCGAAGCTAATCATGGTCTCTGTCTACCCGACATTATCTGTTGGCTTGGGGTTGGTTTGCAGAGCCTGAGAGGCATGTAAGTTAACGCCTCTATCTATATAGGTGATTGCATCGTTGATGGTTGAGAACATGGTTTTCTCAGTCATGTAATCGCTGAGTATTGAGGTTTTAATAGTATCTCTAACCGGGCCTATGGCATTGGTAATATAGAATTGGATGCCCTGTTTCTGTAAGTTTTCGATCACCTGTTGCAGCATAATTACCCCGGTACTATCTACCGTATTGATGGATTCCGCATCAAGCACCACAAATTGCAGGGCCTGCATATCACGCTGTTTTATCCAGCGGTACAGGGCCGAGACAAAGTAGTCCTTGTTGGCAAAATAAATAGGCGCATCAAATCTGAAGATCAATACATCATCGCGAACATGTGCCTCGGTGAAGCGACTGATATTGCGATATAACTTGCCATCCTGGATTGAACCCAATTCTGTCATATGAGGCGATGTGGTGTTATAGATCATCATCAGAATTGACAGAGTCACGCCTATCATCAGTCCCTCTTGAACACCCAGAATCAGGGTGGCCAAAAAAGTGGTCAACAGAATATAAAACTCGCGCTTATTGTGAGCATAGAGAACCTTCATTTCGGCGTATTTAAACAGGCCTGATACAGAGACAATAATAATCGCCGACAGCAGTACCTTGGGCAGAGGGTAGGAGATAAATAAGGGGGCCACAGCCAGTATGGCGACACCAATAAACAGCGAGGAAAACACCGCAGACACCTGGGTTTTAGCCCCAGCCTCCCTAAAGGCCGCGCTTCTGGAAAAGCTGGCTGAAACAGGAAAGGCTCTGCACAGGGAGCCCACCAGGTTGGCAACCCCCACAGCAATCAATTCTGAATTAGGCTGGGTGGTGACTTTGTCTGTTGGGTTCTCTAAGGACTTGCAGATTGACATAGTGCCCACATAGCCCATCAGTGCCACAGTGATAGCCACAGGTACCAGGGCTTCAAGATCAGAGATTGAAATATTGGGCAGGTTAAATGAGGGTAACCCCTGAGGGATTGATGACACAACATCTACACCCATAGCCTGTAACTCCCAGATTCCCGAGGCGAGCATACCAAAGACCAATAGGAACAACGGGAAGGGCACCACGGGAAAGCGTTTTTTGGGTACTGTCATAATTAGCATGCTCAGAACACCAATGCCCAAAGTTATCCAGGACCAGTTTGGCACTTGCAAAAAAAGCTGGTACAGCAAGGCAAAGATATTGCCGCCGGCAACCTCCACGCCAAGCATGGTTTCGAACTGGCTGCCCATAATAATCAGCGCCGCCGCTGAGGTGTAACCCACAATCACCGGGTAGGATAGAAAGTTGGCGATAAATCCAAACTTGAGTATGCCCAGCCCCAGCTGCAAAACACCGACCATCAATGTCAGTAGTATTGCCAGCTCTAAATAACGATCTGAGCCAGGTTCGGCCAAAACACTCAGACCAGTGATAATCAGGATTGAATCAAGGGCTACAGGCCCCATTGAAATCTTGTTAGAGGTGCCTAAAAGCGCATAAACAATGGGCGGGAAAATACAGGCATAGAGCCCATATTCTGGAGGCAAGCCGGCGACAAGGGCGTAGCCCATACCCTGGGGTATTAGCATAAAGGCTATAATCAGCCCTGATAACAGATCGCTCTTAAAGGTACCTCTGTGGTAATCCTGCAGCCATAACAGGCCAGGGAACAACTTCGCGAACATAAAACTTCTACCTGTATCAGATCGACAGCGGCCAGTTGGCCGGCGGTTGAAGCTGATTTTTTAATGGGTTAGCTTTAACAGCTACTTTTTGATTGCCAGAATGCTTGATAACCTCTGTTATCAGTGTAAAACCAAGCAAACGACCTCGTTGACTAATCGTATGGCTTATATAGTATATCGCTTCAATGATTTCGCAACCGATGAGAATCAAAAATGTCGAAAAAAGGGCAAGCAAGTATTGGTCTGGGTCTATGGAAAATAGCTAATGAGCAATGTGCTGAAACTGTCTATAGCGCAATCAAAGCGGGATACAGGCATCTGGATAGCGCCTGTGACTATGGCAACGAAGTAGAGGTAGGGCAGGGAATTACCCGAGCCCTTACCGATGGTCTTTGCTCTCGCGAGGAATTAACTGTTACCTCCAAACTGTGGAATACCTACCACAGTCCAGCGCATGTAAAACCTGCTCTGGAAAAGATACTCTCTGATCTGAAGCTCGATTATCTGGACTCTTTTCTTATCCATTTTCCTATAGCTCAGGCATTTGTGCCTTTTGAGAAGCGCTATCCGCCAGAGTGGTTATATGACCCGGAGGCCGATAACCCGACCATGAAGCTATCGCATATTCCCCTTGCAGATACCTGGGGTGCTATGGAGAAATTAGTTGATCAGGGTTTGGTTAAGCGCATAGGCATCTGTAATTATAATTCCGGCCTGCTGCATGATCTGATGTCCTACTCGACCATCAAGCCAGCTGAACTGCAGATCGAATCTCATCCCTATCTGACTCAGGAGCCACTTATTCGACTGGCAAAGAGCTACGGCATGACGGTCACAGCGTTTTCACCCTTTGGTGCGCTTTCCTATATAGAATTGGATATGGCAGATGCAGACGAATCTGTATTAACCCAAAGCCTTATTGCAGAGGCTGCTGGAAAATATAATAAAACACCGGCTCAGATTGTTTTACGATGGGGTATTCAGCGGGGCTGTTCAGTGATCACCAAGACCACTAAGCCAGAGCGTTTGCAGGAAAATCTGCAGCTGTTTGATTTTGCTCTTACAGATGCTGAAATGACAGCGATTTCAGCCCTCAATAAAAACCGTAGGTTCAATGATCCAGGTGTATTCTGTGAGTCAGCCTTTAATACTTTTTATCCAATTTACGACTAGAGGATACAGCGGTGACCTACAGTAGCAGCCTGCTTGCGGGTCTTGAATTTAATCAGAACCAGTTCCCATCAATTATTGTTAACGATGGTTCTATAGCTGGCTTAGAGCAGGCAAGGTCCTGGATTAATGAAAATCAGGCAACGTTGAAAAAAGAGCTTGCCTGCACCGGTGCACTATTATTTAGAGGTTTTCCGGTCACCGATGCCCAAAGCTACGACAGTTTTTTTTCGGCTTTCGGTTACAGAAACTTTACCTATAAAGAGTCGCTGTCGAATGCGGTACGCATTAATTATACCGAGCTGGTGTTTAGCGCAAATGAAGCACCAAAAGATGTGGAGATTTATCTGCACAGTGAAATGGCTCAGACACCTGTGTTCCCCAATATTATCTCGCTGTTCTGTGAAAAAGCTGCAGATATCGGAGGAGCCACCATTTTATGCCGATCAGATATTGTCTATCGGAAGGTTGCGGCAGTAGAACCGCAGCTCACAGAAAAGCTAGCCCGCGAGGGTATTAAATATACCAATATAATGCCCAGTGGCGACAATCCAGGCTCTGCTCAGGGCCGCGGTTGGCAGAGTACATTAAGCGTGACAAGCAGACAGCAGGCGGAAGATAAGCTGCTAGACCTGAGTTATAAGTGGCATTGGCATGCAGATGGGTCGTTATCAGTTCAAACCAGAGCATTGCCTGCTATCAAGTCAGCCGGTAGCGATAGGCAGGTTTTTTTTAATCAGATTATTGCTGCCTATCAGGGTTGGAAAGGGGTTAAAGAAAACCCGTCCACCGGGCTTTGCTTTGGTGATGACTCAGATATTCCCAAGCACTTTCTGGATAAGATCTGTGAAATAGCCGCGCAAACTGCCTACGATCTAGACTGGCAGGCTGGCGATGTTGCCGTCGTCGACAACCATCTCTCTATGCATGGGCGCCGACCCTATGGTGGTGACACTGTGCGCAGAGTGCTAGTTACGCTGGGGATTTGACTAGATTAAAAAAGCTCTCATCAGCTATGGTTGGCACCATTACCGGTAACCCACTGGGTTATTTTGCACAAACTATAAAAATACTCCGTTGAGTCAGAGCTATATGGACAAAATTAAAAAAGGTTACGTCATTGTTATCGCCAGTTTTATAGGCTTGATATTCGCTGGTCTGTTTACCTTTGGTTGGATGCTATCCTCCAATATCATGCATCCCACATATACCTGCAGTGAAGAGCACTTTATCTATTGCGGTAACCCCTCCCAGTTAGATCTCAGCTTTGAGGATATCTTTTTCCAGTCTAATGATGGCAATGAATTAAATGGCTGGTATATGCCGGCAAACGACTCGGACAAGGCGATAATTTTTATTCACGGCCATGGTGCTGACAGACGCGAAGGCATGCGTTGGTTTAAAGCTATGCATCAAGCGGGATTTAATATTCTTACTTTTGATTTACGAAATAGCGGAACCAATATCCGTTCGTTTTCAACCATGGGGTATTTCGAGCAATATGATGTAAACGCGGCAGTAGATTATTTATATCAGCAAAGGGGTATTAAAAGTATCGGTATCTTTGGAACCTCACTGGGCGCGGCAACTTCTATAATGGCGATGGTAAAAGACCCGCGAATAGAGGCAGGCGTGTTCGAAGCGGGGTGGTCAAACCTGAGCGATCTATATCAAGAGATTATTGAACAGTATCTTAACCTGCCAAGTTTTCCCCTGCTGCCTATCATCACCTGGATATTGGAGCTGCGCACCGGAATGGAATTTGACAGACTAAACCCTGAGGAAATGGTGGCCGCTATTGCCCCAAGGCCTGTATTTATTATTCATTGTACCGGCGACAATCTTATTGGTTTTTCCCATGGTGAGAGAAATTATGCTGCAGCGAAAGAGCCCAAAGAATTTTGGGAATCCCCCTGTGAAATGCATGCCAGGGCCTGGCAATCTGACCCGCAGTATATTGAACAGCGGGTGGCTAATTATTATCTAAGATACCTCTAGGCGACTCATCCGGGCCTCTAATTTAGTCCTCTCGTCCAGGCGCCCAGATAAAAAGCCGCCGCAGTAACCAAACCCTGGGAGGCCAAGGCCTTGCTAAAAATTGCCGGGCCGAACAATATTTTTATTGCTGGCTGCTCGCCAATGATGGGGAGATCGGTTGCCTGCGCCGCCAGAAGATTAAAAAGATTCCAGTAGCGAGCTGCCATGCGCCATAGAGCAGCATGGTAAATAGCGCCATATCTGCCACCGGGTTGCTTTCTCCTGCTACCGTTGGAAACAGAGATACTTTGAGCAAAAACCCCAGGTTAATATTTCTCACCACAACTTCCATCTCAATGGCTCGGTTATCCTGCTGAGCCAAGGCAAAACCTTTGGTTAGCCAAACACCCACCAGAGTCAGGCTGACAATAAAAGCAAATAACACAGCAATATCATCAGTGGAGGTATTGGCAAAATTAAGTCGGCCTGCACCCAGAGACCCCAAGACTATTATGCCGATACCTGTTAGCGAACCCTTGACACAGAGATCTGAAAATCTTGGGGCATACTGGGGAAAACGCTTGAGCACTAGTATGCCTAACCCCAGAGGTAACAACAGACAGAGACCTATTTCGATAGCCACTTTTGCCGCCGGCATCACAAAGCTGTCGGGCATATAGTCAGCGATAAGAAAGTCCAAAATAATGGGCGTGGTTGCCAGGCAGGCAAGAGATGTCAGCGCGGTGATGCTAATGGACAGTGGCACATTACCCCGGGCCATAAAAGTGAATATATTGGATACAGTACCACCCGGGATTGCTGCAATTATAGCGATGCCAATAATCATACCGGGTGGCAAGTCTGCGAGCACAATAAATCCCAGAGCGACCAGAGGCACCATCACCAGTTGCATCGACAGGCCCACTGTGACCGCCTTAGGTTGCAGGGCGACTTTCTTGAAGTCTGCTATTCGCAGGCCAGCACCCATACCCAGCATTGCCAGTACCAGCTGTACTGCCGCCACCCAGTATTCATACTCTATATAGAGCCCGATCATGATGACTCCCTGTTACTGGTTTTGATGGTCAGTTCTTTTGCGCTGACCAGATGGCCAAAGTCCTGATTTAACCAGCGCACCAGTGACACGCAGAGTAGAATCATAATTGGTATCAGCGGCACTGAGCTGAGTACGGTAATCGACAATACTGTATCCAGTGCGCCGGACTGCAGAATTCCCGCCGTGATAACAGCTAGCAACCCGGCCCATGCCAAACGACTCCAGCGCACTGGTTCGGCATCATTAGGTAAATTTTTTGCACAGATACTGGCTAGCACATAGGCGCCAGAATCAATACTGGTCGCATAAAAAATAACCGACAGTATCGTGAACATGGCCAGCGTAAATTTACCCAGGGGCATACTCTGAATGACAAGCGCGTTCACAAATGACATACCCTGAGTCGAGAGAATCTCTTTGACCTCAAGGCTGCCTGTAGTTTCCAGATACAGGGAGTAGCCGCCCATAACTGCCATAAATAGCCAGGTGCCCAAACAGCCCCAGCCAATCACGCCCAGCACCAGCTGACGGATGGTGCGACCACGGGAAATACGCGCAAAAAACAGACCGATCATGCCGGTATAGGCCAGCCACCATGCCCAGTAAAAACCTGTCCAGTCATCGGGAAAGCTGCTATTTTCAATGGGGTCGGTCCAGGTCGCCGCGGCAATAAAGTTGCTAAACATCAAGCCAATGCTGTTGACGGTCAGGTCCATTATAAAAATGCCGGGCCCGGCAATTAACACAAAGATAATAGCCATAACAGCCAGGGTAATATTGATATCGGCAAGTACCTTAATACCCGACTTAAGACCTCGATAAACACTGGCCCCAAACAGTGCAGTCCAGAATGCCAGCACTGCCATTTTGATCAGCATACTGTCGGGAATATCAAATAATGTAGCTAACATGGCGGATAGTAGCGGCACGCCCAGACCCAGAGAGGTGGCGACGCCGCCGACAATACCCAGCACAATAAAAATATCGATGACTGTCTTGATTTGGTTGCGGCCTGTTTTTGACAGCGCGCCATCGCAGGCACTGCTAATACGCAATGTGGTGTAGCGCTTCACATAGAGCATGTAGGCAATGGGGACGGCGGGAACGGCATAGATGGCCCAACCGATAATGCCCCAGTGAAACAGCGGATACATATGTGCCCATTCAAAGGACTTTGAGGATCCCGGTTCTATGCCCATGGGCGGTGTTTGCAGATAGTAGATTGGCTCGGCAAAGCCCCAGGCAATTACTCCGGCACCAATCGCCGCGGTGAACATCATGGCGACCCAATGGGCATCGGAGTACTCCGGTGGCTCATCTGCCGCACCCAGTTTGACATGAGCATAGGGGCCAAAAGCCAGCCACAGGCAAAAAACTACTGCCGCCATGCCTACGGTGAGATACAGCCACAGCAGATTGGTCATGATAGTTTTGCGGCTGTCGATTAGAAAAGTCGCCGCTGCATCGGGAAAGATCATTAGCGGTATGGCACAGACCAAAACAACTATTATGGCAGGAACAAAGATGGTCCAATCAACTTCTGGAACCTTTGTGTGGGCTGTGTTGCTTATGCTGGCTGGGTCGCTCATAGAATTATTATTATGCTGAGGGAAGCTGCACAGGTTAGCACAGTGCCCTGTGAACTCATAAATAGCCCGGTTTGTGAACGCAGAGTTAGCAATACCGATTCTGTGGCTTGCTCTCTTTAAGCAGTTAACGTAGCCTACCTTTGCTGTTAAAAATAATAATAAATGCCCTCCGGCTACAGGATTCCCATGACTGAACAAAAAACACCCAGTAAAAGTTATCGCAGCCTTGTGCTGGTTTTGCTGACAGTGGTCTACGGCTTTAATTTTATTGATCGCCAGATTGTTGGCATCCTGGCGCCGTTTATTCAAAAAGATCTAGGCCTTACCAATACAGAGTTGGGACTATTAATCGGCCTGGCTTTTGCCACCTTCTACACAGTTGTTGCTATTCCTATCGCCTGGTTGGCAGATCGCTATAGTCGTGTAAATATCCTGTCCTTAGCACTGGCTGTCTGGAGTGGCTTTACTGCCCTGACCGGTCTGGCAACTAACTTTATGCAGATCGGTCTGGCTCGTATGGGTGTTGGTATTGGCGAAGCGGGTGGCAGCCCCCCGTCCCACTCCATTATCTCTGACCTGTACCCCAAAGAAGAGCGAGCTGGTGCGCTGGGGGTTTACTCCATGGGTATCCCGCTGGGCATTATGGCCGCCTATTTTGCCACTGCCTCGCTGATGGGGTCTTCCGGTGAAGATGTAGATTGGCGTCGTATCTTTATCTTTCTAGGTCTTACCGGAATTGGTCTGGCCCTGGTGGTTAAGTTAGTGCTTCGCGAGCCGGTGCGGGGTGCCATGGAGTTGGATACCGATAAGCAAATCGTCCAGCCACCTTTTAAGGAATCTCTAAAGACTTTAGTCAAGATACCAGCCTGGTGGGCCATGTGCTTTGGTATCGCCTTTGGCTCCTTTGTGTCCTATGCCACCTCGGCATTTCAAACCAAATATCTGGTACTTCTGGATCCTGCATTCGACTTCCAGACATTGGTGATTGCGCTGGGTATTATTAATGGCACCACCTATGCCGGGGGTGCGCTCTTTGGCGCCAGGCTTGCGGACTGGTGGGGTGGTAAAGATATTCGTGCCTATGGCTGGCTTCCTGCTATCGCGATCAGTATATGCTTACCCATAGGTGTGATCAGTTTTTGGGTGTCATCGGTATGGGTACATCTGGCCTTTACCACGGTGTTTTTGCTATTTCTGGGTATCTATCTGGGGCCCAGTTTTGCCATTGCCCAAACACTGGCACCGATTAATATGCGCGCCATGTCCACTGCCCTGTTTTTCTTTATCCTCAATATGATTGCGCTGGGCGGTGGACCTACCTTTACCGGTTGGCTGGCAGATGTATTCAGGGATGGCAGCACAGAGCTGGAGTCGATTCGCTATGCCATGACTGTTACCTGCGGCATGTTTATCCCCTCGATTATCAGCTTTATGGTGGTCTCGCGGGTGTTGCCAAGGGATTGGGCGGCAGCAGAAAAACGCAATCATGACTTAAATAATGGATAGGCTTTTGGACAGGCTTTTACATAGAAAGAACCGAGGTACACCAATGAAAAACACTGCATTGATGCTTATAACTCTGATCATAGCGCTTTCAGCTCAGGCGGCCACCCAGGAGGATATTGAAAGTTTTACTCTCGAAAATGGCATGAAGATACTGGTGCTGGAGGACAGCTCCATCCCCAATGCCAATATGTATCTGTTCTGGAAGGTGGGTTCTCGCAATGAGGTGCCGGGTATTACCGGCATCTCACATTTCTTTGAGCACATGATGTTTAACGGCTCAGCCAAGTATGGCCCCAAGATGTTTGACCGCACCATGGAAGCTGCCGGTGGCGCCAACAATGCCTATACCTCAGAAAATGTCACTGTCTACACCAACTGGTTCCCGGCCGCAGCTATGGAGACGATTTTTGATCTGGAAGCAGATCGAATAGCCCGTCTGGATATAGATGCGGCTATGGTTGAGTCCGAGCGCGGTGTGGTCGCCTCTGAGCGCACTACAGGCCTGGAAAATTCTAACTGGCGCGTACTGCAGGAAGAGCTTAAAGGCGCCGCCTTTCGAGCTCACCCTTACTCCTGGTCGGTGATTGGTCATGAGTCTGATATTGCTGCCTGGTCCCTGGAAGACCTGCGTCAGTATCACAGCACCTACTATGCGCCCAATAATGCAGTGGTGGTGATTGCCGGCGATGTAAAGCTGGCTGAGGTCAAAGCCATGGCAGATAAATACTTTGCGCCAATTCCGGCCAAGGCTCCGCCCAGGGAGATCAAAACAGTGGAGCCTGAGCAAAAAGGTGAGCGTCGGGTGTTTGTAAAAAAAGCGTCGGTCAGCACACCCAATGTCATGCTGGCTTACCATATACCCGCCAGCTCTCATAAGGATAACTATGCACTGGATTTACTGGCAGCTATTTTGGGAGAGGGCAATAGCTCGCGCCTGTATCAGTCTCTGGTCAATAACCAGATTGCACTGGGTGCAGAGACCTATATGCCCGAGAGCTTTGATCCCAATCTATTTTATATTTATGGGGTGGCGGCAGCGGATATAGATGCCGCTCAGTTGGAGCAGTCCATGCTGGCCGAGATTACCAAGGTCTCTGCCAATGGCGTAACTGTGGCTGAGCTAGAAAAAGCTAAAAATCTACGTCTGATGGATTTCTATCGCACAATGGAAACCATCAATGGCAAGGCTAATACCATAGGCACCTATGAGTTGTTTAAGGGCAGCTATGAAAAATTATTTACTGCCCCTGAGGAATACAACAAGGTGACACCGGAGGATTTACAGCGTGTTGCCAGCCAATACTTTATTCGCGCCAATCGCACGGTCGGAGTGTTGGCGGCGGAAGAGGAGCTGGACCAATGATCAGACAACTTATTGCCGCAGCTACTGCTGCCGGATTAGTGCTCTCTCTCTCAGCCTGTGCGCCAGACCCTCAGGTGGTGTCTGATAAGTCACCAACGGCAAGCAGCTTTCAAATGCCCGCCAGTGAGACAGTGGTATTGGATAATGGCCTCACCCTGATGCTAATGCCCCAGACTGAGGTGCCATTAATTACCATTAATGCGGTGGTGCGTGCGGGTAGTGTCAGAGATAAAACTGCCGGAATGGCCTCCATCACAGCACAGAGTCTGCTGCTGGGCAATAGCCTGGCATCCAAGCAGGAGACGGAGTTATTGGTCGATAGTTTGGGCGCCAGTCTCGATGCAGATTCAGGGGTTGAAGGCAGCTATATAGGCGCTGATTTTATGGCCAAAGACGCTGGGCAGATGCTGCCGCTATTTAAAGCTGTGCTCACTGGGCCAACATTTGATCAGACGGAATACAGCAAACTGCTCCAAAATAAAGTGGCTGCGTTGGCGCAGGCTAAAGAGAGTCCAAGAGCGGTGATCAGTGCTTACTTTAATGCTCTGCTGTTTGCAGACCATCCCTACGGCAGTCCCAGTTTTGGAGACCGCATATCTTTAGAGAACATGAGTCTTCAGCAGGTGCGGGATTTCTATCGTGCTTATTACCAGCCAGCCAATACCGCACTGACCATTGCCGGTGACTTTGAGCTTGCCGATATGAAAGTCTATCTGGCAGCGTTATTTTCTGACTGGCAGGGCACTGCTGTAGTTGAGGCAGTGGCGCCTGAGCCGGTAGAGACGCCAACCAGTGCCAGGGTCTTATTAGTGGATAAGCCCGATGCCATTGAAACCACCTTCTTAATAGGCGGTATGGGTATTAGCCGCGATAATCCGGACTTTGTCGGCCTGCAGGTCATTAACACCATACTGGGTGGCCGTTTTACCTCCTGGCTCAATGATGAACTGCGGGTTAACAGTGGCCTGACCTATGGTGCGCGCTCTGGCTTTATCCCATTCCGTGATGGCGGCATGTTCAGAATTAGTACCTTTACCAAAACCTCGACCACCGAAGAGGCGATTGATCTGGCTCTGGCAACCTACGCCAAATTATGGGAGCAGGGCATAGATCAGGCGACGCTGGATTCGGCCAAGGCCTACGTCAAGGGCCAGTTCCCGCCGGACTACGAAACTACAGGTCAGCTGTCCAGCCTGATGGCAGATATGTATCTATTTGATTTCGGTCCGGAGTTTATTAATGGGTTCGAAACCAAGGTCAATGGCCTGACCCTGGCGGAAAGCAAACGATTAATAGATAGCTATTTTCCGCGAGACAATCTGCAGTATGTGCTGATTGGCCGTGCCGACGAAATTCAGGACATTGCAGCTAAATACGGCGAGGTTCGTAGAGTGGACATGCAGGCGCCAGGATTTGCCCGGTAGTATCATCAATAGCCCAAAATGCGCTGACCCCAAAGGCTTTGCGCGGGCGCGGTATATTGACCTGCGAGTCGTCACTGTGCCAGCCCTGCTTTTCATACTGCTAATAAGCCTGATCAAAGGTTAGTCTACCCAACCACTGGTCCAGACTCTGGATATCAACCCTGTTGCTGGTTGATGGAGCATTTTTGCTGAGTTGGCTAGCAGTTTTAGTCAATGATGAACTCCGCTAACAACTCCATTAAGGAATGCCAGATAATGGGCCAGCACATCCTGGGGGGCTTCTACCTGAGGGTAATGGCCAATCGTTGGCAGTTCGGCGCAATAGTCTAGTCTGCACTCCAGTTCTTTGTATCTAGCTACCATATGGCTGCCGGACACCGGATCCACCGAGCCATTAATTAGGGCCAGGGGAATGCTGGATGCTTGCAAGGCCGATACCCAGCGTTCGCGATGCTGGATACGGTCGCTTATATAGGTAATCAGATTGTGAAACAGATGTTTGCCATTATTAAAGTTAATCAGCCACCAGAAATTCTGTAAATCTTGCTCTGAGGGCTGGGTATCTGCTCCAAATACCGAGCTAAAGTTGTGGCAAAATTTGCGGAAACCGGTAAAGCTATTCAACAGGCCGCCTATGGGGCTTAACAATAGTTTTTGGGTTAATAGCGCCCTATGGGTTTCGGGAAACAAGCCGCCATTGAGGAAACAGCAGGACAGCCATTGTCCGCAACCGCCACCATCCAGCTGTCGGGCCAATAGCTCCTGAGCTACGGTATCGCCGTAGTCATGGGCCAGTACATGACAACTCTCAAGCCCTTTTGCAGCAATAAGCGCCTCGACAATATCAGCCTGACCCTGGATGCTGTAGTTACGGTTATTGGGTTTATCAGAAAAGCCAAAGCCGAGCATGTCTAGCCCAATCACACGATAATCTGTTATCAGATCATCCCATATTGGCTGCCAGTCCCAGCTTGAGGTGGGAAAGCCATGGATCAGCAAAATGATGGGTTTCTCAGAGCCTTTGTCACTATCAATACAGAAAATCTGATGTCCGAGCAGTGATTGATATTCGCCCTGTGCACGCCATAGTTCCGTGGTGAAACTGAGTTTATCGAAAGATGATTGCATAATTATTATATTTTTATAAATAGCCCTTTTTGTATATTGGCGTAAAACGACCCGCGAGTCCATTTACAGCCTTGAGTCCGATTAATCTTGGTGCAATACTCTAAAACAGGTCTGCTAGTCAGATTTTGGCCTCAGCCCGTATATTAAAAACAATAAATAATAAGAGAAAAGCAATGACGCAAGCTCAGTCTCAACCCTTTGATACTCTCATCAAAAATGCCAAGGTTTTTAACAGGGGCGAACAGCCTGTTATTGAAGATGTTGCCGTCGCCGATGGCCGCATTGTGGCCCGCGGGCAGCAACTGGATGCATCTCAGGCCGGTCGAGTAATTGATGCCGAGGGTCTGTGGCTGATGCCCGGACTCTTTGATATTCACACCCATTATGATCTGGAGCTGGAGGTAGCACCTGGCCTGCCAGAGTCTACCCGCCATGGCACCACCTCTGTGGTCATTGCCAACTGTAGCCTGGGCCTGGCCTTTGGCGCTCAGCGGGATGGCACCAATGACCCTATTGTGAGCTGCTATGCCCGGGTCGAAAATATTCCCAAGCATGTGCTGCGTCACTGTGCCGATAATGTCAGCTGGGAAAACCCCGGTGACTATCTGGACCATCTGGAAAAGCTTAATCTGGGCCCCAATGTGGTGGCACTATTTCCTCATTCGATGCTGCGCATCGAGAAAATGGGTTTTGAAAATAGCATTACCCGCGACCCCACCAGCGATGAGCTGGAGCAGATGAAAGATTCACTGCGTGAAGGTTTGCAGCAGGGCTATGCGGGCTTTTCGACCGATGCACTGCCATTCCATTATCTGGCGGCACAGCCCCATTGCGAAAAAACTATTCCCACCCAGTTTTCCAAGTTCCCAGAGCTAAAAGCGCTGGCTGGGGTGGTGCGAGAGCAGGGTGCCCTGTGGCAGGCCACACCACCAAAAGACAGTGTTATTGGCACCTTAAAAACCTTTTTGCTGACCAGTGGCCGCCTCTATGGCAAGCCTTTGCGCACCACAGTGGTTGCGGCGCTGGATATTACCAATAACTGGCGTTTGGCTCGCCTGACCAAGATATTGGCGCGCATGTTGAACTCCTGGCTGGTGAAGGGCGACTTCCATATGCAGGCCCTAGGCGCTCCTTTTAAGACCTGGGGCGATGGTGCAGTAACGCCGCTGGCCGAGGAGATTCCTGAGCTGCGTCGCCTCAATGAGACGGATCTGGAAGACCGCGCTGGTCGCCAGGCAATCCTCAATGATCCGGACTATGCCAAGGCGTTTAAAGCCATGTGGATGAAGGGCAAGCAGGGCTGGAGCCTGGCGCGTCTAAAGCGCAAGATCAATCTGGAGGACTATGCCTTCCACCGCACCCTTGCGGATATGCATTTGGAGCGCTGTCCCCAGACCAGCTGGCAGGGCATGGATTTTCAGGCGGTGTTTGACCGGATAAATGCGATTAATGGGGAACAGCAGCCGGCAGATGCCACAGAGGCTGAGATTAAGACAGTACAGGAAGATTTTGCCTGGGTTGAAGACGAAGGGGACTTTATGCTGCAGATGCTGCGCTCCTTTGACAATGATTTGACCTGGAGCACCATTACTGCCAACCGCGATCTGGAGACAGTGCGCGAGCTGCTAATGAATCCGCTGCTGCTGCCAGGCTTTAATGATAGCGGTGCCCACCTGACCAATATGGCATTTTATGATGTCAATCTGCGCAGCCTTAAGCTGGCTGCTCTGGGGGGTGATCAGGATGTCAGCTATATGGTCAAGCGTCTGACCAAAGACGCCGCGGATATATTTGGTGTCGAGGGTGGCACCATTGATATGGGCGATGTGGCCGATTTGATTTTGATCGACCCTAAAAAGCTCGCCGAATACGATGGCGAGACCAGTGCCGAGCGTATTCATCGCGAAGAATTTAGTCATGAGCAGCTGGTCAACCGATCAGACGGTGTGGTTGAGCTGGTGATGATTGGCGGCCACAGTGCCTGGGAAAATACCCAGTTTGCCGCCGATCTGGGAGAGAAGCCCATGGGCCGGTTACTGCGAGCAGTGCACGCGGCCTAATTCAGGCTGACTAGGGGTGGAGGACTAGCCCGGTTAAAACCGCCGGGTTTCGCCAATATTTAATACCCAGCTGTTGTCGGCACCTAAATTGCTGTTTTCAGCGGCGGCTTTAAATCTTAGAGGTGGCTCAGTAAGAGGTTCATCCGAGAGATTAAAGGTACCAAAATGTATGGCCACGGCTCGGTCAGCTTTTATATCTACGGCGGCCTGTACTGCTTCCTCCGGGTTCATATGTGAAACCTTCATCATGGCATTGGGCTCGTAGGCGCCAATGGGTACTGCGGCTAAATCGAAAGGTCCCAGTTTCTTCCCAATCTCCTTAAAACCAGCAAAATAACCCGTGTCCCCGGCAAAGTAAAAGCGGCGCTGGGGCCCGGTTACCGCCCAGGAAGACCAGAGTGCTTTTCTGGTATCGGTGAGACTGCGCTTGCTCCAGTGCTGGATTGGCAGGCAGTGAATAGTTGCGCCTTTGATGCTGCTGGTGTCACCCCAGTTCAGTTCTCGAACCTGATCTATGCCGTTTTTCCGCAGTAGCTTGCCATTGCCCACAGGCACAAAAAATACCGTCTCTGGATCGCGCTTGGCCAGCTTGCGCAGGGTGGGTACATCCAGATGGTCATAATGATTGTGAGAGATCATTACAAAGTCGATAGGGGGCAGGTCTGCGATGGCAATACCGGGTTTTACATAGCGATTGGGGCCGGTAAAGGGCACCGGACTTGGACGATTTGACCATATGGGATCAGTAAGAAAAGTCAGATGTTCCATCTGCACCAATAATGTCGCATGGCCTACCCAGGTTACTGTGGGCTCACTGTGTTTGGCGTTTTCTCGCAGAAATACACCGTCGTTGACAGTCCGCTGGGGCGCGCCGTCGCGACTTTTAAAGGCAGTGAGGACGCGGCGGGCAAAAAAGGGCGCGGTGACCTTGATCGATACTCCTGGGAGATTTTTATCAAGATTGATATAGCGGCCTTTGGTGTCCTGTTCTGCTGGGGCAAAGCTGCGTTCTGCTTCGCCTTTAACCTGCATGGCAAGGCCCAAAAGACAGCTCAGGATGATAGCGATAAGTCGATATGAGTGTTTTTTTTTAGTCATTGTAGTGCTCCACCTCTGATCCTGAGTTTAATGGAAATTGATTGGAATATCTTTGCAATTTACAAACCCCGGGTTCTGGTTGCTGAACCGCTGGTCATAACTAGGCTTGAATAGTTTTCGGACTCTTAATACAGTGCAGACAACAACAATAAATAATAATGCTCCATTGGACGGTTTTAAGGTGGGGCTCTCAAACAAGGTATTTATTATGACTGAAGCATGGATTATCGACGCCTGCCGCACACCCCGTGGTATTGGAAAAGTAGGCCGCGGGGCTCTAACAGACATTCACCCCCAGCGCCTGGGTTCTGCAGGGTTAAAAGCACTGGCCGAGCGCAACGATATCAATACTGCAGATGTGGCAGATATTATCTGGGGCTGCAACCTTCAGCGTGGCCAGAGCGGCAATGATATGGGGCGCATGTCTGCCCTGGACGCGGGTTACGATATCACTTCCAGTGGTGTCACTCTGGATCGCTTCTGCGGCTCTGGTATCACCACTGTCAATATGGCGGCGGCCTCCATTATGTCCGGTATGGAAGATATGGTGATTGCCGGTGGTTGTGAAATGATGTCTGGCTATGGTCGTCTTGCTGGCGAAATGAATCCCTTTGTGGATTCAGGTAATACGCATTTGCGTGAGATGTATGGTCAGTCCCATCAGGGCCTCTGTGCTGACACCATTGCAACCATTGAGGGAATTCCTCGTGAAGATCTGGACCGGCTGGCCGAGGTGAGTCAGCAGCGTGCTGCTCATGCTATAGAAAATGGCTACTTCGATAAGAGTCTGGTGCCTGTGTATCACGACGATGGCAGTCTGGCTCTGGATAAAGATGAATTCCCCCGCCCGGGCACCACTATGGAAACCCTGAGTCAACTGCAGCCGTCCTTTGACAAGCTGAGCAATATGCCTCTGGATGAAGAGGGCATGACCTATAGCAAGCTGATGTCTGTGAAGTACCCGGAGGTGGATGTAAAGCATGTGCATCATGCGGGTAATTCCTCTGGTGTTGTGGATGGTGCGGCCGCGATTTTATTGGCGTCACCGGAATATGCCACCAAACAGGGCTGGAAGCCTCGCGCCAAAGTGGTTGCTTACGGCAATATGGGCGACTGTCCGGCACTGATGCTCAACGCACCTGTGCCATCAGCCAAACGGGTACTGGAAAAAGCTGGCCTTACTAAAGACGATATTGATCTGTGGGAAATTAATGAAGCCTTTGCCGTGGTTGCAGAAAAATTTATCCGCGATCTGGATCTGGATCGGGATACAGTCAATGTCAACGGCGGCGCTATGGCTCTGGGTCATCCAATCGGTGCTACAGGTTCGGTTCTGATTGGCACTATGGTCGATGAACTGGAGCGTCGCGGCCTCAAGCGCGGCCTGGTGACTATGTGTGCCGGTGGTGGTATGGCGCCTGCCATAATTGTTGAGCGAATTTAGAGGTTATTTGTGATGAGCCAGTCCCAGTCTTACACGCCGGATAATGTGCCGATAAAAAAGCGCAACCCTGAGTTGGATATAGCCGAGGCACTCAAGGGCGAATGGATGGATAACCATGTTTTCGCCACGGCCTGGTTTAATGCCATGTCGATTACATTCCCTCTGGGCGAACAGTTTTTTATTAACTCGGTGCGTCATTACCGGGATCGTATAAGTGATCCCAAGTTACAGGAGGAAATGCGCCAGTTTTACAGTCAGGAAGCTGTGCATCTTCGCGAGCATCAGCGTTATAACGAATTACTCTGTGCTCAGCGGGGCTATGATCTGGAGGCTCTGGAGGGGCCTCTGCGCCGACGCATGGCCTGGGTCAAAAAGAATGTGCCGGCGCGGGAGCAGCTGGCGGGTACGGCGGCGGTTGAGCATCTAACCGCAGTGCTGGCAGAAAAGGCTCTGGGAGAAGACAACCTTTTTGCCAAGGCTCATCCAGCCATGGCCAAGCTGTGGAAATGGCATGCTGTGGAAGAGATGGAGCACAAGTCCGTAGCCTTTGATGTCTACCGCGCCGTAGGTGGCACAGAGAAAATGCGACGCGCAGCGATGCGACGCAGCACGTTTTTTCTGACCTGGGATATTTTGCATGGTGTGCGTCATATACTGCGTCGGGACGGCAAACTGTGGAATTTTAGAGTCTGGGCCTCAGGTCTGGCGTTTCTATTTGGCAAGCAGGGGGTGCTGCGTGGTACATGGCAGCCCTATAAGGATTTCTTTCGCGAAGATTTCCACCCCTGGCAGCAGGACACACATCAACTAATTGAAGACTGGGAATTACAGCAGCAGTCTTAAACCATTTTCTGGAGAGTAACAATATGTCAATGATCGTTAATCGTCGCGATGTGGACTTTATGTTTTATGAGGCTTTGAGCCTGGAACAGACCCTGCAGTCCGATCACTATGCTGACTATGACCGCGAATCACTGAATGCCGTGTTTGATCTCTGCCAGTCCATTGCCGAAGAAGAATTTTTACCCTGTGCGGGCAAGCTGGATGCCAATGAGCCCCAGTTTATTAATGGTGAAGTAGAAACCATCCCCGAAGTAAAACAGGCTATTAATGCCTTTAAAGAAGCGGGTCTATGTGCCTCAGCCTATGACGCAGATATCGGCGGCATGCAGCTGCCCTGGATGGTTGATCAGGCGCTAAATGGCATGTTTGTCTGCGCCAACAACCCCATTCATATCTATCTATTTCTGACTCAGGGCGTGGCCAATATGCTCAATGCCTGTGGTTCAGATGAGCTTAAAGATAAATATCTCAGCCCATTGGTACAGGGCGACTGGTTTGGCACCATGTGTCTGTCTGAGCCTCAGGCCGGCTCATCTCTGGCAGATATCACTACCAAAGCCGAGCCTCTTGGCGATGGCAGCTATAAGCTCTCGGGCACCAAAATGTGGATATCGGGCGGTGAACAGGATCTGAGTGACAATATTATTCATATGGTGCTGGCCAAGGTTCCCGGCGGTCCCGCAGGTGTCAGAGGTATTTCTCTGTTTCTGGTGCCCAAGGTCAGAGTCAATGATGACGGTAGTCTCGGTGAACGCAACAATGTGGCTCTGGCCGGCCTCAACCACAAGATGGGTTGTCGCGGCGCCACTAACACCCTACTCAACTTTGGTGAGGGCGGTGACTGTATTGGTTATCTGGTAGGCAATGAAAATGATGGCCTGGCCAATATGTTCCATATGATGAACGAAGCTCGCATATCAGTGGGAATGTCGGCGGTGATGACTGCACTGGGTGGCTATCTATACAGCCTGGACTATGCGCGCAACCGTCCCCAGGGTCGTGACCTGGGGAATAAAGATCCCCAGTTACCGCAAGTCATGATCAGTGAGCATGCAGATATAAAGCGCATGCTGATGACCCAAAAAGCCTTTGTTGAAGGCGCACAGATGCTGATGTACTACAGCGCACAGATTATTGATCAGCAAAAACTGTCAGATGATGCTGAGCAAAACCAACGCATGGGATTGTTACTGGATTTACTGACGCCTATCTGTAAATCATGGCCTTCTGAGTACTGTCTCGAAGCCAACAAGCTGGCGATACAGGTGTTGGGTGGCTATGGCTATACTCGTGAGTACCCCGTAGAGCGGCTGTACCGGGATAACCGCCTTAACCATATTCATGAGGGCACCTGGGGTATTCAGGGTCTGGATATTCTGGGTCGCAAGGTGCAGATGCACAATGGTGCTGCAGTGGCCATTTTGCGTGAGGAAATTCAGGGCAGCATAGATTCAGCAGCCGGTCATCCGTCATTAAAAGAGCACTGTGTTGCACTAGAGGCTGCGCTCACCCAGATGGAAGCGACAGTACAGACTGTTGCCACCTGTAGTGATAGATCACTGGCTCTGGCCAATGCAACTATTTTTCTCGATGCAGCGGGCCATATTGTTATTGCCTGGATGTGGCTTAAGCAGGCAGTTGCTGCCGCCAATGGTCTGGCTAATGGCAATTCGGTAGATACAGATTTTTATCAGGGCAAGCTGGCAGCAACCAAATTCTTCTTCCGCTACGAGTTACCAAAAGCCTCAGCGGGCCTTGCACTGGTATCTGAATTAGACAGCACCTGCTACGACCTGACAGCAGAGCAATTTCTGGGCGCATAAAAGCCCGGTCACATTAGTAAAATTAGCCACAGAGAGGATTTTCCTTCTCTGTGGCTAGTTGTACAATCTATCACTTTATTTATTACCTATTAAAATCTCAGGGGTTAAACCTATGTCCAAGTTGCTGCAGCACACCAAGCTATTCGCCAGTGTTTTTGTTTGCGGATTTCTGATTTCCTGCTCGGAGCCCAAGAGCTCGGCCCAGCCTGAAGTTCAGGCTGTCGATGTCGTACAGCAGGCAGTGGATGAAAAATATATCTGGGATTTGACCGACCTGTATCCAGACAATGAGGCCTGGAACAGTGCTCGTCTGGAAGCTGCAAAACAAGTTGAGGTGCTGGCCGCCTTAAAAGGCACATTGGGCAATAGCGTCAAGTCATTTCTCTATGCCGTTGATAGCATTTCAGCTGTCTACAAAGATGTGGTGCGTATCTATATCTACGCCAGCCTGATGGCAGATGAGGATACAGGCAATGCAGAAAACGCTGAGCGCCGTCAATTAGCTCTCAATCTCTACACGGACATCGGCGCCTCTGTTAGCTGGTACAACCCTGAATTACTCAGCCTCGGTGAGCAGAGGATCAGTCAATTTATTGCCGCTGAACCCGGTCTGGCAAAGCATGCCTTTGGCATAGAAAATTCCTTGCGCCAGGCACCCCATACCCTTGGCGAAGATGTTGAAGCTGTGTTGGCCAAGACAGGCAAATTCCTCGGCACTTCAGGCACTGTTTACGGGGTTCTGGCCAATGCTAACTTACCCTGGCCAGAAGTCACCCTGTCTGACGGGGAGGTATTGCGCCTGAGCCAGTCTGGCTACTCAGTGGGTCGTCAGGCAGTGGTGCGGGAAGACCGCAAGATGGTATTTGATACTTTCTGGGGAGTCTGGAAAGACTTTGAGGCTACGTTGGGTACTCTGATGGATAGCCATATTCAGGGTTTGGTTTTCCGCACCCAGGTCCGTGACTATGAAAGCTCTCTGGGCCGCGCGCTATTTGACGATAATATGCCAGAGGCGGTGTACCGAACACTGGTAGCAGAGGTCAATGCGGCACTGCCGACGTTGCATCGTTACTTTAAGCTGCGCAAACGTATGCTCAATATTGATGACGATATGCGTTACTACGATATCTACCCGCCGCTGGTAGATCTGGACAAAACCTTTAGCATTGAAGATTCTATTGCACTGACAAGGCGCGCTCTTGAGCCTCTGGGTGAGGAGTTTATGGCTGCCTATGATCTGGGTGTCTCTGAGCGCTGGATGCATGTCTATCCCTCAAAAGGCAAGCGCTCTGGCGCCTATATGTCTGGCAGTGCCTACGACGTGCACCCCTACGTATTGCTTAATCACAATGACGACTTCGACAGTGCCTCTACCTTTGCCCATGAGTATGGCCATGCGGTGCATTCGGTATTAGCCAACAAAGCCCAGACTTGGGAAAATGCCGGCTATTCCACCTTTATCGCTGAGACCGCGTCAATTATGAATGAGATGCTGCTGCAGGATATGGTAGTGAGCGAGGCTCAAACTGATAAAGAAAAGCTGTTTTACCTGGGTAGTGGTCTCGAGGCCCTGCGCGGTACATTCTTCCGTCAAACCATGTTTGCCGAGTTCGAATTAAAAATGAACGAGGAAGTGGAAGCGGGTAATGTGCTGACCGGTGCCAAGTTAACCAGCATCTATCTGGAATTGTTAAAGCGCTACCATGGCCATGATCAGGGCGTGGTTACCATTGATGATCTATACGGTTTAGAATGGGCCTATATCCCTCACTTTTATCGCGACTTTTATGTTTTTCAGTATGCGACCTCCATTACTGCAGCCGCCGGATTGGCAGAAAAAATTAGCAGCAATGACCAGCAGGCACAGCAGGATTTCATCAATTTGCTCAAGGCAGGGGGCTCTGATTACCCCTACCAGCTAATGAAAAATGCCGGCATCGATATGGCGACACCAGAGCCCTATAGGGCTCTGATCAGTCGTATGAATAGCATTATGGATGAGATGGAAACGATTTTAGACAAGCAATAAATCTATCGGCGGTGGTTTTTGTTGATGGAATCCATAGCCAATTTCCTTTTCTGGACCCGTTTCAAGAGGTTTGCATGAAACAGACTAATGTCCTTGGTGAGACCATAGAGGAGTGCTGCAGCAATCCTGTGACCGGTTATTTTCGTGATGGGTTTTGCCGCACCGATAAATTTGATCGCGGATCTCATACAGTCTGCGCTCTGATAACGGAAAAATTTCTAGAGTTCTCTAAATTTCGCGGCAATGATTTGTCCACACCGCGACCCGAGTTTGATTTTCCGGGTCTGGTCGAGGGTCAGTCCTGGTGTCTGTGCGCCTCTCGCTGGTTAGAGGCTTATGAGTCTGGCTGTGCTCCCCGGGTGCATCTAAAGCGCACTAATAGCAAAGCGTTGGAAATTGTTCCTCTGGCTATCCTTAAAGGCTATGCTACAGACCTCAACTAGAATAAAAATTGGGGACTGTCTGATGGGATTTTACGATAAGCATATTCTGCCGCATTTTTTAAACTGCGCCTGTGGTTCCAAGCCGATCAAATACCAGCGCGAAAAAGTCGTGCCTATGGCCGAAGGGCTGGTTTTAGAGGTTGGTATTGGTTCTGGTCTGAATATTCCTTTTTACGATGCAGCCAAGGTTGAGCGGATTCTTGGTCTGGATCCCTCTGAAGAACTCAATCGCATGGCGCTTAAGGTGGCTGAGGAAAAAGGTATTCCCGTGGAGTTTATTCTCGGTGGTGCCGAGGATATGCCTCTTCCCGACAACCATGTGGATACTGTATTGGTCACCTTTACCATGTGCACTATTCCCGAAGTGGCTGCCGCCAATAAAGAGATGCTGCGAGTATTAAAGCCTGGCGGCAAGATGATCTTCTGTGAGCACGGTGTGGCTCCGGATGTGGGAGTATTGAAATGGCAAAATCGCATTGACCCGATCTGGGGCAAAATTGCTGGTGGTTGCCATCTTAATCGTGATATTCCCAGCTTGATTGAGGATGCCGGTTTTAAGATTAAAACTATGGAGCAAATGTATCTGCCCAGCACACCAAAGTTTGCCGGCTACAATTACTGGGGTACTGCTGTTGCCCGGTAAGCTTTGACATAGTCTATTTCCAATCTCAGCGGAAATGCGCTGTCATCGATAGGGCCGCCAGCACGGCCCCAGTCACCACCAATAGCCAGATTGAGAATCACGTGAAATGGGTGGTCAAAGGGCCATGATGCCCAGCCGCCAGAATCCCGGTAGTAGGTAAAGTAGGGAATATCATTGACCGTGGTGGTGAGGCTGTCCGGTGTCCATTCCAGGCCGTAGCGATAAAAGTTTTTATGCACCTCATCCAGCTTAATACTGCCTTTGCGCTGACTCCAGTGGACCCAGACATAGTCTTTGGTGTGTACGGTGCCATGGACAATATTGGGGTCGTAACCCACATGTTCCATAATGTCGATCTCCCCGGAATTTGGCCAGGCATCGCAGGCGCCATTGCCCTGCCAGTCAACTTTGCTAGGGCCACATTTGGTCGCGTAGCGAAAGGGGTCTGTGGGCATCATCCAGATAGCGGGCCAGGTACCCTGACCCTTGGGCAGTCTGGCGCGCACTTCAATTTTGCCGTAGAGAATATCCATTTTGCCTGCGCTGTTAATGCGTGCGGAACTGTACTTGGCGCCGGCATAGTCTTCTTTATGGGCCTCGATAACCAGCAGTCCATCTTCTATGCGCAGATTTTTGGCTCTGGTGGTATAGGTCTGATCCTCATTGTTTACCTTGCGCGCTGGCCAGGTCTCAATATTCCAGTGATCGGCATTGACCGGGCCATCCTCGTTAAACTCGTCAGACCAGAATAATGTCCAGGCGGAATGCTCTGTCGGCTGGCGCTGACGCACTTCAAAGCCACTGATAACCGGCAGCCCCTTCAGGCCTTTTAAGCTAATATCAAAGCGCCCTTCAGTGACCTGGATATTGGGTATGGTGCGCGAGAGGGCAGAGCGCATACGACCGTCGCGAGAGCCGCGCACATCTAACTTATCAACAACCACATTACCCTGTGCCAGCACATCAAACAGACGCTCACCCACAGCAAGGTCCTCTGGCTCCATAAAATGCAGGGTTAGGTCATACACACCATTATTTAGCGGGTGGGAGAACAGCAGGTTTCCCGTGCGATAGCTTTTATATAAAGGCTGAACCTGGGTGCCCTCCACGGCGGGTACGCTACTGCAACTAACCTGTTCACTGCAGTTATCCGCCTGATATTGCAGCGTATTATCTGCCCTGTAGGCTTCGCCACCCAGATTAACCGCCCAGACTACAGGGCTCTGTATATCGGCAAATGTAGAGCTTGCCAGCAGGCTAAAGCTTATGCCAACAATAGCTTTAATAGGATTTGATGGTTTAATGGCTAGGGTCATAGATTAGGCTCTAAATTTGCTGTGGGTTGTGTCTGCGCTGGTCTATCTGTTCAGCTTAATTACGAGTTAAAAATTCTACCCTTAAACTCACAGCTGGGCATCCTCAACACCGCATAAAATGGTCAATTTGACGCAAATGTGAACTTTAGTCTTGTCCTATGCCCCTGTTATCGCATATTTATGTATTTGGTCTCAAATGCTGTGTATTTCACGATCATGACGTTGTAACTTATACGCTTGGATATCTATCTCAATAATATATACAAGGATAGGTCCGTAGTTTTACTATTTTTTTACCTTGGGGGTTTAGCAACATGTTATTTAAAAAGAAAATTCTTTCTAGCAGTGTGGCTCTGGCTTTAGTCGGCGCTGCCATACCTGCATTTGCTCAAGACGGAGCACAGATTGAAGAGGTTATTGTTGAAGGCGGTATCCGCGCTAGTTTGAAGCGCGCTATGGACATTAAACGTGACTCAGCTGGTGTTGCAGATGCTATATCTGCCGAGGACATGGGTAAGTTTCCAGATACTAACCTTGCAGAATCTCTGCAGCGTGTTACCGGTGTATCTATTAGCCGTCAGCGCGGTGAAGGTAGCCAGGTAACCGTTCGTGGTTTTGGTCCTGAGTACAACCTGGTTACTCTAAACGGCCGCCAGATGCCTACGCACAATGGGACAAACCGTTCTTTCGACTTTGGTGACCTGGCTTCGGAAGGAATTTCTGCAGTTGTAGTGCATAAAACTGGTAATGCAGCAGCAGCCACTGGTGGTGTGGGCTCTAATATTAATATTATTACTACCAAGCCTCTGGAAGCAGGCAAAATAGCGACCTTCGGTGCGAAGATGGCTATGGACACCTCTACCGAGACTGGCGATGATGTTACCCCTGAGTTCTCAGGTCTGTACTCTAATACTTTTGCCGATGACACTGTGGGTATCGCTATCAGCGCATCATCGCAGCGTCGTAACAATGCGGTTAATATCGCAAGTATTGGTGGCTGGCACACAAGTGCGGGTAACACCAACGGCGGTTGGTCAGCGGTTCCTATTAATGATGATCAGGTTAATCGCCCTACTGATGCCGCTGCTAATATCTCTATTCCTCAGAGCAATGCATACAGACTCAGTGAATATGAGTCAGAGCGCGTTAATGGACAGTTGACTCTGCAGTGGGCACCTTCAGATAATTTTACAGCTACTGTGGACTACACTTATTCCGAGATGGATCTTGATCACACTTACAGTGATATGTCTGCCTGGTACAACTTGGGTGATAACACTCAGACCTCATCTTGGGATGATGGTCTGATTGCTTCACCTATCATGTATAGTGAGGCTAGTGGCAACAGTGACTTTGCTATGGGCACCGGCCAAGATGGCACTAGCACTGAGAACGACTCCTTTGGCCTAAACCTGGAATGGCAGGTGACTGATCAGCTAAGCTTGGCCGTCGACTATCATAATTCTGGGTCTGAGCAGGGTGCTAACAGCCCCAACGGTACAAGTTCGTTAGTAACCATGGCAAGCTTTAACCGCGTTCAAACAACGACTTACTTTGATCAAGATCTTCCCGTATTACACTTGGGTCTGAACTCTGGTGCGGATGGTGCGGCCCGCCCTCTCTATAAAGCTGACATGATTATCACTGGTAGTGTTTTCAGCAATGTTGCATCTAATATGGATGTTGAACAGTCTCGCTTGATCGGTAAGTACGATGCAGACGATGCCACCACTATTGACTTTGGTATTGAGTTGACCGAAGTCACCAACCGTACCACAAGCAAGTCCGTGGAACGAGGTACCTGGGGTGGTCTCTCAGATCCCGGTTATATCAGTGATATCTTGGTCAGATCCTCAATGGCTAATTCATTCGACCAGGTCTCTGGCGGCAGTGACGCAAGGCGACAGTCTGAATACTTCACGACTACCCTTGAGCAGCTTGTTGAGCTGGCGGAAGCACTTCCGCTACCTGCTTCTCAAGCTGTTGGTGACTGTGGCACTCCTTACTGTGCCTCCACTGACTGGGATGTTGATAAGCGCACAGAGGAAGAGACTACAGCTGTCTATGTACAGATCAATCATGAAACTGAGTTCAACAGCATGCCAGTTAGCCTGCGTGCAGGTATGCGCTATGAGAGCACAGATGTCACTTCTGCGGCCCGTACGCCGACTTATGACGATGTTTACTGGGAGGGTGGTAATGAGTTTTACTTGGTTCAGGGCACCGATGTTACCTATGACGACTATAAGGGCACTTATGATTTGATGCTGCCTAACCTAGATATCAATATTGACCTCAGAGAAGACCTGGTTCTGCGTGCATCTGTAAGCAAAACTGTTACTCGCCCAAGCTATGAAGCTATTAAAGGTGGTAAGACGGTTGATGGTCAGACATACAAGTTCCGGGATGCTGTCGCCGGTTCTGGTGATCCCTCTTTGAAGCCAATAGAGGCGGAGAACTTTGATCTGTCGATTGAGTGGTATTATGGAGATGCGGACTACCTGTCCTTCGGTTACTACGAGAAGACTGTAGATAATTTTATCGGTAATCGATATCCGAAAGAGGCTCTTTTTGGTATTACGGACCCAACCGTTGGTGGTCTTTATGCTGAAACCGCTGCGGCTGAAGGTCTGGATGGAGACTCTAATTACACCGCAGTCGGTGAAGCCATGGCCTCTGCCTTCGATGCCAATGGCAGATACTACAGCACCGATGAAAATGGTCCTGTAATGTTTACTGTGACTACACCTACCAATGAAAAGACCGCCAAGGTCGATGGTGTTGAGGTTAACTGGCAGCATAACTTTGGTGCGACAGGCTATGGCTTTATTGTTAACGCCACTATTGCCAATGCAGACGTTGCCTTTGATCCGCTGGCTCTAGAAACTCAGTTTGTTCTTGCTGGTTTGAGTGATTCAGCTAATTTGATCGGCTTCTACGACAAGGGTGGCTTTCAGGCACGTTTCGCTTACAACTGGCGTGACAAGTTCCTGGCTGGAATTGGTCAGGGTCAGGGTTCAACAGCAATTAACCCTACTAATGTCCGGGCCTACGGTCAGTTGGATATCAGCGCTAGCTATGAAGTCAATGATAACCTCACGGTATTCATGGACGGCATCAACGTAACTGAGTCTGACTTCCGAGTTTACGGTCGTGAAGAGCTTCAGGTGCTGCAGGCAGGTCAAACTGGTGCGCGCTACAACCTGGGTGTTCGCTACACTTTCTAAATCTTAGAAAATGTACGAACCCTGGTATTGAAGCCAAAGTCTGCGAGTCATTTATCGCAAACTTGATAAGAAGCCGCTTAATTATTTAAGCGGCTTCTTTATTTACGGCGTATATTGCGTAATATGGAAAGATACAAAAAATTGGCCTAAATCCAGATACACAGAGACAGCAATCCAGATTAGATCGAAGTGGCCATTTAGAACGTCTATTTAACTAGCTGATACCAATGACAAAAAATATACATCGAGTTGTTATCGTGGGCGGCGGCAGCGCTGGCTGGCTAACTGCAGGGGTTATAGCTGCAGAGCACTGTGTTGGCTCCAATTCTGCTGTAGATGGCAATCCACAGAGTGATGGTTTTCAGCTGATACTGGTAGAGTCTCCGGATATCAGCACCATTGGCGTGGGTGAGGGCACTTGGCCATCAATGCGCAGTACATTGCAAAAAATGGGAATCTCCGAAACTAAATTTTTCCGTGAATGCAGCGCGAGTTTTAAGCAGGGCACTCTATTCTCAAATTGGCTGGGCGGCGAAAAACAGGACTCCCCCGATAGCTATATTCATCCCTTTACGGTTCCTCACAGCTATGCAGATACCAATCTGGCACCCCACTGGCAGCTGATTAGAGACCAGGTGAATTTTGCCGATGCCGTCTGTCCGCAAAGTGCGCTGGCAGAGGGGCATCAGGCACCTAAAAAAATCTCTACGCCAGAGTACGCCTTCCAACTTAACTATGGCTACCATTTGGATGCAGGTAAGTTTGCTGAACTACTGCGCGCCCACTGTGTAGATAAACTGGGCGTCACCCATATCAAAGCCAATGTTGAGGCCATTAACTCGGCGCAAAATGGCGATATAGCCTCTGTTGTGACTGACAGCGCCGGTGTTATAGAGGGCGACTTATTTATCGACTGCAGTGGTTCTAGATCACTGCTTTTGGGCGAGCACTACCAGGTACCAATGTGCAGTAAACAAAAGTACCTATTTAACAATACAGCCCTGGCGGCACAGGTTCCCTATGCCAGCCCGGAAGATCCCATTCAGTCATTTACGCTATCTACCGCCCAGAGCGCCGGCTGGATATGGGATATTGGTCTGCCCAGTCGTCGAGGTGTAGGCCATGTTTACTCCGATGCTCACAATACCGAAGAGCGTGCCCGGCAGGAGCTGCTGGCGTATATAGAGGCCTCTGCAGGCAAGCAGGCGGCAGATCAGGCCATGGTGCGCAAGATACAGTTTGACCCTGGGCACCGGGAAAAATTTTGGCATAAAAACTGTGTAGCCATCGGCATGTCCGCGGGCTTTATCGAACCCCTAGAGGCCTCGGCTCTGGTGTTGGTGGAGCTGTCCGCCGCTATGATTGCTGAGCAGCTGCCGGCTAACCGCGAAACCATGGATTTAGTGGCCAAGCGATTTAATGATAAGTTTCTCTATCGCTGGGATCGTATAATTGACTTTTTAAAGCTCCACTATATTCTCAGCGAGCGAGAGGACCAGTACTGGCAGGATCATCGCGATGGGGCCAGCATTCCAGATCATCTGGCAGAGCAGGTTGCACTGTGGCGTCACCAGAGCCCCTGGCATCGAGATACCGCTCATGTTGATGAGCTGTTCCCCTCAGCGAGCTTCCAATATGTGCTCTATGGCATGGGTTTTGAGACTCAGCGCAGCGCCACAGAGCGGCGTTCCGAGCAGCAAGCCTATCAGAGGGCCGGGAATCTGTTTCAGGAAAATGCCAAACGAACACAGCAGCTGCAGGCGTCGCTGCCCACCAATCGCGAACTAATTAATAAAATACACACCTATGGGCTGCAGAAAATTTAATCTGCCCCCCAATGACTAATAAGGCCCATAGCAGGGCAATAGGCCACTGGAGAAATCATGAGCAACTACGTAATACTGACTAAGAGCGCCCACAAGGATACCAAGGTGATTCTTGATCGTGGTGAGGCCTATGGCGATAAGGTAAAAGTCGCCCTGACTTTCCCCCAGGAGTTTAGAAATATTCAGTCCTGTTACCCTATTTTCTTTGTTAAGGATGGCGAAACCGGGCAGTTTTACCCCGCAGCTATTTTTGGTTTTGAGGAAAATGAAAACCTGTTTCTTACCGACCAGGGTTGGGACGCGACCTATATTCCCATGATGATTCGCCGTCATCCATTTTTAATCGGCTTTCAGCCCGGCCCCAATGGCGAGAAGGCCGAAGACAACCCGGTGGTTTCAATTGATATGGACAACCCGCGGGTCAATAGCGAAAAAGGCGAGGCTCTATTCACCGAGGAGGGCAATCAGACACCCTATTTGGAAGGCTCAATTGCAGGCCTGGAGACTATTCACGCGGGCCATGAGCACAACAGGGTATTCCTGGAGGCGCTGTTAGCCAATGATCTGTTGGAACCATTCACTTTAGAAATCACCCTCAATGATGGCTCCAATAATCAACTGCTGGGTTACTACACCATCAATGAAGACAAAATACGTGACCTGGATGGCGATACCCTTAGCCGACTGAGTAAAGAGGGTTATTTACAGGCGATTTATATGCAGATTGCCTCTTTCGCTAGAATCAGAACATTGATCGACAAAAAAAATGCTCTGTTACCCAAGAGTCAATAAACCTTGTTAGAGATAAGCCAACAGGTAGAGGAGAGACGGGGTTGCAGGCCCGAGGCTATTGCGCCCGAGATTCTTGACTCATCCGTGCCCCTGGTACTCAGGGGGCTGGTTGATAGCTGGCCCCTGGTGCAGAAAGCAAAACAATCCGCCGGGGACAGTATTGATTACCTGTCGCAATTTGATTCTGGCGTGCCATTAACAGTGTTTACCAGCCCTGCCGAAAATAAGGGCCGGGTCTTTTATAACCAAGATTACAGTGGCTTTAATTTTGCAAACCAGAAAGCAGATTTAAGCCAGGTATTTGCCCAGCTGATCGAGCACAGTGATAACAGTCAGGCTCCTATGGTCTATGTGGGTTCCACTAATATCGATCACTGGTTGCCCGGGTTTCGCAAGAATAATGACCTAGCACTCAGTGAGCATAAGCCGGTGGTGAGTATCTGGTTGGGCAATCGCAGCCGCATTGCGGCTCATTATGACTTTCCCACCAATATTGCCTGTTGTGGCGCAGGCCGGCGCAGGGTGACATTGTTTCCCCCCGGCCAGCTGGAGAATCTCTATGTGGGTCCGGTAGATTTTACCCCAGCGGGTCAGCCTATTAGTTTGGTGGACTTTGCCGAGCCTGATTACCATCGCTTTCCCAGGTTTCGAGACGCATTAAAGTCGGCCATGGTGGTTGAGTTGGAACCAGGTGATGCTCTACTGATTCCAAGCATGTGGTGGCACCATATCGAAGCTCTGGAGAGCTTTAACGTGCTAGTCAATTACTGGTGGCGCAACAGCCCGGCTTATATGGGGCCGCCGCTCAATGTATTGCAGCATGCCATAATGGGGCTGCGAGACTTGCCCCAGGAGCAGCGCGCAGTATGGCAGCAGCTGTTTGATTATTATGTATTTAACCCTCAGGATCAGGCTTTCGAGCATATTCCCGAGCAGGTACGAGGCGTTCTTAACCCCATAGACGAGGCCTCAGCGCAACAGATTCGCAGCATGTTACTGAATAAATTTAAGCAATAAAAAGCCTTTGGCAAAAGTTTGGAGTAAATATCGTGGCAACCCAGAAAGTAAAAAAGGTAGTGATTGTTGGTGGTGGCACAGCCGGTTGGATGGCCGCTGCTGCTGTATCCAAATTGATTGGCAAAAATCTGGATATCTCGCTGGTAGAGTCCGATGAAATCGGCACCGTGGGTGTGGGTGAAGCAACCATTCCCACCATGATCACATTGCATCAGCTACTGGGTATTAATGAACGGGAGTTTATGGCCGAGGTGCAGGGCACCTTTAAACTGGGTATCGAGTTTTCCAACTGGAAAAATGTTGGCGAGTCCTATATTCACTCCTTTGGTTTTACCGGAGAAGATTGCTGGGCCGCCGGATTCCAGCACTTTTGGCTGAGGGGCAAACAGCAGGGTATCAGCGGCGAATTTGGTGATTACTGCGCCGAACTGCAAGCGGCCAAGGCCAACAAATTTGCTGTACTGCAGCGCAATGGTCTGAACTATGCCTACCATATGGATGCCAGCCTGTACGCCAAATATTTGCGCAAGCTCGCCGAAAAATTTGGTGCCAAGCGCATTGAAGGCAAAATTGTTGAAGTGGGTACCGATCACCAGTCTGGCGATATTACTCATGTCACCCTGGCCTCTGGGCAAAAGGTCGATGGCGATCTGTTTATTGATTGCAGTGGCTTTGTTGGCCTGCTGATCGATAAGACTCTGCATACTGGCTATGATGACTGGTCACACTTTTTGCCCTGTGACAGCGCAGTTGCAGTGCAGACAAAATCTGTTAGTGACCCCATTCCCTACACCAAATCAACGGCGCGCGACGCCGGTTGGCAATGGCGTATCCCCCTGCAGTCGAGAGTGGGCAATGGTCTGGTATTTTGCAGCAAGTACCTGTCTGATGATGAAGCGATTAAAACATTGCTGGACAATATTGAAGGCGAGACACTCACCGAGCCGCGAGTGATTAAATTCCGCACCGGCCAGCGCCGTCAGCACTGGAATAAAAACTGTATTGCTCTGGGGCTGGCCAGTGGTTTTGTAGAACCACTTGAATCTACCAGTATCCATATGGTGCAGCGAGGTATTATTCGCCTGCTGCAGATGTTCCCTCTGGATGGTATTCGCAAGCCGGATGTCGAAGAATTTAATACTCAGATGCGTGAAGAATTCCTATTTGTTCGCGACTTTATTGTGCTGCACTATCATGTCACCGAGCGCGAAGACACCAAATTCTGGCGCCACTGTAAAACCATGCCTATACCGGAGTCGCTGCAGCATCGCATCGACCTGTTTAAGCAGACAGGCAAGGTATTTCAGAAGGCCGGCGATGTGTTTGCCGAAAACTCCTGGACCCAGGTGATGCTGGGGCAGGGGCTAATGCCCGAGCAGTATCACTCGATTGTTAATATGATGTCTGACGATGAGTTGCGGAGTTTTCTCGAAAATATCAAACACAATGTAGACAGACTTGTGGATCAATTACCCAGCCATCAGCAGTTTATCTCCAACTACTGCCAGGCAGAGGCGATGTAGCTATTTCAACTGCCCCATCAAAAACTGCCGCACCTGAGCCAGCTGCTCTGGCGTGAGGCTGGTCGCTAAATCATTGAGATCAGCTGGCAAGTCCGCCGCCGGGTCACTCTGAGTTTTAAACACATAGTAATCAAAGAACTGCCGCCAGTCTTTGCGCTTTTCCGGGCTAAGATTGGCGATGCTCATCATACTGTGCATCAGGCTGTCATTGGGAGATAGCCCTGTGCTGCTCAATCCCCCCCACCAGTAGTTAATCAGCACATTGACCGCCTGCAGTGACTCAACGCCATGCCACCAGAGAGCGGGAATATAAATCCCATCGCCCGGTTCAAGGGTTGCCTGCTGGCCAGTTTTTTCCGCCTCGACATATTTGGGATAGCGGGCTAAATCTGGCTGTTGTATATCCACCATGCTGACGGGCACTCCACCTGGGGTGATCAGCATTGGCCCGGGATAGAGATTATTGATTTGCTCTGGGGGGAACAGGGTAAATTGACGCTGGCCAGCTACCACACAGGCCAGATTATCATGGATATCATAATGGGGCGCCACGGTGGCGCGGTTGCCCAGCCACATGGTGGGACCGATAGATTTATCCAGCAGGGGCTGCTGATTTTGCTGCTCAAAGCCGGGCATCACCAGATCCACTGGTATTGCCTGTAGGGCAATAGCATGGGGAGCAGGGTCGTGCTGAATAGTCAGCAATCGGTCCAGACCAATACCCAGAGTTACCTGGACTTTTTGAAAGTTTATAGCCTGCAGATCTGGCTCATAGAAAAAGCGCCCCTTAATGCTGGGGTCGCCAACCAGGGCGGAAATTATTTTCTCACTGTCGTATTTTTTAAGGTAACTGACTATGGCTTCTGGAGACTCAATACCTGCCTCCACGACAGGCCAGTGGCCGACCACAGATTTAATATGGGCAGGCTGGTTTAGGGGAATAATTTCCCCGTGGAACTGATCGTAATCGACCTTTTCCCAGACTCGAATTGCCTGCACCTATAGTCCCCTACCTGTAGTTTTTAATGAATAAATTATCGCAGAAAGCCATGCATAAGGATATTGGCAACTGTCTGGCATCAGAGATGAAAATGCACCTCGGTGGCCACAAGCACTTCAAAACACTGATTACAGCGAACCTCGGCCTGCAGTGGGCTGCCGCAGGGCCTGTGGGTTAACAGCATAGGGTCTCCTGCGCCAGTGCCACAGTATTTATTGCCCCAGCTTAAAAGGGTAACAAAGTAGGGAAACAGATCTCGACCTTTATCAGTGAGTTGATATTCATAGCGCATTGGATTTTGCTGATAAAGCTGTTGGGAAAATACCCCCTCATTGATCAGTCGCTTCAGCCGGTCGGCGAGAATATTGGTGGCTACCGGAAGCTCCTGATGAAACTCATCAAAGCGTTTTAAACCATGAAAGGCCAGGGCGATCAGATTGGCTGTCCAGCGATCGCCAAGCAGATTAATTAGATTGTGATAGAGAGTCTTGCTAGCACTGTTGGTCGCCGCGGGGGAGCGGCGTCTGGTTTTGGTGGCGCGCTGATCTACACCGGCGCCAGGTCCTGGCTTAAAGCTAATATCCCGGGCATCAATATCAGTGTCGCATTGGCTACACTGCATCACTGGCCAAAAGGCCTTGCCGCAGTGGTCATGCACCAGCTCCACCTTGTCCAGATTCGGGCTACTAAAGTGGGTGCGCTCCCAGACTATGGCCATCAAGCCATTTTGGTAGAGTTCGATGGATTTTTTGGTTAGATGATAGACCGGGTGGCGGGCTGAATTGTCTTTGCGCAGGCAGTCAATACTCTGTAGCCAATTCAGGCGATCACTGAGAACCCCTTTGGAGGCGCCAGTGCCCGCCAGCATCTGACCGAAGGTATTAACCCCCCAAAAGACTTCCTGCAGAATCAGCAGGCACCATTTATCCCCTATCTGATCCAGCGCCCTATTAATAGAGCTTGCTCTGGTGCCGAAGCTATGGGTCTCTGGTTTCAAAGTAGCTTACTTCCAAAGATCCTCACCGCGGCTCCACCAGGCATGGAAACCCAGAGGCACACGCTGAGGCATTTTAATACGGCAAATGGGGCCCTGACAGATATCCTGGGCATCAAAAATCTGTAGCTCAGAGGTCCAGTTATTGCTATCCGTGACCAGAGACATCACATAACCATGGTCTTCAGCGGTTTCACGATTCGCCCCTTTGATAGGTGCAAAAGGTGTTTCGCTACCATAGACACCATTGCCGTAGTTCCACTCATCGTAATGGCCAGTCTCATTGTTATATTTGACCAGACCATTAAAGCGCAATGTGTGGCCGCCTTCTTCGAGCAGGGGAATACGCTGATGGTAGGCATATTTGCCCTTGGTACCCTGATAGATCTGGTTGACCTTATTAAACTCGGTATTCATATCGCAGATATCGCCCTCACGGACTTCCCCGGTAACCAGATTAAAGCGCCAGCGATAGTTATTGGCCTCCAGACGCATATAGGCCAGCATATGGGACAGCGCGCCCTCGTCGTTGGAGGCATCGGGCATGGGGTTGGTAGAGCGGCAACCATCCATCACTACCCAGTCTCCTTCCTCCCAGCAGTTGGACACATGCAAAATAAAGCAGGGCTCGCAGTCAAACCAGCGAATCTCATTGGATTGGCCATAGCGGGGAATCACGCCAAAGCGCGCGGGAATATCGCGGTGGAATTTAAGTACCCGCATATTGTGATTGCGCAGCACATCCAGATCATGGAAAAAAGGCAGATCATGGAGGATGCTGTAGTTGGTGGTAAAGCCCAGATCATGGGGTAGGCGCGGGCCGGGAATCTCAATTTCAACTTCCTGGCGCAAGGTGCCATCTGGGTTGGCCACACCATAGGTCATAAAGGGCGCCTCGTCCCCGTAGTCCATAAATAGAAGCTCGCCTGTGTTCCAGTCCACATGGCTATGGGCCGACATCTTGCGTCTGGTACGGCCTTCGAGGTCAAAAACCCCGCGGTTTTCCAGAGTTAGCGGGTTCATACTGTAGGGAACACCGGCGTTGTACCAGGTGGGCAACAGTTGGCCATTAAACAGAATCACATCGGTATTGCCTGTGTCTTTGATCGGCGAGTCCGGCAGAGAAAAATCGAAGGGCCCCATCACTCCAGGCCAAACCGCCTGATTTTCGGCCAGCTCGCGCTGCAGGGCATAGGTATGAATATAGCTATTGCGGTAGGAGGCTTTGCCATCGCGAATATAGATCGCGTGCACCATGCCGTCGCCATCAAAGGGGTGATAGAGATTTTTTGGTTTAAACACCGGGTTGGGGCCATTGCGATAATAGGCGCCAAATAGATCCTCGGGTAAATCGCCAATTACCTCCAGTTCATCTACGGCAATTTCATCGGTGGTGGGGGCGTAAGCACCGTGGAGATAGGGATTGTCCAGCTCATAAATCCAGTCCTGAGTATTATCGAACAGCGGCGCTGATCCAAGACATTTTTCGGTAACTTCAAAGGCACTGTTGCTCATGGTTTTATCCCCCCGGGGCCGCCTGATTTTTTATAGGTCTAATTATGCAAGTATATGAAATTTGTGGCTTGCAGGGCAACTATCCGGTTGCCAGTCGCCCCTGATCTCGCTAATATCTGAGCATCGACAACAATAATAACGCTGCAAAAGCGGGTTTTCCCATGCCGTTACCCAAGCTGCGCCTGCCAGTGATTCAGGCGCCATTATTTCTTCTCTCTGGCCCCGAGATGGTTATTGCCAGCTGCAGGGCCGGTATTGTTGGTTCCTTTCCCAGTCCCAATGCTCGCACGGAGGACATACTGGAACACTGGCTAATTGAAATTACCACAGCGCTCAAAGGCAATACCGAGGCAGCGCCCTGGGCAATTAATCTGGTGATGCACAGATCTAACCCGCGCCGCCATGCAGATCTCGAGTTGGCGATTAAATATAAGGCACCACTGGTTATCACTGCCCTGGGCAGCCCCAAAGAGGCTGTTGAGGCGGTGCATAGTTATGGTGGAGTCATTTACGCCGATGTAAATACGGTCGATTTCGCTCGCCGCGCTGCTGATACTGGCGTTGATGGTCTGGCTCTAATCTGTGCCGGCGCCGGTGGCCATACCGGGCAGCTTTCACCCTTTGCCTTTGTCGACGAAGTGCGGCAGTTTTTTGACGGTGAGATTATTCTCTCGGGAGCCATTGGCAATGGCCGAGCTATTCGCGCCTCGGAAATTCTTGGTGCCGACTATGTCTATATGGGCACCAGATTTATTCCCAGTCATGAATGTCTGGCCGCAGATGCCTATAAACAGATGGTGGTGGATGCCTCAGCAGGGGATATTGTTACCTCGGACTCGGTAACCGGGGTCAAAGCCAATTGGCTGAGAGACAGTCTGGTTAATGCTGGCTATGACATAGCCAATATGCCAGCGCCGGGAGATATTAATTTTCTTGAGGCCGCCGGGGATGTTAAACGCTGGCGGGATATCTGGGCTGCAGGCCAGGCAGTGGCTGGGATTACCCAACAGCAGTCAATTGCCAGTATTGTCGATCAACTGGAACAGGAATACTTAGAAGTAAGGGGAGCTGAGTTATGATTACATCATCTGTACAGCGTATTGCAGACTATAGAGAGCGCGGCTGGTGGGGCGATCTGACCCTGCACGGTATGTTGAGACAACATGCCCAGAGCAACCCGGACCTACTGGCCGTGGCTGACCAGCCCAACCGTCAGGCACTGACCGGAGACGATCCGGTGCGGCTGTCATTCTCCGAACTGAACCATGCCAGCGATAATCTTGCCTCCCAGCTTTTAAAGGCAGGGATTAAAAGTGGCGATGCTATTTTGGTACAGCTGCCCAATATTGCCGAGCTGGTGATGGCCTATTTAGCGGCCAGCAAAATCGGTGTGATTATTTCCCCGGCAGCAGTGCAGTACGGTGCCCATGAGTTGCAGCATATTTGCGCCACCATTAATCCAGTGGCCATATTAACCATCGAACAGTTTAACGGCCTGCCCCTGGCGGTCAGTGCTCGGCAGTATTTACCAGAGTCGGTTGGGGTTCTCATCTTTGGTGAGGATATTACTGTGGATAGTAGTAGCTATGCAGAAGTTCAGCAGCAGCTGGCGGAGCATGAAAAACACTATCCCACAGGGGCGGATGATATTTTAACTATCTGCTGGACCTCTGGAACCACGGGTACACCCAAGGGCGTGCCGCGCTCCCACAATATGTGGTTTGCTACCTCCCGCTGCTGTATGGAGGCTGCGGACTATCGATTGGGGGATCGCTTTTTAAATATCTTCCCGATGGTCAATATGGGTTCCGTGGGTGCCTTTCTCTACCCTTCTATGATGGTGGGCTGCAGTATTATTTTGCATCATCCTCTGGACCCGGCGCTGTTTTTAGCCCAGCTGCAGGATGAACAAATCACCTTCACCGTGGCCCCGCCGGCGGTGCTAAACCAGCTGGCAAAAAATGAGGCCATGTGGAATCAGTTTAATTTTTCTCAGCTGCGCTCGATCGGCTCTGGCTCTGCTCCCCTAGCGCCCTGGATGATTGAGACCTTTGCCGAAAAATATGGCAAAGATGTGCTTAATTTCTATGGCTCCAATGAGGGCATCAGTCTTTTCTGTACCCCCCAGCATGGTTCTGATGCCACCCAGAGGGCAACTATGTTTCCCCGGGTTGGCGCAGGTATCGACAGCTGGGATTCAGAGGTTAATTCCATGGTGTTTAGCAAAGTGGTGGATGTGGAGACGGGCGAGGAAATTACCGAGACAGGCAGGGTAGGAGAGCTGCTGTTTGATGGCGCAACTGTATTTGATGGTTATCTGGGTACTGATAACTCAGAGGTATTTACTGATGATGGCTTTTTTCGCACCGGTGACCTAGTAGAACTCTGCGGTGAGCCGCCCAACTTCTATCAAATTGCGGGGCGCTGCAAAGATATTATCAATCGCGGAGGTATGAAAATCTCTCCCATGGAGATCGATATATTACTTGAGGGCCTGCCCAACTCGGTGGAAGCCGCGGTCTGTGCCTATAAGGATGAGCGGCTCGGGGAAAAAATCTGCGCCTGTGTGGTTAGTTCTCCTGAGGCCCAGGCGCCTACATTGGAACAGATTGTTCAGCATCTGAGTGATCGGGGTATAGCCAAATGCAAGCTGCCAGAGCGTCTTGAAATATTTGCTGCACTGCCCCGCAACCCTCTGGGTAAGGTGCAGCGCTTTTTGCTAGAGGACCAGGTAAGCCAACGAATAGAGGAGGCCCAGTAATGGCCGCACCAATCTATGTGCTGGGTGGAGCCCAGACCGATTTTGCCCGCAACTGGGCCCGAGAGGGGCTCAGTATCTACGATATGTTTCGCGAGACTCTGGATACTGCACTGGTGTCAACGGGTATTAGTCCGGAACAAATAGAAGTGGGCCATGTGGGCAACTTTGTCGGTGATCTATTCACGGGTCAGGGACTAATCGGCGGTTTTTTTGCCGAGGCCTATCCGCAACTCGCCTCCATTCCAACCAGCCGTCATGAGGCTGCCTGTGCCTCTGGGTCCATTGCCATACTCAGCGCTATGCGCGATATAGAGGCCGGCCATTATAATCTGGCCTCTGTGTTGGGGCTGGAGTATATGCGCAATGTAGATGGCAAGACCGGCGCCGAGCATCTGGGTGCCGCCACCTGGAAAAATATGGAGGCCACCAACTGCGACTTCCCCTGGCCCTACATGTTTAACCAGATTATTGATGAGTACGATGCCCGTCATGGCATTGACTGCGACCATCTTAAAACCATCTCGCAAATTAATTTTGATAATGGCCGTCGCAACCCCAACGCCCAGTCGCGAAACTGGCAGTTCGAGCCTGAGAGTTATACAGATAACGACCAGTACAATCCGGTGATAGAGGGACGAGTGCGCAAAATGGACTGCGGACAGATTACCGATGGTGCCGCCTGTGTATTTCTGGCCAGCGAAAAAGCTGCCCGGGACTATGCCGCCGCAAACGGTCTTAAGCTTAAGGATATTCCGCGCATTAAAGGCTGGGGCCATCGCTCTGCGCCTATTAGTCTGGATAGCAAGCTGGCGCTAAGTGCCGGCAATCCACTGATCTTTCCCCATGTCAGTCAAATTATGACTGATGCACTGGGCCGCGCAGGCTTTGCCGATGTTACCCAGCTGGATGGGTTGGAAACCCACGACTGCTTTACCATCACCGAATATATGGCTATAGATCATATTGGATTAACCGCGCCGGGAGAGAGCTGGAAGGCAATTGCCGAGGGTCGAATCAGCATGGATGGAGATTTCCCCATTAATGCCAGCGGCGGTCTGATTGGGCTGGGTCACCCTGTGGGTGCCACGGGGATTCGCATGTTACTGGACTGCGCCAATCAGGTAACAGGGCGCGCCGGGCCATGCCAGATTAGAGATGCAGAAAATATGGCTATCTTTAATTTGGGTGGCAGCACCACAACCTGTGTCAGTCTGATTGTGGGCGTGAATTAATGCAGCAAGCGCTGGTCTACGATGCCATCCGTACCCCCAGAGGTCGTGCTCGGCCCGATGGTGGTCTGGCGGATATCAGCGCGTTTGAACTATTAAAAGCTCTGTACCAAGCGCTGGAGCAGCGCACAGGGCTTGATCGAAATATTGTTAATGATGTGATCCTCGGCTGTGTTACCCAGATGGGTGAGCAGGGTGGCAATATTGCCAAAACCTCGCTGCTCTATGCTGGCTGGCCCGACTCAGTGCCCGGCATGACCATCAATCGGTTTTGCTCGTCGGGGCTGGATGCGGTCAATATTGCCGCCATGAAAATTAATACCGGGCAGGCAACCTGTGCTTTGGCCGGGGGTGTCGAAATGATGTCTCGCGTTCCTATGCTATCTGATCAGGCAGCGATGTTTGCCGATGGCAAACTGGCGCTGGAAAACCGTATGCTAATGATGGGCAGCGGTGCTGATCTGATTGCCTCGCTGCAGGGTATCAGCCGCGAGCAGGTGGATGAGGTTGCTTTACAGAGCCAGCAGCGAGCGGCAATCGCTCGAAGCTATGGGTATTTTAAGTCGATAATTCCAGTCTATAACCCAGTTAAAGATATTTGGGTTAACGAGGATGAATGTATCCGTGGTGATATTACGGTGGCGGATCTGGCTCAATTAAAACCGTATTTTGCTGATTTGGGTACCACAGGTGTTGATGCACTTCAGCTTTCTGAACACCCTGAGTTAAGCTCAATCTCTCATGTGCATACCGCTGGGAATTCCCCGGCGATGGCTGACGCCGCCAGCTTGGTGCTGGTTGGAGATAGTTCGCTGCAGGATCAGGGGCTGGTACCCCGTGCTCGCATTCTTGCAGCCACCACCGTCTGCAACGACCCCTTGCAGGTGGTCTCTGGCTGCGCCGCGGCCACCGCAAAATTATTGTCGGATCAGGGATTGACCAGTGCAGATATAGATCTGTTTGAACTCCATGAGGCCTTCGCCGCCACCAGCATTAAATGCCAGCGCGAACTGAATATCGAAAATTATAAGCTCAATATCAATGGTGGCGTGATTGCTCTGGGACACCCGATGGGTGCCACCGGCGGGATTATGCTGGGCATGTTGATTGACGAGATGGAGCGGCAAGGTTTGCCTCTGGGTGTGGTTGCAACCAGTGGTGCGGCGGGCATTGGCACCGCGCTGCTAATCGAGCTTGTCTGACCTAGGCTATTCTCGCAGGCTAACCTCTAACTAAAGGCCGGGTTAAGCAGGTGGGTCCACCCTCGCCTTTGCGGCTGACTTCCAGACCTTTATAAGTCGCTACAGTACAGCCAGCACTTTCCAGCCCATTTTTAACACCGGGTAAGTTCTCCAGCATAATGGCCTGACGTGGGGCAATCGCCAAGACATTGCAGCCCATGGTGGGATATTCCTCCTCTGGCACATCCACAAACTCTATGCCCAGTTCTTCAAGCCAATGGATAAAACTGGCGGGCATAAAGGGCCTGTATATCAGTGCTAAATCATGATCTATGGGTGAGATTATCGACATAAGATGCAATACATCATCCGGGTGATCAGGGTCCGGTAGCTCCACCACATGCAATTCCACATCTTGGCCAAGCAGCTGTTTAAGCTGCCTGATCCCCTCTGCATTAGTGCGCGGGCCAAGTCCAACAGCAGCATGGTTTCTATCCAGCCAGATAAAGTCACCGCCCTCCAATGTGCCAGGTGCGGTTATCTGGCCTGCTACTCTGTGTCCGGCAGCTTTATAGGCAGCGGCATTTGCCGCGGCTTCGGGGGTACGGCTGGCGCGGCCCATATTGCATAGAATTAAACCATTGGGGCTAACCAGAATACTGTCTCTGGTATAGATACTGTCGATGGTCAGATTATCTGCCTCCTCAAGGTCGATAATCTGCGCACCACAGCTGGCCAGTAGCTGTCTAAAGTGGGCGTACTCTGCAAGAGCCTCATCTATTTGCGGTTTGGCATGAAAGCGCAGGGGCTGCCATTCCTCCTCCAGTTTGGCATCGCTAACAAAGGCATTGGCAGCACTGCGGATAGCAACCTGAGTTATTGCCGAGTATTCATCAAAATTGGCCATGGTTTAACTCTTATTATTTTCTGACTAATGCATAGATAGGCATACCCATAAGGATAAGCATAAAGGAATAGAAAACAATCTCCCAGCCGGCGCCGTAAATGGCAAAAAACGCATAGGTAAAAGTGGCTATGGACAGGCCAATAGCGCGGTTGCGTTCAGGCCCAGGCTGATCAGATTTTAAAAAGTAAAACTCCGCCACCGCGCAGAAGGCATAGGCCATTAATGTCGACAGAGTGGACAGCATAGCCATAAAGGTAAAGGCGGCTACCAGCCCCTTGGTGTAGTTTAGAATCAGCAGGGCACTGATAAATAACCCGGAAACAATATAGGCGAATTGCGGCGTGCCGCTGGCGCTTAGGCGCTTAAACTGTTGTGGCAGCAGGTTATCTTTGGCGGCAGCCAGAGCCACATTACCCGCGGTCAAGGTATTGGCATTGAGCGAGCCCAGCGTAGATACCAGAGCACCCATGGTGATCAATCCGGCACCGGCTGGCCCCATCACTTTACTGGCGGCTAGTGCAAAGGGTGCCGATGAATTGATTAATTCGTCGGCCGGAACCAGCAGGGCGACCGCCAGGCTGACCAGTAGATAAATAGACAGTATGGTTAGAACGGCAGCCACCAGTACTCTGGGGATTGTCTTGTCCGGCTCGGCCATATTGTCTGCAGGCACAGTGGCGGTCTCTATGCCCACAAAGGACCACATCACCAGAGTGGTGACCGTGGCTAACAGAGCTGCCGGGTGCAGATCGGTTGGATTGAGCGGCGGTAAATTAGCGGGTTCCATATGAGTAAAACCCAGCACAATCATAAACAGCAGCGGCAGTATTTTGATTAATGTGGACACCACTTGAAAGCGGCTACTGCTCTCGAGACTGCGCACATTGAGCGCCACAATAGTCCAGATTAGCGTCAGGGCGCAGAGTAGCGACAGTATTCTGGAGTCGGTGATCTCTGGCACAAAAACGCCGAGATAGCCGACAAAGGCAATGGCAATGCCAGAGACGGCGGCAATACAGGCGATCCAGTAGGTCCAGGCAATCAGAAAGCCGGCAAAGCTGCCCAATCCCGCCTGCACATAGGCATAGGGGCCGCCAATTTTTGGAATGCGCCGCACCAGGCGGGACAGAGACAGGGCTACCAGCAATGTACCGCCACCGGCGACCAGCCAGCCAGCGAGACCCAACATGCCATAGGGCGCAAGTAATGTGGGCATCATAAAGACGCCGGAGCCAATGGCACAGCCTACAGCTATAGACCAGCCGCGCCAGAAGCCAATTTCCTTGTGGGTATTGGGATTTTTATTATTGTTTTTCATTATTTCCCCCTGCAGTCTGCACGTTAACAGGGAACCGTTATATTGCCTAGGGGAAGTTGGCTACTGGGGCGAGCTTGTATCTCAACTGTGATCGGGTTAATTTACAGGCAGCGTATGACTAAAAACAACAATAGCTGGACAGCTGCCCGCTGTCCAGATGGGGCCACAAATGAGATTCTATTCGGCGATAGCAACGCTTTCAATTCTCACTGCCTGCGGTGGAGGTGGTGGAAGCAGTGCACCCTCAGTCTTTGTGCCTGTAAACAGCGGAGGTGGTTCGACAGTTGTCACTGCTGCCTCCGGCTGGGTTGAGGGTGAATATGACTCTATTGGCAGTCTAGAAGGCTTGTGCGCCAACCCCAGACCAGATGCTTCTTTTGGAGACAGGTCAGGCAGTATTACAGATGAAAATTTCTGGATCCGCTCTTACAGCAATGACACCTATCTCTGGTACAGGGAGCTGGACGATATTGACCCCGGAACCATAGATACTACTGCCCAGTACTTTGATTTAATGAAAACCGATGAGCTCACTGAGACTGGCAATCCTAAAGATCAATTTCACTTTACCTATGATACTGAGGAGTGGGAGCTACTATCTCAGTCTGGAATCTCTGCGGGCTACGGCTGGGAGCTGGCCTTTTTAAGGAGCTCGCCACCACGCAGCCTGGTGGTGGCCTTTAATGAACCCAATACTCCAGCATCAGACAATAATATTGGTCGCGGCGCCGAGATTGTGTCGGTCAATGGCGCTGCCATAGAAGATGGCCCCGCCGATGTGCTTAACGCCGGTTTATTTCCTGAGGAGCTAGGCGAATCCCATACCTTTGAGGTACGAGACCTCGATGCTACCGAGACAAGAACAGTGGTGATGCAGAGTATGGAGATAACCACTGAGCCGGTTAAAAATGTAAAAACACTGGACCACAGTGGCAGAAAAGTGGGTTATCTGACCTTTAATAGCCATATAGCCACTGCCGAGCAGCAACTGATTACGGCGGCTGAACAGTTAAAAGCCGCCAATATTGATGAGCTGGTGATAGATCTGCGCTACAACGGTGGTGGCTATCTGGATATAGCTGCCGAGCTGGCCTCTATGGTGGCTGGAGATGCGGCCAGTGGGCGTATATTTGAAGAGATTACATTTAACGACAAGTATCCCTCGGTCAATCCGATTACCGGGCGCAATCTGGCGCCCACCTATTTCCCTTCAACTGCAGCGGGCTTTTCTGCTGAGCAGGGTGCCAGCTTACCCATGCTAAATATGTCCCGCGTGTTTGTGCTTGCCAGTGGAGGCACGGCCTCTGCCAGTGAAGCCTTTATCAATGGCCTGCGGGGTATTGATGTGGAGGTGATTCTTATCGGCGCCAGCACTAGAGGTAAACCCTATGGTTTTTATGGCATCGATAACTGCAGCACCACCTATTTCACCATTCAGTTTAAAGGCTCAAATGCCAAGGGCTTTGGTGAGTACTCCGATGGATTTATTCCTGCAGACAGCGATGATATGTCTGCCGCGAATGTACGCGGCTGCCTGGTCGATGACGATCTGCAACATGTTTTGGGTGACCCCGAAGAGGCCAGATTTGCAGCGGCGCTGAACTTTATGGATACGGGCACCTGTCCCGCCAACAGCACGCCCAGTAGCGAAAAATCTGCCAGCAGCGGATTAGAGAAAATGCGTGCATCTGCAAATAATGATTTACAGCAGCCAGAAATACCTGGCCGAATACTGAGGTATACCCGACCATGACCCAACCTACACTTTGGCGCCGCGCCGCAAAGTCCTGGTGGTTGCGCAGCCTGATATTAATCGGTGCTCTGGGCGCTGTGATTATTCCCCAGAGCAATTCGGTACCACTGCCAGATTTCTCCCAGTATCAGGATGTGCGGCAGAAAAAAACCGCATTTTTTAACTATATGCTGCCATTGGTTACTGAGAGCAATCGGCAGACTTTGGAACAGCGCGCGCAGCTTGAGATGATGGCAGGCAAAGCCCAGCTATCTGCAGCAGAGCGCAAAATGCTCAGCCAGTTTGCCAGTCAATACGGGTTGCAGTCGGAGACCGAGAATCCTGATTTATTAGAAAAGCTCTTGCTACGGGTGGATAAAATACCCGCCTCACTGGCTCTTTCTCAGGCGGCGATAGAATCTGCCTGGGGCACTTCGCGCTTTGCGGTACAGGGTAATAACCTGTTTGGTCAGTGGTGCTATAAAAAAGGCTGCGGTCTGGTGCCACTGCGCCGCAATGCTGGCAGTAACCATGAGGTGGCCAAATTTTCTTCAGTGGCAGACGCAGTGAGTGCCTATATGCGCAATATTAATAGCCACCGAGCCTATTCAGATTTGCGAGATAATCGTGCGCAACTTAGAAATACACAGCAGCAGGTCACTGGCCATCTGCTGGCTGAAAATCTTTTGCACTATTCAGAGTTGCGCGAAGTTTATGTGCACGAGGTTCAGGCGGTGATCAGAGTCAATAAGCTTGCCCAGTACGACTAGTAAGGAGGCTCTTAGTCTAAGAGCTTGGTAAACTCTCCAGCTTCAATTAGCGCGCGCATATCGCTAGAGCCGCCGATTAGTATACCTTTGACAAAGATCATTGGGAACGAGGGCCAGCCACTCCACATTTTTAGCGCATTGCGGCGGCGCCATAGTTTGAAATAGTTTCCATACTCCAGATAGGCATAGTCGAGCCCCAATTCGTCCAGCTGTTTGCGCGCTCTTTTTGGCGCTGGATTCTGCGCCATACCCACGATCACAATCTGATTATTGGCTATCGCATCCTGCACTTCTAGCACTATATCGGCATGGTTATTACTAACCGCTGCCTGCACAGAGGGGTGAATATGTTGGTTATCAAGAATCTGTCTGCTCATTGCAGTCGCCCTTATTTTGATTTTTTTAAGCAGCAGCGAGATTAGGGGATATTGATCTATTAGGCAATCAGTATCGTCTGCCCCCGCACTAATCTTGCAGTTCGGGAAGATTCTTAAATAACTCAAGGGCCTCAGGATTGGCCAGTGCATCCGTATTATTGACTGCCTGCCCATGCACCACTTTACGCACCGCCAGCTCAACAATCTTGCCACTGATGGTGCGCGGAATATCTGTTACCGTAATCACCTTGGCTGGCACATGACGGGGAGTGGTTTCACTTCTGATACTGGTGCGAATCTTGCCAATTAATTCGTCGCTGAGGGAGAGACCTTGGCGCAGGACCACAAATAAAACTACCCGTACATCGTCGTCCCAGTTCTGACCAATACAGATACTGTCGATAACCTCATCGAGCTTTTCCACCTGACGATAAATTTCCGCGGTGCCAATCCGCACACCGCCGGGATTTAACACCGCATCGGAACGGCCATGAATAATCACCCCATTGTGAGCCGTTATTTCACCGTAATCGCCATGGGCCCAAATATTGGCATAGGTCTCGAAGTAGGCACTTAGATATTTTTTATTCTCCGGGTCATTCCAAAAATAGATTGGTGCTGAGGGGAAAGGCTTAACACAGACCAGCTCACCTTTTTGTTCAGTGACCGACCGGCCCTGTTCATCCCAGATTTCCACAGCCATACCCAGACCGCGACATTGGATTTCGCCCTCCCACACTGGCATTGCGCGATTGCCCAGCACAAAGCAGGACAGAATATCAGTGCCGCCAGAAATCGAAGACAGACAGAGGTCAGCTTTAATATCCCGATACACATACTGGAAGCTTTCATGAGAGAGTGGGGAGCCGGTAGATAAAATCGCTTTCAACGCAGGCAGATTGTGGGTCTCACGAGGCACCACATGGGCTTTCTCCAGGGCAGCAATATATTTGGCGCTGGTGCCAAAGATACTGATGCTCTCTTGTTCGGCCATATCTATCAGCGATTTGGGTTCCGGGTAAAAGGGAGAGCCATCAAACAGCACAATAGTGGCTTCGGTGGCCAGGCTTGCCACCAGCCAGTTCCACATCATCCAGCCGCAGGTGGTGAAATAAAACAGTACATCGTCGGTTTGCAGATTGGTATGTAGCTGCTGTTCTTTAAGCTGCTGAATCAATGTACCGCCAGCACCATGGACAATGCATTTGGGTACCCCTGTGGTGCCGGAGGAATACATAATATACAGAGGGTGATCAAAGGGCAGCTGCTCAAATTGCAGTTCTGGAGTGTTTGCCTGTACCAGGAAATCGCTGTAATTCACTGCCCGAGGAATATCTGTTACCGCCTCGGTGACCTGTACCAGGACCAGCTGCTCGATAGAGTCTATCTGCTCGCATATCTTTTGCACACGGGGGGTGGAATCAATGGTTTTACCATTGTAATAATAACCGTCGCAGGCAAATAACACCTTGGGTTCGATCTGACCAAAGCGATCCATTACCCCATTAATACCGAAGTCTGGCGAGCAGGACGACCAGATAGCACCAATGCTGCTGGTGGCTAGCATGGCCACAATAGTCTCGGGGACATTGGGCATAAAGCCCGCCACGCGATCACCTTTAACTACCCCCGCATTGCGCAGCGCCGCGGCTAGTTGGCAAACCTGCTGATAGAGTTCTATATAGCTTAGTGTGCGGCGAGCGCCATTTTCCAGGCGGGCAACTATGGCCGTTTTATCAGAGCGATTGCGCAGCAGGTTCTCAGCAAAATTAAGCTTTGCACCCTCAAACCAGCTGGCGCCGGGAAACTTCTCGGCATGCTTTAGTACACTTGCATAGGGCTGTGAAGAGCGGATATTGGTGTACTGCCACAGCTGTTCCCAAAATTTCTCTGGGTGATCCACAGACCAGCGGTGCAAATCCTCGTAACCATCAAAGTTCAGACTAAGGCTAGATTTCAGCTGCTCTTGAAAGTGCTGCATATGGCTTTGCTTGATTTGCTCGGGATTGGGCTGCCATAAAGGATTCATAGTTGAGGCTCAAAAACAGGGAATTGACCTAGGTTGCCTGAACCCTATAATTAACTCAAATAGTATTAAATAATCAATTAATCAATAAAATGGAATAATAATTTACAGATGAATATTAGTGTTAAACAGCTGCGTGGCTTTGTGGCCATCGCTGAGGCGGGCAGTTTTGCTGAAGCCTGTGAACATCTACATCTCTCCCAGCCCGCACTCAGTGCCGCTATTCGCAAGATGGAAGAGTCGCTGGGAGGTCAACTATTTGCCCGCTCGACCCGCTCGGTAGCGCTTACCCCTGAGGGGGCAGAGTTTCTGCCGGTGGCCCGGCGGCTATTAATGGACTGGAATGAGGGTTTTGAGGATCTGCGCGGACTATTCGCGCTGCAGAGAGGTAAACTCAGCATCGCGGCCATGCCGTCCTTTGCCAGCAACTGCTTACCCCAGACTCTGGTGGCACTTGTTCAGCGCTTTCCCAATATCAATATCAATGTGCAGGATATTGTGATGGAAGAGGTCATCAGTGCAGTGCAGTCGGGGCGCGTGGAGCTGGGTATTACCTTTGAGCCAGATAATAGGGATGGCCTGGATTTCCAGCCGCTGTTTACTGATCGCTTTATCGCCATTCTGCCGCCGCAGCATCATTTAACCGCGCAGAGCGAGGTCGCCTTTGCCGATCTGTTAAACCATACACTGGTGTCTTTAAATCGGGGCTCCAGCACCAGGCGCTGGACTGAGAGTGCTATTGCAGAGGCCGATCGGCAGCCACCGCATATCTTTGAGGCTTTCCAGCTGACCACAGTGGGCGCCATGGTCGCCGCCGGGGTTGGGGTGGCGGCGGTTCCAGCACTCTGTCAGGGTCAGATAGAAGCGCTGGGGGCTATCTGCAAGCCTATTTCTCATGGCGGTATCGAACGCCGGGTGGGAATCTTTACCCGCCGTCGCCAGGCGCTGTCTTCACCCGCGCAAAAGTTTATTGAGCTATTGATAGAGACAACTTCACCGGCCTAGTCGGACTGTGTCTTCTTTATCCCTTTTTGGCTTTATTTCTCAAGAGCCAGCATATAGTTGGCCACGGCCATCTGGGTCTCTGCATCAAGATAGTTCTGCGCTGGCATCTCTGGGAAGTTATCGCGCTTTTTTACTGGCGCATTAATATATTCAACCAGGCCCTCAGGGTTGCCTGCATACATGGCCTGGATCACCTGTACCGATGGGCCTATTAGGCGGCCGGTATAGCTGTGGCATCCGGTGCACACGCCCAGATAGGCGATCTCACCACGCTCCGATGGGTGGATAACGCGGGGCTGAGCACCACCGGCTAGCAGATAGGATTCAGTACTGTCGGTATTGGTAAAGTCACATTCCCCATAGTTGCCGATACCCACTGCTCGATAGCGATGACGATTAATAATGCAGCTGCCATTGCTGGGCCCAACATGGACAATATCCACCAGCCCTGTGTGCAATTCGGTCAATGCCACGGCGGTCACTTCGGGAATAGTGTCATAGCCATTATTGAGCATCACGTTATCCAGAATCATGGTGCGATCGGAGTTGGGGTCAGATTCAACATCCATGGTAATGGTAGTGGCAAAGCTATGATCGTTAACAATAATGCCGGCCGTTTTGTTGCCGGAAATAATATTGCCTTCAATAATCACATCATCTGCGGCCATAATCAAAATGCCTGTACCCGCTGGAATACCAGACACAATTGAGCCCGGTGCACCAAAGTTTGCGGTGTTATTATCCAGCACAAAGTTATTGCGGATAATCACATCTTCGGTGGTTTTGATAGGTAGGCCTGGGGTGACAAAGGCCAGAATACCGCCGGTATTGTTATAGGCAATATTGTTTTCCACCACTGCATGGCGGCTATTTTCGATCTCGATACCGGCAACATTATCAAAGACTTCATTGTGGGCTACATGGATATTGTCGCTCATACCAATATAGATAGCGGCGTCTTCAATGCCAGAAACCACATTGTGCTCAACCAGACCGTTAGTACCCAGCTGAGGAAAGATGCCATAGATGCCGGTGTCGATAATCACATTGTTGCGAATCTCAAAATTGTTGCCGGCCTGGCCCATAATGCCATTGCCTTTGTATTTAGTGATGCGGAAGTTTTCGATCACCACATTGTTGCCGGAGTAGAGAATGGCATCATTGAGTTTGCCCAGCCCATCCATGGTGGCCCGCTCGCCCTGCTGAATAACCCCGACCAGATGGATATCATCTTTATCTATATACACAGTCTCTGAATAGGTGCCGGGCATTACTCGTATAGTATCCCCTGGCTGCGCGGCTTCCACGGCGGCCTGAATGGAATCACCCGGATTAACCAGATGGATGTTTCCCTGGGCACTGCGCTTAGGCACGGCGCGGATTGAGTCATCTGACTGGAAACCACCGCTGTAACTGGCGCCATCCATAGAGCTGGTGATCACCGGCGCAACATTGTTACTGCTGCCCATAATCCAGCCACCGGCAAAGATAACAATGGCAAGTACAACTTTGAATTTAGCATTCATAATTACTCTCCTGATGCAGTCACAAGACTGATACTGGTTTTACCACTTAACAAACCCGACGGAACCTGTGTGGGGACTTTGGGCATAAGGCTTTCATCGCTCAGTGCCTCCATAAAGTCCACCAGCCGGTCAAGCTCTGTGTCGGTTAGATTGGGATCTGAGATATGCCAGTGCAGCAGCAACTCTTCGCCCTCAGGCACGGCATGGCCCCGCCCTTGGGTATAAAACTCGGCCGCTTCACGCAGCGTGGCAAATCTGCCACTGTGCATATAGGGTGCGGTGCGCGCAATATTGCGCAGGGTTGGCACTTTAAAGCCGCCTCTTAGGCGCTGGGCATCAAAGGTCTCTTGCGCGCCTATATCCCGTGGCAGTCCCGCAGGTTCTGGTGTGCCTATCACGGCTACCTGCTGATTAGTAAACAGGGGTGGCGTATGGCACTGGGAACAGCGCGCCACGAATGAGCGAAAAACATTGAGCCCCTCTAGTTGATTGGGGTTCAGTGCCTTGGCATCGCCATGGGCATAGCGATCATAGGGGCTGTTTAATGAGATCAATGAGCTTTGGAAGGCCGATAGTGCGATGGCTATATTATCTATCACCAGCGCATCGCTGGCATCGGGAAAGGCCCGTTTAAACAGCTCCGGGTAAGCTTCAACCTGATTGATATCCGCCAGCAACTGCTGGGGAGTATTGGCCATTTCATGGTCCGAAAATAGAGGCCCAACGGCCTGTTGCTCAAGACTATGGGCGCGGGCATCCCAGAAGAACGATTGCAAAAATGCACTGTTCCACAATGTGGGTGCAGAGCGCTGACTGAGCTGTCCGCGGGCACCGACACTGCGGCCCATACCATCACTAAAGCCAAGACCCGGATTATGACAGTTAGCGCAGGATAGATTTTTATCGGCAGAGAGAACCGGATCAAAAAACAGCAGGCGACCCAGGTCAATTTGCTGGGGGCTAAAGCCATCGCGATGCTCAGGCAGGGCGGTTTTAAGACCCCCCAAGCCTCGGTCCTGCAGAGAATCATAGAGCTGATAGAGATTGCGCAGCCGGCACTGGTTGTTTTGATCCAGGGCAAAGCTTGGCGGGCATTGATCGGCCAGCACAAAGTCAGACGAGCTCGCCTGAGCTGAGCTTAAAAAAGCTGATAATAGCAGAGCGCCAAGCCATAAAAACCTATGGCGACTCACTGAGCTAATAGCAGTTATGCAGGTAATCATATTGGCGAGTGCTAGTTGTTGGTTTGGTCACCGCTTGTACCTCAACTGTTTATTATTCTTTTTATGGGTAAATCTGTCGTTTTATGTGATTACTTTATCGTAAACACCGACCATTTGGCGACTTAATGCGAGTAGCTGCCCATTGGGGTGATAAATTTTACCCTGGGTATGGGCATAGCCCCGCCCCGACTGGATGGCGCTGCATTCATAATAGAGCATATCCTCGACCTCAAGCGCTGCTCTAGGATGCATAAACTCAATATTCCAGGTAATGGTGCTACTCGGCGCTCGCTGGGTCATCATAGGTAGTACTGCTGGCGGCCAGGCGTCAATCAGCGCCAGAATCGTGGCATCATTTAGGCTTTCGCTGGGCTTGGCAAAGCGCATCCAACCAGTAATCAGGCTGTGGTCAGAGCCGGTAAAGGGCAGGTTGTTATTGGTTTGGCGAAGATCAAAGTAGCCCACAAAACGAGGTGCCAAACCCTGCTTAAATTCAGAGTTCATCTCTTGGGTATCTTGCGCTGCAACGGGAAATATTTTGCTTGGTGAGTCGATGGTAATGGCGGAGATTCGATCAGTAGTAAAGCAGGCGATGATCTCGGTTTTGACCTCACCCTCCTGCAGCAGCTGGCCTTCAATTTGGATCACAGATCTGCCTTGAGAGAGCACGCGATGACGAAACTCGCAGGGTATGTCCGCTATCACCGCTCCGCAGAAGTGAATATTCACTGTGCGCAGATCCCGACCAGTTAAATCGACATTGGATTCAATATGCACCAGTACCAGTGCGGCGGTCAGACCGCCAAATATACTGCGCCCCTGACCCCATTCTGCACTAATGGGAAACTCGGTTTCGGTTTTGGCCAGATCGCGATAATGTAAAAATTTCATAGGGTTCCTTATTGGCTCAGTATTTGAGCAATTTTCAGCTCTCAAGTGTCTATTTCTAGTCACCTTGGGTAAAGCCCAGAATTAGACCAAGTAGTACTGTTGATCGGTATGCGGAATAGAACTAGCCATTGAGCTTGGCCATCTTTATGATTGGAGTAACCCCAATAATAAGAACCCATTCCATGAAAAAATTACTTGCCCAACCACTGAGTTTGCCCTGCGGCGCTGTGTTGCCCAACCGACTTTCCAAGGCTGCCATGACCGAGGGTCTGGCTACTAAAGAAGGCTTGCCCACACCCGAACTGGAGCTGCTTTATGGACTGTGGAGCGATGGCGGCGCAGGTATGTTGCTGTCGGGCAATATTCAGATCGACAGAGATCATTTGGAGCGCCCGGGCAATGTGGTAATTGATCGCAAACCCAATAAAGCCATGCGCAGCGCACTGGCCAGCTGGGCAAGGGCAGCTACTCGCAATGGCAATCATTTTTGGGCGCAGATAAGTCATGCGGGTCGCCAGACACAAAAAATAGTTAACCCCAACCCCAAAGCACCCTCGGCGGTAAAACTGGGTCTGCCCGGCGGCCAGTTTGGCGAGCCAGTGCCGCTGACTAAAACCGAAATCAAAACCATTGTGCGCCGCTTTGCTGTCTGTGCAGTAGCCTGCAAAGAAGCGGGCTTTACCGGCGTGCAGATACACAGTGCCCACGGCTATCTGCTGTCGCAGTTTTTAAGCCCGCGCAGCAATCTCCGCACAGATGATTATGGTGGTGACCTGGCTAATCGCGCCCGTGCCCTGTTAGAGGTGGTTGCCTCGGTCAGAGCTGCAGTGGGGACAGAATTCCCGGTGGCTGTAAAACTTAATAGTGCCGATTTCCAGAAAGGTGGCTTTGACTTTGAAGACAGTTTGCAAGTGGTGCAATGGCTCGAACAGGCCGGTGTGGATCTTATTGAGATTTCTGGGGGTACCTATGAGCAGCCAAAGCTCCTGGGCCTGCAGGGAATGGAAGAAGAGGAAAAACAAAATCTGGCGGAGTCTACCCAAAAGCGCGAGGCTTACTTTGTCGACTTTGCTATGGCTATGCAGGCAAAGGTAAATATTCCACTGATGGTCACTGGCGGTTTCCGCCAGCGCTCCACCATGGAGATGGCAGTGGAGACTGGCAGCGCAGACCTGATTGGACTTGGCCGCCCCATGTGCGTAATGACCGATGCTCCCAACCAGCTATTAGCTGGACTGGAGTCACTGCCACGCTATGAGGATAGCCTGTCTCTATTTCCCAGCTGGCTGGCATTTTTGAATCGATTAAAACCACTGCGCGCGCTTGCAGGCTTTGCTGTGCAGTATTGGTACTATGCCAATATTGATGCCATAGGGCGCACTGGTCGCGCCAATCCACAGCTGTCAGTTGTTAAGGCAACCATGGAAACTATGGCGCTGCAGAAAAAATTAACAGCAAAATAACTGCAGTCTAGGTGGCTAGTTTTCCACAGGCCTGATTGGCTGACACGGCAATATCCATCAATTTTGGGTTGGGCAGGGCCAGGCTGTTCATCAGTTCTTTATAGGCCTGCCTGTCAGGCATCTGCAGCCGCGGGTTTGAAATCTTTTCTGCGCCCAAAGTGCTATTGCTCTGGCCTTTATAGTCATGGCCTGGATAGAGCAATGTATTGTCAGGCAGTGTCAGAATGCGCCTATGCAGGCTATCGTACTGGATACCAGGGTCGCCATTTTGAAAGTCTGTTCGTCCGGTGCCACCAATCAATAAAGTATCACCACTAAATAGCATACCTTCGCTGGCTAGATAAAAGCTGTAGGAGTCGTCTGTGTGCCCGGGACTATAAATAACTTCCAGCTGGATAGATCCCAGATTAATCTGTTCACCATGGGTAAATGTTTTTGACAGACAATGTGCCTGGGACTGATGTCCCATCATAGTGATACAGCCAGTCTTTTCGCGGAGGCTGCCCATGCCAGTGATGTGGTCTGCATGGGTATGAGTATCAATGGCAATAGCCAGCCTCAGTCCGAGCTGATCAAGCAGGCTCAGTAGCTCCTCGCTACCATCCAGTACCGAGTCAATTACCAGAGCCTCCTCGGTTTGTTCATCGGCCAGCAGGTAGCTGTAGGTAGAGGACTCGCTATCAAAAAGTTGTTTAAAAATCATATTAGTGTCAGCCTGCAAGGCAGTAATCATTATTCGCTGGCTGCGCTATTCCAGGGCATACGCGCGAGTATCATGCCCATGCCACAGGTATCGGTGATGCCGGCAAATACCAGACCTGCACCCACAAAAGCAGACAGACCATAAAACCAGGGGTTAACCAGAAGTCCCAAAAGAGCGCCTATAACCACCAGCGACCCAGCGGCAATGCGAACCTGCCGTTCCAGAGATATTATATTGCCAGCGCCCTTATCGGCCTCAACTCCCAGCTGTTTAAGGGCATTTAAACCTCCAGTAATAATTACTAGCTGGGCATCTAGGTCGGTTTTTAATTTCTCCGCGGCAAGCGAGGCGCGTGGACCGCCGGCACAGAGCAGATAAATAGGCTGATCAGCGCTGTGGCCCTGTTGATCAAGGTGAGCCTGCAGTGCGATGCTGCTCAGCGTCTGTACCGGGAAATGCACTGTACCCTGCAGGCACTCGGTTTCGACCTCGGCATGGGTGCGTAGGTCGATAATAGTGAGTTTGCTACTGGCTTCCTGGTATCTTTGTTGGAACTCACTGGCGGCGATACTGGTTATCTGGGCGGGCATAGTTTAATTCTCCAAATCCGGGCAATAGATAGATTTTAAAACGGCAATTATCTGAATGGCTTGATCACCTGAAAGCCGATAAAAAATGGTCTGAGCCTCTCGTCTGGTGCTCACCAGTTGGGCGTTGCGCAGAGAGGCAAGGTGTTGTGACAGGGCAGACTGACTTAGATCAGTCATGGCATTTAGCTCGCCAACCGAGAGCTCAGCGCCTATAAGAGAGCACATGATCATCAACCGATTGGGGTTGCTCAGCTGTTTCAATAACTCAGCAGCCTCAGAGGCATGTTTGCGCAGTTCGACAAGATCTGCGGTATCTATAGTTTGAGCCATGGTCCGATAGCCTAGTTACCCGAATATGGGCTAATTATATATTAGATTATTCTATATTAGCAATAGTTAATATAAAGATTGGCAGTTATTCCTAGGCGTTGGCCCAGATTGATTTGGACAGGGTTCGAATATCAGGCCGCTTTGGATTAAGTATCCAATCTGCCAATGGCGGAGCAACCTCAGGATAAGCAATGGGCTCTACCGCTGGCTGCTCGAGCCATTCGGCTAAAATCTTCTGATCCAGTTGGTCCATGGATGTGGCACGGCCTATAGCTTTGAGGGCAATAATATTACAGAGCTGTTCATACTGACCGCTCAGAGGTTTGATCAATAATTTCTTACCATAGCTCAGGGCCTCACTGGATAATTCAAAGCCAGCATTGCTGATGACGCCGGCGCAATTTTTAAGCTGCTGGTGAAAGGCCTGATGCGATACCGGATTGACAGTGATGTGATCAAACTGTATCTGTTTATCGACCTTGGCAAAAATCTGGAACTCATAGTCAGTAAATGGACGTACTAGCTCGATAATATCGTCCAGTGCTTCAAATCCCATGTACACAACAATTTTATTTTTGATACGTTTCCCCTTGCCCTGAGCGCCAATTAATGGCGGCAGTACAGGCTGGTTAAAATGATGATAATGAAACCCCACAGCAGTTTTGCTTGGGGCAAAGATCTTCATAATCATTTTTGATAGCCAATGGCCTTTCAGCTTGGGAATTTCATAGGCAAATGCACATTGGTGACTCAGCGCAATACAGGGTACGCCCTGCAATTTCGCGCTCCAGGCTGTGATGGGTTCAAAATCCGAAATAACCAGGTCGTATTCGTTTAACCTGAGGCGCCATATATCGGCTATAAATCTAAATAATTTATTGGCCAAAATGGTTTTGATTACCTGCAGACGTCCGCGGTTATATACCAGTGTCAGGCCATCCAGTACTTTGAAATCGCCGAAGTCCTGCATATCGAAAAAATCTTTCCGCTCACGCCCAGAAAAAACAAAATCAATGTCAACGCCTGCACGCTGTAGCGCAGGTAAAAGCGCCCTGGTGCGTGAGAGATGGCCATTGCCTGTTCCCTGGACGCCGTAAAGAACTTTCATAGGTTTACCTGGCTAGAAAAGTAATGTTAAGGATATTGATGAGCATGCAATACCCAGAGCGGCACCAGCTGCAATATCGGTCGGATAGTGTACGCCAAGGAATACCCTGGAAACGCCAATCAGGCTGGCCCAGATAAACACCAATGGTGCTAGATCAATATAGAAATAGGCGATCAGAGTTGCCATTAAAAAGGCAGCGGCAGTATGTCCGGAGGGCATACTAAATTCATCAGAGGGTTGCACTGCCTGATAACAGGTCGACAGCTGAACAAAGGGCCGTGCGCGTTTAAACAGGACTTTCAGAGCCATAAAAACAGGTAGCTCAAAAAGGAAAGCGAGCAATACCGATTTCACCCAATCTATATGCAGAGCCTCCTGAGACACCAGCGCCAATAATGCGAGACCAATATAGATGTGACCATCACCCGTGTGCGAAATGCCGCGAAAAACACTGGTGAGTGGTCTAGAGGTATGGAAGCGATTAAACCAGAGGAATGATGCGATATCGAAATGAGTGATTTTTTTGATCATGTTAACCCCCTTAAATCAGCATGGGGATAATCTTAGGTCGTCTATAAGACAATAAATTGAATATCTAATGAACCTTTTATGACATTAGGCGAGGCTGGGATGCAGGAGGAGTAACAAAGGTATTCAGTCTATTTGGTCCGCCACCAGATCCCAAACTTTAAGGTTGTTCATTTTCATTTTTTCCTGATCCACCATAAAGCGCACCAAAATAAAGTAGATATCTAAATCAAAGCGATCATCAGTCTCGTCGCGGTCAGCTGATGCATGGTCTGGCTCAGGAAGTTGACTGCTGCCGTCCCGCAGCTGGTAGCCCAGATCATAGATATCCTCGATAAGCGCCAGCTTAGCGATATAGCGCCAGCGATCGATAATATGAAAGGCCACCTGGTCTGGCTTTTGTGGGTCGCGCTCCTCAACCAAAATAGGGCCTGCATAGGGCCATAGTTTTATCTGGTAGTTTTTAAGTGCGGCCGTCATGCGCTCGTTGTAAATAGCTGTGGGCTCCGCGCCATGACAGGCACCAAAACACTTTTTTAGTTGTGAGCGAAAACAGGGTTGTTGATTGGCTCGCTCTCCTTCAAGCCCCAACAGCTTGTGACAGAGAAAGTACTGATCAGCTAATTGCTGCATTTTCTTCGAGGCCTGACGGGGCGAGCGAAATAGACCAAATTGCTGTTCTACTGCGGTGTCTTCTGTTTCAACGGCTTCAATATTCAGTCGCAGGTAGCCCTGGCTATCCTCTGTGCTGCGGAACTGGAACAGCTTTTTGACCTTGCGCAGCCGCCGGTTATAGATCGGGCTCTGGGCTTTTATCTGATTGCTCTCGCGAATTTGGGCGCCAAAGTCACTGGGGGTCTGCTCAAAGTCGATATGAGCAATTTTGGTGCTCATCTGCAGGTCTTTGGGGTTTTTATGGTCCGAGCTAAAGTGACTCAGCACCCGATTGCGAATATGTACACTCTTACCTATATACAGCAGTGCACCTTTAGCATCGTAAAAATAATAGACCCCGGCACTGGCAGGTAATTTTTCCACTTCTTTAGCATTTAGCAGGGTGGGCAAGCTGGGGCGCTTGAGTAATGTTTTGCAGGTAGCGGCAATTTCATCCTCAGAAAACAGTGCAGAGGATTTTTGGAAGAACTTATAGATCATCTCTGCATCATCCAGCGCGCGATGACGGTTCTCTATAGAAAGACCAAAACGCTCAATAATCTGCGACAGACCATGACGCTTAAACTGAGGGTACAGATTGCGGCTAAACTTTACCGAGCACAGGGGTTTGGCGTTGTAGCTAGTGCCTGCGCGCTCAAATTCATTCTTTAAGAAGCTGTAGTCAAAGCGGGCATTGTGGGCCACCAATGTGCGGCCCTCTAATTTACTCAGCAGCTCTTCGGCAATATCGGCAAACTCCGGTGCTCCAGCAACCATACCGGGGCTGATGCCCGTTAACCTCTGTATAAAGGGTGGCAGGGCTACTCTGGGATCAACGAAGGTCTGCCATTTCTCAACCAACTGGCCCTCTTCAACCACCAGCAGGCCGATTTCGATAATGCGGTGGTAGGGGGCTTTGCCGCCTGTGGTCTCACAGTCCAGCAACACCATCTTCTCCGGGAAGCCTGGAGAAAGTGAATCTGGGGTTGCTGTGTCGAGCCAATTTAATTGCATGGGCTAGTTACGCAGCCCAAAGGAGTTTTGATTAGCTAACAAAACCTTTCCAGCCAGACATATAGGTAATAAATGCCTCACCCAGCCCCTCCTGGCGCAAATAGTCTGCGGATACAGGGTTTCTGACTGGTGTGAAATTATTGTTCGTCTGCATCTGCATTGGGAAGTCATGGTGTAGTATTGCTGCGCGACCCAGCATCACAAAATCAATACCAGAGGCCATGGCGCGATTCACTTCTTCTGGGTTGCGCAGCTTGCCGGCAATACCCAGTGCCACATCGCCTCGTTCCAGTTCGGTAAAGTAGGACAGCAATGTCCGACCCTGATAGGCCTCATCCTGTGGTTCTTTGAAGGAATCCCACAGGGACATATCCAGAAAATCTATTTTCCCCGCGGCCAATACAGCTTTGGCCACCTCGATAATATCGGGCAGATGCACATCAAAGCGTTCAGGGGAGAGTCTTAGCCCCAGCAAAAAGTCGGGTCGGCAACGAGCGCGAATCCCGTCAATAATCTCGCTAATCGGGCGCATACGATTTTCAATACTGCCGCCAAATTGATCCTGTCGCTGGTTAATGGTGCCGCTGAGAAACTGGGCGAGAATATAGCCATGGGCGCCATGGATCTCCACTCCATTAAAACCCGCTTTTTCAGCACGCTGGGCAGCGCAGATAAAGTCTTCGATTAACTGCTCAACTCCTTCAGTGCTAAGGCCCACCGCTCCAGTCTCGGCATTATCGGAAGGGCAGACAGGTGGCTGCCCAATTAGCTCTGCTGGTGAGCGCATGCCCGCATGGTGCAGCTGCACCAGGGCTAAGCTGTCCTCGGATTTAATACCCTGGGCTAGGCGGGTTAGTCCTTCCAGATGCTTATCACCAAACACCCCAAGCTGCCCGGGAAAGCCCTGACCCACAGCCTGCACATGGGCGGCACAGGTCATAGTCAGACCAAAACCGCCCTTGGCGCGCATAGTTAACCAACGATATTCGTCATCCGACAATGTGCCATCGCTATGGCTTTGAGTATTAGTCAGAGGGGCCAGCATAAAGCGGTTTTTAAGGCGACCGCCAGACTTAAACTGAAGCGGCTGGTAGAGGTTGTTCATGGTGAAATCTCAACAAAATTAGTGGGTAACTGTTAGTAGCGGCCCAGCATACAGGAATAGGAGCTGAGGATAAAAGCGTAACTAGCTGCCACTGTTTAGCTTGTTGGTACCAGGTTGACTGAGTATCCTAGCGCCTTTGTTATTGTCGCGAGTCACTTATGTCGTCATCGGGTTTTTCTACTGAAGAGCAGCGCACCAGAGCCTGGATAGATAATGTTGTGGTGGGCCTCAACCTGTGCCCCTTTGCACGGCCAGTGATTGCCGCTGATGGCTTGCGCCTAACCGTAGGTGAATCCGGTGAACTGGAAGATATCGCGGCCCTGTATTTGCAGGAACTGGAACTGATCTGCGAGTCCCCGGAATCAGAGATTGCCACCTCCTTGCTGGTGCTGCCGACTGGGCTTGAGGATTTTGACAGCTATCTGGACTTTGTAGATAACGCGAATCATCTACTTGAAGATCAGGGCCTGGCGGGCACCATTCAGCTGGCCAGTTTTCATCCCCAGTATCAGTTTGATGGTGAGCCCGAGGGGGCGGCCAGTCAATATACTAATAGATCGCCTTATCCCATGATTCACTTTTTGCGCGAGGACATGGTGGCGCGCGCACTGGCCGACTTCCCCAATCCGCAAGATATTCCCCAGCGCAATATCCAAACCCTTGAAGCCATGGATGTGATCGAGCTGCAACAGAATCTGGATAATCTTTAATGACAGCCTCTAAGCAATACGATGTAATTGTTATTGGTGGCGGTGCTGCCGGATTATTCTGTGCCTTTACCGCAGGGCAGCGGGGTCGCTCTGTGCTGGTACTGGATAGCAGCAATAAAGTGGGCAAAAAGATTTTGATGTCGGGCGGCGGCCGCTGCAACTTTACCAACCTGGATATCCAGCCTGAAAACTATTTATCGGCCAACCCGCATTTCTGTAAATCTGCTCTCAATGGTTATAACCAGTGGCAGTTTATCCAACTGGTTGAGCGCCACCAGATTGCCTATCATGAACGCAAGCACGGCGAGCTGTTCTGCGACGAATCCGCCAAAGATATTCTCGCCATGCTGCTGGACGAATGCGAGCAAGCCAATGTGGCTGTAAAGACTAAATGCGATATTCAAGGAATCGCCAGTCAGGACTCTGGGTATTCGCTGCATACATCGTTGGAGCATTACCATTGCCAGTCACTGGTGATTGCTACCGGTGGGCTCTCCATTCCCACCATGGGTGCCACAGGATTTGGCTATGAAGTGGCCGAGCAATTTGGTCTTCAGTTGTTGCCTCGCACTGCCGGGCTAGTGCCATTTACCTTTACCGACTGGGTAAAAGATATTAGCGAGAGGTTATCTGGTCTGGCAGTGGATGTTGAGATGTCAGTAAATGGTGTAGCCTTTCGCGAGAACCTGCTGTTTACCCACCGCGGCATAAGCGGCCCCGCGGCCCTGCAGCTATCAAGTTACTGGAAACCGGGCCAGAAAATCAGTATTAACCTGCTGCCAGATCTACAAGCCAGCACAATGCTGTTGGACTATAAAAAGTCCAGCGCCAAATCATTATTGCGCAACCTGCTATCACAGCATCTCTCCAAAGGGCTGGTACTGGAATTACAAAACCTCTACTGGCCAAACCATGCCGACAAGCCCATGGCAGAAATTCCCGATGCGATACTAGTGGAGGTAGCAGCGCAGCTTCAAGATTGGCAATTAAAACCCTCCGGCACCGAGGGCTATCGCACCGCCGAAGTCACCCTGTGTGGTGTAGATACCGATCATCTGTCATCAAAAACCATGGAGTGCAAAACCCAGCCGGGACTGTATTTTATTGGCGAGGTTATGGACGTAACCGGACATTTGGGTGGCTACAACTTCCAGTGGGCCTGGGCTTCGGGTCACGCTGCGGGTCAGTATGTATAGCTAGTTCGACAGGGTTGGCATGTTTTGAAAAACTGGTCTAGCCTTATCAAGAATTAATGGAATTATTTATTACAGGATGTAATAACATGAAATTTACAACTTCAACTCTCTTGATTTGCCTGTTTTTTCTATCTAGCTGCGGAGGCGGTGGCAGCGACTCCCCATCAACGCTTACCGGCGTCTTTATCGATAGCCCGGTGATTAATATTGGCTACCGCACTGCCACCCGAAATGGTGAGACCAATTCCCGCGGGGACTTTAAATACTTGGCTGGTGAAACGGTTACGTTCTTTATTGGCGCCTTGGAATTTCCGCCGGTATTGGGAGCTGAGGTGGTGACACCATTGGATATGGCTGATACTGATGATGTGGCTCATCATATTGTTATTAATATTATTCGTTTATTGCAGTCACTGGATAAGGATGGTGATCCTGATAATGGAATTACTATTACCCAAACAGCAAAAGATAATGCTGTTTTTCTGGACTTTGATTTATCAGCGGAAAGTTTTGAGTCGCAGGCTGGAGTGACTCTGTTAATTGGAAATGCAGGCCAGGATGTTACTCCGACGGACTTGGTTGATACTGTACTTGCGATGGTTCATTTTGTGGCCAGCCTTGTCTTGGCAGGGGAAATTGAGTCCGAGGCAGAGCCTATCAACAATGATTCATTGGTTGGCACCTGGGAGATCGCTAGTCCTACGGAATCCGATTTATTCCTGCTTAGCTTATTTGAAGATGGCACCTATGTTCATGCCGAGGTTAACGAAACGACGTCTAACTTTTTGTCTGGTATGGAATGGGGTACATACAATGTGGTTGGACTTGGTGAAGTCACTGCTTCCCATATTTTAGACAATAATGGTGATGCCGGTCTTAGCACCTTTGATGGTTCAGGCCCGCGCCTGAGAATAATTGCCCAGCCCTCCGGTTCTTTAATGTACTCGTCGGATATTAACAACGATGGTATCAGTGATAACACATTTGGCTTAAGGCGGGTTGTTTCTGACGGTATTTTGGGCACCTGGCTCAGTACTACCACCGAGAACGATCTGCTAATGCTGGTTTTCTTTGACGACGGCACTTACTTCCATGGCGAAGTTGATGAAGATGATGAAGCCGCAATTTCCGGTATGGAGCTAGGCACCTACGAGCATGATGAAGCCACGGGACTAATGACGGTTACCACGACATTTGATAATAACGGTAGTACTGGATTAACAGATTTTGTGGGAGTGGGTGCACCCAATATTTTTGTCGAGATAGTAGGGGATACGCTAACAGCTACCATTGATGAGGATGGCGATGAGTTGATTGACGAGACTATTGTGTTTAAGCGTCAGCATCTGTAAATCTATCGGCGGTTGGCTTTAGCCTTTCTGCGTCGCGCAGCAGCTTTTTCCAGCCGCTCTTTTTCTCGCTCTTCTTTCTCGGCTTTAAGGACTGCCACCTGCTTCATTTCGGCATCAATCATCTCTGGCGTCTCAAAGCCAAGCGGCCCCAACATACCGGCGCGCAGTTCATTGACAAAGATGGTGGATACCCGCTCTAAATCGACACGGCCACCGGCACGCAAACAGCCGCGCTGGGCGCCAATAATTTCCAGTAGATCGATTTCAGTCTGCGGTAGATCAACAATATTAAAACGCTCTTTAAGTCGCTCTGGGTATTTCTTCAGCAGAAATTCGGCTGCAAAAAAAGCGATATCTTCATAGCTGACCGCAGTATCTTTAATGGCACCTGTGGTGGCCAATCTATAGCTGCCCAGTGGATTTTCAATTTTTGGCCAGAGAATGCCCGGGGTATCCAGCAGCATAATGCCATTGCGCAGATTAATTTTTTGCTGCCCTTTGGTGATAGCTGGCTCATCGCCGGTTTTGGCGATATGACGGCCGGCCAGGCAGTTAATCAGCGACGATTTACCCACATTGGGAATGCCGCTCACCATGGCTAAGGTATTGCCGCCCTCACGCTGGGGGTAGAGCTTATTTATCAGATCAATTATTTTGGCGCTGGGATCATGGTTTTTTAAGTCCAGTGCCATGGTTTTGGTATTGCTCTGTTGCTCAAAATAATCCTGCCACTGCTGGGTGATCGCCGGGTCGGCAAGATCAGTTTTATTGAGCAGCTTGATATAGGGCTTGTCAGTGCACAGACCCTGAATAAAGGGATTGGAGCTACTGAAGGGAATGCGGGCGTCCAGAACCTCAACAACAATATTCACCTGAGGCAGGGCCTCGATTATTTCGTTGCTGGCCTTGCGCATATGGCCTGGATACCACTGAATAGACATGGGGCCTCAGTATCTGAGCTTAAAGTATTGGCGCCATTCTAGCATGGATGGATCAGGGGTTACTCCCCAGGTCTGTAGCTGCGCTGGATTTTTGTTGCGCGCTTCTCGGCGTCAAACAATGGGTCGTGCAGTACTTCGTCCACATAGTCCTGGGCCTGATCGGCATAATGGGGCGAGGTCTCATCCAGTGTGGCGGCACCAAACTGGTGGATACCACGCACCTTTTGCTGGCCTTCGGCGTCCCAGGACAGCATATAGTAGAGGCCATCACCGGCTACATTGGTCAGGTAGCCGTCTTCTTCCATACCCATGCCATAAATGGCGCGCAAGGTGTCAGGGCCACCGGCCACCGGCAGATTAAGGTCACCGCGAATATGTCGACTCACATCGCCCCATGCAGGGTCAAGGCGACCCACCTTGTTCAGCAAACGATCGGTACAGCGGATAAGCTCTTCGCGAATATCTGGCTCCGGCTTGCCTTTTTGCTCGGCCAGCCACTCGCTGCCAATAACACAGGTGCTAAGGGCCGCACCGCGATTTTTCAGGTTGGTATTGCGGTCCCAGCTGGCAATAATCTGCTGGGCGTCTCGATACTTTTGCTCCCCGTCGCTGAGATCAAGCTCCAGTGCCTGATTCAAGAACGCCATGGACCTGGATTTAGTACTAAAGCTTTTATCGTGCTTGATATCAAAAAATTCCTGCTCGGAGATAGTGCCCAATTCAGCAAATAGCTCCAGCCCTCGATCAGCGCGGTTGGTCATGCGCGTAGGGAAGCCATCTTCGATGCGATAGTTTTCTTTAACCGGGTTAGACCCTTCCGCGGTGATATAAAAGGGGCTTTGGTTGGCGCTATGGATAAACCCAGATTCAGGATTAATTATCTGAGGGAGCTTGTCGAAGGGCATATAGTTATCCCAGATCAGGCTGCTGTCATCACCGGGCAGGTAATGGGCCCAGTTATAGCCACTAACACGGTTGGGGGTAAGGCTGTTGTGCACAAACATGGTATTGCCTTCGCGGTCGGCATACACCAGATTAAAGCTGGCAAAGGCATGCATGCGCATGGCGTTGCGCCAGTCTTCAAAATTCTGTGCCTTGTTCATGGCCAGCCATTGCTCTACTTGTCTCATCTCGCCCATGCCCGCATAGCGAACCGCATAGGTGCCATGGTCGGTGCGCAATACTGGGCCATGCACTGATCGCAACGCTTGCTCGGTGACCGACCAGGGCAGAAAGCCCATCAGTTTGACATCGATAGTAATGTCTCGGGATTCCAGTGTTTTCCATTCACCATCCAGCCTGTAGCGATTGGGGTCACTGGGGTCTATGTCCAGTACATAGATATCCACCAGATCCGGCTTATTGACCGTGGCGCCCCAGCCAAGATTTTCAGTAAAACCCACACCAATGGTCACACTACTGGGGAATAGCCCGCCCATAATATTCAGGCCTTCGTTGCTCTGCACATGGGCCTCATACCAGGCCACTGGGCCGGTGGTGGGCTGATGGGAATTAATCGCCAGCATGGTAGAGCCGTCGGTGCTGTTATAGGGGGACACAGTCATAGCATTGGAACCAATGGGCAGGCCACCAATGGTGACGCCATGGCTGCGGCTATCAGACTCGGCGACCGCTTCTCCACCCCGGCTTATGGGGTGTTTTCGCTGCTCTTCAAATAGCTCAATAACTGGTGCATCAAAGCCGTAAAACAGCAGATGGCGCAGCATATAGCCAGCAACAATATCTTTGCCATTAATAGGAAACAGACGCTGGTTGGTCTCTTCGGGATGCAGGGCGGCATAGTAGTTAATGCCATCGGCAAAGGCCTCAATATAGGCTCTGGTTTCAGGCTTAAGCTCAGTTTCATAACCAGCATCCAGATCTTCCCAGATACCCAGCCAGTGAATCAAAAAATCGATAGTAGCGGCATCTTTGCCATTAATGGCTGCATTGGTACCACGGTAGAAGGGAATGCTGTCATGGATAATCTGCCAGTTATCTTCCGCCTGAGCATAGGCAAAACCAAAGGCCGCATCCACATCGCGCTCACCAATAATATGGGGCACACCCAGATGGTCTCGTTCGATAACTACATCGTAGTTTTTATTGAGCTGTAGATAGTCCGCAGTATTAAATTTTTCAGCGCAGCCGCTTAATAACAGCAGGGTGGGGATAATGAGTAATAAGCGCATTTAAAGGGCCTTTTAATATTTTTATTATTTGCCCTAGTATACGTAATAGCTAACTCTAAGGATTAGATGCCGCGGTTTCAATTCCTGGTTGTCTGAAGACAATTAAAACCTTGTGCATCCAGCAAACTTAGGATCCAAAAATTGTATCTCAATTTTAGCTAACGGAATGGCGAACAAACGGCCAAATTGTGTTTATCCCCGGCCACCAAAACTTCGGTAATACAGAAGCCAGATAACAGCAGCATTGCTGCGACAAATATCTGACTACGTAACTTGCTCAAAATAACATTCCAATAAATTCTCGGTTTAGTAGGGAACCCAGGCTGGATATTCTGTAGGCATAAGCCAAGAGGTTAGTCACAAGGTGAGAGTGATATGGGTCTCTTGGGATGTTGGTTTCTGAAACCACTTGAACAACCTATTCAATCTCCTCTTCCGCATGCAACACCGTACCCACAGGCGCCGTTGCTGCCTGCAATGTGATCTCGACCTTGTACTCGCTTGGCAGTGCTTCAATGGTCAGTACTCGCCAGATGCTGATGCCTGCCAGCAGTAACAGGCAGGCGGCCAGGAGTAAAAAGAAACTTTGCACACCAAAGATCTGTAGCCAAAAGACCGCAGTGATAGGCCCAGTGATTGACGTCAGTCCGGCGATCAAAACGATGGTGCCGCTGGCGGGTACGATTTCTGCGGGGCGCAGGTGGTCATTGGTCAGTGCGACCACCAGTGAATAGAGGGACAGTGAACAGCCACCAAATAGGAAAATCAGCACATACAGCTTGGTCGATGCCTCGGATTCACGGCTGATTAACAGAGCAAAGGCCACGGCAAATAAACAGGCAACACCCATCACCCAGCGGCGGTCGATCATGTCTGACAGCTTGCCAATGGGATATTGCAAAATCATGCCCCCGGCCATCATGGCGCCCATAAAATTAGCTACCTGATAGACGCTAAAATTAAGTTTAGTGGCGTACACCGCGCCCATGCCAAATAGAATGCTCGACACCCATTGCGAGAGAATAATACCGGTGACACCCATGGGGGTGCGGTACCAGAGATGGCGCATAGTAACCCGCTCGGTCTCTTCGATAGCGGGGGTGGTAATCACAGATAATAGAATCGGCACTGCAGCCACGCTGACCATTACTGAGATCAGAATAAACAGGGTAAATTCTGTGGGGTTGGCCACATTGAGCATAAACTGTCCGGCACAGATGCCAGCCAGCAAAATGGCCGTGTAAATAGACAGTATCTGCCCGCGGTTGGCATTACTGGAGGCTTGATTTAACCAGCTCTCGGACACCACATAGATGGTGGAAAATGCAAACCCGGTGAGCAGGCGCATCAGTGCCCAGGCCCAGGGGTTTACATAGATTGAATGCACCAGAATAGTCACTGATGCCACCGCCGACAGTGCGGCAAAAATACGGATATGCCCGACCCGCTGAATCATCTTGGGGGTCAGGAGTGACCCGGCTAAAAACCCGGCAAAATAGCAGGACATCAGCAGGCCAATCAGGTAGTCGTCAAAGCCTTCGATTTCTGCCCGCACACCAAGCAAACTGCCCTGCACACCAACGGCGAGGCCAATAAGGGAGAGGCCTGCAAATAGCGGCCATATACTGACGATAGTTCTAACGGGCATGGGCTTTTTGTCGTCTCCTGAAATCCGGCGGCAGCGTACACCCGAATACTCAAAACGCAAAGTAAAATTAACGCAATTTAAGAAATTTTTTAGGTTGTTATTTACAGCTTACAGTTTAACTTCTGGGGTGAAGGTCAGGGTCTGTTGGCCGCCGTCCCAAGTGACCTCTGAATCTTGAATACTGACCTGGATATCGAGGTTGCGCTGCATCCCGCTGGCCAGTTCTAAAGTGACACTGCTGTCGATATGACGAACACTGAGATTGTTAAATCTGACCACCTGATGCTGTATCTGTTTCCACCACTGCTCGGCAGAGCCGGTGCCATAGGTGTAGACAATCACTTGCTGAGCTCGCCCACAGGCTTTTTTAAGGCGCTTCTCGCTGGGCAGGCCCAGTTCAATCCACAGCTCAATTTCATCGCTAAGGCTTTTCTGCCACAGATCAGGTTCGTCATCGGTACTTAAGCCTTTGGTAAAGCTGAGTAACTCGTTGGCATGCAGGGCGAAGGCCAGCAGTCGGACCATCAGCCGCTCATCAGTTTCCGAGGGGTGCTGGGCTACAGTCAGGCTGTGCTGCTGATAATAATGTCGATCCATATCGACAATATTCAGGTCTGCTTTGCAGATGGTGGCACTAAGGGCCATGGGTTACTCCTGATTGCGAGCTCACTAAAGGTGCGCATGGTAACCGATATTCAGGTCAGAGAAATGGGTCTGGTGATCTCAGCCGAGGCTAAAACCCTAAATCCTCCTGAGTGACCTGCACAGAAATATGCTCTTCGTCGACTTCAGTGCAGACCAAAATAGGCCGGCAGCAGACAAAGCAGTCTTCGGTGTAGGTCTGGGACTCTGAGGGGTCGACAAATAAGGTGATCGATTCCCAACAGTAGGGGCAGGTTATCTGTTCTTCATGAAGAGACATTGCTTGCTCAGGTTAAATCGGCCAGCGGGTGTTCCTGATCTGACCAGGGGCTGTGAAAAAAGGGCGCAACCATTTCCTCAGTGATATCTTCAATACAACTGGGGTTCCACTGGGGGCTATGGTCTTTATCTATAGCCAGGGCACGAATGCCTTCAACAGTTTCGCTGCTATGGCCGGAGCGATTTAGGTGCTTGGTATGGAAACAGTGACGCACCAGATCGCGCTCCATACGCAGATCATTGGCCAAGGTCATATGGCGGGCGCGGTGTATCTGCTCCAGCACCACATGGAGCATAAGCGGCGAGCGCTGGCGCAGGGTTTTTATACAGGCATTGGCCCAGTCGCTGTCCAGATCGGTTAGTGCCTGCACAATCCCGGACACTGTGGCTTTGGCAAAGCAGGCATCAATGGCGCTATCCATCCAGCTGGGTTGGTGATAGACGGGCGTGGAAGCCTCTAAACGTTCTTCTAAGATCTTTAATCGATCGGCTACAGACAGGGTTGGGTCGGTGGTCAAATCATCCCACAGGGTGCCAATATAGGCGCTATCAGCCAGATTATCAGCTAGCCCCAAACTGATGGCATCGGCCCCCAGCAGCATCTGCCCGGTCAAAGCCAGATACTCACCGCTGGCCCCGGGACAGCGGCTTAAAAAGTAGCCGCCACCCACATCGGGAAACAGGCCAATATTAGTCTCTGGCATAGCCAGTTTGCTGCGCTCTGTGACTATGCGTATGGAGGCGCCCTGACTGATGCCCATGCCGCCGCCCATCACTATGCCGTCCATAAAGGCGATATAGGGCTTGGGGTAGGTGAAAATCAGATGGTTAAGGCGGTACTCTTCGGTAAAAAAGTCTTCCAGATCGCTGTCATTGGCGACGGCGGCACTATAAAAAAAGCGAATATCGCCGCCGGCACAGAAAGCGCCAAAAGGCCCCTCTTTGTTAGAGCCACGAATTGCCACAGCTTCAACGGTGGGATTATTGCGCCAGTCAATCAACAGGTTATAGAGGCTACGCACCATATCCAGCGACAGTGCATTTAATGCCTTGGGGCGATTGAGTGTGATTAACCCTATGCCGGCTTTTATCTCACTGAGGATATCAGACAATAGTTTGTTCCTTAACTATTAGGCGAAGTCTGCGATTAGAGCGCTGCGTACCGGATCTTCAAGCAGCACTGAATTAGGCTGTATATGGGGGTTATCTATGCCCATGGCAAAGGGTTCGCCGGCGCGCAGCGCGGCAATATCATCGGCGCTGAACTCGTATCTTAGAAAGTGCACGCTGGAAGTTTTTTCCTCGTTCTCGCGCTCCATATCCTCGTCTGCGATGGGCACAATACGAGGGCGATCACCCACCTGTGCCCAGATCTGGCGCTCGACACCTTTGAGGTTTTGCAGCATTACCTTGCGCTCATCAATATCATCGTATTCAAGCATAAAGGTGGCTTTAAGGTTTTGCCCCTCTGGCAGCAGCGGATTGTAGCTATCCAGCTCTTCCTGGATTCCCTCGGCGTCAAAAATACGCTCTACACGCAGCATTTCCTGAATCTGGTAGCGGATGGTGGTTTCATCTTCAAAGCACAGCCGGGCGTTGTTACCGATACAGACTTCGCGAGTCTTTTTATGGGCCATTACCTGGGTACGGAAGTCTGGGCGCTTCTCTGCATACTGCTCTAGTGACCACAGATCTGCTCTGGTTAAATTTGCCATAATGCCAATTCCTTAAATTTGATAGGCCCTGCGCAGCAGGGTCATCGGATGCTCTGGTTGTTCGACTTTTTCAGACAGATTGCCAATATGAGTTGCGGCCATGGGGCAGTCACTGATAAAGAAATCAGGGTCCTGCTCGTTGACCTTGCGCACCACTGGGCGGGCAATTTTAACTGATTTGTCATGGGTCTCGGTTTTCACTGCATAGGTGCCATCATGGCCAGAGCAGCGCTCGATGGCATGGACATTAGTCTCTGGCACCAGGTTGAGAATATCCCGAGTTTTCAGGCCAATATTCTGTACCCGCAGATGGCAGGCAACCTGATAACTAATATCCCCAAGAGACTGCTTAAAGTCTGTTTTCAGTGCCTCGGCCCTGTGGCGCAGATGCAAGTATTCGAAGGGGTCATAAAAAGCCTGCTGCACTTTGATGACATCCGGATCATCCGGGAACATCAGCGGCAGTTCCTGCTTGTACATCAGTACACAGGAGGGAATGGGGGCAATCAGGTCATAGCCCTCGTCTACCAGCTTGGCCAACACCGGAATATTGGCTTCTTTGAGTTTGGCCACTGCCTGAAGATCACCCAGTTCCAGCTTGGGCATGCCACAGCACTGCTCTTTGGGCACCAGATCAATCTGAATGCCGTTGTGGGTAAACACTTTGTGGAAATCTTCGCCCAGATGGGGGCTGTTGTAGTTGCCGTAACAGGTCACATAGAGGGCTACTTTGCCCTTGGTGTTGCCCGCGGCAACTGGCTCAATGGGTGCAGTCGCATCGACCATTGGCGCAACGCGCTTGCGCATAGTTTTACTGTGGTACTCGGGCACTGGCGCCTGGTGGTGTACACCAAAACCCTTATCCAGTGCTTTGCGGAAGGTATTGTTCTTGTTTAGGGCGTTAACGGTGATATCGACCAGCGGGATACTGGCTAGTTTGCCCACCGTATCGGTGCTGGTCAGCACTTTATCTCGGGTTGAGGCGCCAATCTTGGTAAATTTTACTGCTTTGGCGCGCAGCATCAGATGGGGAAAGTCTACATTCCACTCATGGGGCGGTGTGTAGGGGCACTTGGCCATATAACACATATCGCACATATAGCACTGGTCTGATACTTTGACATAGTCGGCTTTGTCCACGCCATCAACTTCGAAGGTAGGGGATTCGTCGACCAGGTCGAATAAGGTAGGGAAGGCGTCGCACAGGCTAACGCAGCGGCGGCAACCATGGCAGATATCAAAGACCCGCTCTAATTCCTGATTTAGGCTGTCTTCATTGTAAAAATCATCGGACTGCCAATCCAGCGGGTGGCGAGTCGGTGCTTGCAGATTTCCTTCGCGTTGCGCCATGGGGTCTCTCCAATTATCAGCCAATAAAAATCTGGGGCAAAAAATTCACCCCAGATTTTTACTGTGCAAAACTTTAAACAGCTCTTTAGGCGTCTAAAGTATCCAGGGCTTTCTGGAAACGGTTGGCGTGGCTGCGCTCAGCTTTAGCCAGTGTTTCAAACCAGTCGGCTACTTCATCGAAGCCTTCTTCACGGGCTGTCTTAGCCATACCTGGGTACATATCGGTATATTCGTGAGTCTCGCCGGCGATGGCGCTCTCCAGGTTAGCTTTGGTACCGCCAAAAGGCATACCTGTAGCCGGGTCGCCAGTCTCTTCCAAATATTCCAAATGCCCGTGGGCATGACCTGTTTCACCTTCCGCTGTTGAGCGGAATACTGAAGCTACATCGTTGTAGCCTTCAACATCTGCTTTTGAGGCGAAGTAGAGGTAGCGACGATTGGCCTGTGACTCGCCGGCAAATGCGGCTTTTAAGCTCTCTTCGGTTTTTGATCCTGCTAGTGACATGTCAAAACTCCTTTGGTTAATTATTCTAGTATCAGCCTTTAACCCTACATTGATCAGGGATACACCAGTGTAGGATAGTTTTTTGTTCAGGGTCTAATAGTTTTCTTTGATAGGGACGATAAATTTCGTCCCTCAGGGTCTATTTACGCTATTGCAGCTCCACGTAGATCATGCAAATTCTGGCTGCCGGTTAAAAACATTGCCCAGCGTAACTGCTGCTGCAGTATCGAGATTTTCTCAACCACGGCCTCAGTGGATTCCAGAGCTGGTGCTAAAAAGGGCTGAGCCAGAGCGGTCATCTGTGCTCCCAGACGAATACAGCGAGCTATATCCAGACCATGGCGGACTCCGCCGGAGCCGATTAGTCCCAGTGTTGGACAGGCTGCGTGCACTGCGGGCAGCAACTCAACTGTGTCTATACCCCAGTCGATAAATGGTGCAGCAATTTCCCGTTCGCGCTCGGAATCATTGCGATCCAGCTCAATGCTGGCCCAGCTGGTGCCGCCTCGGCCGGCTACTTCGATCCAGCTAATACCTGCATCCATCAGTCTTTTGGCTGTGCCAGGCCCTATGCCCGCGCCCACCTCTTTAACAATAACTGGCACCTCAAGTTGGGCAGCCGTATTTTGGATGGCCTCCAGTACCAGATTCCAGTCCCGATCACCATTGGGCTGCACCAGTTCCTGCAGTGGATTGAGATGGATAATTAGAGCATTGGCCTCTACTGAATCTACTGCCCGCTTAGCCAGATCCAGCCCCTGCTGTTGCAGCTGAGTGGCACCCAGATTGCCGACTAATATTACCGAGGGGGCCCAGTGTCGGGCATTTTGTGCCGTTCCCTGTTCCAGAGCTGCTCGCTGAGACCCCAGTGCCATTGGGATCTGGCAGGCCTGGGCCGCTTCGGCGAGATGCCTGTTAATCATTTCGCCATTTTCGCAACCGCCTGTCATGGCGCCAATCAAAAAGGGTGCTGCTACAGGTTGATTGAGGAACTGGCTGCTGTGATCAATATCGTCCAGAGCCAGCTGGGGTAGAGGGTTGGGCTCAAAACGCAGGCGATCGAAGCCCGAGCCATGCTGTGCCTGGTGTTTCTGTTGCAGTGCCAGAGCTATATGGTCAGCTTTGCGGTTGCTGATATCTGTCTTGTCCTTCATAGCAGCGCCTCGTTCTTATTTTTTTTGTCTGCGTAATCGACCAATAACATATGGGGCAGGGTGAGTGCCGCAAGGCCAATAAAGGTTAACTGTAACAGCGATGAGGCCACAGAGCCCTGTAAATAAACAAAAATAATTGCCGCGCCTGCCCAGGCCATTGAGCTATAGATAGCCGCCTCGCGAAGGCTGCGGCGGCGTTCAGTTGCAGCCAGACTATGCCAGAGTCGCAGCATATGGCCACGACTGTGCCAGAGGCAGAAGTACAGAGCAAAGCTGATTAGGGGCGGCAAAAAAATCACCAGTAGCAAAAGTATTATTAGACTGAACAATGGTTTGCGGTATTGGGGGTGGCGGTAGGCGAAACCAATATAACCTGCCAGGCTTACAGCCCAGGGTACAGACAGCCCGACTATAGCTGTCATTAACAGGTTGGCACTCTCCGGCCCTATAAGAATGGCAAAAATCGGCTGCACTGATACAGCTTGCAGACTGGGAATACCAATAGACACCAACCCGCCATGAGCCAGCCAGGGTAACCAATGGCCGTCTGTATCCGCTATGTCACTGGCACCAAAGTGCAGTGCGGAAATCAGCAGAAATACCCCTAGACTGGGCAGAGGGAACAGCCACCAGAGCAGGGCGACCAGCGCGGCCAGCGCTATATAGGCAAGGTGGAAGCCCAGCCAGGATACCAGTCCCGGGGGCCAGCCGATACGCCTTGCCACCGCGCCATCCAGGCCACCATGGGGCACGCCCAGCATTAGCACGGCCGCAATAGCTATTAGGTCCCAGGTACTCATAGACGCCATACCTGTTTTAGAAAGGGCATTTTGGGCATGGCCAGTATCACTCTGGCCCAGTCTGCAATAGTAGCCGACCCCAGCATAAAACGGGCAAAGCCGTCGCCATTGAGGGCCTTGGCGGTGCGCATCATTATTGACGGGCCGAGTTCTGGCTGGGCCATTAATACAGCATTAAAGATTCTGTCCATACGGATTAGGCCGGGAGATATGGGCGCGGGCACTGTAAAGTCCCCAGCGCTGATACCGCGGGCCAGCTTGGCTATCTGTGCCTGAATCCCGGTAAAGGCATAGCCTGAGGATAGCCGTACCGCTCCACTGGCGGCACCAATACAGGCAATATTGCTATCCACTGGGGTAATTGCATCCATGGGAATCACCCCGGTCTCTTCGCGCAGTGTTTCTTCAATCTCAATATTCTGTGTCTCCAGCCATTCAATCATAGCCTGAAGATACCAGTCTCTGTCCTCTAACTGGGTCGAGATCATAGTGGACTCGATCAAGAGTTGGCGGTCGGAGAAGGGCAGCACATAAATAAAGTGCAGGCCGCGAGACTGGTCGACACGAAAATCCATCAAGGTAGCTATCTGAGGGTCGCTAATTGGGGACTTTGTGCGAATCTCCCAGCCCACAAAGTGCTGTTTTAACCCCTGTTCGGCCATTGCCGGGGGCCTGGAGTCATAGAGCTGTGAGGCGCTGTAATGCTTACCCGCGGCGCTAAATAAACCACCATTGCCCTCAGGGGCAATATCTTCAGCAGGGGCTCGAATCAGATCCACGCCCTCGGGCAGCTGATTCTCGCACTGGGTTATATAGTCAGCGGAACTCAGGCTGGTATAGCGATATTGGTCAGTCTGATGGAGCACCTCTGAGTGATGATCTATCAGTCGCCACTGTTGCCAGCTACCCCTGGTTGACGAGGCAAATTGCTGCTGCTGAGCTGGGTTGGCCCAGAGTGCCCAGCTGCAGTCTCGCTCTGTGGGGGTGCGGGGTTCAATCACCACTGCAGAGCGATTTTTAAGCTTTGTGGCCAGGCTGATACCGGCACTGCCACCACCAATAATGGCGATATCCAGAGCAGTGGTGCCCGCTGAATGTTTATTCCGGGTCGACACCGGCCAGCCCCTGTAAATCCTGATGTAATCTGTTTTTGTGGGCTGGCACCCTTATTGGTTTTAGATCCCTGAGGCTGCGCAGCGTCAGCAGTGCTTTCTCTGATTTACCCACAAAAACCCGGCCCTGCCACCAGCGCAGGCTGCGACGTCTGAGCACCCAGCCGATCTGCCGATAGACCCGCAGGGCGACCGTGATGGCCAGCCTCGAGCGAAAAGGCAACAGCTGGATACCCAGCAGGGCACTCTTATAATAGTCCTCGGCCAGGTCGAGCATCTGCTGGATACTCCTGGCCACAGGTTGACGGCAGGGGATCTGGGCCTCAGCGATCTCCGATGCGGGCAGATCAACCCAGGTGGCCGGCAGATAGCGGCGGCCCATTTTGGCATCTTCCAATACATCCCTGGAAATATTGGTCAGCTGCATAGCTATGCCCAGATCAATGGCAAAGGCATCGGCGCGCGAATGTTCACAGTTGAGTACCCGGCACATCATAAGACCCACGGTTCCAGCGACGGCATGACAGTAGCGCAGCAATTCGGCTTCATCTGTAACAGCTGTGGGCTGCTGATCCTGCAGCATACCGTCGAGTAGCTCTCGGGCGGCGACGACTGGAATATTGTTATGTTGGGCAAATTCCATAAAGGCTTCAACTTCCGGGCCTGCAGGCTGGCTGCCGCCATCCAGTCGAGCGCGGATATCCTCCAGAGACTCTTCCCGGTCGGGGAGATCACCGTCCGCCAAATCGTCGACAAAGCGGCAAAATTGGTAGAGTTGCGCTGCGCGCCCGGCTAATTCAGAGCCCAGAAACAGGCTGGCCCAGTAAAAAGATTTACCATGACGCGCCAGAATCTGTTTGGGTGGAGTTGCAGGGGATGAAGGGTCTGGCGCCGAATTGTCCATGATCTATCCGCCGGAGCCGACCTCGACCCCAGTCAGCAATTCCTCGACTACCTTGGCAGAGCTGACCACCCCAGGCAGGCCTGCGCCTGGGTGGGTGCCAGCGCCAACAAAGTACAGGTTTGAAACGGCGCTGTCGCGATTGTGAAAGCGAAACCAGGCCGACTGGGTAAGCCTCGGTTCAATGGAAAAACCGGCCCCGTGCATGGAGCGGTAATCTTTGGCAAAATCTTCTGGGGTCATCCAAAACACCTCTTCAATTACTGATGAGAGTTCGGGGAGTATAGTCTGTTCCAGGGCATCGACAATGCGGTCGCGCAATATTTCACCCTCGCTGCTCCAATCCACATTACCCTGCAGATTGGGTACCGGGCAGAGCACATAGAAAGATTCGCAGCCCTCGGGAGCGAAGCTTTTGTCAGTGGCTGTGGGCCTGTGCACATAGAGGCTAAAGTCTTCACTCATATGCTTGGCATCAAAAATTTCCGCGAGCAGTTCTTTAAACCTGGGCCCCATCCAAATACTGTGGTGGGCCACATCGGGATACAGCTTTTTGGTGCCGAAATACAGCACATAGAGCCCCATGCTGTACTGCTTTTTTATACTTCTGGGCAGGCTCGGCTTGCTCTTGGGCAGCAGATGCTGATAGCAGGTCTCAGGGTCACCGCCAAACACCACTAGATCTGCATCCATGGTTTGATCGTTGCTCAGGCGCACACCGGTGGCAGTTTTGTTGCTGACAATAATTTCATCCACATCGGCATTGCAGGCAATATTAATGCCCTGGCGCTCCATTAACGCCTGCAGTTCCTCGACCAGTTTGCCTGTACCTCCCATACAGAAAAATACACCCCAGCGTCGTTCGAGGTAATGAATCAGAGTATAGATGGCAGTCGTTTTAAAGGGATTGCCACCCACCAGCAGTGGGTGAATGGAAAAAGCCTGACGTATCAACGGGTGCTTTAGATGGCTGTTAACCATCTGCGAAACGGTTTTATAGCATTTGAGTATCAACAGCGCTGGCACCTGTTTGACCATATCCCAGACTCTGGTGAAGGGCCTGTGCACAAGCCCCTTAAAGCCGACGTCATAGACCTTTTTAGACTTCTCCAGAAGCCTTAGATAGCCGTCTGCATCATCTGGATTGAAGCGTCGAATCTCGGTGAGCGTATCTTCAATGCTGGCGCGATAGTCAAATTGGCTGCCATCGGCAAAGTGAAACCGGTAGAAGGGGTCTAGGGGCACAAAGTTGAGATAGTCTTCGAGTTTTTCATCAAAAAGTTCGAACAGTTCATCGAAAAGAAAGGGGGCGGTAATCACTGTGGGGCCGGCATCGTGACGGTAACCGCCGCGTTCGAAGACCTGGGCTCTACCCCCCAGGCTGCCGAGGCGCTCAAGTAACGTGACTTCATATCCCAGGGCTTTAAGTCTTAATGCTGTGGCTATACCGGCGAAGCCTGCGCCGATGACTACTGCTGTTTTACCGGCTCCAGTTGTTTTTGATGTCAAGCGATCTGCCCTTGGCTTTTAATGATTGTCTGCTGTTTTACGGATGCAACCAGCCCATGGGCCACTGGTTGCAACTGCGCTGGTAATGATTGCACCAGCAATTCTGCCTGTACTAGCCAGTAATCGACAGACTGATTGGCCTGCAGAATCACATCACTGGACGCAATACGGCGCTGCCAGTGGGTTAGCTGACTGTTATCCTCAGACTGGTACCAGCGATTAAACTCATCGCGGCCAACGCCCTGCTGGGCAAACAGACTGACTACCAGATTGGGTTTGCGGCCATCCAAATCGCTGGAGCGACGACTTGAGGGAATAATATCGTCGATATCGTTGCGACCCTGATAGGCGAGACCACTTAGACCTACAAGCCGTTCCAGGCTGTCGAGATCGCCGTCCAAACCTGCCGCCAGAGCAGAGCCTTTAATCGGGGTAACCAGTAGAGGTGCAGTCTTACCCTTGGCAATTCGTTGCCATTCATCTAATTCAGCACATTGGCGCTGACTAATATCAGCCATTTGACCGCTGCAGGTCTCTTGCATGGCCTGAGCTAAAAGCGCGGTCAGCACACCGCCGTAGTTGCGGTTTCTGGCACTTAGTTCAAAGGCTTTGGCCACCATCCAGTCCCCCAGGCACAGGGCCATATCGGAACCAAAGTGTTGGTTGATGCTCTCTTGCCCACGTCTGTGGGTGCTGGCATCGCTAATATCATCATGTATTAGCGAGGCGTTGTGCAGCAGCTCGCAGGCTGCCGCCCAATGTAAATTATCTTGCTCGTTTAAACCCAGGGCCGTGCCACTGGTCAGCGCGAGCTGCGCTCTAAAAGATTTTCCGGGATTCTGAAAATGATAGCTTGCGGCCTGAAACAGGCTGCTATCCGCTGGCGGCATTTCCTGCTGGTAAAGTGCGTCCAGAGCAGTAAATGCTTGCATTTGATTGGGTCTTGATGGGGACATTAGCAGTACCCTTTTTTAAACGTAACTTTGGGTAGTTACTTTATTATTTTTATGTTTTTGGATTGAAAGAGCCAGCACCGCTGGCTCTTTCAGTCTTTTTAGCAGCGTAGCTTATTCCGAATCGGCTACTGCAGCTGACCAGATTACGATACCAAAGCCGATCTTGTTCCAGAAATCAGCCAGGTTGTAAATCAGGTTCATAGTGCCTGCGTCTACTGGACCGCCCATCAGGTAACCCATAAAGTACCCGAGAGGATAGATAGCCCAACCCACAGTCACAAGGAAAGTCATGGTCTTGTATGCTTTTTGAACATTAGGATTGGCTAAGCTAGCATTAACCTGACTTGCTTCACCTTTCATGATGTACCAAATTACATACAGCCAAGCGGCCATTGACAGCAAGAATGCTGGCATCACACCCATAGAGCCGACCTCACCCATATAGCCGAAGATCAGCATTAAGGTGGTACCGCCCAATAGATTCCAGAATACGCGGCCTGGAACTTTACCTACTGCAGACATAATCAGATAGAATTCAACCATCAACAGCGGCACGGTTAAGAGCCAATCGATATAGCGGAATTCAGTTGGAGATGTCCCGGTTGCAACCCAAACGTCACGCATATAGAAGTAGTGAACTGCTGCTATAAGTGTAACCAGGCCTGACACTGTCAACGATGTCTTCCACTTGCCTGCAACGCGATCGCGCTCAAGGAAGAAGAAAGCAGTTGCAGCAACAAGTGCCATGGAGATTAACCAAAAGGACATGCCGACGTAATCGCCGGACGCTAAGTTATTAGTCATGTATAACCCCTACATATAAAGCTTTTTTATTATTGTGTCAGCGAGTTATTCGGAAGATCAACAAGCGACACTCCTGGTACAGCTGCTCCAGTATCTCGCTTTAGAGAATCTCTGGAGCCCATAACTTAGACCTTTTTAATCACAAGTGCAAATCTCTTGGCCGCCATTTAGGGGGAAAAAGACTGCTCATTAGACAGTTTTTAATCCTGAGTGAATTATAAATGGATCAAGTTGGGCAATTAGGTGACTGATTTTAGCGAAAAAAATTGTAACTCAGTGCCTCCAGCAGTATAGAAAGCTATATACTCTGGGCCGAAAAATAGCCATAACAATAATAATGAGGGGCAGTATGAATAGATTGGGAGTCCATATATTTTTGCCGGGCAAGGCTGCAACTTTGCTGTTGTTGCTGGTAGGGGTTAGTAGCTTTGCTGTCGCAGATGGGCACTCTATCGCCGGGCACTCTATCGCCGGGCACTCTATCGCCGGGCACTCTATCGCCGGGCACTCTCCCGCCGGGCACTTCCCCGCAGAAGACTGGGTAGTGGCTTCAGCTGAAGAGGTGAATTTAGATCAGTCAAAGATTGATCGGCTGTTTAATATGACCTTTGCAGACGATGCAACTCTGGGTGCTGCCTTTTTTAAAGGTGGGCGCCTGATTGATGAGCGCTATGCAGAGGGTTTTGATAAAGATAGCCATGGTACCTCCTGGTCCATGGCCAAAAGTTTTTACGCTGCCCTTATAGGTATATCTATTGATCGAGGCGAAATAGCCAGTCTCGACGACCCGGTTGCCAACTACCTCGATTATTTTAATGATGAGCGGCGGGATATTACGATTCGTCAGATTCTCAATATGACTAGCGGCTTGGACTTTCCCTCCCATGAACATGAAAATATGTTCTTCTCTGCTGACCATTTGGCCTATGCCAAGAAAGTTGGTGTGGAAAAGCCAGCTGGAGAACTATTTGAATACAACAATGTTAACTCTATGTTGTTGGCAGATATTTTATTGCAGGTAACAGGTGTTCCCGCAGATAAATTATTGGCCGATCGCATTTTTAATAAAATCGGCCTTACCGATGTAGTGCTCTGGCAAGACAGTGCCGGTAATCCTCTAACCTACTGCTGTGTTGATACCACAGTGCGGCAGTACTCGCGCTTTGGTTTGTTGTTCGCCCGCAATGGCAACTGGAATGGGGAACAAGTTATTCCCTCAGGCTATGTAGATGAAACCTTTACCAAGGTATGGGATAGCCTCAACAGCTCCACCATCAATCAGGATCGGGGCTACTCGATGCACTGGTGGATTTCCAACCATGATGAAAGGGCAGTTATCTTTAATGCCAGTGGAAAATTTGGTCAGTATATCTTTGTGGATCGCGCCAATGATGTGGTTTTTACCCGCATTACAAAATATTATGCCACTGGCGGCTCAAAGCAGGATTGGGGTGCTCTAAAGTATATTAACAGTTTTGGCAGTGTTAAATTTCGGATAGCCCTGGCTCAATTTTTGGACTGGATTGGCCTAATTAAGGTGCAGGGAAATATTAAAACCCCTGTGACCTTTGATGATGGCACTTCTGAGGAATTCTTTCGCGACTACAGTGAGATTGTTGATGCGCTGATAGAGGCCAGCCAGCCATAAATTAACCGTAGCACAGGGGTTTCACGCCCCTGTGCCTTTTGTTCAGGCATTAAAGATCTTCAAGGTTTTCCAGGCAGTATTCCCCGCGTTCCAAAAGCTGTCGCCTTATATCTTCATCCATTTTCCCCCAGCTGCGATAGGCCATGGCTGTTCTCGGGTTGCGAGAGAATTTGTCCCCGTGGCGCTGCATAAAGTGCCAGTAAAGACTGTTAAAGGGGCAGGCTTTTTCTGAGGTGCGCTCTTTTACGCTGTAGTGACAGTCCCCGCAGTAATCACTCATTTTATTGATATAGCTGCCACTGGCAGCATAGGGTTTAGTGGCGATTAATCCGCCATCGGCAAATTGGCTCATCCCTCTGGTGTTGGGCATCTCTACCCATTCAATGGCATCTATATAGATGCCCAGGTACCAGTTATCTACCTGGTCCGGGTCAATACCTGCCAGCATGGCAAAGTTTCCTGTGACCATCAGTCGCTGAATATGATGGGCATAGGCATAGTCTAAAGATTGGTCGATTGCCTGCTGCATACAGGCCATCTTGGTTTTTCCAGTCCAGAAAAATTTGGGCAAATCGCGCTGCGCATCCAGGGAATTGCGCTGGGCATACTCTGGCATATTAGCCCAGTAAACCGCGCGCACATATTCCCGCCAGCCAAGAATCTGGCGTACAAACCCCTCAATTTGGGCCAGGTCAATATCACTGTCTCCAGATTCAAAACAGGCGATGGCCGTTTCGATTACCTGCATAGGCTTGAGCAGTTTGCTGTTGAGGGCAAATGACAACCTCGAGTGATACAGAGTCCAGCGGTTCTCGCCATATCTGGTCATAGCATCTTGAAAGCGACCGAAGTTAGGCAGGCAGTGGCGGCAAAAGAATTCCAGTAATTGCAGTGCCTGCTGTTCATTTACAGGCCAGAGTAGCTGCTCTGATGCAGTGCCTATAGAAGCTATTTTATGCCTCTCCAGTCGCTCTAAAATTTCACTCACATCATTACTAAACAGCAGGGGCTCAGGTATCTCAGCCAGATCCGCTGCTTTAAGTTTCTGCCTGTTTTCACCATCGAAATTCCAGCGATCACCACGGGGCTGATCCCCTTCCATCAGCACATAGAAACGCTTGCGCATTTTGCGATAGAAAGACTCCATGCGATTGTGAGCGCCAGCATTAATATATTGGCTAATCTCATCTTTAGGCAGCAAAAAATGCTCGCTGTCATAGCAGAAAACATCTATATCCGGCCCCAAATCAAGCGCTAGTAACTGTTGCGACAATCTGTATTCATCTGGCGCCTGATAATCAAAACGGCTGACATTATGTTGCAGGCAGAGACTGCTGATCATATGACTGAGGCTGGCAAATTGCCCACTCTCATCGAGACTGTAATAGCGAACTTGGTGACCATCATCTTTTAGGGACTGGGCAAAGTTGGCCATAGCGGCAAAAAAGCCACAGAGTTTTTGAATATGGTGTTTAACGTAAACCGTTTCCTGATGTAACTCTGCTATCAGGTATAGAACCCCATCATCTTTTTCACTGTACCAGGAGTGCTGGCGATTGAGCTGATCGCCGAGAATAAGTCGAATGCTGTGAAACTGATTCATAATTTAGTTTCCACTGGCCTCTGTGATGGGCCAGTCAGCAGCATCATTAGAGTCCAGTACTGTTGAACAATCATCTCCACCCCAGCGCTCAATAAAGCGGTTATCCGGATCATATATCTCTGTCTGCTTGCTTAGATCAAAGCGTCTATGGCCGCGCGGGTCAGCGCCCACTCCCGCCAGATATTGCCAGTTGCCCCAGTTTGAGGCGACATCGTAATCAATTAGCTGCTGCTCTAAGTAGGTGGCACCATAGCGCCAGTCGAGATTGAGTTCATGAACAAAGCAGCTTGCCACCAACTGGCGACCGCGATTGGATATATAGCCTGTGCTGTTGAGCTGTTTCATACAGGCATTCACAATGGGATAGGGGGTATTGCCCTGACACCATTTTTGGTAGCGCTCAGGGTAGAAGCTGGTGCTGGGATTACGCTGTTTTATGCCGCCAAAGGCGAAGAGTCGGGAGCCATATTTTTGTGCATACCACTGAAAATACTCTCGCCAAAGAAGCTCAAAGTAAATCCAGTAGGTCGAGTCATTTGCCTCTACATGGGCTTCATATTGCTTAAGGGCCTGCATAATGGTTCTTGGCGACAGGCTTCCAGAGGCCAGCCAGGGGCTAAACTTGGTGCTGTAATCCATGCCATGCAAACCATTGCGGGTCTGTTTATAGGTGCTGGCTAGACCCTTTGCAAAATAGTTTTGCAGATGCTGATTGCCCTGCTTCTCACCGCCGTGAAACATTGGCTTTTGCTGGGCGATAAAGTCGGGAAATTGTTGCTGCCAATCTGTATCTGTGGCTGTTGCCGGACGCGGTGGCAGTGATTTTGGGGCTTCGACAGGTCGGTTTATATCAATGGGTTCCATCTGGCGTCGAAACTTGGAGAAACTATCTGGCAGATCCTGTAACTCAAAAGGCAGCTGGCTGGGATTAAATAAACAGCTGCTTCCGGGCTGAGCAAAGTCAATCATGGCATAGCGCTGCCGTAGAATGTCCCACAGCCTGTTGAAATAGTAATCCGCGCTGACACTGGCGTAGATATGGGAAACATTATGTTGGGTAATCAGCTGAGCGATGACTTCTAGCGGGGGTTGATAATAAACCTCGAGCCTCTGGTCACAGGCTTGCAGACTCCGACCTAAGTTGCTCAGGGTCTCCTGTAAAAACTGCAGCCGCAGCGGGGACAGACGGCTGGGTGTTTTGTTACTGTTGGAGTTGCCGGGCAGGCAGTAAATACAGATCAGTTTGTCGACCTGACTGGCGGCCTGCAGCAATGCTGGATTATCAGCAGTGCGCAAGTCATTTTGAAACCAGTACAGGCCAACCCTATGCATAGACACCATCTGTGAGGAACAAGTTAAAGCTTAGCTTTCTTAGGCCGGTAAATACGCCCTTGAAAATGCTTTGGATCGATTTTCTGCGAATCTGAATTATGTTGGAGAGCGTATTAACTGCAGCTTTCCGGCTTGTTGAGAGCCAATCTCAAGGACTAATTTACAGGGTGCCAACTATGAGTAACTCCGCTCTGATCAAAACGCTGGGCTACGGGGGTCTAGTTCCTTTTGTGGTGCCTGTGTATCTGATGGCACAGGCCTATGCTGGCGCTGGCTTGCAGAGCGCCTCCCTCTTTGGTCTCTATGCTCCCTATGTGTTTATTGCCTACAGCGCAGTTATCCTGAGCTTTTTAAGTGGCACTGTCTGGGCCTATGCCAGACCGGCAGAAGGTGGGTTGAGCAAAGGGGCTATTGTATTTAGCAATCTGGTGGCCCTGTCTGCCTGGCTGTCCCTGCTGCTGATCTATATAGCGCCAATTATGACGCTGTTTGCCCTCTGTCTGCTTTTGGCCAGTTATCTGGGCCTGCTATTGGTTGAGCGTCTGCTCGAAGTGCGAGAGGATGCGGGTTACTGGAATATGCGTATTCAGCTTACCTCAGTGGTTGCCCTGGCTCATTTACTCGTTATTCTGATGATGGTGGTGGAGATTTAATCTATGACTCAACTGACTATTTTTTACGACGGGGGCTGTCCTCTGTGCGCTGCGGAAATTGAACAGCTGATAAAGTTAAACGGCGACTCTAATCTAGCCTTTGAGAATATTTATGCTCGAGACTTTGTTCAACGATTTCCCCATATCGACAGACAGGCTGCGGATCTTGTTCTCCACGGTCAACTGGAGTCTGGTGAGATGATTTATGGCCTTGAGGTGACCTATCAGGCCTGGGTTATGGTAGGCAAGCGCCACTGGGTGGCGATTTTGCGCTGGCCCCTGTTTAAGCAATGTGCAGAACTTGGCTACAGATTGTTTGCCAAGTACCGTCATCGTATTTCAAGGCTAGTGATGGGCAGGGCCCGCTGCGAACGCTGTGCTCTGGAAGGTAGATCAGAATGAGTGCTGTTAAACCCAAAAATGTTTTGGTATTGGGCGCAGGAGGAGGGCTGGGGCAGGCCATGATAGCAAGATTCCTCACCGATCCCGAGGTGGATAAGGTGATTGCGGTGAGCCGTAACGGGCAACCTGAGGATCTCTCGGCACATTGGATATCCCAGTCCAGGCTGGTTTGGATTGAGTCTCAGTACGACGAGCAGAGTATGCTCGAGGTGGTTGATAAGCTGACGCCCTTTGCCGGGACCATCAGTCGTGTCTGTATCTGCCATGGCATTCTTCACGATGACCACCTGTGGCCCGAAAAGCGCTTTGAGGATATTGATGCCAGCGCCATGCTAGAGATATTTCAGGCCAATACTATTATTCCTGCCCTGTGGCTAAAGTTGCTGCACAAAACCCTGGCCGGCAAAATACCCTGCATAGTGGCCGTATTCAGTGCTCGTGTTGGCAGTACCTCGGATAACCGCCTGGGTGGCTGGTATTCCTATCGCGCCTCCAAGGCGGCACTCAATAGCTTGCTGAAATCCTTTTCTGTTGAATATGCGCGACGCCTGAAAAACGTCAAACTGATTGCCTTTCATCCGGGCACTGTGAAAACAGACTTATCCAGACCCTTTCAGGCCTCGGTGCCAGAGCAGAATCTGTTTACGCCTGCGTTTGTTGCTGACCAGTTGATCAATATTATGGCCAGTGCCGAGGTGGATGGGCAGCTCTCTTACCTCGACTGGGATGGCAAAACCATTCAGTTCTAGCCACAACCTGATCAATCCTGAGTGAGCTGCGCCCTAAGCTGAAAACTCAGGTGCAACCTGTCTTGCACCTTTATTAAGCCATTCATAATTGAAAATGGCTGTATGGCGAAGTCGCTTTGCAGCATAGAAAACTCTCCGCTGATATCTAGCTGGCTGTCGTCAGACTGATGCAGGCTGATCTCCAGCTCCCTGCTCTGTGTGACTCCATGAATAGTCAGTGTCACAGGTACTGATTGGTTGTTCAGTGCCCCACTGCAATCCTGGCTCTGCAACTGGGCAAAGGGAAATTTTTCGGCCTCAATGCTTTTCAGCATATTACTGGTGGTACCCTCAATATCCGCAGCCGATGGTTTGGTGGTCATTGCCGCTGCCTCCCTAAGTTGCAGATTGTCGACCTCCAAAATGGCCAGGGGCACATAGAGTTGAGCCCTGCAAAGCAGATTCTCGCTGTCTAAGTAGATCAGCCCCCTTACATTATTACTGGCAACAATATGATCATGCCCCAGCCGCGCCATCAGCCCACCGCGGCGCACGGTCACAATAATCTGCGAGAGTTGGCTATCGATGCTGTAGACCTGATTAGTATCGGCCTGCAGATAAAAGCTATCCGGGAAGTTGGCTGGCTGCGACTCTGTTGCAGATAGCCCTGTGTAACTGCTGCAACCCTGAAGCATAAGTGGCAAGAGCAGTGCAGCGGCTAGTTGCCGACCCCCCAATCTAATCATTGGCCGCAATCAGGGTCACATCAAACCAGACTTTGACGGCCAGCCCAATCTGGTCGCCGCTGGACCATTCGCCCGAGCCGATGGCGAAATCCCCGCGGTCCAGCTCTAGTTCGCCCAGCATTCTGATGCTGCCATCTGCAGATGGCTGCCAGCTAAAGGGCACATCTATGGTTTTTCCTACCGACTTAAGTGACAGGTGGCCACTGGCAATAAACTGATTATCTCCGCCTGCTGCCACTATCTGGTTGCTGGTGAAGCTGGCTTCGGCAAAGCTTTTGTTATCAAACCAGTCAACCATTTGAATAGCCTCGTTGAGGTCAGTGCTGCCAAGATCGGCGCTGGCTATCTGAACCCTCACAAGGAGTGACTCTGGCTGCAGATTCTGGTCGCTAGCAATATTGACTGCGAACTGCCTAAATTCACCATTGATAGGCAGCCCCTCAAAGCTGGGGGCAAAATACAGCCTGCTCTGAGCACTGTTGTCCCGCCATTGTTCTGCGCTGACAGGGGCAGCGGATAGACACAGCAATAGCAATAGTAGAATTTTAATTTTCATCCGAAGTCCTCGGCAGTCTGGTCAAAACCACATTCGCTTTAATAGGCTATCGCCCAATGTAAAGTGATGTCGCAGAGCGGCACCAATATGCACCAGTAAAATGGCAATGGTGATAAAAACACAGATTTCATGAACTTCAGCGGCCAAAGATTTTACGGCATGGTCGGGGCCCACAATAGCAGGCAGAGGTATCAACCAGAATAGCTTGACCGGAAAGTTAGCTGCTGATGAGGTCACCCAGCCTGACAGTGGCAGTGCCAGCATCAAAATATAGAGAATGCCATGGGCGCCATAGGCCAGTGCTCTCTGCAACCTGTTGGCTGCCAGGGCCACTGGTATTGTGTTTTTAATGCGCCAGAGTAGCCTGGCTACAACCAGCAGTAAAATCAACATACCCAGAGACTTGTGCCAGACAAACACATCAATTTTTAAAGGTGACAGCCGCAGGCTCTCGGCGTAAAAGCCCAGGGGTATTTGAATAAAAATCAGCAGAGCAGTCAGCCAGTGAAACAGTTTGCTCAGCCAGCCCCACTGCTGCGGGGAATTTCTCAGTGCCATCAGGGGCGCCTCCCAAATTGATAATGACTTGAATTATCCAGCGTTATCGCTGTGATGCAAATTTACTTCAAGCTGTGATTCATGTCTCGGGTTGATAGTACTGATCTGCTAATATCCCCACCAACTTCAGTAAACAAATATGGCCTGTGCATGACCGAAGAAAAAATTATAAGTTGCGAGATAGTTGACCTGAGCCACGATGGCCGTGGTGTAGGGCGCATTGATGGCAAGGCCTGCTTTGTGCAGGGTGCTCTGCCTGAGGAAATCATTGAATTTCGCTATACCAACCGCAAGCGTAACTATGATGAGGCCCGTGTCACAAAAATTGTCCAACCCTCTCCCCAGCGGGTAGAACCGGACTGCAAACATTTTTCTCGCTGCGGCGGCTGCAGCTTGCAGCATCTGGACCATAGGACGCAGGTGGAGTTTAAGCAACAGCAGCTGCTGGACAGTCTCAGTCGCGGTGGCATGCAAGCCAAGACAGTATTGCCACCAATCAGTGCCCCACCCTGGGGTTACAGGCGTCGGGCACGCCTGGCAGTTCAGCGCGCCAAAGATGGCAAATTTTTAATTGGTTTTCGCAATGCTGGCAGCCGCAGAATAGAACCTATTACCCAGTGCCCGGTACTTACCGAGCCACTGCCCAGGGCCGTGGAGCTATTGCCCCTGTGGCTGAGCTTTCTGCCCAGTGATATTCGCGTCTTCGAGGTGGAGCTTATCTCTGGTGACAACAGCATAGCCATTGCGGTTGAAGCCAGTCGCTTTCCGGCGGACGAAGAGATTCCGTCCATGCTGGGCTCGCTGGTAAAAGAGGCCCGGGGACCGGTACAGCTCTGGTGGAAGGCCGGCAAGCAGGAGCGATTTAGTCGCCTTGACTCAGGTGCCGACAATCTGTGTTTTTCGGTGACCGATGATATTAGCCTCAGGTTTGAGCCCGGCCAGTTTATTCAGGTCAATGGTCAGATTAACCGCGAGATGGTGGCGCAGATGCTCAGCCTGCTGCCTGAACATGGAGGCACGGCCATCGACCTCTACTGCGGTACCGGCAACCTATCCCTGCCTTTAACTCAGAGATTTGATCATGTTATTGGTTTCGAGGGATTGCCAGATCTGGTGAAAGGCGCCAGCGACAATGCCCGCTTTAATAATATTGATAATGTTGAATTTGCTGTGGCTGATTTGAGTCGCGGCGTTGGCTTGACTCATTTAGGCCTAACTGAGTCATCGGACCCTGATAAGGCAATAGATTTGATTGTGCTGGATCCGCCACGCAATGGCGCCGCTGGGGTGATGCCCTGGGCGGCAAAGGCTGGGGCCAGGCAGGTGATATATATTTCCTGTCACCCCTCGACTATGATCAGAGATGCCGCCCTGTTGTTTGACGCAGGTTACAGTCTGCAGGCGGTGGGGGTGATGGATATGTTTCCCCACACCACCCATATCGAATCTATGGTCCTATTTGAGAAGCTCTGAGAAAAAACGAGAACAGCTGAGGAGAACTAAACGGTTGCGCCAGGGGCCCGAGATGAGTGTTTTTTACTGTTAGCTGCAAACTGTTTCAGTTATACTTCCCGCCTTCCAAAACAACTTGTTTTTACCTCCAAGGAATTCGTATCCCATGTTTGATCAAGACCAGACAATTGCATCGTTTGACGCCGAGCTATGGCAGGCTATCCAGCAGGAAGATCAGCGCCAGGAACAACATATTGAGCTGATTGCCTCGGAAAATTACACCAGCCCCGCAGTGATGGAAGCCCAGGGCGGCAAGATGACCAATAAATATGCCGAGGGCTATCCCGGCAAGCGCTACTACGGCGGCTGTGAGTATGTGGATGTGGCTGAAGAGCTGGCTATAGAACGACTCAAGACTCTGTATGGTGCAGAGTTCGCCAATGTGCAGCCTCATTCTGGCTCTCAGGCGAACAGCGCAGTGTTTTTAGCGCTGATCAAAGGCGGCGATACAATCCTTGGTATGAGCCTGGCCGATGGCGGTCACCTTACCCATGGTGCCAAGCCTAACTTTTCCGGCAAGCTCTACAATGCTGTGCAGTATGGCTTAAATGCTGAGACCGGGCTGATCGATTATGATCAGGTTGAGGCTCTGGCTAAGGAACATAAACCAGCAATGATTATTGCTGGCTTCTCGGCTTACTCAGGCATTATGGACTGGGCGCGATTTAGAGAGATTGCGGATTCCGTTGGCGCCTACCTGATGGTTGATATGGCCCATGTCTCAGGCTTGATTGCCGCTGGTGTTTACCCCAGCCCAGTGCCTCATGCCCATGTAGTGACTTCAACTACCCATAAAACATTGCGCGGTCCCCGCGGTGGTATAGTGCTGACAAATCATGAAGATATTGCCAAAAAGGTAAACTCAGCTCTGTTCCCCGGCAGCCAGGGTGGTCCCCTCTGTCATGTGATTGCTGCCAAGGCAGTGGCCTTTAAAGAAGCGGCCAGTGATGAGTTTGTTGAGTATCAAAAGCAGGTCGTAGCCAATGCCAAAGCCATGGCGGCCACCTTTATGCAGCGCGGAATTAACATTGTCTCCAACGGCACCGAAAACCATCTGATGCTGGTCAGCCTGATTGGCAAGGAATACACAGGTACAGATGCAGACCGCGCCATGGGCGAAGCCTTTATCACGGTCAATAAAAACGCTGTTCCCAATGACCCGCGCTCTCCATTTGTAACCTCTGGTCTGCGAGTGGGCACCCCAGCCATAACCACCCGCGGTTTTGGCGTTGACGAAACTGTGCAGCTGACGCACTGGATGTGCGATATTCTCGATAGTCTGGAAAATGGTACCTCCGAGCAGGTGATTGCCGAGGTAAAAGAGAAGGTGTTAGCGGTTTGTAAGCTTTTCCCGGTTTACGGATAGGCTTTGCCAACCAGCCTAAAAACCGCCATTATAAGGCGCCATTATAAAGCCCCACTGTGATGGGGCTTTTTTTTGATCTCTGATAAACGGAGTGGGATACATGACTGACCCGGAATTGCGACTGGCTGCCACGGCTGTACTTTTGCGCGATACAGAGCAGGGTATGGAAACCCTGTTGCTGCGGCGCAATGCCAAGCTGGCATTTGCCGCTGGCGCCTGGGTATTCCCCGGCGGCGCCATAGATCCGCCGGAGATTGATGCTGCAGATACCCAGATGCAGGCGGCAAGAGTGGCTGCCGTGCGCGAAGTGGAGGAAGAGTGCGGGTTGCAAATTGCCGAGCAGGAGCTGGTCCACTTCTGCAACTGGACAACGCCAATCGGCGAGAGCCGTCGCTTTGCCACCTGGTTTTTTGTTGCTCAGGCTCAGCGCAGCTCTTTAGATGTGGTTATTGATGATGGCGAAATACATGAATTTCAGTGGCTGAGACCTCAGCGCGCCGTTGACCTTCATCATGCCGGAGAGCTCAGCATGATGCCTCCCACCTACCTGTCTATGCGCTTAATCTCCCACTACCAGACCGCAGCGGAGGCATGTGAGCGTCTGGCACAGCGCATCCCCTATGAGGTTACTCCAATCCTTTGCGAATCCGAGCAGGGAATAGTCTGTATCTATCCGGGAGATGCCGGCTATGAAACTGCGGATTTAGTGCTGCCAGGGCCGCGTCACAGGTCTTTATTTTCCGGACAGGGCACCCAATATATTCACTCCGGCTCAGATGTCTCTGAACCAGCCATGGATCAACCCTGAGAGCAGGACTTGAGGGTCGTTTAATGGCGCTTAAATAACCATAGTTTGTGTTAAACTACGCCACCAAATTTTTGATGTGTTGCTATGTACTGTCCATTCTGTAATGCCGATGATACCAAGGTCGTAGATTCGCGCCTGGTCGCCGATGGTGGGCAGGTGCGTCGTCGTCGCGAGTGTGTAGATTGCAGCGAACGTTTTACTACCTATGAGTTGGCGGAATTAGTGATGCCCAGGGTGATCAAGACCGATGGCAGCCGCGAATCCTTTGACGAAGATAAGCTGCGTGCAGGCCTGCAGCGAGCCCTCGAAAAACGCCCAGTGTCCATCGAGAATATCGAAGTCTCCCTCTCACAAATCAAACATTTTCTGCAGGTCACCGGCGAGCGAGAAGTTTCATCGCGCATTATCGGGGAAGAGGTGATGCGCCAGCTGCGGGAGCTGGACGAAGTGGCCTATGTGCGCTTTGCCTCAGTCTACCGCAGTTTCCAGGACCTCAGCGAATTCCAGGATGAGCTTAATCGCCTAACCGCTAAAAAACCTGATTCGGCTGACCAATAATGAGCACTATTGATCGCGAGATGATGTCGCGAGCCCTGCAGCTTGCTGCCAAGGGCCGCTATACCAGTTCTCCGAATCCCTCGGTCGGCTGTGTTATCGCCAGAGACGACGCGATAATTGGCGAAGGTTATACCAGACCAGCTGGTGGCAATCACGGCGAGATTGAAGCCTTGCAAGAGGCGGGCAATGCCTCCGGCGCCACCGTCTATGTCACATTGGAGCCCTGTAGCCACCAGGGCAAAACCGGCCCCTGTGCCGACGCCCTGATTGCCGCCGGAGTCAACCGCGCAGTGGTAGCCTGTGAAGACCCCAACCCAGCGGTTGCCGGGTCGGGCATACAAAAGTTGAAAGATGCCGGTATCGAAGTTGCACTTGGTCTCTTGGAAGATCAGGCGCGCGAGAGCAATAAAGGATTTATCAAACGTCACGAGCAGGGCACACCCTGGGTGACAGTAAAGATGGCGGCAAGCCTGGATGGTCGCACCGCCATGGCCAGCGGCCAGAGCCAGTGGATTACCACACCAGCAGCCCGCGCCGATGTGCAGCGTCTGCGCGCCGAGCAATGTGCAATTATTACCGGTATTGGCACGCAAAAAATGGACGATCCGTCCCTGACAGTGCGTATAACCCGCGAGGATGTTGGCGTTGAAGACGAGCTGAGGCAGCCCCTGCGTGTGGTGGTAGATGCCAAACTGCAGATGTCGCCCGAGGCGCGCATGTTCCAGCAGCCGGGTGACACTCTGGTGGCAACATTGGATGGAGCAGAACAGCGAGAGAAGTCTGCTGCTTTGGCAGCGGCTGGCGCCGAGGTGATTTTTTTACCTGCTATGGGTGAGCATATTGATTTACATGCGCTGCTGGCAGATTTGGCAGGGCGTGGCTGCAATCAGGTTTTAGTGGAAGCTGGTGCTGGTTTGGCTGGTGCCTTTATTGCTGAGGGTTTGCTGGATGAGCTGGTGTGCTATTGGGCTCCAAAGCTATTTGGCAATGAAGCGCGGCCTATGTTTAATTTGCCGATCGAGACGATTGATGCTCATTTGGCCTTATCGATCAGGGATATTCGTCAGATTGGTGAGGATATCAGGGTGAGGTTGTATCCGGATAAAGATTATTGATTTTTCGGCTGGGACTGTAATTAGGTAGCAAAGTTATAAAAACGGCATTTAGAACGCCGATGTTAGATTAGGGTTGCCGCAACCCTTGTGACTCATTAGATTTAAGTAAAAGGTGAAAAGTTATGTTCACAGGAATTATCAGCGCCATCGGCGATATCGCAGACCTAGAACAGCGCGGTGGCGATGTGCGCCTTACAATCCGCACCGGCAATCTGAGTCTGGCCGATGTCCAACTTGGTGACAGCATCGCCTGCAACGGGGCCTGCCTAACCGCCGTTGAACTGACCGGTGAAGGCTTTATAGCAGATGTATCAGTAGAAACATTAAACCTGACCACCATCAGCAACTGGAAAACCGGCAGCCGTATCAATCTGGAAAAAGCCATGCAGGCCAGTGATCGCTTTGGCGGCCATATTGTTTCCGGCCATGTCGACGGCATAGGCGAAGTAGTCTCCCTTGAAGAAGACGCAAGATCATGGCGCTTCCGCATTCGTGCGCCTCGCGACCTCGCCAAATACATTGCTCACAAAGGCTCAATCACATTAGATGGCACCAGCCTGACGATTAATAAAGTCGAAGGCTCAGAATTTGAATTAAATATTGTCCCCCATACCATGACCCATACCGTGATGGGTGACTACCAAGTAGGTACCCAGGTCAATTTAGAAGTAGATCTGGTCGCCCGTTATTTAGAGCGACTGCTACTGGGTGACAAAGCAGCAGATCAATAAGAAATATTAGCAAGACGCAATACAGCCTAAGAGAAGAGAAAATGGTACTTAACACAGTAGAAGAATTACTCGAAGATATCCGTCAGGGCAAAATGGTCATCCTGATGGACGACGAAGATCGCGAGAACGAAGGTGATCTGGTTATGGCAGCGCCCATGGTGCGGCCACAGGACATCAACTTTATGGCCACCTATGCCCGTGGACTGATCTGCCTGACATTAAACGAACAGCGTTGCAAACAGCTCGAGCTGGGCATGATGGTCGAAGGTGATACCAACCAATCCAGCCATGGCACCCCGTTTACACTGTCCATCGAAGCCGCTGAAGGTGTTACCACGGGTATCTCCGCAGCAGATCGTGCGCGCACAGTACAGGCCGCAGTAGCCGCCAATGCCAGGCCCGAAGACATAGTCCAGCCCGGCCATATTTTCCCCTTAAAAGCTCAGCCCGGTGGCGTATTGAGCCGGGCAGGCCATACCGAAGCTGGCTGTGACCTGGCACGTATTGCCGGCTTTGAGCCCGCCGCCGTAATTGTCGAGATTATGAACGAAGATGGCACCATGGCCCGCCGCGATGATCTGGAGGTCTTTGCTGAAAAGCATCAGCTAAAAATTGGCACCATCGCCGACCTGATTCACTACCGGCTGGTGACAGAGAAAACCACCCAGTGCATCAATGAACGACAGGTAAACACCCAGTTTGGTGAATTTACTCTAAAGACCTATTTGGATAACGCCCGCAATGAAAAACACTTTGCGCTGGTAAAAGGTGATGTGTCTGGAGAGGAAGCCGCGCTTGTACGTGTGCATATTAATCGCTCCGCTCGCGACCTGCTCGCCCTTGAGTCAGACGCCGGCTTTAACACCTGGTCATTCCATAAAGCCATGGCAGCTATTGCTGAAGAGGGGCGCGGTGTTCTGGTACTGCTCTACTATCCTGAGAGTGCCGAGGATATCGATGAAAACATAGAAATGATCCTGAGCCCCAGCAGCAGTAAGACACAGCCGGCCAGCGAAGTGGTTTATCAGCAAGTGGGCACAGGCTCGCAGATTCTGATGGACCTCGGCGTTCACAAAATGCGACTGATGAGTGCGCCCTTCAAATTTACAGGCATCTCTGGCTTTGATCTTGAAGTCGTAGAGTACGTCGACTGCAAATAGCGGAAACAGGAAATAATAATGAGTGAATTTAGACCTGAAGAAGGTAAGTTTAATCTCGGCGAGGTGCGCATCGCGGTGATTGCCGCACGCTGGAATGCAGAGATAACCGATGGCCTGTTAAACGGTGCTGTGCGCGCACTGGCCCGCCATAATATCAGCGGTGCTGCTGTCGAAGAATACCGGGTTCCAGGCGCCTTTGAGCTGCCTCTGGCCGCCCAGCGCGCAGCGCGCACTGGTCGCTTTGACGCCATTATTACCCTGGGTTGCGTTATTCGCGGCGACACACCGCACTTTGATTATGTATGCTCAGAGACTACCCGCGGTATTGGTGAAGTGGGTTTAAATGAGAACCTGCCCGTTGCCTTTGGTCTGCTGACCACAGATAACCTGCAGCAGTCACTGGATCGCTCTGGCGACAATGAAGAGAATAAAGGCGAAGAGGCCGCACTGACTATTTTGGAGATGCTGGCGGTCTTCAAACAGATGCAGAGCGCCGAATAATATGTCAAAACCCAAACAAAAACAGAAAGCCCGCAGACTGTTGGTGCAGGCACTGTACTCATGGGATGTGGGCGGTACAGATCTGGTTGATATAGAAGCGGAATTTCATGTCGACAATGATATGAGCAAAGTAGATACCGGCCTGTTTCACGATATTTTATTTGCTGTGCCCAAGCATCTCGCTGAGATAGATGCCAGCTATGCACCGCATCTGGATCGCGAGAACAGGGACCTGGATCCAGTTTCCAGAGCAGTGCTGCGTATCGCCAGCTACGAAATGCTTTACAGTATCGATGTACCTTATAAAGTGGTGATCAACGAGGGTGTCAATCTGGCCAAAACCTATGGCCCCACCGATGCCTTTAAGTTTATTAACGGTGTTTTAGATAAAGTGGCTTTTGATAAACGCGCCATAGAGGTCGCGGCCAATAAACGGAAGTAGCAGGCTCGGAGCCAGCGAGGGGGAAAGTCTGTCACAGCCAGAGAAAACAGATTCCAGCGAGTTTGATTTAATCGCAACCTACTTCAAAGACCTCACCGGTCAGCGAGGAGTGGCCCTGGGCATTGGCGACGATGCAGCCCTGCTGAATATAGCGGCTGGCCAGCAGCTGGTGGTTGCCACAGATACCATTGTTGAGTCCGTGCATTTTCCGCCTCAGGCTACCGCAGAGCAAATAGCCACCAGAGCACTCTGCGTCAATCTCAGCGATATGGCTGCCATGGGTGCTAGGCCCAGATGGTTTACTCTGGCTCTAACCCTGCCCAGATCACTGGCCAACGCCAAGTGGCTGGAGGGCTTTAGCCAGGGACTGGCCGCAGTGGCCGAACAATATGATATTGCCCTGATTGGTGGAGATACCACCGCCGGACCCCTGACTATCAGCCTTACCCTAATGGCCGAGGTGCCAGGCTCTGAGGCGCTGCAGCGCAATGGCGCCAAGCCCGGCGATGCCATTTATGTGACCGGAACCCTGGGAGATGGAGCAGCCGCGCTTGAGATGATCAATAGCAGTGACTTAACTCATAGTAAGCGATTACTAACTCGATTTTATCAGCCTCAGCCCCGGATTGAGGCAGGCATTAGGCTGCGCAATATCGCCACTGCCTGTATTGATATTTCCGATGGCCTGATTGCCGATCTCGGCCATATCTGTATGGCCAGCGGCGTGCGCTGCAATATACAGACAGAACTGCTACCTGTTCATCAAGAATTACAACAATTATGGCCTGAGCAGGCCCTGGATTGGGCGCTGACTGGTGGTGATGACTACCAGCTATGTTTCACTGTTCCCTCGTCTTATCGGCAAACGGTTGATCAGTGGATAGAGTCGGGCGACTTTGATGCCACAATGGTGGGTCAAATACTGGCACCAGATAGCAGCAATAACCTTGTTATAGTAGATGGCGACGCATCTCCAGACATAAAAAGAGGGTTCGATCATTTCAGCCATTAATCCCAGCCCCGCCGAGCTTATGCGCTCACCAACGCTAATGCTGGCCTTTGGTTTTGGCAGTGGCCTGTCCAGATATGCACCAGGCACTCTGGGTACCATCGCAGCCATTCCCCTGTGGTGGCTATTAACTCAGCTGTCTCAACCCCTATATCTGGGTTTGGTGCTGGTGGCGGCTATTGTCGGGGTCAGTATCTGCGGCAGAGCGGCTGAGCAGTTGGGGGTGCATGACCATGGTGGTATTGTCTGGGATGAATTTGTCGGCCTATGGGTGGCAATGGCCTTTTTGCCGGTAAGCCCCGTATCACTGGTGTTGGGATTCTCTCTGTTCAGATTTTTCGATATTGTAAAACCCTGGCCCATCAGTTGGCTGGACAAAAATATATCCGGTGGTCTGGGTATAATGATTGACGATATCGCTGCTGGCCTGGCGGCAGGCGGAACTGGTTGGTTGCTTCAGGTTTATATTATCGGCAACCTATAGCTCTAACCAATAATCTCCCGGCGTGGCCAAGAATAATAATGTAAAGGAATGAATGAGTGAAAGATAAACTTAAAGCCCTGGCTGTGGTTTTTGTTGCGCTATTTGTAGCCCTAATGATGAACCTATTAAAACCTGAGGCTGCCAAGTCTCCGCAGCCAGAAGCGGCCATTGCGGTTAAGACGGCCATCGCCAATGCAGCTCAGCTAGAGATGCGGGTCGAGTCTCAGGGCGTCGTTAAACCCAGAACAAGAACTTCTCTGATATCGGAAGTCTCTGGCGCAGTATTGGAAGTGGCCGATGCCTTTGTGGTGGGCGGAACCTTTAAGGCCGGCGATAAGCTACTAAAAGTCGACCCAACGGACTACGAAGTTGCAGTGCAGCGCGCGCAAGCCAGATTAATTAGCTCCAAGGCACAGATGGAGCTTGAGAAGGCCCGCTCCGCCCAGGCGCAAAAAGAATGGGCCATCACCGGACGACCCCTATCAGAAGCTCCTCAGCTGCTACTTCGCCGACCCTATCTACTGGAGGCAGAAGCCAATCTTCTGCAGGCAAAAGCGGAATTAAGGCAGGCCAACATTAAACTGCAGAAAACTATTATTCGAGCTCCTTACGCAGGAATGGTATCCAAAAAGCTCGCTGATGTCGGCCAGTTTGTGGCTATGGGTACACCGATTGGCGAGACCTTTGCAATTGATTTTGTCGAAGTGAGACTGCCGCTCACGGAGAGTGACTTAACCATGATGGATGGCTTGTCGGCGAACGGTTCGCTGATCGACAAGGAGGTAATCCTGAGTGGCACTGTTGATGGCCAGACTGCATCCTGGGTGGCACGTGTTGAGCGCTCCGAAGGCGTGGTGGATGAGCTCAACCGCTCCCAGTATATAGTGGCCAGAGTGGCTGATCCCTACGGTCTGGCGGATGACAGCACCAGTACCAACACGCCACTGCGGGTTGGTACCTTTGTCAAAGCATCTATTGAAGGCAAGGTGCTCGAGAATGTATTTGCAGTGCCACGAAGCTCGTTGCTTGAAGGTTCAAGAGTTGGATTAGTTGATAGCAACGATCTGCTGAGAATTGTGTCCGTGCAAGTCGCTTCTGCTGACGACAATTATTATTATATTTCTGCCGGTCTGGATAATGGCAACCAGATTGTCACCAGCGCCCTTGGAACCCCAATTGAAGGGTTGAAACTGAGGATCAAAAATAGTCCTGCTACAGGAGTATCCCAGTGATCACCAAGAATATCGGGGGACTTATAGGCTGGTTTACCAGCAACCCCGTAGCGGCCAATCTGGCCATGATCCTTATATTTTGTGCGGGCGCATTATCACTGACCAACATCAGTAAAGAAATGTTTCCCCGCACTGAGACTCGAATGATTAGCATCAGTGCCCCCTACCCAGGCGCGGCGCCAGTTGAGGTTGAAAAAGGCGTAATTCTGCTGATGGAATCCGCTCTTGAAGGGTTGCAGGGCATCAAAAAAATAACATCCGATGCGAACCGAGATTTTGCCAGAATCATACTTGAGATTGAGGCAAATGAAGATATCAATGAAGTCATGACACTGGTCGAAAATCGAATTGACGGTATTACTAATCTTCCCGATGATCTGGAAAAGCCCAGTGTGCAGCGCGCTCAGCGCAATTTATGGGCTCTTGGTGTCTCTGTTTACGGTGATATGACCGAGCGGCAAAAAAAGCTGCTGGGCGATGAGGTTTATGATGGAATCCTCGCATTGGGCCCAGTGAAAGAGGCTTCACTTTGGGGCGCTGGCCGGTATGAAATCTCAATTGAGGTGAGAGAAGATCGTCTCAAAGAACTAAACCTGACTCTCAGTGAAGTGGCCTCTGCAGTCCGCTCTTCATCTCTAGACCTTCCTGCTGGCATGATCAGAACAGAAAGCGGCAATGTGCTCGTTCGCACAGAGGGCAAGTCTTATTATGGTAGTGATTTCGAAAATATTATTGTGCGAAGTGACCCGGATGGAACCCAGTTGCTGCTGTCGGATGTGGCCAATGTAAGGGATGAGTTTACCGAAAGCATTTACACCAACCGATTTGATCGACAAAGCGCCTTCACCGTTGGTGTGTTTTCTCTGGAAGGTCAAAATCTCCTGGATATCAGCCAAGCCGTTCATCAATATGTGGAAGATAAAACCAGCAGTCTTCCCCAAGGTATCAGCATTGCAGTGTTCAATGACGAGGCCTACTATCTAAATGGTCGCCTGAGCATGATGTCTGAAAACCTGCTGATGGGAGGATTTTTGGTCGCCTTGGTCCTTGGCATGTTTCTTAATCTCAAGGTAGCGTTTTGGGTAATACTGGGCATTCCCGTCAGCTTTGCCGGTGCATTTTGGCTAATGCCCTTGGGTGGCGTCACCGTAAATATCATGAGTCTATTTGCCTTTATTATGGTGCTTGGCATCGTGGTGGATGATGCCATCGTGATTGGTGAAAGTGTCTACAGTGAAGTGAAAGCCGATTACAAACGCGTCAGTGCCTCAGGTCAATTAACGGGCGTTTATACAGCGTCGACTGAAACCGTTATTCAGGGCGTCAAGAGAGTGGCGACCCCATCGACCATTGGTGTGTTGACAACCATGGCGGCCTTCGCCCCCATTATTTTTATTGGCGGTAGTTTCGACGGCTTTACCAGGGCCATTGGCATAGTTGTGATTCTATGTCTGATGTTCTCATTAATTGAGTCTAAACTGATTCTTCCGGCGCACCTTGTTGGCCTTAAATTTGGCGAGCAAGGCAAAGGGGTGATTGGCGTCATTACAAGCTATCAGCGATCAATTGCCAGAGGTCTTGAGGATTTTATTGAAAATATCTATCGGCCAGGCCTGAAAAAAGCACTGGTAAATCGCTATGTCACGCTGGCGGCTTTTCTGGGTATTCTGATTATTGTATTAGGCGCAGTCAGCAGTGGTATCGCCAGATTTGAATTCTTTCCCAATGTTCCGGGAGACGATGCTCGTGCCAATATCGTAATGCAGGATGGAGCCTCTGCTGAAAGTCTCAACGAAACTGTCGATATTATTGAGCACTCAATTATTGCGATTGACCAACAGTATCGAGATGAAAACCCCAACTCCAGGGGCCTGGTTCAGCATGTCAGCTTCTTTGTTCGCGACGATACCAATGTATCCTTCAGGTTAGTACTTACCAAGTCAGAGTATCGCTCGGTGAGCGCTGTTGAAATTGCCCGACGCTGGCGTGAAGCTGTTGGTCTGTTGCCTGATGTGCGTGAGCAGCGTTACTCTGCCACTGACGGTCCCTCTGGCGCAAAGATAAGCCTCTCTCTGTCCGGCTCAGATCCCGAGCAGCTAACTAATGCGGGCATTGAGCTGCAACAGTATTTAACCCAGTTCCCCGGCGTCTATGATATTTATAATTCTCAGGGATCGGGCAGTAAAGAGGTTCTTATTAAATTAAAACCCTATGCCAGTCAGGTAGGGGTGGCTTTGAGAGATGTGGCTGTCCAGGTGCGGCAGGCATTTTATGGCGAGGAAGTGCAGAGAATCCAGCGTGACTCTGACACCATAAAAGTCATGGTCCGGTATCCAATCGAAGACCGCCGCTCTATCGCCACTCTCGAAAATATGCTGATCCGCACCGGCAATGGCCAGGCGATAGAAATAGGGCAGGTTGCCGATATTAGTTTGGGCTTGGGCCTGACGTCCATCGACAGGCTAGATCGCAAGCGAACGGTAACCATTACCGCGGAAGTTGAAGAAGACAGGGTACAGAGCGGCGACGTTGTTAGAGACGCCCGAACCAAGTTTATTCCCCAGCTTTTGGAAAAATATCCCAGCGTCGGGTTTAGGCTCAGTGGTGGTACTCAGGAGCAGGGTGAATTATACATCAAGATGGGGATTGCCCTTCTTTCCTCTCTGTTTATGATCTATGGTTTGCTGGCTGTTCCATTGCGCTCATATCTGCAGCCCATTGTTATTATGTCAGTGATTCCGTTTGGGTTTATCGGCGCGGTTGTTGGGCATATCCTCTTTGGTATGTCCGTTAATATGTTATCCATTTTTGGCATTATTGCCCTTGCCGGGGTTGTGGTGAATGACAGCCTGATACTGGTGGAGTTTGCCAACCGGGGCAAGGCTGAGGGACTCAGCGCTGAAGACGCGATTATAAATGCGGGCACCAAGCGATTCCGCGCTATTTTGCTGACCACATTAACAACATTTGTCGGGTTGCTACCCCTGCTGTTTGAAACCAGTGTGCAGGCGCAGTTTGTTATTCCAATGGCGCTGTCACTGAGCTTTGGTATTCTGTTTGCTTCGTCTATCACATTGCTGCTGATTCCCTGCCTGTATTTAGTGGTCGAGAAAAACCATAGGTTTGTGAGCATTATGCTATTGCTGCCTCTGCTGATTGCGGCCAGCTACTTTTTTGTATTTATCGGCATTATATCGATGGCTCTGTTTTTGAGTATTGCCATGCTATTGCTAATTATTGGTGTGGTTCTGTTTGTGGTTAAATTCTTCGGGTATTTCCCTGAGCCTCAGGCCCAAAGCTAAAACAACCTGTAGAGATTATTCGCAACTGCTATAGTTAAGGGGATAAAAAAGCAGTCAACAGCATCCAGGAACAGGATGCTCGATACAATCAAAGGAAGGATAGTCTCTCTTGAAAAAGAAGTTATTGCCAATCGCGATTATTGGCATCGCAGCCATAATCTCAATCGCCATGAACCTCCTAAAGCCTGCACCATTAAAGGCTGATTCTGTAAATGCCTCTATTGCCGTCAAAACCCAGATATTGCAGAGCCGGCGAGCTGTGCTGTCGGTTGAATCTCAGGGCACGGTGGAGCCACGCACAAGCAGTTTATTGACCTCAGAGGTCTCCGGCAGAGTATTAAAAGTATCGCCGCAGTTTGTGGTGGGCGGCGTGTTTAAAGCCGGAGACGTGCTGCTCGAGTTGGATCCAACTGATTACCAGGTCGCCTTAAAGCGTGCAGAGGCCAATCTGCTGAGTATGAATGCCCAGCTGACCTTTGAGCAGGCCCGTGCTACCCAGGCACGGAAAGAGTGGGCCATGACTGGCCGTCCTGCTGAGGAGGCACCATTGCTTGCTCTGCGCGAACCCTATATTGAAGAGGCCCAGGCTCGACTGTTGCAGGCCGAAGCTGAAGTTAAACAGGCTCAAATCAAGCTTGAACGCACCAAAATACGTGCATCCTATGCAGGTATGGTATCTGCCAAGTCTGTGGATATTGGTCAGTATGTCTCTGTGGGCACCAATCTGGGGGAAACCTTTGCTATTGATTTTGCCGAGGTGCGGCTGCCTTTGACCAAGCGTGATCTGTCGAAGATGAATAGTTTCTCCCGGTTGGACAGGGACCATCATTTGCAGGTTGATCTACTGGGTTCAGCAGATGGTACTGTTAAACGCTGGGATGCCAAATTGGTGCGCTCGGAGGGGGTGATCGATAAGGTTAATCGCTCACTCTATGTAGTTGCTCAGATTGATGATCCCTACGGCCGTAACAGTGCGGATAAATCTGCTGCAACACCTCTGTTGATGGGTACCTTTGTAAAAGCCATTATTGGTGGCAAATCTATTGAAAATGCCTTTGCTATACCCCGCAATGCCCTTTTGGAGGGCAGCAAAATTGCGTTGGTGGACGCTGATAAGCGTCTGCGCCTGAGGTCAGTTGAGCCGATCTATGCAGACAGGCAGTTTTATTATTTGCTCGATGAGGTTGAAGAGGGCGATGAGATTATTGTCAGTACACTGGGTGTGCCCATTGAAGGTATGAGGGTTACTCCTGAAACTATGGAGCTGGCAGAGGTAGTCTCTGATGGGGACTGATTCATATGGGTTAATTGGCTGGTTTAGCAAAAACCCGGTGGCGGCCAATCTGTTGATGCTACTAATTATTGCTGCCGGATTTATTTCGGTAAGCAATATCAGCAAGGAGATGTTTCCCGTTGGCGAACTGGATCAGATTCAAGTTATTGCTGTTTATCCCGGCGCAGCGCCAGTCGAGGTAGAAAAAGCGGTTATTTTGCCCATGGAGTCTGCTGTGCAGGGGCTTAAGGGCATTAAAAAAATCACCTCTACCGCCAGCCGCGATCTGGGCGTTGTCAATCTTGAAATTGAATCCAATGAAGATCTGCAGGAGATGGTCTCGCTGGTGGAGAATCGCATTGATAGTATTGTTAACTTCCCCGAGGATCTGGAAAAACCAACGGTTCAGAGAATGACCATAGACGAGGCTCGCTGGGTGATGGGTATTGCGGTGGCTGGAGATATGGGCGAGCGCACTCGCAAGAGGCTGGGCCAGGAGATGCGCGATGAACTGCTGTTAATGGACGAGATAAAAAGTCTTATCCTCTGGGGTGTTGATGATTACGAGATTTCCATTGAATTAAAAGAGGATTTACTGCGGGAATACAACCTTACCCTGGCCGAGGTGGCCAATGTATTGCGCAATTCATCCATTGATCTGCCAGCTGGAATGATCCGCGCTTCTCAGGGCAATATTCTGGTGCGCACCCAGGGCAAAGCTTACACCGGTGAGGCATTTGCCAATCTGGTGGTGCGCAGTCAGGCAGATGGCACTGAGCTATTGCTGGGAGATATTGCCGATATTCGGGATGGCTTTGCCGAGACCAATACCATGGTGCGCTTTGATGGCCAGACGGCTTTTAATCTGGGTATTTTTGCTGCCGATGGCCAGGATATTCTGACCATCAGTGATCGTGTAAAAAAATATATCGCGGATAAGCGAGAGACATTGCCTCAGGGGCTGGTGATTGACGAGTTTTTTGATATCTCATTTCACCTTCGCGGCCGCCTTAATATGATGGTGGAAAATCTTGCCCTGGGAGCTGTGCTGGTGGCTATCGTGCTGGGGCTGTTTCTCAATCTGCATGTGGCCGGTTGGGTGATGGTAGGTATTCCGGTGAGTTTCCTGGGTGCATTCTGGCTGATGCCGGTCAATCCCTATCCGGTGACCATTAATGTATTGAGTCTGTTCGCCTTTATTATGGTGCTGGGTATTGTGGTGGATGATGCCATTGTTATTGGCGAGAGTATTTTTGCCGAGGCCAAGGCGGACTATAAGCAAAAACTTGGCATTGATGGTTCAGCGCCGAATAAGGATATTGGCTACAGCGCCTCTGTTGCAACCGTGATTGCCGGGACTAAAAAAGTGGCTATGCCATCGACTATTGGTGTGTTAACCACCATGGCCGCCTTTGCTCCAATGCTATTTGTCGGCGGCGCTGCAGCACCTTTCTTTGAGGCGATCGCGGTGGTGGTGATTCTCTGTCTGCTGTTTTCCCTGATTGAATCCAAGCTGATTCTGCCCGCTCATCTGGTGGGCCTGCGTCTGGGGCGTCCAATGACATCGCGTATTGCATTTTTAGAGCGCTGGCAACGCAATATCGCAGCCGGTCTCACCCAGTTTATCGATACACTATATCAGCCGATTTTGCAGCTGTGCCTCAGGCATCGCTATGCCACATTGGCCAGTTTTCTGGCGTTTCTTATTATCTCGATTAATGCGGTCAGTACCGGTATTGCGCGGTTTGAGTTTTTCCCCAATGTGCCCGGCGATGGTGTTCAGGCACAGATTATTATGCAGGACGGTACCTCGGCAGAAATTATGCGTGAGACGCTGTCTAGAGTAGAGGCAGCGGCTTATCAGATGGATACCGATTACCGAGCTGAATACCCTCAGGATAAAGGTTTGTTAGAACATCTGATTTTTTACACTGAATCCGATACTCAGGCGATGTTTATGATGTCTCTGACCCTTCCAGAAGAGCGCAGTATCAGCGCCTTTGATATTGAAAAGCTGTGGCGCGACGCGGTTGGCCCTCTGCCCAATGTGCGTAAACAGCGATATTTCGCCGGCACCAATGCCGGTGGAGGCGCCAAAATCAATCTCACCCTGTCCGGCTCTGATCCACAGCAACTGACCCAGGCTGGTAAGGAGTTGCAAACCAAACTTAGCGAATACAATGGTGTGTTTGATATCTACAACAGTCAGGGCGCCGGTGGTCGCGAAGTGCTGATTAGCCTTAAACCCCATGCCAGCCAGCTGGGTATTAGTCTGGGTGATGTGGCGCGGCAGGTACGTCAGGCATTCTACGGTGAGGAGGTACAGCGGCTGCAGCGGGGTGCAGATACGGTTAAAGTGATGGTGCGCTATCCTTCAGAGGATCGTCGATCTCTGGCCACATTGGAGGCCATGCATATTCGTACTGCCAATGGTGAGTCTGTGGCAATTAATGAGGTAGCGGATATTCAACTGGGTCTGGGGCTGACTGCAATCAACCGTATTGACCGGGAACGCACAGTCACCATCAGCGCAGATGCAGATGCCAGCAAGGTGCAGAGTGGTGAGGTCATCAGCGATTTAACTGAACATTATATACCTCAGTTGCTGGCTAAATACCCGGGCCTTAAATTTGGTCTTGGGGGTGCCAGCGAAGAGGAGCGCAAGCTGATGCAGCGTATGATTATTGGTTTTGTGGCCTCCATGTTTTTGATTTATGGGCTATTGGCTGTGCCATTAAAATCCTATATTCAGCCGCTGGTTATTATGTCTGTTATTCCCTTTGGCTTTATTGGCGCTGTGATTGGTCATCTGCTTTTTGATGTGTCTATCAGTATGCTGTCAATTTTTGGCCTGATTGCTCTGGCTGGCGTGGTGGTCAACGACAGTTTGATACTTGTGGAGTTTGTTAATCGCGGGCGCAGCGACAATGAGTCAATTGATCAGGCACTGCTGGGGGCGGGTAAAAAGCGTTTTCGGGCGATTTTGTTAACCACCATGACCACCTTTGTGGGTTTGCTACCCATGCTATTTGAAACCAGTATGCAGGCCCAGTTTGTGATTCCCATGGCCCTGTCCCTAAGCTTTGGTATTGTATTTGCCACAACCATTACTCTGGTGCTGGTGCCCTGCCTGTATCGAGTCATTTATGATTTGCGCGATTCGAAACGATTTCCTGCGGCTGCTGACGAGCAAGCACTGAGCTAAGCACTTCGTTAAACTCTGAGCCAGGGGCACAAAACCCGCGTAAAAACCTGCACTGAGGGCAGGTTGCGGCTACAATGCGCCCTGTTATTAGAAATGCGCCCTGTTATTAAATCATTCACCGGAGTTTGTTTGGTGCTTCGCTTTATTGAATCTTCAAAATTGCCCACCCGCTGGGGTACTTTTGATATCCATGGTTTTGAGGACCCATTTAAGGGTAAAGAGCATATTGCCATTACCATGGGTGACTGTGCTGCTGCTGAGCCACTGCTTATCAGAATTCATTCGGAATGCCTGACTGGTGATGCGCTGGGAAGCATGCGCTGTGACTGCGGTGAGCAGTTGCAGGAAGCGATGAAGCGTATCTCAGAGCTGGGCCGTGGCGCGATTTTATATCTGCGCCAGGAGGGCCGCGGTATCGGGCTGGTCAATAAAATTCGTGCCTATAATCTTCAGGATCAGGGTGCTGATACGGTTGAAGCCAATGAGCGATTGGGTTTTGGCGCTGATATGCGTGACTATTCAATCTGCGCGCCCATGCTGGAGCATCTGGGTACCAGACAGGTCCGCTTGATGACCAATAACCCGCGCAAAATTAACGCTCTTAAAGATTTGGGTATTGATGTGGTCGATCGCGAGCCTATCCAGGCTGATAGCAACCCCCACAATGTGCAGTATCTGTCTACCAAGGCAGGCAAATTGGGCCATATGTTTAAGGATAAGAGTAACCACAAGGAAACAGACGAGTGACAGTTCAGTCAAAAGGGTTGGCTAAAAGAATTATTCCCTGTCTGGATGTGGACAAAGGGCGCGTAGTCAAAGGCGTACAGTTTGTCGATATCCGCGATGCCGGTGATCCTGTAGAAGTAGCTCGGCGCTACAATGAACAGGGCGCCGATGAAATTACCTTTCTGGATATTACTGCCAGTCACGAAGACCGGGATACCACTCTGCATACAGTTGAACGCATGGCAGGTGAAGTCTTTATTCCCCTCACCGTGGGCGGCGGTGTGCGCGAGTTGCAGGATATTCGCAATCTGCTAAATGCCGGTGCCGACAAAGTGGCTATTAATTCCGCAGCAATCCATAACCCGGAATTGGTCCGTGAGGCGGCGCAGCGCTTTGGCTCTCAGTGTATTGTGGTGGCTATAGATGCCAAGCAGGTCGAGCAGGGTGATAATCCGCGCTGGGAGATCTTTACCCACGGTGGCCGCAAGCCAACGGGTATCAATGCGATTGAATGGGCAGAAAAAATGGCAGACTTTGGTGCCGGTGAAATTCTGTTGACCAGCATGGACCGTGATGGCACTAAAAATGGTTTTGACCTGAATCTAACATCGCGAATCAGTGATGCGGTTAATGTACCGGTAATAGCTTCTGGTGGTGTAGGCAATTTGCAGCATCTGGTGGATGGCATTCTCGAAGGCAAGGCCGATGCTGTGTTGGCGGCCAGTATTTTTCACTTTGCTGAGTATACAGTCCCCGAAGCCAAGGAATATATGGCTCAGCGCGGGGTTAATGTGCGGCTATAAAGTGCCCGGCTATAAAGAACCCGGCAAAAAAAACCGCACTTGCGTGCGGTTTAAACATAACAGCTTGTACAGGGCCATGCATTTACATTGGGTTGATTCTTAACAGTGGCTTCATCAAAAAGCCAAAGGGGTTAGCCAGTTTAATAGGTGCCTTTAGAGCTGAGAGGCAGATGCATTCTCCATTCTGCGCTCCCATGGGCTGGTGCACATCGCCGGGCTGGCGAACCAAAAAATCACCTTCTTTATAAACCGAACGCTCATCAGAGAAACTGCCCTTGAGGACCACGGTATATTCCACACCACTGTGGTCATGCTTTGGGGTTTTACCGCCAGCGCAGATTCTATGCAGTGCCACTTCAAAGTCGCTTTGGCCGGTTTTAAACCGGGCGATATCTACAGAGGCCGAAAGGCGCTTCCAAATAGGTTTGTGTTGAGGATTCTTAATCAGTTTGCTGACTGAGTGTGGGAACCCCTTTACTTCTGCCGTAACTGAGGGCTCTGGGTTCGCTTCCGCGCTGTCAATCTTTGCCATCACCGAATCAAAAAGGCTGTCGTCAACTTCGGCGCTCTCTGCTTCGGCCATCAATTGCGACCCTACCTGGTCGAGGCGCAGCAGCTCCGTGCGGCACTGTTCACAAAAATGTAAATGTGCGGACACACAGATAGATGGCGCTGTAGCCAGGGTGCCGGCTGAAAATTCCACCAGCATAGTAGCGTCTGGATGGTGGGTTAGGTTATAACTCATGGGATAGCTCATCTCGGTATTCTGGAGAGACCAGGATCTGCATTTTCTGCAGGGCCAGCCTTACTCGTGATTTAACGGTTCCCAGGGGCAGACCAAGCTCTTCAGAGGCTTCTGCATGGGATTTTCCTTCGAGATAGACTTTACGCAGAATCTCATCCTGCTCTTTGGGCAATTGAGAGAGAGAATCTTGCACCTTGCTCTCGCTGCGCTTTTGGCGCAGCAGCGAGACAGGGGTTTCCTCATCAGGCTCATGCCAGTAATCTTCGTTCTCGAGGGGTAAATGTTGGGTATTGCTTTTGCGCCGGAGCATATCAATGCGACAGTTGCGCGCTACGGTATAAATCCAGGTGGTTGCCGAAGCTTTCTCTGGGTTATAACCTGCGGCTTTCTGCCACACTTTTATCATCACTTCCTGCACCAAATCTTCGCTCAAACCGGGGAACCATCCCTGATGCCGGTTAGCTTGGGCGAAGCTTTTTAACAGAGGTGCAAAGTGCTTAAAAAGTCGAGCAAAAGCCTGTCGATCGCGATTCTCACCCACGGCAATCAGAAGCACACTCCACTCGTCCGAGCGCTTCTCCGGGCTGTTTAGTACAGCGACTTTACCAGTCGGCTGATTATTTTCGTCTACGATATCTATGGTCTTTCTCAACATGCCTACACTGCCAATTGCTACCTTAACAGCTTTACGGGGCTTTGCATCTGATGGATCACCAAATTATTGCTGTTAGCAGCAGTTCACATGCGTTGATAACCCTGTATTATCAATGGCATAACGAAAAAGAGTGTTAAATGCCCAGAAAACTGCCGTCCCTTAATGCACTGCGAGCCTTTGAAGCCGCCGCGAGGCTATCGAGTTTTACTCAGGCTGCCGACGAGCTATGCGTGACTCATGGTGCGATAAGTCAGCAGATCCGAGTACTTGAGGACTATTTCGGTCAGCCTCTTTTTGACCGCATACATGGCAAGGTTGTGCTCAATAGCGCCGGGTTGGTCCTGTTGCCGGTTATTAGTGATAGCCTCGACCAAATTGAGACCGTTAGCAGCAAACTCAAGGCTGGCAGTGGACCTGAGATCCTAACCGTTAATGCAACTACAATTTTTGCCTCCCATTGGCTTATTGCGCGCCTGCGAGACTTTCAGCAGAGGCACCCGGAGATTGAGGTTCACCTGGCCCCAACGCCAGCCTTCCCCGATAATTTAGGGCGCGGAATAGATGTGGCTATCCGCTGGGGGGCGTCTAATATGGCCAATACTAGGGTCGAGAAACTGATTGATGTGGATACCTTTGTGGCCTGCGCTCCCAGCCTGATCCATGGTGCAAACCCACTGCTCAAACCAGAGGATCTTATGGCTCATAATTTGATCCATGATGATGATGGTCAGGCCTGGCAGATTGTATTGCAGGAGCTCGGCGTTAAGGGGCGCAAACCCGCCAAAGAGCTATTTTATGCTGATTCTGGACTGGCCCTGCAAGAGGCGGTAGAGGGTGGAGGGTTAATTGTAGCCGGCAGTTTGCTAGCGGCCCGAGATTTGGAGGCAGGGCGCCTGGTTATTCCTTTTGAATGCTTTATCCCCCACCGCAAGGACTATCACCTCTACTATCCCGAGCAGACTGCCAGTCAGCCCAAGGTAGAGCTTTTTTGTGCCTGGATCCATGAGCAGGCCGCCATATACCGCTATAACAGGCTGGATTATCGCCGCTTTATGCCCTGAGCCTATGTTAGCTCTGTTAGTTTTTCTAACAAAAGCTGATAAAAATTATCGTTTGTAGGTTGGCTTGCAGCCACCTTAAGCTGGATACCCACATTAACAGGTTAGGTATCAACCTTGATGTTGCAGTCTCCAAGTCGCATTTTTCACCGCAATCTTAATGCCCAGTTACCCGTAGCTATTGCAGGTGAGGGCGTTTATATCCGCGACAAACAGGGGAATAGATATCTGGATGCCTGCGGCGGTGCTGCAGTCTCATGCCTGGGTCATGGTCATGCCAGAGTCATAGACTCAATCAAACATCAGCTCGACTCCATGGCCTATGCTCACAGCGGATTTTTTACCTCGGAGCCCAGCGAGCAACTGGCGCATTTTTTAGCCCACCGTGCTCCAGACGATATTGAGCAAGTCTACTTTCTGTCCGGAGGCTCAGAGGCGGTAGAGGCAGCGCTCAAAATGGCGCGGCAGTATTTTCTTGAAGCTGGGCAACCCAGCAAGCACAAATTTATTGCCCGTCGCCAGAGCTATCATGGCAATACCCTGGGTGCACTGAGTGTTAGTGGCAACAGGTGGCGGCGCCAGCAGTTTGAGCCAATGCTGATGAATATTGAGCATATCAGTCCATGCTATGCCTACCGCGATCAATTGGATGGTGAAACCGAGCGAGACTACGGACTGCGTGTGGCTAATGAGCTGGACAGCAAAATTGAAGAGATGGGGGCGGAGAATGTTATCGCCTTTATTGCCGAGCCAGTTGTGGGTGCTACCGGTGGTGCGTTGGTACCGGCTCCAGGTTACTTTAAACGTATCCGCGAAATATGTGACAAGCACAATATATTGTTAATTCTCGATGAAGTGATGTGTGGCATGGGCCGCACTGGCTCGTTGTTTGCCTGTGAGCAAGAGGCTGTTCGACCGGACATTATCACCATTGCCAAAGGTCTGGCGGCCGGTTACCAGCCGATTGGCGCTACTCTCTGTTCTAATCATATCTACAGTCAGTTTCGTGATGGTTCAGGCGCATTTCAGCATGGCCACACCTATGTGGGGCATGCTACAGCCTGTGCCGCTGCACTGGCTGTGCAGCAGACGATAGAAGACGACAACCTGCTGGACAATGTGAATCGTATGGGTGAGCTGTTAAACCTGGCGCTGCATGATCGCTTTGGCGAACATCCCTATATTGGCGATATTCGCGGTCGTGGACTGTTTCGGGCCCTGGAGCTGGTGGCTGATCGCGACACCAAGGCGCCCCTGTCGCATGAGTTGTCCATTGCCGCCGAAATCAAGAAACAGGGCATGGCCCAGGGATTGGCCTGTTATCCCAACAGTGGCACCATTGATGGTTTAAACGGCGATCATGTGTTGCTGGCGCCGCCCTATATCATTGACCAGACCCATGTTGAGGAGATTGTAGACAAGCTGGGCCTGGCTGTAGATGCAGCACTAAACTCAAAAGGAATACTCATCTGACAGCTCCTAGTCCAATAATGATTGCTGTGGCTCCCAATGGGGCGCGCAAGCAAAAAGACGATCACCCGGCCCTGCCTATTAGCCCAGCAGAGCTGGCGGAAACTGCTGTGCAATGCCGCGATGCTGGCGCCTGCATGATTCACTTGCATGTGCGCGATGCCGGGGGCGGACATTCTTTGGATGTGGATGCCTACAGGTTGGCGACCACAGCTGTGCGCGATGCGGTGGGGCCGGATATGGTCATTCAGATCACCACAGAAGCTGTGGGAATCTACACTGTAGATCAGCAAATTAGCATGGTTCAGCAGGTAAAACCCGAGGCAGTTTCACTGGCAATTCGTGAGCTCTGCGCTGGTGCTGATGATGAAATTAAAGCGGGCCAATTTTTTAGCTGGTTGAACAGAGAGAAAATTTGCCCCCAGTACATTTTGTATTCTGTTGAGGATGTAATGCGATTTAACAGTCTGCGTCAGCGGGGGGTTATTCCTGGTGATACTGTTTGCGTTTTATTTGTGCTCGGTCGTTACAGTAAAACTGGGGCATCTTCGCCACAGGAGCTGTTGCCCATGCTTAGAGCTGCAGACGACGGGATTATCTGGTCGGTGTGCGCCTTTGGAGCCTCGGAGGCGGCCTGTATGCTATTGGCGGCTGAGTTGGGTGGTCATGCCCGCGTGGGGTTTGAAAATAATATGCAGCTGGTAAGTGGCGAGCTAGCATCAGATAACAGTGCATTAATTACTCAGGTGGTGGATGCTGTTGAACCTTTTCAGCGCTCCAGCGCATCAGGTATGGAGGCGAGAGCTATAATGCAGCTGTCAAATCGATAGGACGTGAAATAAAAATAAAAGTGAGACCAAAGTGGAATAAAAAGGATGAAGGGGGTGACGAAGGGTTCCTATTCGTCGTTTAGAAATATAAGCTAATTAAGTAGTACAAAGTAATTTCATAATAATATTTTTTGGGGGAGTAGCATGACTTATTTTAAAAAAGCCTCGTTAGTAGCTGTGGCAGTTTCTGCAGTTGTGGGATCAGCGCAACCTGCTTTTGCGCAGGGTGGCGAAGCCGCTGAACTTGAGGAAGTAGTAGTAATGGGCAGCAGAAGCAATAAGCCCAGATCTGCCGCTGACTCAACAGTGCCTGTAGATGTATTCTCTGAAGCTGAACTATCAGCCTTTGGTAACCAGGCAGATATCACTGATACTTTAAAAGCATTGGTGCCTTCTTATACAGCCACGCCAGCAACTGGTGATGGTAGTGCATTTATTCGCCCTACATCACTGCGCGGTATGGCGCCTGATCAGGCGCTGGTGCTGGTTAACGGCAAGCGTCGTCACCGTTCTGCTCTGGTGCAGTTTTTTGCGCCTGCGGCTGGTAATGGTGCCCATGGTGTTGATGTGGCCATGATTCCAGGTATCGCACTGAAAAATATTGAAGTGTTGCGCGATGGTGCAGCGGCTCAGTATGGTTCTGACGCTATTGCTGGTGTGATGAACCTGCAGCTGAAAGATGCCGCCGAGGGTGGTTCTATTCAGGTTCAGCACGGTGAGTTCTTTGAAGGCGAACAGTCTACAAGAGTGGCTGCCAACGGTGGCTTTGCTCTTGGTGAAAATGGCTTCTTAAATGTCAGTTTTGAGTCTGTTGATAACGACGCACTTTCGCGCGGTATTCAGCGTCCTGTTGGTCAGGGCCTGATCGATGCAGGTGTACCCAATGTAGGTGCGGATTCTCCTTTCGGTGATGCACCTTTCGTGCAGACCTGGGGTCGACCCGAAACCAGTGGCGATCGTCTGTTTTTCAACGCTGGCATGACAGATCCAAATACTGGTGTTGAGCTCTATGCTCACGGTGGCTATGCGGAGACCGATGGTCGTTACCGCTTCTTCTATCGCGCAGGTTATGACACTGATTGCTCTGCTGCACACAGCACCATTGCGGCGCTCTGTCAGGAAGATAACTGGGTAGACGGCACATTGCGACAGGGTTATACCCCTTACCTGGATGGTGCTCAGACTGATATTTCATTGGTCGGTGGTATTCGTGGTGAGATGGAGTCTGGCATGACTTATGACATCAGTCTGAGTCGCGGTGCCAATGAGCTGCGTTATCTGCTCAATAACACTACAGCGCCCAACCAGGGTGTAGCTGCTGATGGGTCTTTCCAGCGCGACTTTGATCTGGGCGGCTATGATCAGGAAGAAATCAACTTTAACGCAGACTTTAGCAAAGCCATTGGTTCTGATATGAACCTGGCTGTGGGTCTTGAGTGGCGTGAAGAGACCTTCACTACAGTACCTGGCGAGCTTGCCGCTATCAATGGTAATACCAGTGGTATGAGCAGTGTTAAGCCTGCAGATGCCGGTGCATTCTCAAGAGATAACGTGGCTGTTTATGCTGATTTAGAGCACGATGTTAGCGATGATCTGCTGATGCAGTACGCCTTGCGCTATGAGGACTTCTCTGACTTTGGTAGCACCGCCAACGGTAAGATTGCTGGCCGCTACACTCTGAGCGACAACCTGACTATCCGCGGTTCTATGTCGACTGGCTTCCATGCTCCTACGCCCGGTCAGGCCAATGTAAGTACCGTTATCACTACCTTTGACGGCACTACTGGTCTGCAGGTTGAAGAGGGTCTGGTACGTCCAACCAGTGCAGCTGCACTGGCAGTAGGCGGCGCGCCGCTCAAAGAGGAAGAGTCGGTTAACCTGAGTCTTGGTTTTACTACAGACCTGACTGACAACACCAGCCTGACCTTTGATATGTATCAGGTTGCTGTCGATGATCGTATCTACCGCACAGGTGATATCCCCAATGGTACTGGTGGTTCAGTGTCTTTCTATACCAATGCACTGGATGTAGAGCATCAGGGTTTCGACCTGGTACTGTCTTCTTCATTCGAGCTGGTGTCTGGAATGGAGACTACTGCTAGTCTGGCCTTTAACCACAATACTATAGATGTTACTGGTCAGAAGACTATCAACGGTATTCAGCCAGTAAGAGACTCTTTGGTTGAGGATATTGAGAATAACTATCCTGAAAACCGCTGGGTACTCAATACGCTGACCAATATCAGTGATGATCTGAGCCTGATGGCCCGTGTTAACTTCTACGGCGAGCACTATGATGAGCGCGGTACCATTGGTGCAGAAACATCACCATCGGCGCAGATTGACAGTATTATCTACTTGGATATCGAACTGGGTTATGATGTTAGCGAAAACCTGCGAATCACTGCTGGTGGCTCCAATATCCTCGACGAGTATGTGGATGAAATTGGCGCACCCAATGCCAACCGTATGAGTGTGGGCTTGCAATACCCACGTCGCACCGCGGCAAACTACGAAGGTGGTTCCTGGTACTTGCGAGCTAACTACAGCTTTTAATTAGATGTTCAATTAAAACTGGCTGAGCGGGCTCATTAAATTTTCTCTAAAGCATAATAGGGTTGAATAATGAGTCTGACTCAGCGAATAGTTGCCGCAATGGTTTCGGGCCTCCTGGTGGGGGCCCTTCTTAATTTTCTCTCCAGTGGTAATCTGGGTTCCACTGCTGCTGTTATCTGGCTTGATCTGTATCTGGTCGATGGCCTGTTCGATACTGTTGGGCAAATTTTTGTCCGCTCCCTAAAGCTGTTGGTTGTACCTCTGGTATTTGTCTCCTTGGTCTGTGGTGTGGCCTCTCTGGGCAATAATTCGCGCATGGCTGTTGTCGCCAGTAAAACAGTAGCTCTTTATATGACAACCACCGCACTGGCTATTGCTCTGGCGGTCACAGTGGCCAGCATTGTGCAGCCCGGTGTGGGTGTGGATCTGGCTATGACATCAGAGTTTGTGGCCAAAGAGGCGCCGCCGTTAAAAACGACCATTATTAATATGTTCCCCAGCAACCCAATCCAGTCTATGGCTCAGGGCAGCATACTGCAGGTGATTGTATTTTCCCTATTGATGGGCTTTGCCATCTCAAAGAGCGGCGAGACAGGCCAGCGGGTGGGCAGCATATTTACTGCATTGAATGAAGTGATTATGAAGATGGTTATGATTCTGATGAATCTGGCGCCCTATGGCATCTTCTGTCTTTTAGCTAAATTATTTGCCGGCCTGGGTATTGGTGTGATTTTGAGTCTGGCCAAGTATTTTTTCACTGTGGTATTTGTGCTGCTGTTGCACAGCTTTGGTGTCTATTCATTAATTTTCAAAACTGCTACCGGCCTCAGTGTCAGACGGTTCCTTAGCAAAATGCGTCCGGCGCTGATGTTTGCATTTAGTACAGCTTCCAGTGGTGCCACCATGCCAGTGACTCTGCGTACCGTGGAGCAGCGAATGGGTGTCAATAACAGTGTTGCCTCCTTCACCGTGCCCCTGGGCGCCACCATCAATATGGATGGCACTGCGATTATGCAGGGAGTGGCTACAGTATTTATTGCCCAGGCCTATAATATTGGTTTGGGTATGGATGCTTATCTCACCGTGGTGCTGACTGCCACTCTGGCCTCAATTGGCACTGCAGCCGTGCCCGGCGTGGGTCTGGTTATGTTGGTGATGGTACTTAACCAGGTAGGTCTTCCGGTGGAGGGCATAGGCCTGATTATAGGCGTGGATCGCTTGCTGGATATGATGCGCACGGCGACCAATGTGACCGGTGATGCCATGGTTACCAGCGTTGTTGCCAAAACTGAGGGCTATATGGATACAGATATCTTTAATGATCCGGAAGCCGGGGTTATTAGGCAGGTTTAGGGCAAAATATGGTGCTATGCTTAGGTTTTATTTGCGTCAGAGTATTGTAGGTATTTCGCCCCATGAATCAGTTTCAGGTCATTGATCAACAGCTTTCCAAGACAGATGTCACTGCCTATGGCAATCAAATAGCGCTGCTTTACCAGCACCATATCGCCGAAAAATCATTGCGCTTTCAAGCCATTCTGGAAGCCACTGGTTACGAAGATCTGCTGATTGGGTCGGGTGAGACCAAGATGCAGTTTCAGGATGATATGGCTTATGCCTTTAAGGCCAACCCTTATTTTCGTGAATGGGTGCCTCTGGCCACCAGAGCTGGTTGTTATTTGCAGATCACTGGCGCAGCCAGCAAGCCGAGATTATTTCTCCTGAGCGTCGAAGATATCTGGCACACAGCGCCCGAGAGTCTGCCTGCAGGGTTTGAGCAGGCCTTCGATATTATTGAATATGCCAGCATAGATGAGGTAAAAAAATGCCTCGGCACAGCCACTGCCTTTATCAATGAAACCAATGAACTGGAGGCGGTGGCTGAGTTCTGGAATCCACAGGCTGTGCTTCACCAGATTGATTTTCAGCGCCGAGGAAAGACTGCCTACGAGCAGGAGTGCGTGCGTGAAGCTAATCGCCGGGCAGTTCCTGCCCATCGCGCCGCCCAGCAAGCCTTTATGCAGGGTGCCTCTGAGGTGCAGATTGCCGCTGCTTATCTGGCCGCCTGCGACTGCCGCGAGAATGAAATGCCCTATGGCATTATCGCCGGGGTCAATGAACATGCCGCCGTATTGCATCACCATAATTTATTTAAGCAGCCCCAGACGCCGCGCAGTTTTTTGATTGATGCCGGGGTTGAAGTCTATGGTTATGCCTCGGATATTACTCGCACCTATGCCTATGATTCGGGCAGTGATTTTGCCGCCATGATTGAGGTGATGGATAAAAAGCAATTAGAGCTCTGTGCCGAGGGCGGTATTGGCAAAAGCCCCGTGGATATCCATGTGCTTTCCCAGCATAAAATTGCCGAGATACTGATTGAATTTGATGTGCTGAAAATATCGGCAGAAGAGGCCGTTGCCAATAATATAGCGGCTTCTTTTTACCCCCATGGGCTGGGGCATCATCTGGGCTGCAATGTCCATGACAAGGGCAGCCAACTGGCCAATGCCCAGGGTGATATGCTGCCGCCACCAGAGAAGTATCCCAAGCTGCGCTCCGGCGCCCCTATGGTCGCCAACCAGATTCATACAGTCGAACCTGGGCTGTACTTTATTCCTGCCTACCTGGAGAAGCTCAAAGCCGGAGAGCATACCAGCTCGATTAACTGGTCAAGAGTCGATGAGTTTGTGCCCTATGGAGGTATTCGCATCGAAGATAATATTATTGTCCATGCCGATAACAGTCTGGAGAACCTCACCCGCGATGCCTTTGCGGGAAGCCAGTAGCGAACTGACAGTACAGGGCCCCAGTGACCGATTACGAATCTATCTTTAAGGCTGCCAGTGCCTGCTGCTTAATCTGCAGCTTGTAGATTTTTTCTGAGGCGGTTACCTCTTCTCCAAGACGCTGATCGGGCACCGATTAAACAGCGGTCTAGTATTGAGATTCAGGCAGTCGAACTACCATGCCCTCCATTGCTGCGGTCACCTTGACCTGACAGGCCAGGCGGCTGGTTTCCTCTGTATCGTCGACCATCTCCAGCATCTCTGCTTCATCCGCGGCTGCGCTGCCTGCAGCTTGGCTCCAGGCGGGGTCGATCATACAGTGGCAGGTGCAGCAGACACAGCAGCCGCCGCACTCAGCAACAATGCCCTCGATCATATTGTCCAGTGCGCCCTGCATCAGGCTGACGCCCTCTGCCACATTGACGCTATATTCAGTGCCATCGGCTTCTATATAGTTGATTACCGGCATATTATTGCTCCGTGATTAATGTTTTTAGTTCGGTTGTTTCATCGGCCAGTACCGCCATATCTACGGGCTGGGCCTGCAAAATAAGTTTTTTTGCCAGCATAAAATCTTTGGGGCGGTTGATGCAGTCGGCGGCGAGAATTGTATTGTCTTTTAGATAGAAGACAGTAAAACTGCGGCTGGCTTTGTCGCCCCTGATGATGGCATCTGTATAACCCTGGTTCATTCCGGCAATTTGCAGTTTGACATCATATTGATCAGACCAGAACCAGGGCAGTTCGGCATACTGTTTGTCTAGGCCACAGATGCTGGCGGCTGCTGCCTTGGCCTGTTCAGTGGCATTGGGCACAGACTCCAGTCGCAATCTGGTATTAAGAATTGCATTGGGGTGGTTGGTACAGTCGCCCGCAGCCACAATATCCGGGTGGCTTGTCTGGGCAAATTCATTGACCAGAACGCCATTGTCCACCTCCAGTCCCGCCTCTGAGGCTAATTCGGTATTGGGGATAACACCTATGCCAATAATCACCATATCCGCAGCAATTTTAAGGCCATCACCGCAGACAACGCCGCTGACGGCACTGTCGCCCTCAAGGGCTGTGGCCATAGTGTTGCACCTGATATCGACGCCATTTTCCCGGTGCAGACGCAGATAAAATTCGGAGGTGGTTTCGGAGGCCACGCGCTTTAGTAGCCGTGACTCTGTTTCCAAAACGGTCACAGCTATACCCAGTTTGCTAAGTGATGCGGCTGTCTCCAGGCCAATATAGCCACCACCGATAATCACGGCGGTTTTTGCACTGGCGGCAGATTGCTGGATACCAGTAACATCATCCATGGTGCGCAGATAGTGAACGCCCCGCAGGTCGGCGCCGGGAATAGGCAGTGGTCTGACTCTGGCGCCAGTGCACAGGGCGAGCTTGCTAAAACCCAGGGTTTGGTTGTTGTCTAACTCCAACTGATGAGCCTGCACATCTATGCGCTTAACCTTAACGCCCAGCATAAAATTTACATCGAGCTTTTCATATGCTGCCGGCGCTCTCAGTGCCAGTTGCTCTTTGCTGCTATCGCCAGCCAGATAGGCTTTGGACAGGGGCGGGCGCTGATAGGGCATATGATTTTCTTCACTAATAACTGTAATACCGCCATCCCAGCCATTTTGCCTTAGGCTGATAACCAGTTGCACCGCGGCATGGCTGCCACCAATGACCACAGCGGATCCTGTATTACCCATAAAATCTTTTAACCGTTCTTATTTTGGCAGCAGTGTAGTCGTAAATGCCCCTGAGGAAAACGGCTTAAAGTGAATTAATCTGCTGGCAAGGTCCCAGAATAGGTGTAAATAGATTAAAATGCCCGCCCTGGTCAAAGGCCTTCTAGTGACAGTTTCATGGAACAAAATTCGCCACAGCAACATTCCAGATTGGGTATTGGTATCGATTTTGGTACCAGCAACAGTGCAGCTGCCATTTTTGATGGTCAGCAACTGGTGCTGGTCAAGTTAGCGCCTCCCGACAGCATTATGCCGTCGGCCAACTATATAGATAAGCAATATGTCTCTGCCATTGGCCAGCAGGCAATCGATAGTTATATCAGTGGCAATCGCGGGCGCAAGGTGGAGCTCAGTGCCCAGCTGCTCGGTGAGGCGCGCACCGGCACTGGGGGCGGTGAGACTGCCATGGGTGGCCCCGGAGAGTCCGATACCAATAAGGTGTATGGCCAGGCATTCAATGATGGCAGTTTGCCGGGGCGGCTATTTCGCGGTACCAAAAGGCTTCTGGGCGACAGGGTAAATGATCGCATTGCTATCTTTGATCGATCATTCCGTCTGGTGGCACTGGTTACGCCCATACTGCTGGGTATTCGTCAGGCCCTTGAGGCAACCATGGGGAAGTCGGTCAGCCATGCCTGTATTGGCCACCCGGTAAACTTTGAGGGCAGTGGTGATGGACGCAACAGTACCGCTCTGCAGCGATTGGGTGAGTCCTATGGTCATGCCGGTATTAGCCAGCAATCATTTTGCCCCGAGCCCACGGCGGCAACCATTAGCTATCTGCACAATAACCCCCAGAGTCGCGATGAGTTAGTACTTACTGTAGATTTTGGTGGCGGCACTCTGGACTTCAGTGTGCTGCGCCGCAAGGGCTCAAGCTTTGAGGTGGAGGCGACCCATGGTATTGCTCTGGGCGGAGACAGAATTGACCAGTGTATTTTTCGCGAGCTAGTATTTCCACTACTGGGCAGGGGCGAGCGCTGGAGTCGTGTGGTGGATGGCTCGCCGGTGGATACTTTGTTCCCCTTTGGTGAGTACCAGGAGTTGCTGATCAATTGGCCGATCAGCTATATGCTTAACCAAAATAAATTCACCGCTCCGGTGATGCAGCGTATGACACAGGCGGACCAGGCGGCGGATAAATTTAAACGCCTCTATGATCTGATTCAGCAAAATTACAGCTACCAGGTCTTTGAGGCAATCAAGGCCTTTAAAGCCCAACTGTCGGTGGCTGAGGCGGCAGTGCTGGATATCCCCGAAATTGATATTCAGGTAGAGGTAGAGCGCTGGGAGTTTGAAGCCATGATAGCTCCGCTGCTATTCGAATTTGAACAGGCTATTGCCAAAATACTCGATAAGGCGGGTTATCAGGCCAGAGATATAGATCTGGTGCTGCGCACCGGTGGCTCATCGTTAATTCCTGCGGTAAAGGATATTCTCGACAACCGGTTTGCCGGCAAGGTGGTGGAGCACGACCCCTTTACCAGTGTGGCGGCAGGTCTTGCCATAGCTGATTACCATCAGTATGCCGAGGCAGATCTAAGCTAAATCTGCTACTTTTTGGTTAAATAACTTACTTGCATGTAACAAGCAAGATTACTAGACTGTGCCGCTAAACACAGGCTTTTATGCCCGGAGCTACTATGAGCAAGCCCTCAGCCAAAATAGATAAACTGTCTGCGCCTGATACCAGCCCTCAAGGGGCACCACCGCCACTGCGCTTTGTTACCGCCGCCAGCCTTTTTGATGGTCACGATGCCTCAATCAATATTATGCGCCGCATTCTGCAGGGGGCCGGGGTAGAGGTTATTCATCTGGCTCACAATCGCTCGGTAGCCGAGGTAGTGGAAACTGCATTGCAGGAAGATGCTCAGGCCATTGCCATCAGCTCCTATCAGGGTGGCCATGTGGAGTACTTTAAATATGCGATAGATTTGTTGAAACAGGCGGGGGCACAACATATTCGTGTATTTGGCGGTGGCGGTGGAGTGATTGTTCCCGCGGAGATTGCTGAGCTCCAGGAATATGGCGTAGAGCGTATTTACTCGCCCCATGATGGCCAGAATATCGGCCTGGTGGGTATGATTGAGGATATGATCCAGCGTAGCTCTCTGCACTCGGGTTCGCCGCTGATAACAGAGTCTAACAAGCTGAATATCGCCGAGGGTGGCCTGCGTAATTTGGCGACTTTAATTACTGCTATTGAGCGCGGTGAGCTGGACGAAAAGCAGCTGGGCTCTATTCGCGAACAGGCGCAGTTTTTAAACAATACTGTGCCGGTGCTGGGTATCACAGGCACTGGAGGGGCAGGTAAGTCATCGCTGACAGATGAACTGATACGCCGCTTCCGTCAGGACAGCGCCGACCAGTTAAAGATTGCTGTGCTGGCCATTGACCCCACCAGGCGCAAAACCGGCGGCGCTCTGCTGGGTGATCGCATTCGCATGAATTCTATCTATCACCCCAATATCTATATGCGCTCCATTGGTACCAGAGGTGCAACGGGCGAAGTGCCTGAGTCGCTGACCGATATTATCAGCGCCATGCGTCTGGGAGGCTTTGATCTGGTGGTGGTTGAAACTCCAGGTATTGGCCAGGGCGATGCCGGCATTGTGCCCTATGTGGATGTGCCAATCTATGTAATGACCCCAGAGTTTGGCGCCCAGAGCCAGCTGGAAAAAATAGATATGCTGGACTATGCCGAGCTGGCCATTATCAATAAATTTGACCGTAAAGGCAGCGATGATGCCTACCGCGATGTGTGCAAACAGATACAGCGCAACCGCGAGGCCTGGGCCCAGTCTCCCGATACCATGCCGGTATTTGGCACCATTGCCTCCAGGTTTAATGATGATGGAGTGACCGCAGCCTATCAGGAATTACTAACATTGCTGCAGGCCAGAGGTCTGCGTCAGTTTGAACAGCATCTACCCCCTGTGACTATTCGCACATCCTCAGAAAAATCTGTGGTGGTGCCCGCTGAACGTCAGCGCTATCTGGCAGAGATTGCCGCTGTGGTGCGCAACTATCACAGCAACGTGGCCGTGCAGGCCAGTCTGGCCCGTCAGCAACAGCAGCTGACAGCCACCAAGGCCATGCTTATTGAGTCCGGGGCTGAGGCGCCAGCAGAGATAGACCTGTTGATCGCCAGCCGTGCCAAGAATATGCAGGGCGCGGCCGCAGAGCTGTTGGAAAAATGGCCCTCTGTGGTTGAGGCCTATTCCGGCGACGAAAAAATTGATGTGCTGCCCAATGGCAAGCAGGTCACCACCAAGCTAAATACTATTTCCCTGTCGGGCAACAAGGTTTCACGAGTGTCACTGCCGCGCATGGAGGATCATGGTGAGCTGTTAAAGTGGCTAATGTTGGAAAACCTGCCCGGTGAGTTTCCCTATACAGCGGGGGTGTTTCCCTTTAAGCGCGAAGGTGAAGATCCGGCGCGTATGTTTGCCGGTGAGGGTGATGCCTTTAAAACCAATCGACGTTTTAAGGCGCTGTCGGAATACAGTGATGCCAAGAGGCTGTCCACAGCATTTGATTCGGTAACCCTGTATGGCTGGGACCCGGATGAACGTCCGGATATCTATGGCAAGGTCGGCAATGCCGGTGTCTCTATCTGCACTCTCGATGATATGAAAGCCCTCTATGATGGCTTTGATCTCTGCGATCCCATGACCTCGGTATCCATGACTATCAATGGCCCGGCGCCCACTATTCTGGCGATGTTCTTAAATACTGCAATCGACCAGCAGGTTGATCAGTTTGCAGCTGAACACAATCGCCAGCCCAAACAGACTGAGTATGATGAATTGCGCGCCAATGCATTAACCCTGGTGCGCGGCACAGTGCAGGCAGATATTCTCAAGGAAGACCAGGGCCAAAATACCTGTATTTTCTCCACAGAATTCAGTCTGCGTATGATGGGCGATATGCAGCAGTACTTTATTGACCATGCCATTCGCAATTTCTACTCTGTTTCTATCTCTGGTTATCATATTGCCGAGGCTGGAGCCAACCCTATCTCTCAGCTGGCCTTTACCCTGTCCAATGGCTTTACCTTTGTGGAAGCCTATTTGGCCCGGGGCATGGATATTGATGACTTTGCTCCCAATCTGTCGTTCTTCTTCTCCAATGGTATGGATCCGGAGTACACCGTGATGGGCCGGGTCGCCCGGCGCATCTGGGCTACATCGATGCGCGATCGCTACGGTGCCAATGCTCGCAGTCAAAAGCTGAAATACCATATTCAGACGTCGGGCCGTTCTCTGCACGCTCAGGAGATGAACTTCAATGATATTCGCACTACGCTGCAGGCGTTGATTGCTATCTATGACAACTGCAACAGCTTGCATACCAATGCCTATGATGAAGCCATTACCACGCCCACCGAAGAGTCGGTGCGCCGGGCGCTGGCTATCCAGCTGATTATCAACCAGGAATGGGGTCTGGCAAAGAATGAAAACCCAAGTCAGGGTGCATTTATTATCGATGAGCTTACCGACCTGGTAGAAGAGGCGGTGCTGCAGGAGTTTGAAAAGATTTCTGATCGAGGCGGTGTGCTGGGTGCTATGGAGACAGGTTACCAGCGTGGCAAGATTCAGGAGGAATCTATGTTCTATGAGCATAAAAAGCACGATGGCTCTCTGCCCATAGTGGGGGTCAATACCTTCCTCAGTGAAGCTGAAGAGGCTGATGTGGAAATTGAACTGGCCCGCTCTACCGATGATGAGAAAAAGAGCCAGATCAGGCGGCTAAGAGAATTCCATGGGCAGCATAAGGATGCCTCTGAAGCCATGCTCAAGAAACTTCAGGATGCGGTGCGTCAGGGCGATAATGGCTTTGAAGTGCTTATGGAAGCAGTGCGCTGCTGTTCTCTGGGACAGATAACCAATGCACTGTTTGACGTGGGTGGTCAGTACCGCCGTAATATGTAAGCATTATCTGTCACTGCCGAATGCACAGGAAATAACAGTATGGCCAAAGCTCTTCGTCTCACACAGGTTGAGCGTAAAGAAATCTCCGACGCCAAAATGCTAGAAGCTGCCATTGACTTAATTGTCGAGCGCGGCGCCGAGCAGGCGACATTAAAGGAGGTGGGCGAGAAAGCGGGCTACTCACGCGGCCTGGCTGGCTATAGATTTGGCAATAAAACTGGCCTTTTTGATTTTGTACTGCGCTCTGTGGGCGATGAATGGCTGGCAGAATTAACCGGCGTAACCAGAGGCAAAAATGGCTTTGACGCCATGGCAGCCGCTCTGGACGCTCATATCGCCTTTTGCGAAGAGGCGCCCAAGCATGTAGAGGCTTTTTATCGACTGTGGTTTGAGTCGCTGGCTCCTGAGTCTCCCTTGCAGCCTGTTATTTTGGGTATTCATGAACGCCGTCGCGCCGATGTGATTGGCTGGGTTGAAGACTGTATTGCACAGGGGCACAGCTCAGTAGCGGTGTCACCTGAGCTTATTGCTGACCAGTACTGTGCATCTGTGATTGGCATTGTTTATCACTGGATCAGCGATCCGGAAAATCTGGATGAGATGCGTGCCCGCCACAATGGCCTGAAAAAAGTGATGCAGGTAATGCTCGGCCAGCACTAATTGGCGAGTCTTTTCCCAAAGGCGGCAAAACACCTCTATCTTGCGACTAAACAGCCCGCAGCAAGCAATTATTAGTTGCATGGTCAGCGGGGCCTAATTACTCTTGCATATTATCATAACCAAAAACTACTAGATTAATTAGGGGGTTCGCATGGCCGGTTCAGCATCGGGTAATTCAACAGCAACATCGGTGGGTGACCAGGAGTCAGGGACACAGACATTTGCCTTTATCGCAATGACCTGTCTGTTTTTCTTCTGGGGCTTTATCACTGTTCTCAATGATATTTTAATCCCCTTCCTAAAAGAGTCATTTGACCTTAACTACACCCAGGCCATGCTGGTGCAGTTTTGCTTCTTTGGTGCTTACTTTATTGTCTCTCCGTTTGCCGGCAAGCTAATCGACAAGGTGGGTTATCAGCAGGGGATCGTTCTCGGACTGTTAACGACCGCCACTGGTTGTGTCCTGTTTTATCCCTCTGCGAGCCTAAATGTATACGCTTTATTCCTGTTCTCGTTCTTTGTGTTGGCCAGTGGTATTACTATTTTGCAGGTTGCGGCTAATCCCTATGTAACGGCTCTGGGGCCTGAGAGTACAGCGGCCAGCCGCCTTAATCTGGCTCAGGCAGCCAACTCACTGGGCACCACTGTGGGCCCAATTATAGGTGCTGCCCTGATACTGGGTGTGGTGGCGGCAGATGCCTCTGCGGTTCAGGGGCCTTATTTGATGATTGCCGGCCTGCTGGTAGCTGCGGCGCTGATTTTCCGCCGTATTAAGCTTCCGGTTCTGGCCCATGTTGAAGCCACAGAAGAGGCGTCGGCTGAGAGTGTTTGGAATCACCGTTCACTGGTTCTGGGTGCGCTGGCCATTTTTCTCTATGTGGGTGGCGAAGTTTCTATTGGTAGTTTCCTGGTTAATTATTTCTCTGAGAGCTCGATTGCCGGAATGAGTGCCGTCGATGCAGGTGAGATGGTTGCCTACTACTGGGGCGCGGCTATGGTAGGTCGCCTGGTAGGCGCCTGGTTGATGAACTATATAGCTGCCACCAAATATCTGGCCATCAATTCTGTGATTGCTGTGGCGATGATTGTGGTCAGCATGAATAGCACTGGCGATGTTGCCATGTGGTCTATTCTGGCGGTTGGTTTCTTTAACTCTATTATGTTCCCCACTATCTTTACCCTGGCTATTAAGGGTCTGGGTTCATTGACCAGTAAAGGTTCTGGTTTGGTGTGTCAGGCTATTGTGGGTGGTGCGCTGGTGCCGCTGATTCAGGGTGTGGCTGCCGATATGATCGGTATTCAGCTGAGCTTTATTGTGCCAATGCTTTGCTATATCTATATTGGTTGGTATGCGCTGAAAGGTGCGGACCAAAACTAAGTCCACCACTCTGCAATTATAGACAGGTCCGGTAATCGCTCCGGGCCTGTCTGTTTTGCCCCATTGTTTTATTCTCTACCCAAATTCTAATCTGTTCACATAAACCTATGTCGCTATCAGTGTTGATGAAACGCTGCGAACGCTGTACTGTCTATTAGCTACAGGTTTCCAGCTTGTCAGCACCGTTTAACAACAACGCTTTCTAACATCCACTGGTTGCCAACATAAAGATGTCACAGACATCGCAATAATAAAAAGGGGGAGTTGGGCAGTGGAGCCTAATCAGTCAGTATCTATTCAAACCGAAGACCAGGGCTTTTATCAGGGCTTTAATATTATTGTGGCGGCCTTTCCCAAGGTGCTTATTATTGCGCTGATTATCTGGGTTGGGCTATCGCCAGAGCGCGCTGGCGAGCAGTTGTTGGATCTGCAGCTATGGTCAACCTCTTCCTTTGGTGGCTGGTATATGTATGTCACTGCATTCTTTACCCTGGCCTGCCTGTTTTTGGCGCTGTGGCCGCGCACCGGCAAGGTGGTGTTGGGTGTCGCCGGGGAAAAACCAGAATTCTCTATGTTTACCTGGCTCTCTATGATGTTTGGTGCAGGTATTGGCGTTGGCATGCTGACCTATTCCACAGCCGAACCTATTTTTCATTTTGCCAGTAATCCCGACACTATTCAGGGCCTTAGCACTGGTATGGATGCCGATAATGTGCGCAATGCCTATAAATGGGCGCTGCTGCATTACGGGTTAACGCCCTGGGCCTGCTACGGTGTGGTGGGTATCTCTCTGGGCTATCTCTGTTACAGCCGAGGTTTGCCGCTGACCATTCGCACTGGCTTGCAGCCACTATTTGGCAGCTCCATGTCTGGCGCTCTGGGTCATCTGGTGGATATTGCTGCCATTCTGGCGACCTTGATTGGCCTGGGGGTGACCATTGGTTACGGTGTATCCCAGTTTGCTTCCGGTATGTTTAATATCAGTGGTATGCAGTGGATAGTGGATGGAGCGGGCAAGCCCACTTTGGCGGCCCAGATAACGGGCCTGGTGATTATTATCGGCGCCTCTTGCCTATCTGCGCTATCTGGTTTGCAGCGGGGTATTAAATGGTTATCCAATATCAATATGGGTCTGTCGATGTTTCTGGTGCTGTTTTTTATCCTGTTTGGCGCCACGGCCTTTGCGATTAAATCATTTGGCTACGCCATCTGGGACTATCTGCTTGCTCTGCCATCCATGTCTACCACAGTGTGGAATGATCCGGATACCGAGGTAGGGGCTGCACTGCAGAGCTGGCAGGGTGCCTGGAATATCTTCTACTGGGCCTGGTGGATTGCTTTTGCGCCCTTTGTGGGTCTGTTTTTAGCGCGGGTATCCCGTGGCCGCACAGTGCGTGAATATGTGCTGGGCGCTATGATTATTCCTTCACTGATCTGTCTGACCTGGTTTACCTTTGTGGGCGCTACCGCCATTGATCTTGAGCTCAGCGGTGTGGCACAGGGGGCTATTGTGGGTGCGGATATCTCTGCCCAGTTATTTAAAACCATTAATCTAATGCTGTCGCCAGAGCTGGCTGTAGCTCTGTCAGTAGTGGTAGTGACCCTATTGCTGACTTTCTTGGTGACCTCGGCAGATTCCGGTATTTTGATTATCAATACTCTGGCCTCTGGTGGTAGCCAGACTCAGAAGCAGGCGGCCCATGTGATTATCTGGGGAGTGATCTTTGCTCTGCTGGTGGGGGTACTGTTGGCCGCTGGGGGTATGGATGCTCTGCGCTCGGCGATGATTATTGGTGCGCTGCCATTTTCACTGGTGATGGGGCTGATGACTATCTCTATGATTAAGGCGTTGCTCTCCCATAGGGACTAGCTTTTCAGGCTCTTTTTGGAGACACAAAAAACCGGATTGGGCTTAGCCACAATCCGGTTTTTTTAGCCTAAAGAGTTTTCGGCTCTTTATCTGTTGGCGATCCTTTAAGCGTTTTCGACAATACGCTTCATATCAGTCATATAACCGCGAAGCTCATGGCCAATGATTTCTACATCATGGTCGCGAATAGCGTCGTTGACTTCAATCAGTCGAATATTATCCACGGCATTGGAGCTGTCAGTTAAACCGCCGCCCAGATCTTCCAGAGTCAGACTGTTGGCGTGATCCTGCAGCAGCGGCACTGCGGCATGGGTAAACAGATAGTTGCCGTATTCTGCTGTGTCAGAGATTACCACATTCATTTCGTAGAGCTTGTTGCGGGCAATACAGTTGGCGATCAACGGTGTCTCGTGCAGTGACTCGTAGTAGGCAGACTCTTCGATAATGCCGGAGGAAACCATAGTCTCAAAGGCCAACTCAACACCGGCTTTAATCATGGCCACCAAATAAATACCTTTGTCATAGAATTCTTGTTCAGTGATTTCGGTGTCGCAATCTGGTGCCTGCTCAAATGTGCTCTCGGCAGTCGCAGCGCGCCACTTCAGCAGATTGGCGTCATCATTGCCCCAGTCCACCATCATGGTACGAGAGAATTCTCCCTCAATAATGTCGTCCATATGCTTTTCAAACAGAGGACGCAGGGTCACTTTTAGTTCTTCGGACATATCAAAGGCTTTGATTTTGGCCGGGTTGCTTAGGCGATCCATCATATTGGTGATACCGCCGTGCTTGAGCCCTTCGGTTACCACTTCCCAGCCATACTGAATAAGCTTGCGCGCATAGCCTGCATCAACACCCAGATTGAGCAGCTGCTGATGACCCAGTACGGCGCCAGTCTGCAGCATGCCACAGAGAATAGTCTGCTCACCCATCAGGTCTGACTTAACTTCGGCAATAAATGAAGACTCCAGAACGCCAGCTCTGTCACCACCAGTGGCTGAGGCATAGGCTTTAGCGATGGCCAGGCCATTGCCATTGGGGTCATTCTCTGGATGCACGGCGATCAAGGTAGGAACACCAAAGCCGCGTTTGTACTCTTCGCGCACTTCTGTGCCCGGGCATTTGGGCGCAACCATAACCACAGTCAGGTCAGGTCGAATCTGCATGCCTTCTTCAACAATATTGAAGCCGTGAGAATAGGCCAGAGTAGCGCCCTGTTTCATCAGGGGCATAAAGGCTGTTACTGCCGCAGTGTGCTGCTTATCTGGGGTCAGGTTAAGCACCAGATCCGCGCTGGGAACCAGCTCTTCGGCAGTGGCAACATTAAAACCATTCTCTGAAGCCCATAGATAAGACTGGCGCTTCTCAGCGATAGCCTGCTCGCGCAACGCGTAGGAAATATTCAGGCCAGAGTCGCGCATATTCAAACCCTGGTTCAGACCTTGGGCGCCACAGCCAATAATAACGATATTCCAGTCTTTGAGCAGATTGCACCCATCGGTGAATTCATTGCGATCCATAAAGCGGCATTTGCCGAGCTGAGTAAGCTTGTCACGCAAGCTGAGGGTATTAAAGTAATTAGCCATTGTTCGTCTCCGGCCACCTATAGGTGGATGCTGTTGGTTTTCGGCGCGCATTGTAACTGTTTTTATGTATTGCTTTAAACGATATATATTCATTACTATGTTGCATTTTTTGCAACACTTGAGCTTGTGGCGTAAGCTGCAGTCATGGATACCAAGTCGTTAAAATTATTCCAGCATCTGGCCAACAGTCTGCACTTTGGTAAAACTGCTGCCGCCTATCATCTCAGCCCCTCAACCCTGAGTCGCTCCATTCAGCGCTTGGAAGAGGAGTTGGGCAGCCAGCTGCTGATCCGCGACAATCGCTCAGTGTTACTGACCAGAGAGGGCAAACAGTTTCTCGCCTATGCGGATCAGCAAATCTCCCAGTTAGAGTTTTTAAAGCAGTCGCTCAATGCCTCTCAGCAGGAGTTGTCGGGCTCGCTAAATATTTATTGCTCGGTTACTGCTTCATATTCCTACTTGCCGCCGTTGCTGGGAAACTTCCGTCGGGCTCATCCCAATATAGATATTAATCTCGACACTGGTGATGCTGCCGATGGCATAGACCAGATAAAAAACCAACGGGTAGATGTGGCGATTGCCGCCCGGCCCGATGACCTTGTTCCCAGTATCCATTTCCAGACTATAGCCGCTGTACCCCTTGCCATTATTGCTCCCAATATCGACTGCTCGGTGAAACGGGCCTGGCAGGCCGAGACCGTTGACTGGGCGAATCTGCCTATTATCCTGCCCGAGCACGGGGTGGCACGAAAACGATTTGAGCGGTGGTTTAGAGATAAACATCAGGGCCGCCCCAATGTCTATGCCCAGGTTTCTGGACAGGAGGCTCTGGTTAGCATGGTGGCTCTGGGTTGTGGTGTTGGTCTTTCTCCTATTGTGGTGGTGGATAACAGTCCGGTTAAAGAGCGTATTCAGATACTGCCGGATACTAGCATTGCGCCTTTTGATTTGGGACTCTGTTGTTTTAAGAAAAAATTGGATGACCCTATAGTGGCAGAGTTTATGGCGATGGCGACTCAGCCATAGATGCTTTCTATTTCGCTTTCTCAGTAGCGAAATTATTATTTAGTCCTATCGACCTAGTAATTCTTAGCAAAGTGGTTGCTCACTTTTATCCCTTTTAAATTACTTATCTATCGCCTTATGCCAGCCGAATATAGGTACTAGTTGCAGGCCGCTGGGTTTGCCGATCCGCAGGTTGAGATTAGTGGCGAAGTGACCGCCTGTCCCGGTCAGACTGGCACTGGGCATCTTCGGGAAATCAAAAATATTATTATGGTGGCTTCCGGCAAAGGTGGTGTGGGAAAGTCTACTACAGCGGTTAACCTTGCTTTGGCACTGCATGCTGAGGGCGCTAAAGTGGGTCTTTTAGATGCTGATATCTACGGCCCCAGCCAACGCACCATGCTGGGTGTTGCAGATGATGTAAAGCCTGAGCTGGTCGATGAAAAGTTTTTAAAGCCGGTTGTTCGCATGGGCATCAAGTCTATGTCTGTCGGTTATTTGTCTGAAGAAAAAGCTCCGATGATTTGGCGCGGGCCTATGGCTACACGCATGCTAAGTCAGCTTCTGGAGCAGACCATTTGGGGTGAGCTGGATTATCTTGTGGTCGACATGCCTCCGGGAACCGGGGATATTCAAATATCCCTGGCCCAGAAGCTCAGCGTGTCCGGCGCAGTGGTTGTTACTACCCCTCAGGAGGTTGCTCTTATCGACGCCAGAAAGGGCATTGAAATGTTTAATAAAGTAGGCATCCCTGTGTTGGGGATTGTTGAAAATATGGCGACGCATATATGCTCTAACTGTGGCTATGAAGAATCAATATTTGGTCAGCATGGAGCTCAGACGATGGCACAGGAATATAATACTGCAATGCTTGGTTCTCTGCCTTTGGATGCCCGGATAAGGGAGGATGTTGACCAGGGTATGCCGACGGTTGCGACCGACCCCCTGGGGGCTCTCTCAGCCGCTTATATCGCAGTGGGACAACAGGTGGCAGCACAGCTATGGTTGAACAATAAAGTTATGCATGCGCCGCCATCAATTGTTATGGTAGAAGACTAGGTCTTTGATGATAGGCCCTTTAGTGGCTATGGTTTAGCTTCTAAGGAATGTCTTGATCATTGTATAAGAATAAGAGGGAGCCTAAATATGCCAGCCAGTTACCTCGACAGTGGCATTGATGCTCTGAGCTAAGAGTGACGCTGTTATCGACGATATTATTTTAAGCTGGCTCAACGCCAATAAGCAAAATGCTTGGATGGTGGTTCCCATGTTGGCTTTTCTTGAGGCCTGTCCTGGCGTCGGGCTGTTAGTCTCCGGGGTTATCCTGCTAACAGTTTCTACCGTTTTGTACACTGAGCAGTTAGCCACGCTGTCACAGATAGTGCCCCTGGCTTTTATCGGAGCCTGTCTGTCAGACCATCTAGGCTTTTATCTGGGTCGATGGATAGGTCCCAGGTTTCACCACCATCCCTTTGCCGTCAAACGCGCTGAGCAGCTGCAAAAGGCTGAGGCGTTTATTTTAAAGTATGGGGCGGCCGCCATTATTTTAGGCCGCCTGCTGACTGCGGTAAGAAGTCTGGTGCCCATGCTGGTGGGTATCAGTGGTACCAGCCGATTAAAATTCAGCCTGATCGATACAGTTGCCTGCATAATCTGGGCTCTTGGCCTTGGTTTGCTGGTGATGGGTCTGGACAATCTGCTGCCCGGTTAGTATCCGTAGTTCAATATTGCCTGAATAGCTGGCACTATAGGATTAATAAAAATACGTTAAACAATAAAACCAAGCCCTCAAGGGCCCTATAAAAAAGCAGGGGGAGCACTATGAGCTCAGCGAGCAGCATTACCGCGACCAGCAAATCACCATTTGATAGCTGGCGATCCATTGTTATAAGCCTTTACATGACATTGGTTGGCTACGGCGTATTGGTGGGTATCCCTGTTATCAGTACCGCCTGGGTCACCTTACTGGGCTTTTCTGAGGTAGAGGTGGGCCGGGTAGCTGGAGCTGATCTGGGTGGCCTGTCGCTGGGCGCCATAGTCACTTCACTGTTTATTTCCAAGGTCAATCGTCGTTGGCTGGTGGTCTGGGGGCTGGGTCTGGCCGTTTTGGCCAACGGGCTCTGTATCACTGTAGTGGACTACAATCAGGTGCTGTGGCTGCGGCTGCTGGCCGGGTTTGGTAGCGGTATTTACACGGCGGTGGCGGTGACATCTCTGGGCGCCAGTTCCAAACCGGCCCGAGCTTACAATGCCATGTTATTTGCCTTCGCCTTTTCTCAGGCTCTGGAAATGCACTTTTTGCCCTTGCTGTCTATGGCAGGAATTTACTGGGTATTTATCTGTTGCTTCCTGATTACCCTGCCATTTATCCGCTGGATTCCGTCTCATGCCGCTGGGAGAGAAGTAACTATCGAATCTGAACTGGCTCCCGAGGCAAAAGCTATGGCCTCTGGGCAGCCGGCCATGCCCAACTATGTGCCCTGGCTGTGCCTGGCTGCTATGGTGATTACCTATATCAATATTGGTTCCTACTGGACCTATATCGAGCTGGCGGCCCTGAGCGATCAGGCTACCCCCTCATGGATTAATCAGGTGCTGGTCTGGTCATCATTTTGTAGCCTGGTAGGCTGCGCATTCGCTACGGTGCTCAGCAATCGCTTTGGTCTGCTGCGACCCCTGTTGGTGGCACTTTTGACCATGGCCCTGATTGTCGGCTTACTGGTCAATGGCATCACAGATAGCAAATTGCTGATCAGCGTATTTTCCTTTAACTTGCTGTGGATCTTTATCGATGTCTATCAGATGTCGACCATTGCCAATGTTGATCTGGCAGGCAGGTTTGCCGCCCTGATGCCTGCAGCCCAGGGTCTGGGTCAGATTATCGGTCCCAATCTGGCGGCCTCAATTCTGGGTTTAAAGCTGGGTTACAGCGCGGTCTTTATAATGTGTTCTGGAGCCGCTTTGCTGGCTATGCTGATTTATGCATTTCTGTTTTTACGCTTCAAAAACAGCATGCCCACTTTGGCCTATGCTACCTAGATGTGAGCAGATCAAGACGTTAATTGAGAGCGTGACTTAGAGATAGATGGTAGCTACGGGTGGACTTGAACCACCGACCCCAGCATTATGAATGCTGGGAGTGTACTTGCTTCTAACTATTGCTCGCGTTGATATTTCTACAAGAAACCCCTTAAAGTCTTGATTTTCCTTAAGTAACGGCCTAATTCCACATAGTTAATAATCATTGTATGATATCCTTAGTTGTAAAAGCAGGGTTGCCCATAGGTTGCCCAGACAATAACTGAGGTCTCAAAATGACTAAAAGCATGATTCAAGAGTTTCTGTCGCAGAAAGATCTTGGCTTAAAATCAGTCTCTCCTAAAATAAAGCTAACCCAAGCAATTGTTGATTGGCTACCTACAAAGCCATACGAATACTCTATTAGTGATGTCAAAATTCCGTCTCTTTCTGTTCGAGTTCGCGCGAAAACAGGAAATAAGACGTTCTATGTTGTCCGAAAAGTAAACGGTAAAGTTATACGCAGTAAAATTAGCGCTAATGGTGAGCGACCACTGTCAGTTGGTAATGAATCTGTCTTCGCTGAAGCTAGAGTATTAATATCGGAAATATATGCAGGTATAACCCCTGCCAGTAAAAAAGCCGCTGCCAGAGAGGCTGCTGTTCAAGCAGAAAAGCTGGCTACTACATTAGAGCAGGCATGCACTAGCTATATTCGAGCAAAGACTAGAGCAGTAAACACAACAAAGGGATATGAGAGATTCCGTGACAACCACTTGAGCCATTGGCATACCTATCAGCTAGCTTCGATTACCGAAGATGATATTGCAGATTTGCATGATGAAATAACTGAAGAAACTGGGGGGGTTGCAGCCAACAATGTCGTTCGTTTCTTTCGGGCAGTTTGGAAGTTTCATAAAAGGCGATTGAAGTTAGGTGACTGCCCTACGATCATATTTACCAAGGAAGGTGATAATTTGAAGAGCTGGAATCCAGAAGATCGACGAACTCGATACGTTGCTAAGGAAGAGTTGAATCCTTGGTGGGAAGCCACAGAGAGATTGCGGGAGGAATACACGGGTGATGGTGATTTGGCCGCGGACTACTTGCAGTTTGCTATGCTGACTGGGTTGAGGCGCAGAGAAATAACTCAGATCAAATGGGAGGATATAAATCAGCGCCGCAGAACATTCTTAATTCCCGAAAATAAGTCTAAAAGGCCGTATGCGGTCCCAGTGACTGACGCTTTACAGGCCATACTCGATCGTAGGATAGGCAATACTCGGCCATTTAATATCGAAGAGCCGAAAAAATTCATTACAAAGGTTGCCGAATGGAGCGATGTACCTTTTAGCACTCACGATTTGCGCCGAACCTTTTTATCTCATGCTACAGCTGTCAATATTTCCTTGCCAGTGCAGAAAGAGCTGGTTAATCACAGTCGAAAGAATGATGTGACTGATGGGTATATTCAGATTGACTCAGATACTCTTAGAAATGCTGCTGAAAAGGTCCAGTTGTTCATCCTTTCGTGGTCGGGAAAGGTATCCAAAGTTGTTTCATTAAAAAGGACTTCAAATGCCTGATGTGAATGCGAAAGATGTCCATGAAGACGAAGTCTTGCGCGATATTTGGGATATGGAAAAAGAGGCTGATCTTAAAAGAGGCTACTACATACCTCATTGGTTGAAAATGGCGAATTTATTGGTTCTTGCTGAAGATGCCATAGAGAGTGATCTAGGCCGCAAGCTAGCGCCTAAGCACCAAAAGGCACTCGATTCTTTACGCTCTGTGGTTATTGACTTGCACGCCGCGTTCCAAGAGGGAGTCGGTCCAGAAGCTGAAAGGGTTCTTTTCACTTACTTTAAGTTAGCGGAAAAAGGCTGGGCCAAAGCCTTTTCAACCCAAACCAAGATCAATCGTAATTGGCGCAATAAGATATCAAACGGTCACAAATTAGGTCATTCACTATACTCACATAACTGGCAGGAGTATTGGACAGACGAGTGGCTTGAGCGGCGTCCAAATAACAAAGGTTGGATTTTCAGCGCGCGAGACATTATTCAACAGCTACCCGATATCCCGATACCAGATGAAAGCACCGTTCGTCGATTCAGACTGGCGCAATATCGCCTAATCCAAGGAAAACTGTAGTCTGACTAATTCCGTGCAACGATTGTGTTGCGCACGCCTTTAAAAAGGCTGCCCTGTAACAATGATGGCATACCGATAAGGAGTAAGGGTAATGCCTAGCAATATCAACACAATCAAATTTATGTCGCGCGTTGAGGCTGCTGCATATATTCATCGTCACCCATCGACACTTGATAAATGGAGAGCAGACAAAATCTGCTTGCCATTCTACAAAGATGGGAAAAATGTACTGTACTTAAAAGATGACCTAGATTTTTACCTCGCATCAAAACGAGTTGAGCCAATAGCCTATGGTGTTGGCTAGTGAGTAAGAATCTATTTGGAATTATTAGTCCCTTTCCTCACTATTGCATGAGTTTCGTCTGTATAGATGCGAAAATCATTGCAAGTCCGAGAAATAGCTGTCCACGCGTAAAAGTGTGATTCTTTAAAGATGTTTATCACGGACCTTAAATATGAGTCTTATGACACAGGCTTTTATGGTGACTCAAAAGCTGGAGGGATTACATTGCATTTCTTGTCGGAGAGTACGGGACTTCAGTACTACACCATTTTCAACGCAAATCTGACCAGACAACGTGGCCCTAATAGAGGAACGAAGTTACCCAAGAAACGATTTTGGATTACCAAGCGATTCTTATTCTATACATTCTGGCATCAAACATGCGGGCTTCCAGCACCATCTAAGGGCTTGACTTCGTTTCATGATTGCATGGGAAAGCTAAAATCACTCACATTTCAGGCAGAGACTGATGATGGGAAAAGGTTAGTAACAAAAACTATAGAGTCAATGAGGCCCGATAAAACTCCGATAACGACCCGACAACTACCCGATAAAGCTCCGATAATATTTCCCGATAAGGAAGCCGATAAAAGTGAGGCAGAGAGTGACTTTGAGGAGATATTAACTACGTGTGAAAATAACCACGTTATAAGTAAGCAAGGTGACAAGAAGACACGTTCATCTACACTCGCCTTGGACACACCAAAGACAGATACTAGTCAAGATTGGTCAGATCAATGCAATAATTTATTTTAGAATTAAATTACCGCCTATGCGATAGTAGGGAGACATGAATAATAGGCAGCTTAGTAGCGTAGAGGCAGCTTCGTACGGTTCTTGGTCTTACTTGCAGGACTTCTGGCTCATCCTGTCATGATATGAAGAGAATCTCTAAAGCACAGCCATCATTAAATGATGTGACCAGGAGAAGGCTGGATGGAAGCTAATTGCTGCGGTAAATATTGAGGCAAAGGTAAAGAATGACACTAGATAGCCAATATCAGAAAATAGAATATTTTGAGGCGTTGAGAGATTTTCTATCGGCGCTATATGGTTTAAAGGATGAACAGAGTAATGAGTACCAGGCTCATAAACACCGGCTTGATGGCTTTATCCATGCTGGACTGCATATTAAGCTAGTAACAAAGGAGGAGCTTCAAGCCGTTGTGGAGTCTGAGCATGTTGTGGCATTTGGTATGACGCGTAAAGAGCGAATGCTTGATAAAAGCATTACTAAACGAGCTTCTGTCACAGACTGGTCTGAGTATGATAAGCCTGCTACACAGCGGGCAAAGCCACGTCTGTAGGCTTATACGGCGCCAACCCCACAGTTCTTGCCAAATTACTCAATTATGGATAGCATGCTTTTGTACTCCTCCCTAAGGCCACTGAAATGCCCCTAACCATGCCAGACTTCATTAAGAAAGAGTCTATTGTCCCGATAAAAAAGTTGCAGGACTTCACTTTTCTAGATAGGGATGACTTTCTTGCAAAGCAGGACGTCGATGCGCTAGCTAAAAAGGCTGCCAAGGACAATCTTCCAGCGACATCCTCGAGCCGGATGGATGCGAATGAGCTTGTTTTTATAGCAGATCTGGGGAAAGCCGCTACTGCCGCTACTATGACTCTAAACGGCTCGCTATCAGATATCTACAGGGGCATTACAACAATCGATGTGGAAGCCGAAAAGGCTGAGCTCGATAATGCTATTAACAAAATTGAAGCTGAGCTTAAGAAGGAGTACGAGGGTCAGGTCACAGAGCTCGAGGAGTACAAAAATGAGGCTAGCCTGAGGCAAGACGATCTCGACAAGTTTAAAAAAGAGCATCGTCTAACGATGGAGGCGAAGCCTGAGGGCTCAATTATTAATACCATAGCTATTATCTTGTCTGCTCTCGTTATCGAAACAATGCTTAACAGCAACCTGCTTGCCGATGCGAGTAGCTTTGGATTGATTGGTGGAGCCATTATGGCTATTACTATATCCGCCATTAATATAGTAATCGGCTTCTCAATAGGTGTATTTGCATACCCGCAAACAAATCATATTGACAAAGCCAGAGCTACATTCGCTTATATTTGTCTGACATGTGGTGCTTTCATTATCTTTGTGTTTAATCTACTAATTGGGCACTACAGAGAGGTGCTCTTGGAAGACCCAGATAGCAGCGGAGTCGCTGCGGTTAGTCAGTTTACTGAAGGAATGTTTAATCTAACCAGTATTGAGTCAATATTTCTTGTGTTTATCGGGCTCATAGTGTCTGGACTTTCCTATTGGAAAGGAATGTCTCAAAATGATAAATATCCCGGCTACTCTCAAGTAACCAAGTTACGTGACTCGTCGCGAGAGGGATTGTATGAGGCAAAAGAAGACGCTCTAGAGGATCTAAACGCTATCAGTGACGACTGTGAGGAGAATTTGCAGAAGTTACTCAAAAAGGTGACCGTTGATTACTCTCGGTGTACCGCGCTTTATAGCATGTTTGATCAGCAGCAGCGGCTTTACGAATCATATATTAGCGACTTATTCCAGACGGGAGAGATCACGCTGTCTCGTTACCGCCAGGTAAATCTCTCGAATAGATCTGATGATGCACCCGCGTACTTTGATAAAGAGATAAAAATTGACTTTAAACAGAATCCAACTATCCCAGAATTACCCGATATTAAGAACAAATTGAACGAAGTGGTTGAGAATTTTGGCTCACGAATCCCTTCACTTAAAATTGAATTTGCGAAGGTTGTGGAGGGCTACCGTAAAAAAATCGGCGCTATAGAGCTATGAAAAAGAGTAAGAAAAATAAGAAAAAAGATAACAACAACCTCTCCCTTATAGGTATTTCTATCGTTGCTCTGCTCTTTGTAACTCTGATCTATCAATACTTTCAGCTAAAGCAAGGAATGGTCGAACTTGATGGTGATAACTGTCGAGTAGATGGCTTATTCCCAAGAGAAACGGTTGTCCTTTTAGACTCCACGGAAGCGCTCAGCGAAAGCCAGCAGGTCAATATTACAAACCGAGCAGAGAAACTTGTTAGAAATTCACTTCTACATGAACGATTCACAATATATGCACTTCAAGACAATCCAGATCGGTTTAAGCCTTCACTGACGCTTTGCAACCCGGGAGATGGGCAAGAAAAGCCAGAATTGCTCAAGGCAAAAAAACAACTGAGGGCATTTAAAAAGGAATTTGAGGAACCGATGATCCAGTCATTCAGAGACATGTCTAACATTGAATCTTCTGAGTCCTCACCAATAATGGAGATGCTCAAGTTTGTTGGCCTTAGAACATTCGCAAAGAGTGATTCGCCTGACAAGCGACTAATTTTAGTATCGGATATGGTAGAACACACCGAATCTTATTCGCAGTACCGCAATAGAAACTTTGACTTTAGAAGTCTTTCAGCCACACCTTACTTTAGAGAAATGCGTCCTAGTCTAGATGGGGTATATATAAACCTGCTTTATATAGAGCGAGCGTCTTTAGCGGAAATACAAGGTGGGGATCATGTTACAAAGTTCTGGCAGCCCTTTGCGAGGCGATCAGGTGGTCAAATAGATGATATAACTTACATCAACTGAGACATTTATGGATAGAAGTAAAAAGCTAATAAGCGGTTGGGAGACTGCAAATTTTGAACAGTTGTCGGTGAAACAACTATTCCTAGTCATGTTTGTTGGTGGCGGTCTATCTATCGGGGCTGGTGTTCTTTTCTCATCATTAGTTATGGCGGTTATTATTCCATGTGCTTTAGTCGGTGGCTATGCGTTTGCAACAACCAAAGCAAAAAACTCTGATTTGTCCAAATCGAAGGTTGGTGACAGCTGCTACTTTCTGGGCTTCAGTTTTACACTCATATCACTGAGCGCCACACTTATAAATTTAAGTGGGCAGGTTGACGCAGGAGATACGGTTGATATGGGGCAGGTCGTGGGTGGCTTTGGAGCTGCATTAACTACAACACTTACTGGTCTTCTTTGTCGTCTCTTGTTCACTACACTTGCGAGCTCCTTCATGTCGTCAAAGGACAAACTTGAAGAGGAAATTGAGGACGCCATGCGCACCTTCTCAATGCAGCTACAGAGCCTCGTAGATGATGTCAATCTAAGCATTACAACAATCGGTGCAACAATTGGCGATACAAACTTAGAGCTAAACAAGTCGTACAAAGGTCAGATGCAAGATAACATCAAAACTATCTCAAGCTCAGTGGCGAACTTTGCTGAAAGGCTAGATGAGGTGGAAATCTCGCGGGATATGGTTGTGAGGCCTATTAATGAGGCAATGTCGTCCATGATCGAAACTTTAGAAATGCACAGTAAGGATATGGTCGATGTGCATGCAAACGTATCCAAAGGAACCTCAGATTTAAGCAAGCAGATCGATAAATCCAATCAGTTGGTAAATAGTTACATTGAAAAATTCAGTGGAGAGTTTGAGAAAATTTCCGCAGAACAAGTGGCCGTCTTCAAAAAGACTGCTGACGAAATCAGTTTGTCGGTAAAGCAAAACTTCAGTGATATTAGTGAAATCAAAGTAGACCTAACGGATAATATTGTAAATGAACTTAATGTTCTGAAGAATCAACTTGAATCAATCATAAATCTGACCGAAGCAAATAACACTGCACTTAGTAAGAGCTATGAAATTAATGAGAGTGCGGCGCAAATCCTTGCTATGTCCTCGGAGAGGCTTCCAAGGATTATTAGTGATTTAGAGGACGCCTCCGGCCCAATGAATCAGTCCTCATCAGATATAGTTGAGCTGGTACAGTCACTCGTCTCGTTTAAGGACAACATTGCAGCATCTAAAGACTCATTAAAGGACATGAGCACAGTAGCAAAAGAAGTTACGAAGAACCTAAAGACTACCTCAAAGTCGGTAGACGTATCGTCAGAGCAGCTGTCTAATGACATCAGTGCGATATATTCATCGCTAGCAAAACAAATTAAAGAACTTCGAAGCGATCCTGAATGAGTGACGTATCCGATCTAGATGAGGGCTCAGTTGTTGAGTATTCACTGGCAGAACTAGGGTTTGTTTTGGTGTTCGTATTGCTTTTGCTGTCCGGATGGGAGATCAATTCAAATGCCGCTAATCTTGAGGAGGAGGAGAAAAACCGTGCCGAATTGCAGCGTCAGTTAGAAGCTGAAAAGAAAGAGCTAGCTACACTTAAAGCACTCATCGCATGGTTTCCTTCCGAGGCAACGGAGTTCCCCGATGATTTCATGTTTGTAGCTAAAAAAGACTATCTGGCTCTACAAGCTAAAGCAGATGATGCATTGCAGGTTTTAGACACGATTGGACCCGAACTGCAAAATCTTGAACCACCGATGTTAGCTGCGATCACCAAGATGGCATCATCAACGGAGACGCCTCCCATTGACCCACTTATAGTGTCTGAAAAGAAACAGCGAGAGTTAGAGGGAGCCCTCGAAAATCTACAAAAAAACTTTGATCGTCTTAATGATCGGATCGCATCAATACCAGAATCCCAAGATCAAACGGATGTCGGTAAGGTTGGTACCGTTGGGTTTTGCACCTATGAACAGCCTAATCCTTCGAGCAAGAGGGTTTATGGTAAATCGGTGGCTCTTGGTACGCTCCTTGTAGAGGAGGATGGAATCACACTTGTTAGAGTGAATAGTGCTATCCAAAAGAGAAGTTTTGTAGATATTGCGGGTATCGAGTATGACACCACACTAGTTATCGACTCACTTAAGAAATGGCCGATTAATGAAAAGCTAACGCCCGAAGAGTTTCGTAGGCGCGGTCGCACATTTGTAGAAATAGGTGATATACCTTCCGACAAACGAGTAGAGTGCCGTTTTGGTATGGACTACTACATACCGGTAGTATCTAAGAAATCCTTTGCTATGCTTAAAAACATCGTGGAGGGAAGTTTCTATAAAAACTCGGAGGTCAGTGATGCTAATTTCGCTACACTATTTCCAGAATATAATTTTACTCTAGATGCCAGCCTAACTGATCTTCGTGAAAATAATTAAAGAAGAGCCAATTGGCATGAGTTTTGGAAACGCCTCTATCGCTGCTCTTGTACAGTATCGATTTAAACCTGCTACAGAAACCGGGACACGTGTCACTTCGAGTGAGCGAAAATTAAGATTTAGGTTCTAGAATTATTTGTATATAAATATTTGAGGGTGGGCAATGCAGAGAGAAAGCGACATCGCTAGAGAGTATTTTATCGCTGAGGGAAGAAAGCTCGTTGACCGTCTGGCTGTCGAGATAGAAAAACGAAAACCCTCATATTTTCGTAAGACAATAATTAGGCTTCGTAAAATAATTAGCGTAAAAACGGGCTAGGAGCAGTGGTCGCTTTCAAATATCTATTTTTGACTGTGTCTGTCGTTTTTTGGCAGCTTGCCTTTTCTCATGGAGGAGGTCTTAACTCAGAAGGCTGCCATAATGAGAAAAAGATAGGTGGGTACCATTGCCATCGATCATCTGATAATCAATATAATCGAGCGAAAAAATCTAATCTCTCATCAGCTTATAATCGTTTAGATTTTAAATATCGGAGTTACAAACCAATCGAGGTTATTGGCTATTACACAGGTATTACTTGCCCTTCAATGAATATAGATCATTTAGTAAGCCTTAAAGATGCGTTTGAAAGTGGAGCTCATTTATGGCCTGCGGAGCTGAAAACCCAATTTGCTAATGATCGCGAAAATCATGTTCCAGCCTGTAGTAAGATTAACAGCTCAAAAGGTTCCACCGGACCTGAGGGCTTTCTGAGGAGGAGTAATGACGATAAAGGAGTTGACTATAAAATTGTTAAATTTTGTGAGTATGTTGAGCAGTATTACTCTATAAAAATTAAATATAGGCTGTCATTTTCGAGAAACAACAAAAAGATTTTCAGAAACTGTAATTTAGAGATATAGGATCCTATGCTACATACCTACTCATGGTTTCGTTTTAGAGTTTATCGAATGTACAATAGTCAAACAATCGCCACCGATATGTAATCTTGAGGCAGCATAACCCCTTTATAAATTTGATAATCGATTATCGGTTTCGGTGTTTTTTATGATCCGTATTAGTCTTATTTGGGTAGTGACCATTGCAGTTGTGGTTTCTATCGCCATGCATTTACATACCAATATTGAACCTAGAATGAATAGTATTTTTCTTGATAACCTTCCTAGCTCGAGAGAAAAAAAATCCATCAAAGTAGCGTTAGTCAGTGATCTTCATGTCAAAAGAACTGCTGATGCTATTACGGAATTGGAAACGCTTTGGTCACAGATTATCGAACAGAAGCCTGACATTATTCTTCTAGCTGGAGATTACATAAATGATGGTAGCAGTTTGAAAGGCATAGAAACAATCGGGCAACAGATCGCCCAGGTATTCGCAGCTTCAGATGTACTGCCTGTGGTCGCTGTTCTCGGTAATCATGACTATTGGTCTGGTGGCGGGGCATGGCGTCAATATCTCTCAGATGCTGGCGTCACAGTACTTGAGAATGAAATAGTCATTCTGGATGGAATTGAGACTTGCATTCGAGGTTTTGGTGATTCTTTTACAGGTAACTTTAGATACGTAGATTTTCCTAAAGCCTGCAGAAACAAGCTATTAATTAGTTTGATGCATGACCCTGCAGGTGCATTTCACCCCAATGTTGAGGGAATTGTTTTAGCCGGTCATACTCATTGCGGTCAAGTTTCCATCCCCTTTCTAGGGTCAGTTTATACGCCATCATCAGCCCCCAAAGATGCTCAATGCGGCTTATTTCAGGATGAAAAACGGATTCTATTCGTAAGTGCGGGGGTTGGGACAAGTGTCATACCCTTGAGATTCAATACGCAGTCCTCGTGGGACTTAATGACTATATATCATTAATCCAGACCTTTATTTAAAAAGACTGACTAAGCATTATATAAAAAGAGAGGCGAACTTAATGACTGGTAGACCCGCATGGGTACCAACTGACTCAGTATGTCAGGAAGCCCGTGAAATGGCTTCTAATGGCCTTACAGTGTCTCAAATAGCCGATTGCCTAGGTATATCCGAATCTACCTTATACGCCAAACAGGGCGAGTATAAGGAGTTTATGGATGCTATAAAAAAGGGGCGCGCTGAGGGTATTCATAAAGTCTCTAATGCACTCTTTGATAAGGCTACTCAGGGTAATGTCACAGCTATGATTTACTACCTAAAGGTCAGAGATAGAGAGAACTGGGGTGAGAATCAGCCTGAGCCTTTGAGAGAGATACCGCCTATGCAGATTGTTCTAACTGGTGTTTAGTGAGATAGCTTGGGCGTTCTATTCAGACTGACAAACCCAAGTAGAGATAACATCAGGACCATATTGAGCAGAAGCTCCTTGATAGACGGCAAGTTTACCCACAGTCGCACAGTGCTCGTCCGCCAAGCGAAATGCTATTTTTTTTCCGAAACTGCTATGCTCTATCGTTATTCCTAGCTTATTTTTATTAATGACATCCGCTCTTTGAATCCAGTTTGGGTCGTCATCGTATTCGGCTGGACCAGCCGCACAACCACTCAAGAATATTGCTGTAAGTAAAAGTAATCGTTTCATATCTAATCTCGCTTTTGCAATTCGTCTCTGATCTCTTTAAGCAACTCAGTGTTCTCCTGCTGTCTGGTAACGAAAAAGTAAAGAGGATAGATACCCAGAGTAATGACTGTGAGAATCAAGAAGATTATGAAATTGCCAAGTCGTGCGGCCATGAGGTTATACCTTTCAGATTGATGAGGTTCTTATTGTTTGAATTTTACTGCCGTTCCAGATGCCACAAGGAATAACATGCCTTTTCCTTTACCGCTGATTTCTGAGTAATCTAAGTCAATTCCAATAACACCATCAGCACCAAGCTCAAAGGCTTCTTTCTTTAGCTCAGTAAGACATGCCTCTCTGGCATCTCGCAGAACCTTTTGACTAGCCTCACTTCTTCCTCCGAAAAAGTCCGACATACCCGCAAAGAAGTCTCTAAAGATATTCATTCCAAATACGCATTCTGCTGTTACTATGCCCATCACATCATCGATAGCAAAATTTGGATATTCTGGTGTAGTTGTTAGCTTTACTTCTTTGATCATCTGTTCAATATTGCTTTTCTGGTCCTGAGCGGCCCTTTGATTCGCATCCTTTTCGCCTTCTTTTCGCTTCAACTCCGCGCAACCTTGCTCAAAGCAGTCATCGCAAAACATTTCATCGAGACGACGATTGAATGAGTCAAAGTTCTTCTTGCAAATGGTACATGGTCGAATTGACATTTTGCTCACTCCTCATTGATTATCTAATCATAACTGAATAGCCCATCCAATCGAATCAGGTCTAGGTGGCAGTGTCTATCTGTATTTTTTGATTATAGTTTCCTTAGCATTACATGTTGTCTCGAGTTTCATTACAATATGGATCATCTTCCTCTAAAGATACGCCATCTTGATAGCACCAAGTCTGGTACTCATGTGAACCACTAAACAACCCTCCATATCCGTCTTTCAGCCCGTTCTTGTAATGGTATTTGGTGACAAACTTGTCACCTTTATATTCTACTAACCCTGTCATTAGCTCTCCATTTTGATCCAGCAATTTACCCATATCATAATTTTCTGCGATTCTTAAATGGCCATATTTGTTGAACTTCTCGTAACTTCCATTCAAAACTCCAGACTTATAGGTATGCAGTGCACTTAACTGCCCATCTGGATTAAATTCTTTATGGACTCCGTGCCTCAGTCCACTTAAATATTCCGTTTTAGCCATTAATTCACCGCTATCATAATGGCGAAGGACAATACCTGTGATAGCTTGATTGGTTTCCTGATCAAATAAAAATCCATCTCTCGTCAAATATGGGCCACTAAAAACCTCTGGCTCTTCAGCACAGGCAGTGGCAAGTAGAAATATTGCTATAAGTAATGGCTTCATATTATCTCTAGATTCTGTGAGGGATGTATAGGTTGTAAAGTGAAAGCATTTCCGCATCACCATGAGAGTAAAATTGGGTGTGTCTAAATACTAACCCACCTAACTCTTTATAGAACAAAAATAGTGCCTCTAGCGACTCAAATATTCTTAAATTGTCGAAATAAAGTCCATTTTGTCCGTGGAGATTCGCTTCGACAGATATGATTAAGCCATCGCGTTCTAAATGATAAATTGAGGTACATTCAAGGCTGTCTATTTTTGACGCCATGTCGCTCAGTGTCCAGAGCTTATGCCAATCGGTGTTTTGTTGGAAATAGTCTGGGTCATAGTAATCAAGGAGATCTTCATCCACATGGAAGAAGTCTGACACAGGCATGAGTGCATAGTATTTATCTT
>Ga0206128_1000030_pt1 | contig 179788 bp, 172 predicted proteins | sample Helgoland_Spring_7_FD_148601 | JGI IMG/M metagenome (GOLD analysis project Ga0206128, IMG submission 148601) | Pelagic subsurface seawater microbial communities from Kabeltonne, Helgoland, North Sea - Helgoland_Spring_Bloom_20160426_1 | ecosystem: Environmental > Aquatic > Marine > Epipelagic ... | reverse complement strand
GGGGCCGGGCATGCCAGCGCGGGCTATGCTTGGGTGGCACTCTATTTTGTCGCACTGATGTTGCGCCCCGCAAGCAAGTATCCAGCGTTATTTTTTGGCCTTACACTAGGTATTATTTACGGTGGCGCCCAGCAACTGCGGGGAGCGCATTTTCTCTCCCACGATATCTGGACACTGGCAATCTGCTGGTTTGTACCTATGCTTCTCTATCCCCGCTTTTATGTTTTTGCCGACAGCGGCGCATCAACAACAACTGACGGAGACACAAAATGGAATTAAAGAAACGCACTGGAATCAGCCGCATTGCCTATGCCACGGTGTATTCCTACCGCGGACTTAAACACAACATTATTCATGAGGCCGCCATCCGACAAGAAGTGATTGCCGCGCTTTTTTTGATCCCGCTGGCCTGCTGGCTGGACGTGTCATTGAGCGAGCGTCTGCTAATGGTCTGCTCGGTATTACTTGTGATTATTGTCGAGCTACTGAACACTGCAATCGAAGCGGCTGTCGACCGAATTGGTTTGGAACACCACGAGCTCTCGGGGCTTGCCAAAGATACTGGATCGGCGGCTGTCTTCTTCGCGCTGCTGATATGCAATATTGTTTGGTTAAGTGTGGGTTGGACCTTATACAACACCTAACCGCTAACGGCTTTAACCGCGAGTCAGACTAACGCCGATGGTCGACCGGTTTTTCAATTTCATAAAAAGCATCAGCAATCGTTTCAATCTTGTCTTCAAGAATCGTTCGCGCATCTTCAAGCGCCCGGTTATAAAAATATCCGCCAACTTGCTCGGAGAAGAAATCGAGCAGGAATTCGGCATCAAACTGGGCGATATCCTGATCCAGCTCCTGCTGAAAATAGCGCTTTATCTTGTCGACTATTTCCGCTTTCTCAGACTCATTAAATTCAATAGTAGCCAACCTCAAATCTCCTAAGACACTAAAAACGACTGGACCTGTTCCGCCACTTGCTGGGCCTGGTCTTCCATATGCAAATGGTGCGAACCAGGCATACGTAACAGACGGAAACTGGAGAGCCAAGAGAAGGTTTCATCCTGCTGCTGATCAGGGGTAAAACCGCTGTCTTCGGCCTGAATCAACATCACCTGCGCGGTAATAGCAGAGAAAAAATCCTGAATATGGCCGCGGGTTAATTTAATCTGTGATGCTGCTTTCAAACGCTGGTCTGTATGCCAGTAAAATCCGCGTTCGTGCTCGCGCACCCCTCGCTTGGCAAGCACTGTGGCAGCCTCTTGGTTGAGTGAAATAAAACCGCTCATGCGTGCTTGAACCGCGCTGTCATAATCAGGAAAAAAGCTCGGCGTCGAAGCACTGAAGCGTTTGTTTTCATAGACCGACTTGGCCATCTGCTTGGCCGAGCCAGTGGTATCAGCAAGACCTGGCAGATAACCGTCAATGAGTGCCGCGTGAGTAACACGCTCCGGGAAAGTGCCGGCAATAAGCGTTGAGATAATCGCCCCGCGCGAGTGTCCGAGCAGGCCGAACTGGCTCCAGCCGAGCTGATCTGCAACCGCAAAAACCTCGCCGATATCCTGCCAGATATTGTAGCCCGAGTCAGCCGAGCGCCAGCCACTGTTACCGTGCCCAGCGCAGTCTAGGGCAATTACATGCATATCGCTGAGGTGCGGCATCATCAGATCAAAGCTGGCTGCATTATCCAACCAGCCATGCAACGCAATCACTGGCGTATAGCCCGGAGAACCCCATTCTTTGGCGCTGAGAGTCAAGCCGTTAACCTGAAAGGTTCTTTCGCAGATAAAATCGAGAGACATAGTAGATTCCGTTATTTTTAAGCCAATCCTTGCTCTGTTTATGGGTTGCTAAAACGGTCCCTCGATCTATTTCGCAACGTAAAAAAACCGCCAGCCTGCTTAAGCCGGCGGATAGGTTATACAATTCAGCGGGAATTTTTGTCCCGTAGCCATTCAGCCTAACGCGGGGACGCCCAAACCGGGTTCATTAACCGGATTTTCGGTTGCCGCGATCAGACTGATCGGTGGTGAACGAGGGAATATCGTCGTCGATCACCTCTTCGGCCTCGACAATTTCAGCATCGTCAATTGTTTCAACCGGACGCACGGAATAACCCTCAGTTGCATCGGTTGTCGGCCACTCATCAAACGGGAATGGTTTTTTGTCGCTGTTAAAGGTGAGAAACATCACCGCTTGGTAGATCCACTTGCCGAGTCCCTGACCGAGATTTCGCAGGTTGTTATTGTCGGACCCTGCTATTAGTACAAATACAAACTGCACCAGAATAACCAGACTGACTAACAGCCGTGCGGCGGCCAGCAACAGACAGAACAGCAGCATGTAGGCGCCACGAATCCACGTATTAGAATTGGTTATAGACATTTTATTATCGCTCATTTGGTTTCACCATAAATTCAACATCAGTGTTTTGCTCCGCCACCATCATTGTACGCAAAGACTCCTGAATCGGTCTCTGCTCAAACATGTTGGCATACACAGCGGAGGCCAGAGGCATATAGATACCCAATTTGTCTGCCCTCTCTTTAACCAGTTTAGTCGTATTTACACCCTCGGCCACTTGCCCAACATCAACTATCGCCTGCTCGAGACTTTTGCCCTCGCCCAGCGCCAGGCCAATTCGAAAGTTACGACTCAGCGGCGAGCTGCAGGTCACATAGAGATCACCCACTCCACTCAAGCCCAAAAAGGTCAACGGGTCCGCCCCGAGCTTGCTGGCGAAGCGGCTCATCTCCGCGAGGCTGCGAGTCAACACCACACTCTTGGTGTTCTGCCCGACCTTCATCGCTTCGGCAATCCCAGCGACAATAGCGTAAATATTTTTTAGAGCACCTGCCAGCTCAACGCCATAACGATCGTGATTGGCATAGATACGGAAATACTTTGACGCCAGCAATTCCTGCACACGCTGGCAAACACTATCGTATTCACTGGCGATCACAGTTGCGGTAATTTCGTAGTTAGCGATCTCTTTCGCCAGATTGGGTCCACTGACCACGCCCACCTCACGGCCAGGCAACTCCTGCTCGATAATCTGGCTCGGCAGTGCGAAGCTGTCGGCTTCAATTCCTTTGGCGGTGCTGATCAGCATCGCGTCGCTGGCAATCCAGGCCTCGGCATGTTTCGCTACGACCCGCAAAGCGCTGCTGGGGACGGCAAAAAAGACGCTGTCTGCGCCCTCCAGCGCCTCTTTCAGGTCGGTGCTAAACGCCAGTCTCGGGTCGAATTGATAGCCGGGAAGATAGGCAGCATTTTCGCCGCTGTCGAGTATCTGTTGCAGTTGTTTTTCGCTGCGCATCCACAGGGTTGTGGCATGACCGTTGGCAGCCAGCATATTGGCAATTACAGTGCCAAAGCTACCCGCACCCAACACCGCAATTTTATGATTATTATCGGCTCTCACAGAGACCCTGCTCCAGATGGATAAAATGACGAGAATGGCATTATAAGGGGATGTGCGATGCAGTGACAGCCGGCAGAATTAAAAAAGCGCTCATCAGGCCGTGAGTCATTACGACCTGGCCTGATGAGCGCCAACCTGCAGGGCATTCGGTTTACGATGGATTACGACTCAAACATCAAACGGTTGAGCTGCTGAACAAACTGCGCCGGATTTTCCAGCGCGCGGCCGGCTGATAAAGCCGCCTGATCAAACAACACACTGGCTAACACCTTGGCTTTGTCTTCATCAGACTCGCCATCCAGCTTGATCACCAGTGGGTGCTCAGCATTGATTTCAAGAATCGGTTTGGCCTCTGGAACTGGCTGACCGGCAGCGGCCATGATTTTGCGCATCTGTTCGCCCATATCGTTAGCTCCCACGACCAGACAGGCTGGAGAACTGGTTAGGCGAGTGGTTGTGCGCACCTCTTCAACTCGGTCTACAAGCAGTGTTTTCAGCCGCTCAAGCAGAGCGTCCTGCGGCTTGTCGCCATCCGTCTCTTTGTCAGCAGCATCGGCTTTCGGCTCTTCACCGGTAATTTTTCTGAGGTCTAATTCACCGCGCGCAATATCCTGAAAAGATTTACCATCAAACTCAGACAGGTATCCCATCATCCATTCGTCAATACGATCTGACATCAGCAACACTTCAATGCCATGCTTGCGGAAAACTTCCAAATAGGGGCTATTGTTGATAACAGAATAGCTATCACCTGTAAGGTAATAGATTTTATCCTGGCCTTCCACCATGCGGCTAACGTAATCAGTCAGGCTGACATCAGGCGACGCCGAGTCGCTGGTAGAGCTGGCAAAGCGGAACAGCTTGGCGATTTTCTCACTATTGCTGTGATCTTCACTGGGACCCTCTTTCAAAACTGGACCAAACTGGCTCCAGAATGTCGCGTATTTTTCCGGCTCGTTGGTGGCCATCTTGCCAAGCATGTCCAGCACACGCTTGGTGAGCGCGGTGCGAATACTGTCAACCAGAGGCGTCTTCTGCAGAATTTCGCGCGAGACATTCAACGGCAAATCGGCACTGTCGAGAACACCTTTAACAAAACGCAGGTACATCGGCATAAACTGTTCGGCGTCATCCATGATGAAGGTGCGTTTGATATACAGTTTGATACCGCGCACCGCTTCACGTTGATAGAGATCCATCGGCGCCATGCCGGGAACATACAGCAAACTGGTGTAATCCTGCTTGCCTTCAACGCGGTTGTGACTCCAGGCCAGCGGCTCAGCAAAATCGTGTGACACCATACGATAGAATTCTTTGTATTCATCGTCACTGATATCTTGGCGCGAACGGGTCCACAGCGCCTTAGCGTCATTGACGGCTTCCCACTCAGGCGCTTTATCCTGGTCCTTCTGATCGTTGTCATCGTCGCTCGAAGGCATCGCCGGCTTGATCATCTCAACTGGAATAGCAATATGGTCGGAATATTTTTTAACGATGCTACGCAGACGCCAGTCGTTGCAGAATTCCTGCTCATCACTCTTGATATACAGCGTAATCGACGTTCCGCGATCGGCACGCTCGATCGCTTCAATCTGATAATCGGCCTCGCCTTCACAGCTCCAGCGAATCGCTTCACCTGCAGCGGCACCCGCGCGACGAGTTTCCACGACCACACGGTCAGCAACAATAAACGACGAATAGAAACCCACACCAAATTGACCAATCAGCTGGGAATCTTTCTTTTGATCCCCGGTGAGGTTTTTCATAAATTCGGACGTTCCAGAGCGCGCAATGGTACCCAGATTTGCAATCACTTCTTCCCGAGACATGCCAATACCGTTATCGGAGATGGTAATGGTTTTGGCGTCTTCATCGACCCCAATACGAATATGCAGCTCACCATCATCTTCATAGAGCGAAGAATTTTCCAGCGCCTCAACGCGAAGCTTATCGGTTGCATCGGAAGCATTGGAAATCAGCTCGCGCAGAAAAATCTCCTTGTTGGAGTAGAGCGAGTGAATCATAAGGTGCAGAAGCTGTTTGGCTTCGGTTTGGAAACCCAGGGTTTCGGCGTTGGTTGAATTGTTGCTTGTCGCGTCGGCTTTGGCAGTCATATTCTAAAACTCTCCTGTCTGATTTTATGTACATAGGCTGCGTGCTATGACTAGACAGATGGGGGCGCAGAGAAATATTTCAAGCTCTTGAGTTAAGCTTCAGGCGAAAATACAAAAGACTTTAGCTAGATCAGAAAATGGCAGCGCGCGGTAGCAATCGGGATTTGCTCATCATCCTGCCAGGCTGTCGCCGAAACATTGAGCAAATTCTTGCCCTGCCGCAGAACCTGACAGCGAGCGTAGATGGTTTTAAAGCGTCCCGGACGCAGATAGTCGAGCGAGAAATCGACTACCTTAGGCATATCGATAATATCCAGCGAATAAATCGCCTCGATGGTTGCCGACAGTTCGAGAAAACCACCAATCACACCACCATGAATCGCGGGCAGCGATGGATTGCCGATATTAGATGGGCGTTTATCCAGCCAGTACAACACGCGATTATCTTCCGTCTTGGTTTCGGCACCGATAAACGAGGCATAGGGAATTAAATCCATTATCGACTGTGGGTCTCTCTCCAGCCGGGCTGCCACAACGCGTTCTTGCCAATCCAGTAACACTGGATTACTGCTGTTTTCAGCGGTCATCGGTTAGCGTCCTCCCGATTTAGCGGACGTTGGCTCCAGGGCAGTAAACGGCGCAACTTTTTTGCCGCAATACTTCGAAACTGAATGCTTGTTGAATCCACCTTCATAAAGTTAGCTACGCAGTGAGCAATTGGGCTCTCTTTATCATCCTGCCAGGCAAGACCACGACAAAAAATCACATTAGATGATTGGCGATAGACTCTTGCTTCGACGTGAATAGGCTTGTGGGGCTGCGCCGGGCGCATATAGTCCAGGCGCAGATCCATGGTAGGCGTTACCGAGGGACGTTTTAAAATGGTCATTGCCGCGCAGCCACAAGCAGTATCCAACAGGCTGACAATCGTGCCGCCATGAACCACTCCGGTGATCGGATTACCGACAATAGCCTCGCTGTAAGGGAGGGTAAGATAGGTCTCTCCCCGCTCAAGACGATCAAGAGTAATGCCCAGAGCGGCGCCGTGGCCATTATGTTGCAGAGCGTATCGCAGCGCCGGCCGATAGAGCGCCATAGTCATATCAAATGCCATAGAGTATTTTTTCGTCAGACAAAACGTTAAAGGGCGGCAGTTTACCAGTTATTGTATTTAAACACGCTATATTGGACGTTCCAGTTGCACTGCTTGAATATAAAGTTTGCATAAACTTTACGGGCATAAAAAAGCGGCCCGAAAGCCGCTTTTTTAAAACCACTCAAGACCTTACCAACCGGTAATTTCTTTCAGGCCAGCACCGATGTCAGCCAGGCTGCGAACTGTCTTAACACCAGCGTCTTCAAGTGCCGCAAATTTCTCATCTGCAGTGCCTTTACCACCTGAAACAATCGCACCAGCATGACCCATGCGCTTGCCAGCAGGTGCAGTAACACCAGCGATATAAGACACAACAGGCTTGGTTACGTTGGCTTTGATATAAGCCGCTGCTTCTTCTTCAGCCGTGCCGCCGATCTCACCAATCATCACGATCGCTTCGGTAGCAGGATCTTTTTCAAACAGCTCTAGAATATCGATAAAACTTGAACCTGGAATCGGATCGCCACCAATTCCTACACAGGTAGACTGGCCAAAACCATAGTCGGTGGTCTGCTTAACCGCTTCATACGTCAGTGTACCCGAACGAGACACGATGCCGACTTTGCCCGGCAGGTGAATATGGCCAGGCATGATGCCGATTTTGCATTCGCCTGGGGTGATCACACCTGGACAGTTGGGTCCGATCAGGCGCACGCCCAACGTGTCGCAAACTACTTTACAGTCAAGCATGTCCTGAGTCGGAATGCCTTCAGTAATACAGACAACCAACTTTAGGCCAGCGTTAGCCGCTTCTAGAATTGAATCCTTACAGAATGGTGCAGGTACATAGATCACCGAGGCTTCTGCGCCTGTGGCTTCTACGGCTTCTGCAACAGTATTGAACACGGGTAGACCAAGATGGGTAGTACCACCTTTGCCTGGGGTGACTCCGCCAACCATTTTTGTACCATACTCGAGAGCTTGCTCTGAGTGGAAGGTACCCTGCCCGCCAGTAAAGCCCTGACAGATAACCTTAGTATCGCTATTGATCAAGATAGACATTAGTTACCTCCGGCAGCTTTAACTGCTTGTTGTGCTGCATCAGTCAAGCTGGTTGCGGCGATAATGGCGAGGCCAGATTCGGCCAGCTTTTTTGTACCCAGTTCGGCATTGTTACCTTCGAGGCGAACAACCACTGGAATCTTTACGCCTACTTCTTCTACCGCGCCAATTACGCCATCGGCGATCAGGTCACAGCGCACAATACCGCCAAAGATATTGATCAGTACGGCTTTGACATTGCTGTCGGACAGAATGATTTTAAAGGCTTCTACAACGCGCTCTTTAGTTGCTCCGCCCCCTACGTCGAGGAAGTTGGCCGGTGAGCCACCGTGCAGGTGCACTATGTCCATGGTACCCATGGCCAAACCTGCGCCATTGACCATGCAACCAATATTGCCATCTAGGGCAACATAGTTCAGCTCAAATGACGCAGCATGAGCTTCCCGCGCATCTTCCTGTGAAGGATCATGCATCGCCTTAATCGCTGGCTGACGGTACAACGCATTGCCATCAATAATCACTTTGGCATCCAGGCAGTGAAGGTTGCCTTCGTCGGTAATAACCAGTGGGTTAATCTCCAACAGCTCAAGGTCTTTCTCTTTGAACATTTTGGCCAGACCCAAAAAGATTTTTACAAACTGATTAACCTGAGCGCCTTTAAGGCCGAGCTTAAAGGCTAGATCACGGCCCTGATAAGGCTGTGCGCCTGTCAGAGGGTCAATGATTGCCTTGAGAATTTTTTCGGGTGTCTCTTCCGCAACTTTCTCAATCTCAACACCGCCTTCGGTGGAGGCCATAAAGATGATACGGCGAGTAGCACGATCAACCACCGCACCCAGATACAGCTCTTGATCGATGTCGGTACAGGTCTCAACCAAAATACGGCTGACCGGTTGACCATTGGCATCGGTCTGGTAGGTGACGAGGTTTTTGCCCAGCCATTTGTTGGCAAATGCTTCAATCTCTTGCTTTGAACTAACCAATTTAACGCCGCCAGCTTTACCGCGGCCACCGGCGTGGACCTGAGCTTTAACCACCCAGCGCTCACCACCGATAGTGTCGGCAGCAGCAACTGCTTCGGCCGCTGTTGAGGCGGCAATGCCTTTGGAAACTGGCAGTCCATATTCGGCAAAAAGCTGCTTACCCTGATATTCGTGCAGGTTCATACTTTACTTCCCGTTAATGTGTTGAATAAATAAAACAACGGAGCTACCTAGGGGTAGCTCCGCTTGAAAACTTCTAGAACTAGCGGCGTTTACGATTTGGCATATGAATAGCCGCACCATTGACTGCCAGAGCGGCCTCGTGAACCGCCTCAGACAGCGTTGGGTGACTGAACACAGTCATACCCAGATCTTCAGCGCTTGAGCCAAACTCCATCGCAATCGCCACCTGCTGAACCAGATCCGCAGCACTTGGCCCGACAATATGGCAGCCAAGAATACGGTCAGTGTCTGCGTGAGCAATAATCTTCACCATACCGTCTGCATCATTAGCGGCTACAGCACGTCCGATCGCAGCAAACGGGAAAGTTCCGACATTGTATGGCTCTCCCGCGGCCTTGATCTGCTCTTCGGTCTGTCCGACTGAGGCGACTTCGGGGTGAGTGTAAATAACGTTGGGGACAATGTCATAGTTCATTTGAGCCTTGTGACCAGCGATAACTTCCGCAACCATCACGCCCTCTTCCGAGCCCTTGTGCGCTAGCATCGGACCACGCACCAGATCACCAATGGCATAGACACCCGGTACATTGGTCGCGCATTGCTCATTAACAAAGATTGATCCGCGCTCATCCAGCTGCACGCCACTGTCCGCAGCCAGCAGGCCATCGGTAAATGGACGGCGCCCAACACAGACGATCAACTTATCGAAGATTTCCTTGTGTTCAGAGCCATCGCCCATTGCATAGGTGACATGGACTTTTTTGCCCTTGACTTCAGTGCCGGTAACCCGCGCACCAAGGCGAATATCCAGGCTCTGCTTGGTAAAAATTTTCTTTGCTTCTTTGGCAATCTCTTTATCCATAATCGCCAAGAAGTCTTCCATCGCCTCGAGAAGCACAACGTCAGAGCCGAGACGATTCCACACCGACCCCAGTTCCAAGCCGATTACACCGGCACCGATCACACCGAGACGCTCTGGAACCGAGGCAATTTCCAAAGCACCAGTAGAGTCGACGATGAGATCGTCATCCACCGGAGCGACCGGGATCGCGATCGGCAGTGAGCCGGAGGCGAGAACCACATTATTGGCTTCCAGAACCGTGACATTGCCATCGTTATCGGTCAGCTCAACTTTCTTGCCGGCAAGCAATTTGCCCGTGCCGTAGAGTCCGGTCACGCCATTGGCTTTAAACAGCCCGGCGATACCGCCGGTAAACTGCTTGATAATTTTATTTTTGCGCTCGAGCATGGCGGCGATATCAATTTTCACACCAGAGGTGCTGATACCGTGAATGCCCAGCTCTTCTTTGGCTTCGTGATATTTAAACGAGCTATCAAGCAACGTCTTGGAGGGGATACAGCCAACATTGAGGCAGGTTCCACCGTTAACACCCTTGCCGTCAACATCCTTCCACTTCTCGATACAGGCGGTCTTGAGACCCAGTTGCGCAGCGCGAATCGCCGAAACATAGCCGGCAGGACCACTGCCAATAACAATTACATCATATTTTTCTGACATAGGATTTCCTATATATATCAAATACTTAAATTTTAAATCTCAAGTAGTATCTTAGCTGGATCTTCGATCAATTCCTTGATCGTTACCAAAAACTGCACTGCACCTTTACCATCGATTAAACGATGGTCATAGGACATGGCCAGGTACATCATCGGTCGAATAACCACTTCACCATTAATGGCTACGGGACGTTCTTGAATCTTGTGCATTCCCAGAATAGCCGACTGTGGCGGGTTGATAATTGGCGTGGAAATCAGCGAGCCATAAACACCACCGTTGGTGATGGTAAAGGTGCCGCCGGTCATCTCGTCGATGGTCAACTTGCCATCGCGCGCTTTCATCGCGTAGTCATAGATACCGTTTTCGATATTGGCAATGCTCATATTTTCGGCATTGCGCAAGACTGGCACAACTAGACCGCGATCAGTGGACACCGCTACGCCGACATCCTGGTAGCCGTGATAGACAATGTCGCTGCCATCAATTGAGGCATTAACCGAGGGGAAACGCTTCAGCGCTTCAACCGCTGCCTTGACAAAGAAACCCATAAAACCAAGACGGGTACCGTTGTGGATCTTGGTAAATTCATCTTTGTACTGTGAGCGCAGATTCATCAATGCCGACATATCTACCTCGTTAAAGGTCGTCAATGAAGCAGTAGTCTGAGTTACTTCCAGCAGCCGCTCGGCAATACGTGAGCGCATACGTGTCATGGCCACACGGCGCTCTACCCGATCACCGACCTCGATAACTGTGTCGCTAACCGCTGCCACAGGGGCGACGGGTGATGATGGGGCGGTTGAGGCCGGCGCAAAATTGACCACATCCTCTTTGGTGATACGCCCGCCTTTGCCGGTACCGGAAATTTGACTGACATCAATGCCACGCTCGTCAGCGAGCTTGCGTGCCGCTGGATTAATCAAGCCGCCAGACTCAGTGGTCTCGGGCTCTTCGACAGCTTTTGCAGTGCTTGCAGCGGCTGGAGTTGAGGCTTGCGCCCCCTCTTCAATCCGGGCAATCACTTCGTTGCTGACGACAATATCACCTTCTGCTTTAAGGATTTCGGCCAGCACACCGTCGACCGGTGCAACCACTTCCAACACTACTTTATCGGTTTCAATATCGACAATTAACTCGTCGCGCTTAACGCTCTCACCAATCTGTTTGTGCCAGGTTGCCAGCGAACCTTCCTGAACGGATTCCGGGTATGTGGGCGCTTTGATTTCAATGGCCATCTTTATCATTTCCTTTGTTACGAGTCTGGATTAGATCTCTGTATCAGTCTTGGGTACCGAGAGCTTCATCAATAAACTGTTTTTGTTCTTCCAAGTGCGTGGACATATAACCGCAGGCCGGTGCAGCAGAAGCCGCGCGGCCGACATAACGCAAGTGGAGCATGGGGTCTATACGCTGCAGCACTTGCCGCATATGGTGCTGACTGCTATACCAGGCGCCTTGATTAATTGGCTCTTCCTGACACCAGACAACGTCTTGTATCTTGCTGTATGGCTTCAACACCTCTTCCAGCTCGAGATCAGGGAATGGATAAAGCTGCTCGATACGAATCAGAGCAATGTTATCGATTCCACGTGCCATACGCTCTTCCAACAGGTGGTAATAAACCTTACCAGAACAGAGAACCACTCGAGTGGCTTTAGCCGGGTCAATTTCACTGTCGCCAATCACGTTCTGGAACTCTCCTTTCGCGAGCTCTTCCAAGGACGAAGTCGCCAGTTTGTGCCGCAGAATCCATTTCGGGCTCATGATCACCAGCGGACGACGCATTGGGCGAATAGCCTGGCGGCGGAGAATATGGAAGATCTGTGCCGGAGTGGTCGGAATACAAATCTGCATATTGTGCTCTGCACAGAGCTGCAGGAAGCGCTCAAGACGTGCCGAGCTGTGCTCTGGTCCCTGCCCTTCAAAACCGTGCGGCAGCAACATAGTCAGGCCTGAAAGGCGGCCCCACTTATGCTCGCCACTGGCAATAAACTGATCGATAACCACCTGTGCGCCATTGGCGAAGTCACCAAACTGCGCTTCCCAGATAATCAAACCCTTGGGTGCAGTGGTGGCATAACCATATTCAAACGCCAGCACCGCCTCTTCTGACAGTACCGAGTCATAGATATCAAACTGTGGCTGTCCCTCAGAGAGATTGGCCATGGGCAGATACGCTTCACCGTCTTTCTGGTTGAACACTACCGCATGGCGGTGGGAGAACGTACCGCGGCGTACATCCTGACCGGTAATGCGGATCGGATAGCCCTCTTCCAGCAGCGTGCCGTATGCCAGCAGTTCAGCCATACCCCAATTCAGGGGCAAGGCACCGCCCGCCATTTTGCGACGGTCATCGTAAATTTTGGTCACCTGACGCTGTACTTTAATACCGTCCGGGATATGGTTGAGGCGATTAGCTACATCCTGCAACACACCGAGATCGATACCGGTATTCGCCGGCGTGCGCCAGTCGTGATTGAGGTAGGGAGTCCAGTCGACAAACAGACTGGTATCCGGCTCACGCACCAGGTTATGGACCACAAAATCGCCATTGTCGAGGCTGGCACGATAAGCATTGGCCATTTCATTGGCCTGATCCTGATTCAGCACACCCTCACCGACCAGCTTTTGGGAGTACAGATCGCGGGTGGTGGAATGCTTGCGAATCAGTTCGTACATCAATGGCTGTGTGGTCGAAGGCTCATCGGTTTCATTGTGGCCGCGACGGCGGTAACAGACCAGATCGATTACGACGTCTTTACCGAACTCATAGCGATAATCCATCGCCAGCATCGCAGCGAACATCACCGCATCTGGGTTATCGCCATTGACATGCAGAATAGGCGCCTGAACCATCTTGGCGATATCGGTACAATATTCAGTCGAACGGGCATCGTCCTGGCGGCTGGTGGTGAAGCCAACCTGATTGTTAATCACAATATGAATCGATCCACCGGTCTTATAAGCCCGTGTCTGGGACAGCTGGAAGGTCTCCATCACTACCCCCTGACCGGCAAATGCGGCATCGCCGTGCATCAGGATAGGCAGCACTTTCTCGCCGGTGCGATCATCACGACGATCCTGACGGGCACGTCCGGAGCCGATCACAACCGGGCAGGAAATTTCAAGGTGCGACGGATTAAAGCCTAGCGCCAAATGGACTTCGCCGCCCGGGGTCATCACGTTGGACGAGAAACCCTGATGGTACTTCACATCACCGGAGGTATTGACCAAGCGCTTGCCTTCAAACTCTTCAAACAGTTCCGACGGATTTTTACCGAGGATATTGACCAGCACGTTGAGACGACCGCGGTGGGCCATGGCCATAACAATCTCTTTGCCGCCATACTCGCCGGCTCGGCGCACGAGGCAATCAAGCAATGGAATTAAACTTTCACCGCCCTCAAGACCAAAACGCTTGGTGCCGGGATATTTCGAATCGAGGTGTTTTTCAAGCCCCTCGGCAGCGGTCAGTCGACCAAGCACGTCGACGCGCGCTTCATTGCCGTAGGTTGGCTTGGAACGCACACTTTCAAAGCGCTGCGCCAGCCACTGCTTCTCAGCAAACGAGGTGATATGCATAAACTCGGCGCCAAGCGATCCACAGTACGTCTCTTCAAGTGAATCAACAATCTCGCGCAGCGTCGCTTCAGGCTTGCCGATATACATCGGGCTGGTCTGAAAAGTGGTATCCAGATCCGCTTCGGTAAGACCGTGAAAGTGCAAATCCAGATCGGGCACTTTTTCGCGAACCATCAACCCGAGCGGATCGAGATTGGCTTTCTGGTGACCACGAAAACGATAAGAGCTGATTAACTGAACAACCTTGACCTGCTTGCGCTCGTGCTCAAGGTGAATACCACCTGAACCAGGTGCGGGCGTGGGCCGCGCTTGACGGCGACCGAGCAGCTCGAAATGTTTTACGATTGTGGCGTGGGAAATATCGGGAGCGACGCTGCCGTTGGTGCGCGGCAAGGTATCAAAAAAGTTGCTCCACTGCTCAGGGACACCATTGCGATCATGCAAATAGGTCTCGTATAGATCTTCGATATATGCAGCGTTACCACCGGAGAAGTGTGAGGAGCGAAGAAAGTGCTCCATAGGGCCCTCAGGCATTACTGGTATTCCCCTTTCAAGTAGTCAGGACAGGCTGTTTGATGGGCGCATATTCTAAACCTCTGACGCTGAAACGGCCAGTAAAAACTGGCCGTTAAGTCAAAGCAAATCACTAATACCCTTGATTAAAGGGTTATTTAGCGATCAAGTGGCACTTCTGATCAACATATTACGAATATGGCCAATCGCTTTAGTCGGATTCAGGCCTTTTGGGCAAACCTGAACACAGTTCATGATGCCATGGCAGCGAAACACGCTGAAGGGATCATCGAGGTTAGCAAGACGCTGTTCCGTTGCCGTATCACGACTGTCCGCCAAAAAGCGGTAGGCCTGCAGCAGACCGGATGGCCCGATAAACTTGTCGGGATTCCACCAGAACGACGGACAGGCCGTTGAGCAACAGGCGCATAGAATACACTCGTAGAGACCGTCCAGCTTGGCACGTTCCTCTGGAGACTGCAGACGCTCAATAGCCGGCGCCGGCGTATTGTTAATCATGTATGGCTGAATCTTTTCGTACTGGGCATAGAACTGGCTCATGTCGATCACCAGATCGCGAATCACCGGCAGGCCAGGCAGCGGGCGAATCACAAGCTTGTTGTTTTTCACTGCTTCAGAAAGCGGCGTAACACAGGCCAGGCCATTTTTACCGGAGATATTCATACCGTCAGAACCGCAGACACCTTCACGGCATGAGCGACGAAAAACCAATGTTGGATCTTCAGCCTTGAGCTTCTCAAGCACATCCAGAACCATAATGTCTTTACCCTCTGTGTCGATCTTGAAGTCCTGCATATAGGGTTCTCGATCCACTTCCGGGTTATAGCGATAAATACTAACGTCTAACATTGTCTAATGACCCCTTACTTTCGGTGCAAATTAGTAGGTGCGAATTTTGGGCTGGAATGCCTCGCGCGTTTTCAGAGTAAAGTTCACGCCGCGTTTGCCAACCCGCTTGTCGCTCGGGAAAAACACAGAATGACACAGCCAATTTTCATCATCGCGCTCTTTGAAATCGTCGCGCGCGTGAGCGCCGCGGCTCTCGGTGCGCGCTTCAGCCGTAATGGCAGTTGCCTCGGCCACTTCAAACAGGTTCTGCAACTCCAAGGCCTCGATACGAGAGGTATTGAACGCATTACTCTTGTCACCCAGCGCAACATTTTCAATACGCGGACGCAGCTCAGCCAGCTTGGCGATACCTTCCTGCATATAATCACCGCGACGGAATACACCGAAGTAATTCTGCATAATCGTCTGCAGCTCGGCACGCAGAGCGGCGGCCCCTTCACCGGTACAAGCTGAATTATTAAGCCGGTTCAGACCAACCATTGCCGCCTCAATATCCGCTTCACTGGCATCTTTAAGATCGATACCTTCGCGCAACTGCTTCTCGATAAACATTCCCGAGGCGCGACCAAATACCACCAGATCCAACAGCGAGTTACCACCGAGACGGTTGGCACCATGGACCGAAACACAGGCCGCTTCACCACAGGCATAAAAGCCTTCGATTACCTGGTCATTGCCTTCACTGTCGATGGTCAAAGCCTGACCGTTCACATTGGTTGGGATGCCGCCCATCATATAGTGACAGGTGGGAACAACCGGAATCGGCTCTTTAACCGGATCGGCATGAGCAAAGGTGCGTGACAATTCAAGAATACCCGGCAACTTCGCATTCAGCGTCTCTTCACCGAGGTGATCGAGCTTGAGATAGACGTGATCACCATTGGGGCCGCAACCGCGACCTTCAAGAATTTCCAGAACCATCGAGCGGGCGACCACATCGCGGCCAGCCAGATCTTTGGCATTTGGCGCATAGCGCTCCATAAAGCGCTCGCCATCTTTATTCACCAGATAGCCGCCCTCACCTCGACACCCTTCAGTAACCAGGGTACCGGCACCGTGGATACCGGTGGGGTGGAACTGCCACATTTCAATATCCTGAACCGGGAAGCCTGCACGCAGCGCCATGCCAATCCCATCGCCAGTACAGATATGGGCATTGGTCGTCGAGGCATAGATACGCCCCGCTCCACCCGTGGCAAATACCGTCGCCTTGGCTTTTACATAAACCGTCTCGCCGGACTCGATATTAATCGCCACAACACCGACTACAGCATTGTCAGCATTCTTGACGATATCGACAGCGAACCACTCGTTGAGAAATGTGGTCTCATTTTTCAGGTTGCCCTGATAGAGCGTGTGCAACAGCGCGTGACCGGTTCGGTCAGCCGCTGCACAGGTACGGGCGGCCTGACCGCCCTCACCAAAATCTTTTGACTGACCACCGAACGGACGCTGATAGATGCGACCCTCTTCGGTGCGCGAGAAAGGCAGTCCCATATGCTCGAGCTCAAATACTGCTTCCGGGCCGGTCTGACACATATATTCAATCGCTTCTTGATCACCGATATAATCGGAGCCCTTGATTGTGTCATACATATGCCACTGCCACTGATCATTGGGATCATCACTGGCAATTGCACAGGTAATACCGCCCTGGGCTGATACGGTGTGAGAGCGCGTTGGGAACACTTTAGTGATTACTGCTGTTTTGTATCCGGACTGTGCAAGCTGAAGCGCTGCGCGCATACCGGACCCACCACCGCCGACAATAACGGCGTCGAAACTCATTGTTCTGATGTTAGCCATTTACTTAGATTCCCCAGAGAATATCGATAGCCCAGACCACATACAGCAGCGTAACTGCCATCATGCCCAGTTGAAAAAAGATACGCAGCGCAGTGGCCTTTGGCCCAATCAGGCGCACGGTTATATAGTCTGTGAGAACACACCACATCCCGATCCAGGCGTGAGCCGCAATCGAGAGAATTGTCAGTAGACTAAACATGCGCATCGGCAGAGTGCTGTGCAGGGCCGCCCACTGGGTGTATGTCAGGTCTGGCGTAGTCATCAGATAAGCGACAATAAACACCAGATATGCGGTCATCACAAACGCCGAGACGCGCTGGATCATCCAATCGGAAAGGCCACTTCGGCCGAGACTCGTAACTGTAGTTACCATAAGTAAACCCACCCTGTGACTAGTGCGATAACGACCACGGCAAGAACCAGAGCAACCCAGGCTGTCGTGCGACCACTTTCAAATGAATCTTCGCCAAGACCAAAGTCCATCACCAGGTGACGGATGCCGACTACCGCGTGGTAGGCAAGCGCAGCCAAACTGGCCCAGACAATAAATTGGCACAGCGGATTGTTAAACAGCGCTTTGACATCGTTAAAGCTCTGTTCGGAATCGAGACTGCCCTCAAGCAAGCAGAGAAACACCGCAATTGAGAAAAATAAAATCACACCAGATGCCCGGTGCAAAATCGATACATAGGATGTTATCGGCAACCTAATGGTTCCGATATCAAGATTAACGGGTCTTTTTTTATCCACGACGGGTATTACCTTAAAAGTGATGATCCGTAAAAACGGAAATGAATTTAAAGTGAATTCACTTAACGTACAGCAACTTAAAGTAATCTAACGCTGGGCGGTGGCAACGAAAGCGCCGAGCGGTTTGATGGCGCAGCAGTATAGATACAAGCCCAGCTAAATTCAATTGGGATTGCCAGCCTAAAATTAAAATTCGCGCTCTTCGCGGGAGACACCATGCAGTTTTTTCGCAACATCTAAACGGCATATAAAGCAAGACTGCCATGTCTCTCCAGAGCAACAAAACAAGCCGCTATAACAGCACTAGGCGATCGTCTGGTTGGTCGCCAGTATTGACAATCGGCACCGAACATCTATAGTTGCCCATCTAAATTTCTGCTCCACCCACTACGCTTCACCAGAGGACCCTGCATGAGTAACCGTAAAGCTACCCTATCCATTGAAGGCCAGGCTCCAATTGAGCTACCCATTCTGGAAGGCACCCTGGGCCAGGACGTTATCGATATCGGCACCCTCGGCTCGCACAACATCTTTACGTACGACCCCGGATTCTCGGCTACAGCGTCCTGTCAGTCAGACATTACCTTTATTGATGGCGACAAAGGCATCCTGCTGCATCGAGGCTACCCGATTGAACAGTTGGCCGAAAAATCTGACTACCTCGAAACCTGCTATCTACTTTTGGAAGGTGCCCTGCCATCGGCACAGCAGAAGACTGAGTTCGAAAATAATATTCGCTATCACACAATGGTGAATCGTTCGATTGAGCACTTTATTGCCGGCTTCCGTTACGACGCGCACCCAATGGCTATGCTCTGCGGTGTGGTTGGCGCCATGTCATCGTTTTATCATGACTCGCTCGACATTAATAATGAAGAGCATCGTAAAATTTCCGCTCATCGCCTGATCGCCAAGATCCCAACTATTGCCGCCATGTGCCACAAGCACTTTACCGGCCAGCCATTTATCTATCCGGACAATTCTCTCTCTTACTCCGAGAACTTCCTGCATATGATGTTTGGCACACCGTGCGAGCCCTATAAAGTAGAGCCCGCTATCGCGCGTGCAATGGACCGTATCTTCCTGCTTCATGCCGACCATGAACAGAATGCATCGACCTCCACCGTGCGCCTTGCCGGCTCAACCGGCGCCAACCCGTTCTCCTGTATCGCCGCGGGTATTGCAGCACTCTGGGGACCCGCTCACGGCGGCGCCAACGAAGCGGTTCTGGATATGCTTGAAGAGATTGGTCACGAAGACAATATCGAAGCCTTTATCGCCAAAGCTAAAGACAAAAATGATCCTTTCCGCTTAATGGGCTTTGGTCACCGTGTCTATAAAAATTACGACCCGCGGGCGACTGTCATGCGTGAAAGCTGCAACGAAGTGCTGGCGGTTCTGGGACTGGAGAACGACCCACTGTTCCGCCTGGCCAAGAAGCTCGAAACCATTGCCCTTGAAGATGAATATTTTGTCAGCAAGAAACTCTACCCCAATGTCGACTTCTACTCCGGCATTATCCTGAAGGCACTGGGAATCCCGGTTGAGATGTTCACCGTTATCTTCGCCACTGGCCGCACCGTCGGCTGGATTTCTCACTGGAATGAGATGATCAAACACCCCTACCGTATTGGTCGTCCACGCCAGCTCTACACCGGTGCTGATGTGCGTGATTATGTCCCCGTGGATAAGCGTTAAGCCGATTCATGCAGACAACAAAAAGGCAGCCTAGGCTGCCTTTTTTTGTTTTGATTGTTTGGGTGGGTGGGTTGTTTGGATGGGTTGTTTAGCCGAGTTATTTGGATGGTCGTGGCGTCCATCAAGCAACAAAATCCCTCTACTGCGCTCGAGATGACCCTTCTCAGTCATCCCGAACGCGCCATTAAAAACCCCTATCCATCATCCCTTGGTCGCCGCAACCCACTCCGCAACCAGGTCTTCAAGAACATTCAGCGGCACGGCGCCGTTGCCCAGCACCACGTCATGATAGGCACGGATATCAAACTGCTCACCGAGCTCGGCGCGGGCCTTCTCGCGCAGCTCGAGAATCTTCAGCATACCCACTTTGTAAGCCGTGGCCTGGCCCGGCATAACCATATAACGCTCAATCGCCTTGGTGTTGGCCTCTTCAGAACTTGAGGTATTGTCATTCAGGTAGTTAATTGCCTGCTCACGAGTCCAGCGTTTGTGATGCACACCGGTATCAACCACCAAACGACAAGCTCGCCACAGCTCCATACTCAGGCGACCAAAGTCGGAGTATGGGTCGGTGTAGAGGCCCATTTCCTTGGGAATGAACTCTGAATAGAGCCCCCAACCTTCAGAGTAAGCGGTGTAACCACCGAAGCGACGGAACTTGGGCAGAGCATCCTGCTCTTGAGAAATTGAACCCTGCATATGGTGGCCCGGAATTCCCTCGTGATAGGCAAGCGCTTCCAAATCGTAGGTTGGCATGTCTTCCATGCGATAGAGGTTGGCATAGTAAGTGCCAGGACGTGAACCATCTGGCGCCGCACGTTGATAGAAAGCACGGCCCGCAGATTTTTCGCGGAATGGTTCAACCGCTTTAACGATCAAATCAGCCTTTGGCTTGGTGATAAACAACTCGTCGAGACGGGAGTTCATATCGGCAATAATACGGTCCGCCTCAGCAATATAGGCCGCTCGCCCTTCTTCGCTGTTATCTAGATAGAACTGCGGATCAGTGCGCATAAATTCAAAGAACGCCTGCAGATCACCGTCAAACTCCACCTGCTGCATAATGGCTCGCATTTCATCGTGAATACGCGCCACTTCACTGAGGCCCAGCTCGTGAATCTGATCTGCAGTCAGGTCGGTAGTGGTAATACGCTGCAATGCATTGGCGTAATAGTCAGCGCCATCGGGCAATTTCCAGACGCCAAAGTTGCCCTCTGAACGCGCTTCGAGCTGCTCCAACGTGGCAATCAGCTTTTCATAAGCCGGCACAAACTGATTGACCAGCGCAGCATTCAGCTCAGTCATCAGTTGCGCTGCGACAGACTCATCGAGGGCCAGCTTATCGACCTTGGCTTTAAAATCAGCCACCAGAGGATTCTCTTCTTCAGACTCCTCGCCGATACCGGCAATAATATTCTGACTGTCGCGAATGCTGTGTGCGAAGACAAACTTCGGTGCAATAATGCCTTTGTCGGCACGAATGGACAGATCCGAGATCAGCTCGTCCAGTACCAGCGGCACCGCCTTGACACGTGCAACATAGGCTCTGGCTTCATCCGGATGAGCAATCAGGTGCTGGTTGATCAAAAAGCTCGGAATACTGGAGTGAGTACCAAACATCTGGTTAACCGGGTAACCATGATAGCGCCACTGGGTGTCTTCTAGGCCGTTTTCCAAACGCTGCTTATATAGCTTAAGGCTCAGCGCTGACACTTTATCCAGAGCACTGGCATCAATGGCCTTCAAGGTCTCGAGGTGCTTCTGGGTCAACGCCACAGAGTCCTGATAAGCCTGTTCAGAATTGTCATCCCACTCATCGTAACGCTCGCGCATCCCCAGATAAGTCATAAACTCAGGGCTGGTTTTAAGACTCTCATCAAACAACGCATCAAAGGTCGCATTGGCCTGTTCGGAAGGCGACTGCTGCGGACCGCAAGCCGCCAGCAAAATAGCGGCTGCCACCAATGGCAAGGTTAACCATGTAATCGATTTAGCTTTCATTCTTATCCCTCATTGTTTTACAAAAAAATAATCCAGGTTTATTGATTGCCCGTCTCAATGCACCCAGTGATGGCGTTTGGCCTTTTCGGCAACCGCTTTCGCGGTAGCAGCAGGCATCGCATTGACATTTAGGCGCTCAAAAAACAGTGGTTGCAGTTTTGCATCACCGCTGACCTGCTCAGACATATCGGCAACATCGTAGAGACGACCATTAATCATGGTCTTCGAGATCAGCTCACTGCGTCGAATGTCAGTCAGAACCTCACCATCCATCACCACAATATCCGCCAACTTGCCGACTTCAATCGAGCCGATATCGCCATTCATAGCCAATGCCGCCGCCCCATCAGCGGTCGCCGCACGCAGCGCTTCCCACGGCGTAAAGCCACCCTGATTGAGCATCCACATCTCCCAGTGCGCCGCCAGCCCTTCACGCTGACCATGAGCGCCTATCAGCACACGCACGCCGGCGTCACGCAACTGCTTGGCATACTTTGCAACCTTGATATGGTTGTAGTGATCATCCGGCGCTTTAAAGCGACGGATTGAATCAGGCTCAATGATATAGCGCGGCACATAGCGCATCAGACGAGGGTTTTCCCAAACATTGGTGCGGTCATACCAGAACTTCTCGCCTTCCAGGCCGCCGTAGGCCACCACCAAAGTCGGGTTATACGCCATCTCGGTCTGACTCCAGAACTGGGTCAGGTCGCTATAGCCTGTAGCAATATTTAACGAATGCTCCAGCGTGGTGTGGCCATCCGCCATCATGGACATATTTTGATAAAGCTTGCCGCCGCCCTCAGGCACTACCATTAAGCGCAGATCACGCGCTGCCTTCAGCACCTGCTGACGCTGATTGCGGCGCGGCTGGTTGTAACTCTTAACAGAAATGGCACCCATATCTTTCAAGCGCTGCAGATGGAAAAATGCATCCTCATAACTATCGATGGTCGCATGAGCTCGCGGCGAGTTGGCACCGTAGACAATGGTTCCAGTTGAAAATAATCGCGGTGCCAAAATCTGACCGCTGCGCTGCATTTCGGACGCAGAGAAAATCTCGGAACTATTATTTGACGGGTCATGAATGGTGGTAACACCAAACGCCAGACTCGAGAGGTTTTTCCAGTTTTGCTGCGGAATAATGCCTGAATTGGCCTGAGCACCGTGAGCGTGTGCATCGATCAAACCCGGCACCAGTGTTTTGCCGGTCACATCGACGCGCTTGGCGCCGGCGGGAATAGTGACTTCACCCACCTTGCCAACCGCAACAATGCGGTTTTGCTCAACCACAACTACACCATTTTCGATCACTTCCTGCTCGCTGTCCGCATTGCGCATGGTGACAACCTGACCGCCCACCAGAGCAATGGTTGAAGCAGGCTTATCCGCAGCCGTCGCAAAGCTCAGATTTAACCCCTCGGCGACGGGCTCTGGCAATTCTTCCGGTGCACCATCGAGAAAGCTGAACGCCTGATTTAACTCGCGGCTAAACAGTGTCGCCGCATGCGACCAGTGCAGCTGACGGCTATCGGCAGACCAGTGTAAATACTCCCCGGCACGACTGGACACTTGAGCAACGGGCAAACCGCCGGTTTTGGTGCCAACAGTTTGCTGGCGGCCAGTCTCTAACAGTGGCGCAATATAGGCATTATTCTGATGTGTATAGGCCACCCATCTGCCGTCCGGCGAGAGCTGGTATTCGGTCACCATCTTGCCTTGAAGGATCTTGCGCTGATCTTCACCGCCAAGATTCACACTCAACAACTCAAGCTCAGTACCTTTGCTTTCCGGCTCATAACTGGTGTAGTAAATGCGCTCTTCACTAGCAGAAAAATGGACGTTAAAACCGTAGTCCAACACTTTCTCCATGGTCTTGGCATTGCGATCAGCAAGGTAGACACCCGGTTCCATGGACCATTCCGGCGACAGCAGATAGCCCCCGGTCAAACGCTGAAACACCACTTTTTCACCACTCGGCGAGAACTTCGGCTCGATATAAATACCTGGCTCAGTGGTCACGCTAACCCCGCGGCCACCGCTGGCCGAAACCACTTTTACCGCGCCCAAATTTTTATCATTCCAAGTGGTGTAGACAATCGATTTGCCGTCCCGGGAGAAGCTCGGATAAAACTCATCTTCGCTATCCTGTTTAGTCAATCGCTTCACCCGACCACTTTTGCTATCGCGGATATAAAGTTTGCCCAGCGCCTGATAGACAACCCGACCACCGCTCGGCGACATGCTCGCCCAGCGAATCATCTTGACATTAAACTGGTCCGGTGCCACATCCACAGCAAAACGTGGCGGCTTCTGAACCTGTTTTTCTACCCGGACATGCATCGGAATAACCGACTCATCCAGGGTTGCCACATTGAGTTTGTGGAACTTGCCACCCGTCCAGTAAATAATATTTTCGCCATCTGGTGTCCAGTCAAAGTGGGCAAAGTTTCCCTCAGAGCCAAACGTCTCTTGATGATCGCGCTCCATCTCGGTCGACAATCGGCGGTCAACGCCCGACTTGAGATCCTTCAGGTAGAGCACAGTTTTGGTATCCTCGCGCTTGAGATAGGCCATTTGTTTACCGTCTGGCGACGGCGTTGCCACAATCGCGCCACCTGCTCCACCGATATAACGCGTGCTCTCACCTGACTCGAGTTCGTAGCGAACAATATTGAACAGTTCCGTCGTGGCGTTTTTGCCGTATTCCCAAATCCGACCCTCAGTCACATCATCGGTGTAATAGAGGTATTTGCCGTCGGGCGAGAACGCTGGATCGGTCATATTTTTCTGTGTATGTGGTCCATAAGCACGCTTGGTTATCATCACACCATCGCCACCGGAGCGGTGATACATCCATATTTCACCGGCGGGAATTGAGCGCGATGACATAAACCCCTTAGTCACAGCAATATAATCGCCATCCGGACTCCAGGCCGGAGTGTGCACCAACGCTGTTGTTTCGGTTGTAACCGGACGCGGATTTTCACCATTGGCATCCATCAACCACAGATTAGTCGCACCATCTCGATCACTGATAAACGCAATGCTCTTGCCGTCCGGGCTATAGGCCGGCTGCATATTCCAGTCAAACCCATGAACCAATGGTTCTGCATGACCACCGGTAATTGGCATCGTGTAAATATCGCCGAGCATATCAAACACCAACGTTGAGCCATCCGGGCTAACACTGAGATTGGACCAGGTGCTTTCGGTGGTGTCGATGGTAATGGTTTTCAACTCACCCTGAGGCTGCGTTACATCCCAGTCTTTTGACTCTTGGTCTTCCTCCGGATGACCGTCCGCGATAATTGGCGGATTAAAAAACAAAAGAGATGCACAGAAACACACGGCAAACAGCCGCCGCAAGGGAAAAGTCGTCATGATGATGCTCCGCAAGTAGTTAGCTACTTTTTATAATTTGAAGCACGGAAGGTTACCCCAAACAGAGACATGAAAACAGTTAAAATTGCCCCCAAGTTCAGGACATTATCCGCCAGATTCAGGCCCCAATAACACACAGGTCTGTGCTACGATTCGCGCTGCTTCCACTCAAGATATGAGATAGACAACCGTCCATGAGCGCACTCGACGAGATACAGGCTTTTCTCCCCTGTCCAACACCCGACAGCTGGATTGAAAATGCATTAGCCAACCCCACTCTAATGCTGATCGATCACGCCAACTGTGAAAAGAAGGCCGCCAATACCGCGCTCAGTCTGATTAACCGCTACACCGATAACTTTGATCTGTTGAACAAAATGTCACGCCTGGCACGAGAAGAGATGCGCCACTTTGAACAAGTGATCGCCATTATGAAACGCCGCGGTATCGCCTACCAACACGTCACCGCCTCGCGCTATGCCACCGGTCTGCGCGACCTCGCCCGCAAAGGCGAACCCGGTAAACTAGTCGACGTACTGATTATTGGCGCCTTTATTGAAGCCCGCTCCTGCGAACGTTTTGCGCGCCTGGCACCGCATCTGGATACAGAACTGGAAAAGTTTTATACCTCGCTGCTGAAATCCGAATCGCGGCACTATCAGGATTATTTAAAGCTGGCAAAAACTGTTGCTGGAAATAACGAAGATATCGATAAAAGAATTGCCGTGATCGCAGAAAAAGAGCGCGAATTGGTTGAGAGCCCAGACACGGAATTTCGTTTTCATTCAGGGCCAATGGTAGCTGTTTGAGTACAGGGTAATATCCGCCGGCTGGTCGGGATGACCTGTATCAGCCAGAACTACTCCAACCCACTGCGCCCTGTTGTTTGTCATCCCAATCAAACGCAGTGAGTGGAGGAACCGCTCTACTTTTGCATCATAGCCTTCTTCAAAAACTTCTCCGACTGCTCCGCCCCGCTGTGTAATACCGCCTGCCCTCAATCAAGGCATGTCCGGCCATTCGCGCACCGCGAAGGCCTCACTCAATTCCCACAGTCCGATATCATCAATCAATGTCGCGCCAAAGCGGCGATTAAAGACACCCCGATAGGCTTTGCCGATCGGCGTGCAAGCAGTGGCAACAATTACAGCTTCTTTCATTTTATTGTCCTTGAGCGGCGAATTTGTGAGATGAATTGAAAGATGAATTGTGAGGTGAATTGAAAAGTGAATTGAAAAGTGAATTGAGCGTTCTGTGACATCGCCATAAACGAGCTCGCACCCACCCTGACAAGAATAGTCGGAAATATAACAAACGAGATGTTTTTTGCCAAAAACTCTCGAGTACCAGCCTGGTAATGGCAATGCAATCCGCTATAGGACGAAAAAAATGGCACGCTGGCTGTGCTTGATTAGGGCACTTTGTTGAGATGATATTGTTGAAATAATCTTGTTGAGGCTGTTTTGTACGCATAAAAAACCCCGCGTGAGCGGGGCTTTTTTGGTCGTGCTGATTGGTCACTATGACTGAATATAACTTATCCAGACAAAGTCAGGCGCGGGCAACTGGGCTTAAACCCCAGTCACTTCCACGATCTGCTCTGCAGCAATCAGCTTTCCTTTCTCCGCTGACTTCTGGAAAGACTCGATCTGGTCGAAGTTCATATAGCGGTAAATCTCTGATGACATGGATTCGATCTTGCTGGCATATTCCATGTACTCCGCTGGAGTGGGCAATCGACCAAGAATGCCACCAACTGCGGCAAGCTCTGCCGAGGTCAAATAGACATTGGCACCATCACCCAGACGGTTGGGGAAGTTACGAGTCGAAGTAGAGAGCACCGTCGCACCGGCCAACACCCGCGCCTGATTACCCATGCACAGCGAACAGCCGGGCATTTCAGTGCGGGCACCGACTTTGCCGTAGATGTTGTAGTAGCCTTCTTCCATCAGGGTGTGAGCGTCCATACGGGTTGGAGGGCAGATCCAGAATCGGCTGTCGACCTTACCGGCTTGGTCGAGCAATTTGCCGGCGGCGCGGAAGTGGCCGATGTTGGTCATGCACGACCCGATAAACACCTCATCAACCTTGTCACCCGCCACATCAGACAACAGCCTGGCATCGTCAGGGTCATTCGGGCAACAGACAATAGGCTCTTTGATTTCTGCCAGATCAATCTCGATCACCGCTGCGTATTCAGCGTTGGCATCAGCAGACATCAGGCTTGGAGTGGCCAGCCACTCTTCCATCTTGCGCACACGGCGCTCGAGGGTGCGTACATCGCCATAGCCTTCGGCGATCATCCAGCGCAGCAATGTAACGTTGGAACGCAGGTATTCACCCACTGAGTCTTCACTTAATTTAATGGTACAACCGGCGGCAGAGCGCTCGGCTGAGGCGTCAGACAATTCAAAGGCCTGTTCCACTGTGAGACTCTCAATGCCTTCGCCTTCAATCTCGAGGATGCGGCCTGAAAAGAAGTTTTTCTTGCCTTTTTTCTCAACGGTCAGCAGACCCTGTTTGATGCCGTAATAGGGAATCGCATGCACCAAATCCCGCAGCGTAATACCGGGCTGCATTTTGCCTTTAAAGCGCACCAGCACTGACTCAGGCATATCCAATGGCATCACGCCGGTGGCTGCCGCAAAGGCAACCAATCCAGATCCGCCAGGGAATGAGATGCCCATTGGGAAACGGGTGTGCGAATCGCCACCGGTGCCTACGGTGTCAGGCAACAACATGCGGTTCAACCAGCTGTGGATAATGCCATCACCAGGGCGCAGCGAAACACCGCCACGGTTCATAATAAAGTCTGGCAGGCTGTGTTGGGTGTCGATATCTACGGGCTTGGGATAGGCCGCGGTGTGACAGAAAGACTGCATAACCAGGTCAGATGAAAAACCCAGACAAGCCAAATCTTTCAGTTCATCACGAGTCATTGGACCGGTGGTGTCCTGTGAACCTACGGTAGTCATCTTGGGTTCGCAATAGGTGCCGGGGCGGACGCCTTCAACGCCACAGGCCTTGCCCACCATCTTCTGCGCCAGGGTGTAGCCGGCATCAGATTCAATTGGTGCGGTTGGGTGACGGAATACATCTGAAGGCGCCAGACCCATATGTTCACGCGCGCGCTGGGTAAGGCCACGGCCAACAATCAGGTTGATGCGGCCATCGGCCTGCACTTCATCGAAGATCACATCAGATTTGATTTCAAACTCGGAGAGTACATCACCGCTCTCGCTGAGGATTTTTCCTTCGTAAGGGCGGATTTCAATCACATCGCCGTAATTGAGTTTTTCAACTGGAGCTTCAAAGACCAGTGCGCCGGCGTCTTCCATGGTGTTAAAAAAGATCGGTGCAACTTTGCTGCCAATACAGATACCGCCAGAGCGCTTGTTGGGCACGCCCGGCATGTCTTCACCGAAGAACCACAAAACTGAGTTGGTTGCTGACTTACGTGATGAACCTGTACCCACGACGTCGCCAACAAAGGCAACGGGCAGACCGCGGTCTTTAAGTTCTTCAATCGCCGCCATGGGGCCTGTTACGCCCTGCTCTTCTGGCTCGATGCCTTCACGAGCCATTTTAAACATGGCGCGGGCGTGCAGCGGAATATCAGGACGCGACCAGGCATCCTGTGCCGGAGAGAGGTCGTCGGTATTAATTTCACCAGTGACTTTAAATACGGCAACTTTGATGCTCTCTGGCACTGAATCGTTCGAGGTAAACCATTCGGCGTCGGCCCATGACTGCATAACGTCTTTGGCGCTGGCGTTGCCGGCGTCAGCTTTTTCTGCAACATCGTGGAATGCATCAAAAACCAGCAGCGTGCTCTTGAGCTGCTCTGCGGCTTGACCGGCAAGCTCTGCGTCATCCAGAAGCGCGACCAGAGTGGCGACGTTATAGCCGCCGTGCATATTGCCGAGCAGTGTTACAGCGTCGCTGCGATTAATAATCGGGCTCGATACTTCGCCTTTAACTAAAGCACTTAAAAAGCTCGCTTTGACATAAGCGGCTTCGTCTACCCCTGGGGGAACGCGATTGGCCAACAGGTCGAGCAGAAACGCCTCTTCACCGGCGGGTGGGGTTTTTAACAGTTCGACCAGACCAGCAGTCCACTCGGGGGTGAGCGCTTTGGGTGGAATGCCTTGTAATTGACGTTCAGCGACGTGAGCGCGATAGGCTTCTAACACAGCTGGAATCTCCTTTGGATAGTTTGATAATTCGGTTTTTCGCCTGATCCTGTCAGCCATCTCTTGTGCGTTGATGGACTGCAGTGAGGGCGAAAATTTGCGAGGCAGAGTGTACGCGAATATGTCTTTTATTGACAGATTGATGCTTGATATTGGTTATTAATAAAACCGCTAGCGCTATACTGAGCTGGCTACTTCATTTAACCGCGAGTAATTCATCATGATCAAGTTATACGGCAGTCCCATAAGTCATTATTACGCGATGACAAAGGTGTTTATGTTAGAGAAGGGATTTGACTTCGAGGAGATTTATATCGCCCCCGCTTACGCCGAGCCCTACCTGGAGTTGAGCCCAATGGGAAAGATTCCCTGCGTTGAGGTTGACGAGGGTTATCTCAGCGAAACCACTGCTATTCTCGGTTTTCTGGAGAGCTGTATTCCGGACCTGCCAATGACTGAGCGAGAAGGCTTTCGGCGCGCGAAAATGGCCGAGTTGATCAAGGTGGTGGAGCTGTATATTGCGATCGAGTCGTCACGGTTGATGGGCTACGCGTTTTTTGGCAAACCGTTGAATCAGGCGGTGGCTGATGAGGTGAAGCCGGTTATGACTAAAGGGGTTGCGGCGTTTAATCGGTTGGCGAGCTGTTCGCCCTATCTGCTCGGTGAAGAATTAACTATTGCGGATTTCTATACCTATTACTGCCTTAAAGTCGCAGCGCCAATTGCCAAGAAAGTCTGGGATTGGAATTTTATTGATGATGTTGATGGTTTGCGTGATTGGCTACGTTTGATGTCCCAGCGGCCGTTGGTCAAACTGGTCGATGATGAGCGTGACGCGGCGGTGGCCAAGATGTTAGCGAAGCTGTAGCTGTGATAATGGGTTGGAGATAAACCTCCATTCCGTCAGCCCGAGCGACGTCGAGAGACTTTACTTGAGTGGGCTGAAATCTGCCGACAAGTTGCTGGACCAGTTCTTTGAATCCTTCGGCATCGCTCTGGATGACATAGCTGGGGACTCCAGATAAGATGCCGGCATGACTGTTAACAAATCCAATAGCGTTGTTTTAATCGGTATGCCGGGTGCGGGTAAAAGTACCGTGGGTATTCTGCTGGCCAAAGAATTGGGGCTGGGGTTTATCGATACTGATGTGGCGATTCAGGTTCGTGAAGGTAAGTCGCTGCAGGAAATTCTCGACGGCAGTGACTATCTGCAGCTGCGAGAGATTGAGGAACAGGTTTTATTGTCCGAGGAGATCAGCGGCAAGGTAGTGGCCACTGGCGGCAGTGCAGTCTATTCCGCGGCCGGTATGGCTCGTCTAAAGAGCGCAGCGACGATTGTTTTTCTGGATGTTCCGCTGTCGGCTTTGCGTCAGCGCATCAGCAACTTTGATAGCCGCGGCATTGCTCGCAAACCCAACCAGAGCCTGGAGTCGTTATTTGAGGAGCGCCGAGCGCTGTATAAGAAGTATGCCGACCTTCGCATCGACGCTGACCAGCAGTCGCTGCAGCAAACGCTTGATTCAGTGCTGTGGCAACTTGAAGCTTTTCAGGGTTAGGTGTCCCCGCGGCTAATCAGAGCAGCTAACCAAAGCAGCTTATCTAGAACTACTCTAGCACTGTGCGAATTGAATCAGCCAAGTAGTCAACGTTGCTTGAGTTGATGCCGGCCAGATTGATTCGCGTTGACGAGACAATATAGATTCCAAACTCTTCACGTAAGCGGGTCAATTGCTCGGGCGTAATTCCCAAGAACGAAAACATACCCTTCTGCCGCTTAATATGGCTAAAGTCGACGCCCTGCGCATTATTTTGAATATTGTCTGCCAACAGTGTGCGCATGGAGATAATCCGCTGACGCACTTCTTCCAGCTCCGCTTTCCAGTCTCCACAAAGCTGTTGGTCACCGAGAATCAACGAGACCAACAGTGCTCCGTGAGCCGGTGGCATGGAGTACATCTGGCGCGCGATCGACATAGCCTGACCAGCAACAATATTCGCCTGCTCTGGCGTTTGCGCGATAAAGGTAATCGATCCAGTACGCTCGCGGTAGAGACCAAAGTTTTTTGAGCAGCTTGACGCAATTACCAACTCCGGCAGTTTCTCGGCCATCAGACGCACGCCATAGGCATCCTCATCAAGGCCGTCACCGAGACCCTGGTAGGCGATATCGATAAACGGTAAAAAGCCGCGCTCCATTGCGATCTCGGTAATTTGATCCCACTGCGCATTGCTTAGATCAGCTCCGGTGGGGTTGTGACAACAGCCATGCAGCAGCACCACATCGCCGGCGGGTACCTCGCGCAGGGTGTCGAGCATCAACTCAAACTTCACTTCGCGAGTGGCCGTGTCATAGTAGGGGTACTCTTGGATCTCGAAACCGGCGCTTCCGAGCAGTGGGATATGATTGGGCCAGGTTGGTGTGCCAACCCAGAGTTTGGCTTCTGGACGGGCACGACGAATGACTTCAGCACCAACTCGCAGCGAGCCGGAACCACCGGGCGCCTGAAGGCTTTTAACGCGGCCGCTACCGAGTACGCTGTGGTTGCTGCCAAGCAGCAGTTCGAGCATCAGCCTGTTGTATTCGGCGTCACCAGCAATGCCCTGATAGGATTTGGTGTTTTCCAGCTCCGCCAGTTTCGCTTCGGCACGTTTCACCGCATCCATCACCGGGGTTTGACCACGGTCATTCATATAGACGCCAACGCCTAAATCGATTTTATGGTCACGCGGATCTTCACGAAAAGCCGCCATCAAGCCGAGAATCGGGTCAGCAGCTAAGGGCTTTAAACTTTCAAACATTGGGTGGTTTCCTATCAAAGGGAAAATTGCAGGTTTCGACAGCCGGGAATTCTACTATGTCTACACAGATTTGTTTATGACTTTGTCACCGATTTGTCCCAATAAACGCCTCTATTAAACCATTCACCTCAGCCGGCTTCTCAGCGTGCAACCAGTGACCACAATCGGCCACTACTTCGACCTGCGAGGCCGGGAATAACTGCTGGATAATCGGGCGGTGTTTTTGCTGGATATAGGCCGAGTGCTCGCCCTTTAAAAACAGCGTGGCACCACTGTAGGGTTGACCGCTGGGCGCGGCGACTAAACTGGTGGCGTAGTTCTGATTAATCGACGCTAGGTTCAACTTGGGGCGCAGCTGGCCCTGATCATCGCGGGCCAGAGTTTTCAGCAAGAAGGCTCGTGTGCCAGGGTCGACGATCTTTCCACTGATCATACTATCTGCTTCAGCGCGGCTGGCGGCGGGATTGGCCGCGAGACGGTTCAACGCGTCGAGCGCAGTATCTTGCAGGCTGGTGTAAGTAACTGGCGAGATATCGATCACCACCAGACGACTCACTCGCGACGGGTTATTTAGCGCAACCTGCATGGCCACTTTGCCGCCCAGTGAATGGCCGATCAAAATAGCGCTGGGCAGATTGAGATCGTCGAGCAGCTCGACAATATCGTCGGCCATGCTCGGCAGATCCATTTGCAGTTCATGGGGCGAGTCGCCGTGGTTACGCATATCGACACTGATCACCCGATACTGCTCGGCCAGCGCTCTTGCCAACCCCCCGAGATTGCTCAGCGAACCGAACATACCGTGGATCAAGACCACTGCCGGACCACTGCCCTCTTCCCTGTAATTAAGCTTCATATTGAACTGCCATTGGCTCGGTTTGGTTTGGTTTGATTACGAGGAAGCTTACTTGGTCGCCTGTCGATTGCGATATTTCTCTTTGTTCTTGCGACCCTGCTCATACAATTTAGGACGAATCTTTCTGCGCAGATTGGGGAACAGATAACTCTTTTGAGTGAGTTTGGCACTGGCTGCAGGCAGCACCACTTCGACCTGTCTGCCGGCGGCAATTTCGACAATACCATCAGCTACCTGCTGGGCGCTGCTCATTGGCTGTGAGAAGACAATATCTTCCACCAGATCGATTTTATCCATAATAAAGCCCGTGTCGATCGGCCCCGGAGAGACCACCCCCACGCTGATACCGCTATCGCGCAATTCATCCGCCAGCGCATAACTAAATGCACGCAAGCCGGCCTTGGTAGCAGAATAAGTGGCGGCCCCCTGCAGCGGTGCGCGACCCGCCAGCGAACCAACATTCACGATTGCGCCCTCTCCGGCACGACGCAAATAGGGAATCGCGGCTGCTGACAACAACAACGGCGCGCGCATATTAATATCGACCATAGCGGCGACATCATTGACCGGCACTTTTTCGAGATCACCACGCAAGTGCATACCGGCATTGTTAACCACCACATGCACTGCACCAAAAGTCGATTCAGCCTGCTCCAGCAGTGCCAGACAATCCTCATTGCTGGCCACATTCATTACCACTGTCAACACTTCACACTGTGGACGTAGTTCATCGGCAATTTTATTTAATGCCTCTTCACCGCGGGCGACCAGAACCAGTTTGGCTTTAAGCGCGGCAAAGGTGCGCGCGCAGGCGGCGCCAACACCAGCCGAGGCGCCGGTGATAATGACGGTTTTATTTTCGAAAGAGCTCAGCATGTCATCTGTCCTGTTATGTTTTTATGGAGAATGCTTTTTTAGTGGCAAGGCATACTTGATTACTGTTTCGCAGTCACTCTGATCAGTTTGCCCTCTTTTCCGTCGGTGGCAAGAATCAGGCTGCCATCTGGCGCCGCAATAATATTTCGAATTCGGCCGAATTCAGACAATAAAATTTCTTCAGTTACCACCAGGTTATCGTCGATCTCAATGCGTCGCACATCACCGGGAACCAGCGCCGCGATAAACAGACTGCCCTGCCACTGGGGGAACATCTCGCCGCTATAAAGCGTCATTCCGGCCGGAGCAATTGAGGGGACCCAATACTTTAGGGGTTGTTCCATGCCGGGCTGCTCGGTAAACGGAGAAATCATCGCGCCGCTGTAATCGATGCCGTAGGTGATGGCGGGCCATCCATAGTTGTTACCGGGCTGAATCAGATTGAGCTCATCACCACCTTTGGGGCCATGCTCATGCTGGTAGACCTTGCCATCGTTAGTAATCACCAGCCCCTGCGGGTTTCGGTGGCCGTATGACCAGATCTCTGGGAGTGCCCCCGGGGTGTTAACAAAAGGATTATCCTGGGGAACCGACCCATCTGTATTAAAGCGCAGGATCTTGCCAAAATGGTTATCCAGAGCCTGGGCCTTTTCGCGGTAATTAAAGCCGTCTCCGGAGGTAATCAACAATGTGCCATCAGCGAGAAAACCCAATCGCGCACCGTAGTGGGCAGCGGTCTTGCGCGGCGGGTGAGACTGGAAAATAGTTTGCTGATCGACCAGTGTATTGCCCTCAAGACGGGCTGAAATGACATGCAGTCGATTGAGCTCTGGTTGCTCGTCATCGGGCGCTGGAAACGACAGATAGATGCGCTGGTTGTCTAAAAAATTGGGATCGATACGCACTTCGGACAGTCCGCCTTGGCTGCGGAATAAGACCTCAGGTACACCGGCTACAGGCTGTGGATCCAGCACCCCATTCGATACTCGACGCAGTGTCCCAGATGCTTCGGTTACTAGCATCTCGCTGTCGGAAATAAAGGCCATGCTCCAAGGATGATCGAGACCCTCGGCGAGGATTTGAGTATCGAGATTATCATTGCTAGCCATTGCTAACACACTGACAACCAAGCCACCGCAAAGCAGTGAACTGAAAGCCAATAATCCTGTTTTAGTGCTTTTCATTAGAATCTCCTGGTTGTGGATGACTGCCGAAATAATACCCGGCAACAACACCGGCACAGGTCAGATAGACCTTGCCTGCCAGAGTGCGGGCTCCGGCGATAATATCGAGATGATAAAATGCCAAGGGCATCAAAATAACGATCGCTAACATAGCTGCGCCACCGGCCAGCGCATAGAGATAAGGCTTTTTTAGGCTGGTCCAAATACTAATAATCCGTGCGGTAATAAAGGCAATCAGCAGACCGACAAATATCAAGCCGAAGGCAGGAAACTCACCTCTGGAGTTCATCCCCGCTAGATCGGTCACCAGCGCCGAGACACTAACCGCTAGATCCACGGGCATGCCAATACTGCTCAGCCATACTAAATTGGTCGCAGTGGTATGAGTCACCAGTAAAAACGTCGCGATCAATAGCGAAATCAAAAATGCCTGTATCTGTCTGATCATTTTATCTGCCTCTCAACTCGTATTTTAAAACCCGCGGTCATACTAACAAACGTTCTTGTTTACAGTGCTCGAGAGTTTTATCCAACGCGCGTCCGGTAGCTTCAATAATTTCATCAATCTGTGGCTCGGTGATAATCAACGGCGGACAGAATGCGAGAGACGAACCCGCCACAATACGCAGTAACACGCCTTCATCTTGGACTGCTTTCTGAAGGTACCCGCCCACTGCACCACCGACAAAGGCTTCACCGGTCTCTTTATTCGCGACCAGTTCAATCGCCCCGATTAGACCCGACCCACGCACCTCGCCCACCAGCGGATGATCGGCAAATTCTGCCAGGCGTTGTTGCAGGTAATGTCCGGTCACCGCGGCTTTTGCAAAGATCTGATCGCGCTCATAAATCTGCAGCACTTTGAGCGCCACGGCACAGGCCACCGGATGGCCTGAATAGGTATAACCATGACCAAAGACACCGGCGGCCGCACTCTGCTCGACCATAGCATCATACATTTCACGGCGAATCGCCGAGGCACTGATCGGGATATATGCCGACGACAACTGCTTGGCAAACGTCATCAAATCCGGCGATTCAATGCCCATAGTGGTGCAGCCAAAATCGCTGCCGGTGCGACCAAAACCGGTGATCACTTCATCGGCCCAGAACATGATGTCATGTTTATTGAGCAGCGCCTGAACCTTTTCGTAATAGCCCGGGGGTGGAACAATCACGCCGCTGGCACCGGTAATTGGCTCGGCAATAAAAGCGGCAATCGTCTCGGGCCCTTCCGACAGAATCATTTTTTCAAGATTGCCGACAATACGCTCAACAAACTCCGCTTCCGTTTCATTGCCCTGCCTGCCGCGGTAATAGTGTGGGTGATCGGTGCGCAGAATACCCAGAGCATCGACCGGTAGATCGAAGTGCTTCTGAGTCACAGGCAATCCAGTCAATGATGACGCCGCGACAGTCACACCGTGATAGGAGCGTTCACGGGCGATAATTTTACGCCGTTCCGGTTTGCCTATGGCCTCGTGATAGTAACGCAACAGTTTGATGTGGGTGTCATTGGCATCACTGCCTGAGCTGCCAAACGAGAGTATCGCATCCTGCATCGGAATCATCTCGGCGAGTGTGTCGGCCAGTTCAATCGCTACCGGGTGAGTCTTGCCGCCAAACATATGACTAAAGGTTAATGTTTTCATCTGTTCGGCGGCCGTGTCGATCAACTCCTGATTGCCATAACCCAGAGCGGTGCACCAGAGCCCGGCCATTCCTTCGAGGTATTTATTGCCTTTGTCATCCCAGACATAGCAGCCCTCACCACGGGCTATATTGATCTGTTCAATCGCCTTGAAATTGGTGGTCGGGTAAATCAAATGATTTGTCTTACTCATGATTGATTGTGCTCGTTATTATTGTTTTGGGTTAGGCTACTGTTCTGAGCCACGCTATTATTTTGGATGACATAATACTGACTGATACCCTGTTAATCAGATACCACCCATACAGATATATTTGATATCCATATAGTCGTCCATACCGTACTTGGAGCCTTCGCGGCCACTGCCCGATTCTTTAACGCCACCAAAAGGCGCCATCTCATTAGAGATAATGCCCTCGTTAACGCCGACAATGCCGTACTCGAGCTGCTCGGCAACGCGCCATACGCGGCCGATATCACGCGAATAGAAATACGCAGCAAGACCAAATTCAGTGTCATTGGCCATCTCGACCACATCCTCTTCCGTTTCAAAGCTGAAAATTGGCGCCACCGGACCAAAGATTTCCTCAGAGAAAACCCGCATATCGCGGCTGACATTGGTCAAAATAGTCGGCTCAACAAATGAACCACCGAGCTCACTGCGACCACCACCAACAATGACATTGGCGCCTTTGGACACCGCATCCTCGATAAATTCACAGACTGTGTTGGCAGCCTTGTCGTCGATCAATGGCCCCACCGATACGCCATCGTCGGCGCCATTGCCGATCTTTAGCTGCTCGACAGCGGCCACTAACCTGCGAGTGAATTCATCATATACGCCAGCTTGCACAAGCAATCGATTGGAACAGACACAGGTTTGCCCGGCATTGCGGTATTTAGACACCATGGCACCCTGTACCGCGGCGTCGATATCGGCATCATCGAAGACAATAAAAGGCGCGTTGCCACCAAGCTCCATGGAGGTGCGCTTAACCGTTTGCGCGCATTCCGCCATCAGTTGCTTTCCAACTGGCGTGGATCCGGTAAAGGTCACTTTGCGCACCAGTGGGTTGCTGGTTATCTCAGCACCGATCTCAGTGGTGCGGCCGGTAACAATGTTCATCAAACCCGGAGGGAAGCCGGCTCTGACCGCCAACTCCATTAATGCCAGAGCGGATAACGGGGTGGCATTAGCCGGCTTGCAGACCACGGCACAACCAGCGGCAATGGCCGGAGCAATCTTGCGTGTTAGCATCGCATTGGGGAAATTCCATGGCGTAATGCACGCAACCACACCCACTGGCTGTTTGATCACCACGATACGCTTGTCATTCGACGGTTGCGGAATGGTGTCACCATATGCGCGCTTGGACTCCTCCGAGAACCACTCAATATAGTTGGCGCCATAGGCCACTTCGCCGCGTGCTTCGGCAAGCGGTTTGCCCTGTTCGGCAGTCAACAGCTGCGCCAGATCCTCCTGACTTTCCATCACCAGATTAAACCAGCGTCGCAGCACTGCCGCGCGCTCTTTTACCGTCGATCTCGCCCATAGCTTTTGCGCGGTGGTTGCGGCCTCTATCATGCATCTGGTTTCAGCCGTACCGCATTTGGCAACGTTGGCAATCACTTCGCCGGTGGCAGGATTGGTTACCGCAAGGGTTTCTCCGCTGTCGGCATCGACCCACTGGCCGTTGATATGAGACTGGGTTTTGATCAAGCTGCTGTCTGTCAGTTGCAATGGCATTGTATTCCCTGTTTTTCTTGATTAGATAAGTTCGAAGCGGCCAATAATGGGCCAGCGCGAAAAAGCCAACAATACCCCAAAATGGTAACGGGAGTCGCAAAATTTTGCGCTGAAAAGAGTGATTGCAAGACCAATATTAAAAGCGCTAACCTGAGCTTCGAGCTGTGCAACAAAAAAACTGAAAATGGCGCAATCACAACTGTATTTTTCCCGCGAAGGGATCCACACCCATTTGGTACTGCCCAGCGCCAGTGTTTTACGCTTATTGCCAGAACTTGGTGAACCGTTGGCCGCAAAGGCCTGGGCCCAGATTGGCTGGGGTGACTATCGCTATTACGGCGCCCCCGATCAATCTCTGTTACTCGGATTACGCGCCCTGTTGTTACCCACTCATGCCGTTATTGCAGTTAAGGGGTTGGACGATATCGTTACTCAAGCCAGTGCCGCCAGACGCATCTACAACCTCGGCGACAGCCCCGCTGTGATCGACGCCGTGGCCGCTTTTATTGCCCGCTATTTTCTCGTCAATCGCCAGCAGCAATTGATCAAGGTGCGCAACAAACCCTGTGGTGAAGCGTTTTATCGCTCGCGCGGCATTTATATCGCCACCAACACCTGTAACAACTGGACCTCACGAGGACTCAAACAGGCCGGACTGCGCTGCCTGCCATCAGTTAACTTTTTACCCGGGCAGGTGGAACAATCGGTACGCCGCAATGGCTATCTGCCTGAACCTTTGCAAACGAGTTAAAGTATTCATTTGAGTGGCTGGCGGGTCGATTATAGACCTGTGCTCAAAACGGTCACTGCATTAGGATGCCAACATCAAACAATAAATTTAAGAGAGCAAAACCATGATTGAATATTCACAGCAAGGCGATGTAGCGGTTTTAAACTGGGATGATGGCAAGGTCAACTCACTCTCCCATGCCACACTGGACCTGCTCAATCAACACCTCGACAGGGCCCTGACGGATGCTCGCGCAGTTGTTATTGCTGGTCGTCCAGGTCTGTTGTCTGCCGGCTTTAACCTCAAAGAAGTTGCCCCGGAAACCGAAGCGCTCGGACCAGGCAGCCTTGAGATGCCACCGCTGGTGCATAAAGGCGCAACCTTTTTGCTGCGACTGTTCAGCCACCCCCAGCCAGTGGTTGCAGCCTGTACCGGTCACGCGATTGCAGCCGGAGCAATGATGTTGCTGGCGTCCGATACCCGTATTGGTACCCAGGGAGAGTTCAAAATCAGCCTCAACGAAACGGCCATTGATATGATTATGCCTGCCTTTGGTATTGAGCTGGTGAAATCACGGATGTCGCCGGTCTATCAGAGCCTCTGCGTTATTCAGGCACATATGTTTGATCCCCAGACCGCCATGACCGCCGGCTTCTTTGATCAATTAGTCGAAGCCGATCAGGTGCTGACAACAGCAATCGAACAGGCCGCAGCGCTGGCTGCATTACCGGGCAACACCTACGCCTATAACAAAATGATGCTGCGTCAAAGTCATGCCGATATTATTCAGGCAAGCCTTAACTGATACATAGCTCACTGCGGAGAGTCCAACATGGTTGATCACTTTCGAATCTTTGGCGCCGAACTTTCACCCTACTCAGTGAAAGTGCGTTCCTACTTTCGCTTTAAGCAGATACCCCATGAGTGGATTATTCGCAGCGCTGCGGTAATGGATGAGTTCACCAAATATGCCAAGCTGCCTATTATCCCGCTGGTGGTCAGCCCTGACGAACAAAGCCTGCAGGACTCGACACCAATTATTGAGCAGCTTGAGCAACAGTTTCCGGACAGCAGCATTTACCATGAAGATCCGTTGGTTAATTTTGTCTCGAGCATGATTGAGGAATTTGGCGACGAGTGGGGCAACAAATGGATGTTTCATATTCGCTGGGCCCGCGATATCGACCAGCTTAACTCGGCACGAAGAATTGCTTATCTGAGCCAACCCGAGGCAGACAGTGAGCAGCTCGACGCACTGACCGAGCAGATACGCCAGCGTATGGTAAGCCGGGTCTGGTTTGTCGGTTCTAACGAGCAGACCGCGCCGCAGATAGAAGCCTCTTTCCAGCTTGCGGCAGAACAGCTTGACCTGCATCTTTCCACGCGCGCCTACTTGCTCGGGGGCCGCCCCTCGTTTGGTGACTTCGGGCTCTGGGGGCAGGTCTACAATATCTGGACCGACCCGACTTATTGCGCCATGATCGAGGCAAAATATCCGCACTTGCTGGCCTGGATCCAGCGCATGTTATGGCCTCGTATTGAGGGCGATTTCGAACACTGGGAAACCCTTAAGCCAAGCCTTAAACCATTCTTAAAAACCCAGATCGGCGATTTATTTATGCCCTGGACACAGGCCAATGCCGCGGCAATTAGTCATGGAGATGATGAGTTTTCAGTTCAACTTAACGGCCACACCTGGACCCAAAAGCCGCAAAAATATCACGCCAAATCGTTTCAGGCTCTGCGCGAAAAATATGTCGCGCTGGGCAATCATCCGGAACTCAATGAGTTGCTGCAAAAAATTGGCGCGCTGGGTGCATTTTCTTAATTTGCCCAGTGGAATCAGGATGATTTAATCCAGGATCTTTTAATCCAGGACTTTTTAATCCCCGCCAATTCAATCGAGAACAAAACCCGCAGTTACCCCCACGGGGGTATAAGCCCTAACGACCGTAGACCTCTAACCTGCCCGCTTATTCTAATTACCTACGGTTAGCTATGTCTTCCAGCAAAACTTTTTCCTCTGCCGCCAATATCGACTTTGATCAATTCGACACCGATGCCATAACCGAGCAAGACAAAGCCCATTTTCTGCACCCGTGGCAGATCTTCGACACGTTTACCGAGGACGGTGCGCTGCCAATTGCCGCCGCTGAAGGGTTGTTTATTTATGATAGCAACGGCAAAAAGTATCTCGATGCCGTGGGTGGACTCTGGTGCACCAATATAGGCCTGGGCCGCGAGGAAATGGCCGACGCCATTGCCGACCAGGTGCGACAGATGGCCTACGCCAGCCCGTTTGTCGACATGACCAATGTCCCCGCTGCAACCCTGGCTGCCAAATTAGCCGAGCTGGCACCCGGCGATCTCAATCATGTCGCCTTTTCCTGCGGCGGCTCAACCGCGATCGATAGCGCTTATCGCTTAATTCACTTCTATCAAAACTGCCGTGGCAAACACGCCAAAAAGCATATCATTTCCAGAGTCAATGCCTACCATGGCTCCACCTATGCATCGATGTCGATCGGCGGCAAGCCCGGCGATCATCCACCGGAATTCGATTATATTCAGGACACGATTCACCATATCTCGTGCCCCAACTATTACCGAGCCGAGTCGGGAATCAGTGAGGCAGCGTTTCTCGCCGACAAGCTGGCAGAACTGGAAAACAAAATTCTCGAAGTGGGTGTCGATAAGGTTGCCGCATTTTTTGCCGAACCGGTATTTGGCGCTGGCGGGGTGATTATTCCGCCCGCGGGCTATCATCGCGGCACTTGGGAGATCTGTCAGAAGTACGATGTGCTGTATGTCTCCGATGAAGTGGTTACCGCCTTTGGCCGTCTCGGTCACTGGTTTGCCTCAAAAGAGGTATTTGACTTCCAGCCGGACATTATCACTTCAGCCAAAGGACTCACCTCCGGCTATCTGCCGCTCGGCGCGACAATTTATTCCGATCGCATTCACCAGGTGATCAGCGAACTTGGCCACGGACGCTGTTTTGCCCATGGCTACACCTACTCCGGTCACCCGGTGGCCTGTGCCGCGGCGCTCAAAAATATCGAAATTATGCAGCGTGAAAATTTGCTCGAATATGTGCGTGAGATTGGCCCCTATTTCCAGCAGCAGTTAAAAACTTTGCTCGACTTGCCAATTGTCGGCGATGTGCGCGGCATCGGGCTGATGGCCTGCGTTGAATTTGTTAAAGACAAAACCACCAAGGAGCGTTTTCCGGAAGAGCTGGATATTGGCAAATGGATTTCAAATCGCGCCGATGATGCCGGTCTGATTGTGCGACCTATCGTCAATCTCAATGTGATGTCACCGCCACTGATTATCTCCCGCAGTGAGGTGGACTTTATTGTCGAGACATTACGCGCAAGCATCGTCGCCTGCATTGAAGATCTGCGCGAGCATCAACATATGTAATTCACAACAAGCTTTTTTGTCGTCAGCTATTGATATTCGGCGCGCTGCCCCCACTTCTATCTGTAACAATAAAAGGAGCAGCCTCGTGGAACAGTACCGCGGAACAACAATTCTCTCAGTGCGCCGCAATGGCAAAGTAGTAATCGGTGGCGATGGCCAAGTCAGCCTTGGCAACACGATTATGAAAGGCAATGCACGCAAGGTCCGACGACTCTATCAGGGCAAGGTAATTGCTGGGTTTGCCGGCGGCACAGCGGACGCTTTCACACTGTTTGAGCGCTTTGAAGCCAAGCTTGAACAACATCAGGGCAATCTGACCCGAGCGGCCGTCGAACTGGCCAAAGACTGGCGCACCGACCGTATCCTGCGCAAACTTGAGGCGCTGCTGGCCGTGGCCGACAGTGAAGCCTCGCTGATTATCACGGGTAATGGCGATGTCATTCAGCCCGAAGACGATCTGATCGCTATCGGTTCCGGTGGCCCTTTTGCCCAATCTGCCGCACGCGCCCTACTCGATAACACTGAGATGAGTGCCCGGGACATTGTCGAACAGGGCCTCAAGATCGCCGGCGATATCTGCATCTATACCAATCATAATCGCACTATCGAAGAACTCGACAGTGACGTCTAAATCCGCTTTTTTTATCTTTTAAATTAGGACAGAACATGTCTCAAATGACCCCCCGTGAAATTGTCCACGAGCTCAACCGACATATTATTGGCCAGGACGATGCCAAGCGTTCCGTAGCCATTGCCTTGCGCAACCGCTGGCGTCGTGGGCAACTCGACGAAGAGATGCGCAATGAAGTAACCCCAAAAAATATTTTAATGATCGGCCCCACCGGTGTTGGTAAAACTGAAATCGCCCGACGCCTGGCTCGATTGGCCAACGCACCCTTTGTAAAGGTTGAGGCAACTAAATTTACCGAAGTTGGCTATGTCGGCAAAGATGTTGAATCGATTATTCGCGATCTCGTTGAAACTTCAGTCAAGCAAGTTCGCGAACAGGCCATCAACAAGGTCGAGCAACGGGCCATGGACTCCGCTGAAGAGCGCATCCTCGATGTGCTGCTGCCACCGGCACGCAGCGTTGACAGTCAAACTGAACAGGCCTCCTCAACTCGACAGATTTTTCGTAAAAAGCTCCGTGAAGGCGCGCTGAATGACAAAGAGATCGAGATCGAGCTCAGTCAGATGCCCGCCGGCGTCGAAATTATGGCGCCTCCGGGAATGGAGGAGATGACCTCGCAGCTGCAGAATATGTTTAGCAGCATGGGCAAAGGTAAAACCGCGACCCGCAAGCTGACGGTTGCCGACGCCCTCAAGCACCTCAAAGAAGAAGAAGCTGCCAAACTGATCAATGAAGAAGAGATCAAGACCACAGCGGTTACTGCTGCCGAACAAAATGGCATTGTCTTTCTCGATGAGATCGACAAGGTTTGTCGCCGCGGTGAAGCCAGTGGCGCCGATGTCTCACGTGAAGGTGTGCAGCGCGATCTGCTGCCGTTAATCGAGGGCAGCACAGTCAGCACCAAATACGGCATGATCAAAACCGACCATATTCTGTTTATTGCGTCAGGAGCTTTTCATCTGGCCAAACCATCGGATCTGATTCCTGAGCTGCAGGGCCGCCTGCCTATTCGGGTCGAGCTAAACTCACTCAAGATCAATGATTTCGAACGCATTCTGACCGAGCCCAAAGCCTCGCTAACCCGTCAATATCACGAACTGATGGCAACCGAAGGTGTCGATATCAGCTTTACCGAAGATGGCGTGCGGCGGATTGCCGAGATCGCCTTTGAGGTCAATGAAGGCACCGAAAATATTGGTGCGCGACGCCTGCACACCATTATGGAGCGACTGCTGGAAGAGATCTCCTACGACGCTGCCGATCTGGGTGCCAGAGGTGAATCGATCGCGATCGACAAGGCCTTTGTCGACAAGCAGCTCGGTGAGCTGGCTGCAAATGAAGACCTGACCCGGTTTATTCTCTGATATGGCAGACAATCTCGATAGCCTCGTTCCTAAGCGTATTGCCGTCAATGAAGCGAAAGACTGCCTCAGCATCCACTATCAGGGCGATCTGCGCTATCAGTTAGCAGCGGAATATCTTCGGGTGCTCTCGCCCAGCGCGGAGGTACGCGGCCATGGTCCCGGGCAGGAGGTGCTGCAGTTTGGCAAGCGCCAAGTCACAATCAGGTCGATTGCCAAGTCGGGAAATTACGCCATCCAGATTACCTTTAGTGATGGCCATGACTCGGGTATCTTTACCTGGGATTACCTCTATGAACTGGGTGCCGATTACGATAACAAATGGGCTGCTTATCTGGAGACCTTGCGTCAGGCGGGTCAGAGCAGAGATCCGGATACACAGGTGGTCAAACTGGTTTAAAGGACTCCTCTGTCAGTCGCTCGACTAAGGACTCTGAGATTTTCCCCACACCCGCCTGATAGCCATACCTAAATGGCTGAACTCCCGCTACAATAGCGACCCCAATCCACAACGATAGCGGCAATCATGTCTGATAAAACCACCCATTTCGGTTATCAAACCGTTAACCGCGAAGAAAAAGCCGGCAAAGTCGCCGAGGTATTTCACTCGGTCGCGTCCAGCTATGATCTGATGAACGATTTGATGTCCGCCGGTATTCACCGTCTGTGGAAGCGCGCAACCATTGAGATGTCGGGCGTTCGCCGCGGCCACAAAGTGTTGGATATCGCCGGTGGAACGGGTGATCTGGCGGCAAAGTTTTCGCGCATTGTCGGCAATGACGGATTAGTGGTGCTGGCCGATATCAATGATTCGATGCTCAAAGTGGGCCGCGACCGGCTGCTCGACCGCGGCGTGGTCAACAATATCGAGTTTGCCCAGGCCAATGCGCAGTATCTGCCCTTCCCCGACAACACCTTCGATGTGATTACCATTGCCTTTGGTCTGCGCAATGTTACCGATAAAGAGATGGCGCTGCGCTCTATGTATCGCGTGCTTAAGCCCGGCGGCAAGTTGCTGGTGCTGGAGTTTTCCAAGCCACCCAGCACAGTGCTATCGAAGATCTATGATGGCTACTCTTTTAACGTGCTGCCAAAGCTGGGCAAGCTGTTTGCCCGTGACAGCGACAGCTACCAATATCTGGCTGAGTCCATCCGCATGCACCCCGACCAGGAAACATTACTCGGCATGGTCGAAGACGCCGGCTTTAGCAACTGTGATTACCACAATATGACCGGCGGTATTGTCGCCCTGCACCGCGGAGTTAAGGCGTAGTGCTGTTTGCCACGCTCCAATCCGGCGCCCTTGAGGCCGTGGAAAAATTGATCAATCGCGCCCTGCAATATGATCCTGCAACTCTGCGCGACATCGCCGGGCTGAACGGAAAATTGGTGCTAATTGACAGCACTCTGCCGGTTCTACGTATTGCCCTTGAAACCACAGACAACGGCATCATGCTTCACAGTAATTGGCAGGATGATGCTGATGTTACCGTCTCCGGGTCGCTGGTCTCGATGCTCGCGATGGCCGCCAGAAAAGACGCCCAATTCTCTTTTGCCGACAGCGGTGTAAACGTCAAAGGTGATCTTTTATTACTCAGCAAAATCAATATCTTAATGAGTACTCTTAATGTCGACTGGGAAGCAGCTTTAGGCGCTTTTGTTGGCGATATCCCGGCCCACTTAATGGCTGAATCAGTGCGTAAATCTGCGGCCATGGCCAGCGATATAGGCCGGCGAAGCAAAACCGCAGCGGTCGAGATTGCTCAAGAAGAATTGCGCCTGACACCCACGGCTACAGAATTTGATCACTTTGCGCAGGGGGTTCGCCAACTCTCCTCCAGCGTTGAACGCAGCGCTGCGCGAGTAGGCAAACTGCGTCATCAGCTCGCCCTATTATTGGCCAACCAAAGCCCTTCACCGGAATCGAAACTGTGACTCGCCTGCGCCGCCTGCTAAAAATTATTCGCGTGGTCTACCGCTATCGGCTCGACCAGTTAATAGACAAAAGTCAGGCCCCAATGATACTGCGCCTACTGTTATCCCCTGCCGTACTCTGGGGAAGACCCACTGCCAGCCGCGGTGAGCGCCTGCGCAGAGCGCTCGAGAGCCTGGGCCCGATCTTTGTCAAGTTTGGTCAACTGCTCTCGACTCGCCCGGACCTGGTTCCGGCCGATATCTGTGATGAGCTGGCGCAGCTGCAAGACAACGTTGCACCGTTTAGCTCTGCCCGCTTCCGCACCATTGTTGAAGAGGCGCTGGATGGCAATGTCGATGAAATTTTTCAAAGCTTTGACGCTGAGCCGCTGGCCTCTGCTTCGGTAGCCCAGGTACACGCAGCAACCCTCAAAGACGGCAGTGATGTAGTAGTAAAAGCGGTGCGACCCAATATCGCGAAAGTGATAAGCAAGGATATTGCGCTGATGTATAGCCTTGCCAGGCTGGTGGAAAAATACAGCCGGGACGGCCGGCGTTTACGGCCGTTAGAAGTAGTTGCCGACTATGAAACGGTGATTTACGACGAGCTCAACCTGCAAACTGAAGGCGCCAATGCCTCACTGTTGCGACACAACTTTGAAGGTTCACCACTGCTCTATATCCCGAAAATCAACTGGGATTACTCAAACCAGCAAGTGCTGGTGATGGAGCGTATTTACGGCATCCCAGTGACCAATGTAGAGGACCTCAAAGCGGCCGGGGTCGACTTTAAGATCCTCGCCGAGCGCGGTGTGGAAATCTTCTTTACCCAGGTGTTTGAGCACAACTTCTTTCATGCCGATATGCACCCGGGCAATATTTTTGTCGACACCAGCAATCCGCTGAAGCCCTCCTATATCGGCATTGACTGCGCGATTATGGGCTCATTGAGTAAAGAGGATCAGTATTATATGGCGCGTAATTTGCTAGCGATTTTCAAGCGTGATTATCGTTTGGTCGCCGAACTGCATATTCGCTCAGGCTGGGTGCCTGAGACTACGCCAATCAACGAGTTTACCACCGCCATACGCTCAGTCTGTGAGCCGATCTTTCAGCGCCCGCTGAATGAAATTTCTCTCGGACATATGCTGATCAATCTGTTCAGCACCGCGCGGCGCTTTGATATGGAAGTGCAGCCATCACTGGTGCTGCTGCAAAAGACCCTGCTCAATATCGAAGGTTTGGGGCGTCAGCTCTACCCTCAGCTGGATCTCTGGACCACCGCCAAGCCATTCCTCGACAGATGGTTAAAAGAGCGTTACTCGCCTAAAAGCCTGTTTAGACAGTTTAAGCGCTTGGTACCCGATTGGCTGGAGCAACTGCCTGAAATTCCACCACTGATCTACAGCGCACTGCAAAATGCTCAGGGCAACTCTCCGACTAAGGCCAGTAGTGCCGCGGTGCCGGCTTCGCCGACGCCAGATGAGGGCAAGCCAAGCAGACTGCAGAGAAAGAAATGGCATTGGCTGGGAGCGGCGGCGATTGGCTCGGGTATTGGCTTGGCCTATTCCGAATGGCTGGGGAGCATCACTCAGATGCCGGCCAGCAGCCTGCTATTAGTTTCAGCTGGGCTGTTATTACTGCTGCTGCGCTAGTGTTTCTGTTGCAACTACTGTTGCTGACTGAAAACAACTGCCATAATCCCTCAATTGAAGCAAAGAGCTGATAAAGAGAGCCGATAAAGCATGAGTTATCTCGACGATATTGCCTGGAACAGCGATGGACTGGTACCTGCTATCGCCCAGGATGCGGCGACCGGTCGTATTTTGATGATGGCCTGGATGAATCCTGAGGCACTGCGGCTCAGTATCGAAGAAAAATGTGCAGTTTATTGGTCGCGCTCACGCCAGAAACTATGGCGCAAAGGTGAAGAGTCCGGCCATATCCAGCAAATCAAAGAGCTGCGTCTGGACTGCGATAACGACGTGCTGGTTCTGCAAATTGAGCAACTTGGCGGCATCGCCTGCCATACTGGTCGCGAGTCGTGCTTTTATCGTGTGCTGGAAGATGGTGAATGGAAAGCTGTCGATCCGGTAATAAGAGACCCCAAGGATATTTATCGATGACCGACAAACAATCCAGCGTCGATGTACTGGCCCAGCTATGCTCAGTACTAGAGGCGCGTAAACAGGCTTCAGCCGCTGACTCTTATGTTGCCAACCTGCATAGTAAGGGCCTAAATAAAATCCTGGAGAAGGTCGGTGAGGAGAGTATTGAGATGATTCTCGCTGCCCGCGATGCTGAGGTCAGCGGTGACAATAGCAAGTTGATCTATGAAACGGCGGATCTGTGGTTTCACAGCTTGGTGATGCTCTCCCATCTCGGGGAAGATGCTCAGGCGGTGCTGACCGAACTTGAGCGCCGCTTTGATTTGTCGGGACTCGATGAAAAAGCCGCACGCAACACTAACTAATTAGACAAGAGGACAGGAAAATGGGTTTTGGATGGCAAGAACTGCTGATTATTCTGGTAATTGTAGCGCTGATTTTCGGCACAAAAAAATTACGTGGTATTGGTTCGGATTTGGGTGGCGCGGTCAAGGGATTCAAAGATTCAATCGCACCTGAAGAGGATGCCACCGATAAGCCTGCGGAGAAAGTGGGCGAAGAGAAGCAAGAAATCGACAAGTAGAGCGACAAGCGTATGAGCGGCGAGGTATGTTTGGCGCCGGGTGAGGGTAAAAAAAACGTAACGCTAAAAGCATCCAAGGTAGCAATTAAGTAATGTTTGATATCGGGTTTTCGGAACTACTGGTTATCGCCGTTATCACTCTGATTGTGATGGGGCCTGAACGTCTGCCGCAAACTGTGCGCAGTATCAGCCTGTGGATTGGTCGACTCAAACAGATGCTCAGCAGTGCACGGCGCGACTTTGAGCAAGAAGTGGGCATGGATGAAGTCCGGCAGCAACTGCACAATGAAAAAATCATGCGTGACCTGGGCGAGACTAAAGAGCAGCTGCAGAGAACGCTGGACAGCAAAACATTACAAGATACGGCCGAAGATGTGATGAAACCGCTGGACAGTAATCCCTCCGAACCGAAGCCAACCAAAAAGTCAGCCAATGAGTGAAGAACACCTCGACAGCCAACCCTTTATGTCGCACCTGATTGAATTCAGAGATCGCATGCTTCGTGCTATCGCGTCAGTCGCTGTTGTGTTTATTGGGCTGTTTGCCTATAGCAATGAGCTCTATTTATATATCTCCGAGCCGCTGCGCCAATATCTCCCGGCGTCATCGTCGATGATTGCCACCGACGTCGCCTCGCCCTTCCTGACACCGTTTAAATTAACGCTAGTGCTGTCGCTATTTGCTGCGATGCCCTACGTGCTCTACCAGGTTTGGGCCTTTGTGGCGCCAGGCCTGTATCAGCGCGAAAAGAAAATTGTGGTACCGCTGTTCTGCTCAAGCGTTGCGCTGTTTTATGCCGGCATGGCGTTCGCCTACTATGTCGTCTTTCCTCTGGTGTTTATGTTTTTCACCAGCGTTGGGCCCGAAGGTGTGGCGATTATGACCGATATACGCAGCTATCTGGACTTTGTTTTGAAGCTGTTTTTTGCCTTTGGCGTCAGCTTTGAAATCCCTATTGCGGTGGTAATTCTCTCCTGGATGGGTGCAGTTAACCCGGATAATCTGGCCACCAAACGCCCCTATGTGTTTGTGCTCTGCTTTGTCTTTGGCATGTTGCTAACACCACCAGATATTCTCTCGCAAACGCTGCTCGCCATTCCTATGTGGCTGTTATTTGAGATCGGCATTGTTTTTGGCCGACTGGTAAAGCCTAAAACCGATACAGCCTGATGTTCCGCGTCAAGCCTAAACGCTGACTTCAACTTCAACAAAAGCTTCTGAGACTGCTATTTACAAAAATAACTAAAACCTTATACTGTTTATCCATACAGTATCTAGTGTTAGCATGTCCTACGCCGAACTTCACTGCATCAGCAATTTTAGCTTCCTGCGCGGTGCCTCACATCCTCACGAACTGGTCAAACGTGCCAGCCAGCTCGGTTACAGCGCGCTGGCAATAACCGATGAATGCTCTCTCGCCGGTGTAGTAAAAGCACATGTAGCGGCCATTGAATACGATATAAAACTGATTATTGGCTGTGAATTCCAGCTTGATGGCCACAGGTTGATAGCTCTCGCTCCCTCTCGTCAGGCCTATTCGGAGCTCTCGGCTTTGATCACTCTGGCGCGGCGGCGCAGTGAGAAAGGTGAATATCGGCTCGAGTGGCATGATCTACAACACAACCTCAAGCATGCCCTACTGATATGGCGGCCGTCGCAAAATCTGGCTGAGGACCATCAGCGCGGCGAACAGCTCAGCAACTGGTTTCAGCAGCGCCTGTGGATTGGGGTCAGCCACTTGCTCAGCGGCAACGACGCCAAGGATTATTATTACTATCGCAATTTGGCGGTGCTATGGCAGCTGCCGATTGTCCCCTGTGGCGATGTGCATATGCACAGTCGTGAACGTCAAGCGCTGCAAGATACCCTGACCGCCATTCGCCACAACTGCTCGGTTATGGAGCTGGGAGCGCGGCGTTTTGCCAATGGCGAGCGTCATCTGCGCAGCCTTGAGCAACTGCAAAGGCTCTACCCTTCTGTTCTGCTCAGCGAGACATTGAATATTGCCCAGCGCTGTCACTTCTCGCTCGAGGAGCTGCGTTATGAATATCCTTCCGAGGTTGTTCCGGAGCATCTTAGTGCCACACAACAACTGCGCTTTCTGGTCGAAGAAGGTGTTGGCAAACGCTGGCCTCAAGGAGTCAACTCAAAGATTCGCAAGCAGATTGAATATGAGCTGGAGGTAATTGCTGAACTCAATTATGAAAGTTATTTCTTAACCGTTCACGATCTGGTGGCTTTCGCCCGCAACCGCAATATTCTCTGCCAGGGCCGCGGTTCAGCAGCTAACTCGGTGGTCTGTTACTGCCTGTTTATCACCGAGGTCTCGCCAGATCAGGTGTCACTGCTATTTGAGCGCTTTATCTCCCGCGAGCGCAATGAACCGCCGGATATCGATGTCGACTTCGAGCACCAGCGTCGCGAAGAGGTGATTCAATATATCTATAAAAAATACAGCCGTGAACGCGCCGCACTGGCAGCAACTGTTATCACCTATCGGCCGCGCAGCGCTGTGCGCGATGTCGGCAAAGCGCTGGGGCTTGATACGCTGTTTATCGAACAGCTCAGCCAGTCGATGTCATGGTGGGATCGCAAGGCCGATCTCGAGGCCTTATTTATACAGCAGGCCGGTCAGAGCCAGGGGCAACTGGCGGAGCACTTTTTTACATTACTCAAAGATATTCTCGGCTTTCCCCGTCATCTGTCGCAGCATGTGGGTGGATTTATTATTACCAAAAGCCCGCTCAGCACACTGGTGCCGGTAGAAAATGCCAGTATGGCTGAGCGCACGGTGATTCAATGGGATAAATACGATATCGAGGCGCTCGGACTATTAAAGATCGATGTTCTCGCCCTTGGCATGCTCAGTGCTATCCATCGCTGTTTTGATTTAATCCGCGCGCATCAACAGACCCACTTGACTATGCAATCGATCCCCAAGGACGACTCTGCGACCTACGATATGCTCTGCGCTGCCGACAGCGTCGGCGTCTTTCAGATCGAATCCCGTGCACAAATGGCAATGTTGCCGCGTTTGAAACCACGCTGTTTTTATGATCTGGTGATTGAGATTGCAATCGTCCGGCCGGGGCCAATTCAAGGTGGCATGGTTCACCCTTACCTGCGTCGCCGCCAAGGTCTGGAGACAGTCGATTACCCGAGCCCAGAGATTCGGGAAGTGCTTGAGCGCACGCTCGGGATACCGGTATTTCAGGAACAGGTGATTCGTCTGGCGATGGTGGCGGCCGGTTTTAGTGGTGGTCAGGCTGATCAATTGCGACGCGCGATGGCTAGCTGGGGCAAAGACAGCTCGCTGATGCAGTTTCAGCAAAAGCTGGTCGAGGGTATGTTGTCACGCGGTTACTCACTGGATTTTGCTGAACGGCTGTTTAAGCAGATTCAAGGCTTTGGTGTCTATGGCTTTCCCGAGTCTCACTCGGCGAGTTTTGCTCTGCTGGCCTATATTTCGGCATGGCTGAAATGCCATTATCCGGCGGCCTTTTGCTGTGCCCTTCTAAACAGCCAGCCGATGGGATTTTATTCTCCCTCACAGCTGGTTCAGGATGGGCGACGACATCAGATTGAGGTGCGCCCGATCGATGTCTGTCACAGCAACTGGGAACACAGCCTTGAGACCGATACGGCGGACGAACCGGCGATACGTTTGGGCCTCTGCCTGATTAAGGGTTTTTCATGTAACACTGCGGCAAAGATTATCGCAACGCGGACACGCCAATCTTTTAATAGCATCACCCAACTGACACGGACTGCAGAATTATCACAGAGTGACCTGGCACTTTTGAGCAGCGCGGGTGCACTGCGCTCGCTAACCAGCAATCGTCGTCAGGCGCAGTGGGATGCACTGGCTATTGAGCAGTATCGGCCGCTTTTGGATGCACCGGCTGAGCCTTTAACTCAGGCTTTGCCTTCGATCCTAAGTGCGCCTTCAGAAGTCGAAGAACTGAATGCAGATTACAGCACTGTTGGTTTAACCCTTGGGCGTCACCCGATGGAAATACTGCGCCAGCAATCGTCTCTGCTACAGCGCTGTAAACGCAGCACTGATCTGGCAGCGCTGGGTAATCGACGGTTTGTGCGCATTGCCGGACTGGTCACCGGGCGCCAGCGCCCCGGCACCGCCTCAGGGGTTATCTTTCTAACTCTGGAAGACGAAACCGGCAACAGCAATATTGTGGTCTGGACCTCGGTACAGACGCGCTGCCGAGAGGCGCTGCTCAAAGCACATCTGCTGATGGTCAAGGGCGTCGTCGAAACCGATGGCAACGTCGTGCATGTGGTGGCTCAGGAACTCACCGATATCAGTTCACTGGAGGCGCCTGTTTAGGTTTACGCTTCAGCCAACACCTTGTAGGCCTTGATCACCGCTTCGGGAGCCTGTACCAGCTCGACCAATACGCCCTGAGCAGAGAGGGGAAACTCGTCATTGGCAACCGGGTGAATAAAGCACACATCGTGCCCAGCAGCCCCTTTGCGGATACCCCCCGGGGTAAAGCGCAAGCCCTGCTCGATCAGCCAGGGCACGGCGGCGGCAAGATCGTCGACCCAAAGCCCAACATGGTTGAGCGCCGGCTTGTCCACCCGAGGCTTTTTCTCGACATCCAGTGGCTGCATCAGATCAACTTCAACCGCAAACGGGCCTGTGCCCATCTGACAGATATCTTCATCGACATTTTCTGATTCACTGACAAACGTATGACGATACTCTAACCCCAGCAGGTCAACCCAAAAGCCGCGCAGCTTTTCCTTGCTGGCACCGCCGACGGCAATTTGCTGGATACCTAAAATTGAAAATGGACGTGTTGCGGACACTGACTGCTCTCCTGTTTGCTAGATTACTAGATTGCTTTTTAAATAATTGACTGAATTGTTTGATTAGCGGTTAAACGCCGTTTTAAATTGATCAAGAAATGCCGCCAGCATATCGACTGGCAAGTCGTTGATTCCAGCTGCCGCTTCGCGACCGCCGCCGGTGGGAAACTGCATGCAGAGTGTCGCTGCACCCTTTTTATTGTTGAGGGGTGCGCGCAGACTCACGAGATAGTTGCCATTGGCTTTAACCGTGAGCACCGCATGGGCACGATCCGGATTATCGTTGGCCAGCTGGTTGCTGTACACCCCACTGACTCGACGTGCCCAGGGCTCATCTGGCAGCACAAATGCCGCAACCGAATCGGTCACCAGCAGTGCCACAGTAGATAGCGCAGCGCCGAGATCCTGATGATAACCCTGCTCAAGTTTTTGAAACTGCTGTCGGTTGTCAGTGACAAAATCAAACGGACTCTGGTATTGACTCAACAGCTTATACAGCTGATCCGGCGCAAAATGCAGCTCTTCAATATTCGAGCCATAGCCGTTGTAGTTGATATAGATGCCGAGATTTTCGAGCAGGCTTACCTGTTCAGAGCTGAGGCTCAGTTTTTTCGCCAATCCGTCAGCGGACTTTTTCAGGTTGTCGCCAAAGCTTCCGACCACCGCCCACTCGCGGTAAGCGCCACGCAAATAATGGTCAATTAACAACGCAGTACAGACATCTGGCGATTCATTAATCAATGATTTCAGCGCTGCTGAGCCGGGTACTTTGCCAGCGAAATGATGATCGACATAAAACACCTCAGCCCCGGCCTCAAGCACCCGCTCAAGGGCATCACGATTTTTGTCCAGAGATACATCTAGTACAGTAATGCGGTCACCGGACTGGGCATCGACGCGCCGTAGCAAATCGATCTCGCGCTTTACGCCAGTCACCAGTTTCGCCTCACGAGGCTCAGCAAAGCGCAACTGCAGCAGTGCGCAGATACCATCGGCATCACCATTAAATACATCGTAATCGGCCATTGTGTGTTCCAGTCGAGAGCGGTTGTCGAAAGCGGTTAAGGGGGATAAAACGAATCAACCTAAGCCGGCCATTATAGCGTTTAAGCACTGGTCTGGGTGCGCTGGCGATAAAAATTATCAGGTTGCAGAGCTAAAACCCGTTTCGCCGTGATCGGCAATAATCGCCTGCTCGATTCGATCAAGGCGATCCTGACCAAATACCTTGGTGTCGCCATAAACCAGACTCGGAACACCCCAGAGATTGTGGCCGTAGAGTTCTGCGAGATTATTTTGGGCCCATATCCGCCAAGCGTCATTGCTGAGTAAAGGCCGTGCCTGATGCCAATCCAAGCCAGCTCGCTCAACCAGCTTTCGCAACCCACCATCAGTGTCAGCAGGAATACCTTCAGCCCAGACACCCGAGGCACAGCTATCCAAAAACGCTACACCCAAACCCTGAGATTGAGCATAGTCATAGAGCGCATAGCAGCGCTCAACCCCCGCCCCTAAGGGGTCGGCGGCATAACCAAATTTAATCGCATACTTGTCTGCCTCGCGCTTGGTGTCGGCGAGGATATAAAAGCCTTTTGTCTTGGGCACCTGCATCCGCCGCATAACCATCGGCAAAACTGGCTTAACCTCAAGCGGCAACTGATAGTGTTCAGCCAACTGTTGTGCACGCACCAGGGCGAGATAGGAGTACGGACTGCGCAACGAACAGTACAACACAATCGGCGTTACTGGCCGGTTTTGATCGCTATTATTTGATTTAACTGTGCCACGACAAAAGTCGCGGTGACTGCGATCAAAGAGTACCTTCCCCTCTCCTGCCAAATTCCCCTCTCCGGCCAAATTCATGGCGTTAAAGCGCCGCTCTAAATGCTCGAGTCGGCTCAATCCCCAGTACCATTCACCGCCGTAGTGCAGCATCGCGGTGAGATAGTGGCCCTGCTGTTTTAGTTGCTGCTGGTTGGCCGCCAGATGATGGCTATAGCATTCATGGTTCTGTATCACATAGGGAACAACCAGCCCATGCAACTGATCATCTTGTCCTTGCCAATAGGCGGCAAAGAGTTGTCGCGCACTGTTCAGATAACCTGGCTGTAACTCCCAGTGCAGCAGCTGAGCTGTCAGTTGCACATCTCTCTCGGCAGTTGACTGTGGCGGATGTGTGGGAAAATCCAGTTGATAGAGTTGCGCCAGATGTTGGCAATCGGCAAACACATGGCGGTCCCACATGCTCGGCGCCGGATACATATCCGGCTGCAGTTGCAGCACGGTGCGAAAATCAAACTCGACCGGATAACGCTGTGCGAATTGCTCCAGCACTTGCAGCAACAGATAGCTGTGCGGGTCGGCGAGGCGCAGGTAAACGGTTATCAAGTGCGGCTGTTTTTTCGACCGCCGGCGCTGCTCCGCGCGTCGACGGCGCAGATCACGCAACCAGTTACTGGTGATCAATCCAACAAAGAGCGGTTTGATGGGAAGAGACATAAGCCGAGCGCCTGTTTTTTTATAGTTGTAATCGCATTAAACCGTAAATAGTTAGCCACTGCAGCGGCTAACCCTAAACTATTGACATAAATAGTGACATATGTAACTGTTTTGCGTCAATCAACTGCGCCTAAAGACCTGCCTCAGGCTGCGCCAAAGGGGAGTTTCAGCACTATGAGTAAACGCTATATCACGCTTCTGTCAGTGCTGGTACTGGCGCTGATTATCTTCAGTCAACGCGGTGCTTTAATGTTGCGGGTGCTGCCCGCTGCTCTGGATAATTCTCTCTCGGCCAATCTGGTCGACAACCTCGAGGATGGCCTGCATGTCAGTCTCTGCGGCGCCGGCGGGCCGATGCCTAGCACTAATCGCTCGGGAGCCTGCGTTGCCGTGGTCGCCGGTAAACAGTTATTTGTTGTCGACGCCGGCACTAATGGCGCGCGCAATCTCGGGCGCATGGGTTTTAATCAGGGGCAGATTGAAGCGCTGCTGCTAACTCATTTCCATTCAGATCATATCGATGGTCTTGGCGAGATGGCGATGCTGCGCTGGGTAACGAGCAACAACAACTCTCCTCTACCCGTTTATGGCCCGGTGGGTGTAACGGAAGTGGTTGCCGGGTTTAATCGCGCATACAGCAGAGATGCCGTGCATCGCAATGATCACCACGGTGATGCCGTCGCCCCCCTCACCGGTACCGGTATGACCGCAGTTAGCTTTGAGCTTCCTCAAAACGGCACGGCACTGACCGTTTACCAACAGGGCCCGATAAAAATTGAAATGATTAGCGTTGACCATTCGCCAGTGGCGCCCGCAGTGGCTTACAAGTTCAGCTACAAAGACCGAAGCGCGCTGATTTCTGGTGACACGGTAAAATCCGCTGTGATCGAGAAACACGCAACCGGTATCGACTTGCTGGTCCACGAAGCACTGTCTGCAAAGCTGGTTAACTTGATGGCCGATGCCGCCGGGCGCGCAAATAATCCACTCCGGGAAAAGATCTTTCACGATATTCTCGACTACCACGCGACACCGGTAGAAGCCGCTGAAACCGCTCGCGATGCCGCTGTGGGCCACCTGCTCTACTACCATATTGTGCCGCCGCTAATTGCTCCAGGTATGGAGGCAATCTGGACCGAGGGTGTGGATGATGTGTTCGAAAACTTTACGGTTGGTGAAGATGGCAGCAGCATTTCGCTACCCGCCAATTCCAGCGAGATTATTATTCGCCCGAGATTGTTGTAGTGGCGCACAGGTTAGTCACATTAGACTAACGAAATAATGACCAGAGGTGGTGATGCTAAACCTTGATCGATTAATCCCTTCTCAAGCTGACAATAATTACTGTGGCAGCAAAATCGCACTCTACCTGTTTCCGCTTCTAGCTTTGGTTATTTTGGGTCGCAGCCTGATTCACTTTCTCAAAAGTGACGCCGGCATCAACTCCATTGCCACAATTATCACCTTCGACGGCACGCCTGACCCCGACCGGGTGATCTATTTGTTTGGCTCACTGTGGGGCTCACAACAGGTAATTATGGCAATGCTCTACGCGGTTGTGCTGTGGCGCTACCGCAGTTTGATTCCGCTTATGTATCTGCTGATTGCCATTGAATTTTGCTTGCGCATGGTCAGCGGCAACCTGCATCCTCTGAGCGACCTCTATTATCTGCACAGGCCGCCCGGTAGTGTCGGCAATATTCCGGGATTGATTCTCGTCTCGACGCTCTGTTTGCTGTCTCTGCGGGAGCCTAAAACCAATCGTTGAGCCGTTCTCTCAGGACCATTCAGTCATGGTTTAGCATTTACTCTCCAGCGCTGGAATCCGATACTGGGGAAAGGGGAAGGACGGCCAAATCGCTTCACGCAGCCATAGTCATTGGCAGGTTTTCCCCCTACAATCGGAACACTGAAAGTCGCTGCGCTTTATCCATAATGCGCTTCAGGCTAAATGAAAAATAATTAAAAAGATCAGCCGAACCTTGCGCTGGTCATAAATGAGTATCTCGCAAAAAGGGGAACCACGATGCTATCTCGTACTCTTATCACCAGCCTGTTATTGCTTGGCGCCAGCTCGGCTGTCACTGCGTTTGCCGACGATCACACCACGGTCGTCAACCAGCAGTCGATCGCCGATCCAGGTACTGAATGGCTGAGCTATGGCCGCGACTATACCGAGCAGCGTTTTAGTCCGCTTGATCAAGTCAATCGCGATAATGTGGGCGAGCTGGATCTGGCTTGGTCATTTAAATTTGAAACCGCGCGCGGTATGGAAGCGACGCCGCTGGTGCACAATGGTGTGATCTATATCAGCACCGGCTGGAGCCATGTCTACGCACTTGATGCGCGCAGTGGCGAGCAGCTCTGGCACTATGATGCCGAAGTCCCTAAGTCTCACCTTATTAAAGCCTGTTGCGGTCCGGTTAACCGTGGTGTGGCGATCTGGCAGGCCGATGACAATGCGCCTCTCCAGGTCTTTTTTGGTGCTCTGGATGGTCGTTTGATTGCACTTGATGCTGCCACGGGCGAGCAAAATTGGTCCGTGCAGACTACTCCGATTGAATCAAACTACAGCATTACCGGTGCGCCCCGCATAGTGAAAGGCATGGTAGTGATTGGTAACGGCGGTGCCGAGCTCGGCGCGCGCGGATTTGTGACTGCCTATGATGCGGTTACTGGCGACCAGCAATGGCGCTTCTATACCGTCCCGGGTGATCGCAACAAGCCGCAAGAGAGCCCTGCTTTGGAAGCCGCGCTGGAAACCTGGAGTGGAGATGCTTACTACGCCAATGGTAATGGCGGCGGCGGCACGGCCTGGGATTCACTGGTCTATGATCCTGAGCTGGATCTGCTGTATATCGGCACCGGCAATGGTTCGCCCTGGAACCGCAACCTGCGCAGCCCGGGTGGTGGCGACAATCTCTACCTGAGTTCAATCGTTGCACTCAAGCCCGACACCGGCGAATACGTTTGGCACTATCAGGTTACCCCCCGTGATAACTGGGACTACACCGCAACTCAACAGCTAGTTCTGGCAGATCTGGAACTGGAGGGCGAGACCCGCAAAGTGATTATGCAGGCGCCGAAAAATGGGTTCTTCTATGTTCTCGACCGCACCGATGGCGAACTGCTCTCTGCAGACAAATTTGCCAAGGCAACCTGGGCCAGCCATATCGATATGGAAACTGGCCGCCCGGTTGAAACCAAGTATGCCGACTATCAATCTAATGGTGGCAGCTATATTTGGCCAGCGCCGTTTGGTGCCCATAACTGGCAGCCCATGTCCTACAGCACTAAAACAGGCCTGATGTATATTCCAGTACAAAATGTGCCCACCTACTTCAAGGGCGTCGAAGCCGTAAGCTATCAGCTCAATCGCTGGAACACTGGCGTCGACCTGAATGAGGCTCGCGACCCCAAGAGCTGGGTGGCAGGCAAAGCCTCAGTAGATGCACTGGTCTACGGCGAGCTGGTCGCTTATGACCCGGTCACTCAACAGCGCGCCTGGCAAGTTCGGCACCCCAATCCGTCCAATGGTGGTATCTTGAGTACCGCCGGCGATCTGGTCTTCCAGGGCACTTCTGATGGCGTATTTGCCGCCTACAATGCCGACAATGGTGATTTGTTGTGGCAGTATCAGTCAGACAGCGCCGTGCTGGCCGGACCGATCAGCTATGAGCTGGATGGTGAACAGTATGTTGCGGTGGCTCAGGGCAGCGGTGGCGCACTGATGCTTGCCGGTAGCGATGAAGTCATGCGCAGTAAACCAGTCAATCAGAACAAATTGTTGGTCTTCAAAAAGGGTGATTTCAATATGACCCGGCCGCAGCCAAGTGAAGGAACTCCGATTATTCTGGCGCTGGGACATGAAGCCAACACCGACCCAGATGTCATCAAGCACGGCGAAGCGCTCTATGGCCGCAACTGTGGCACCTGCCATGGCCTCAGTGCCAAGTCCAACTATGTGCTGCCCGATCTGCGTTATATGAGCGAACAGACGCATATAGACTTTACCGGCATTGTGTTCGGCGGAGCCTTATCGCACAAAGGCATGGTCGGCTTCTACGAAACTCTGAGCCCTGAAGATGTCGATGCAATCCATGCCTTCCTCGACGATAAGCAGCAGAAGCTGCCAGAAATGGTGGAGATGTCATTCCTGCAGAAAATCGAGTACTGGTTCAACTATGGCGTTGCCAAGCTCGGCGAGAAGTATCCAGATATTCTCAATGCAACGCGCGATTTGGTGATGTAACGACCACTTGGTGTAACTCACGCCAAAAAAAACGGCATCCAAACCATCGGATGCCGTTTTTTTATGCCCGGGAAAACAGTCCCCCGAGATTGAATCAGATCGCGACTCAATCAGGTGCCGGTAAAGTTCGGCGCCCGCTTCTCCACAAATGCGGCCATCGATTCTCTCAGGTCATTCGACTTGAGGCTGGTGGCCATGGTAAACAAACCATTGAGTAGCAGGCTCTGTTCGGTGGTGAGATTTTGGCTCTGCTGAAGAATAAACTTGGTACCCTGCACCGCCATCGGTGGATTGGCGGCAATCTGCGCAGCCATCTCTTGCGCGGCGGCATAGGTCGCCTCAAAGGATTCATAGACATCGTTGATCAGGCCAATTTTCTCTGCTCTGGCGGCATCGATATCCCGTGCAGTATAGGCCAGATCAGCGACATGACCGGCACTGATAACGTTGGGCAAGCGTTGCAAGGTGCCGACATCAGCGACCAGACCAATACGTGTTTCGCGCACGCTGAAGTTTGCATTCGCCGCACTCAATCGAATATCACAGGCAGTTATCAGATCAATACCGGCACCCAGGCAGTGGCCCTGAACTACCGCTATAACCGGCAGCGGGCATTTCTCCAAAGAGGTGATCGCCTGCTGAAATGCAGTGGTAAATTGCATCTGCTGGAGATTAGCAATTGCCTCAGAAGGTGCCTTTTGTGAACTCTTCGCTTCAAGACCGCTCGCAACCAAATCCAGTCCCACACAAAAATGACTGCCGCGCCCAGCAAAGATCACTACCCTCACCTCCTGATCGCTGGACAGTTCCGCCAGAGCCAGGGGAATCGCCTGCCATACTTGAGGTGACAGCGCATTGAACTTATCCGCACGATCCAGCCACAGCGTTCCAACATGGCCGTTTTTTTCAATTGATACAACATCCGAGGTAAAGGCCATTGCCTGAGCTCCTGTGTAAGTTAAAGGTGTCTAATAACGCTGATTAATAACCCGCGCTGCCATCCATAATGCTCTGATACAGCTGATCATCGAGCGTCTGATAGCGAGTTGCTCGAGGCGGGAGAACATAGACCTCATCCTCAACCTGATCGAGATGAAAGGCCTGCTTGCGCAGTTCGCCCTTCAGCAATTTAAATGTCCCTGTGGTCTCTGCCTCAGGTTGTACGCGAACAAAAACTGGCTGCGCATAGTGTGGAAGATTGGCGGCCACAAAATCGGAAAATTCACCAATATCCAAGGCCTGCCCCTGACGTAAAATCAGCGCCACCATACCCGCTTTACCCTCTGTCGCCGGCACATCGACACCGTAGACATTGGCCATTTCAATCTGTGCATAGCCATTGAGGATCTCTGCCACTTCGTTGGTTGAAACATTCTCTGAACGCCAGCGAAAAGTATCGCCAACACGATCGACAAACTGATAATGCGCCTTGCCCAAAGCAAACCCGACATCCTGCTGACGGATTAAGTCACCGGTGTTAAACCAGGCATCACCGGGCTTAACCACATCACGAAGAATCTTTGACTCCGTTGCATCCTCACTGGTGTAGCCATCAAATTTAAAGTCACTGTCGATTTCGCCCAATAGCAAACCAGCCTCGCCTTTGGTCACCTCAATCAGCTTGCCTGCCGCATCACGGACAATTTCATCGGCATCAATATCGTACTTCACCAGCATAATCGTGGCCGGCGTCAGGCCCATTGTGCGATCTTTATTTAACGCATTGAAGAAACTGACGTTGCCCTCGCTGGAACCATAGAACTCGCAGATACGTTCAATATCAAAGCGCTGCTTAAACTCATCCCAGATATCGGGGCGCAGACCGTTACCAAACACTTTACGCAGCGGATTATTGCGCTCTTCGGCACAGGGAGGCTGAGCCAACAGGTAGCGACAGAGTTCACCGACATAGATAAAGTGACTGGTCTGATAAGTCTGAACATCTGACCAAAATTCCGAGGCAGAGAAACGCCGCCGAAGGAAAATCGACGCACCAGTGTACAAACAACTCCCCACGCCACAGATAATCCCAGTGCCGTGAAATAGCGGTAAACAGAGATAAAAGCGGCTATCAGCCTGCGCCTGACAGCCAGCCAGCCCGAAAGCTCGCGCCGCCGCCATCCAGCGACGATGAGGAATCTTGGCAGCCTTCGGCATGCCAGTTGTGCCTGAGGTAAAAATATACATTGCCGTCGATCCAGCCAAAATGGTTTTGGTATCGGGCAAATTGGTATTTGGGTAGTTGCCCAGCTGACTGACGATATCTTCAGCATTAGCTGGAACCGCACTGCTACGCTGGTCAGCAACCCAAAGAACTGAATTGTCTTCAAGCTGGAGCTGCGCTCTCACTGCGTCGAACTGGGAGTAGACCTCTTCACCCACCAGACAGGCAACTGACTCAGAGATCGTTACACAATGGGCCAGTTGGGCACCGGTCAGGGCATTGTTGATCAAGCTGGCAATGGCGCCGATTTTTTGTAATGCCATATTACAGGCAAGCATCTCAATACGGTTTTCCATAATCACCGAGACACAGTCACCGCGACTGATACCACGCGCCATCAACGCATGAGCAAACTGGTTGGTCAGCGCATTAAACTCACGCCACGTCAGCTCCCGGCCTTCAAACACAATCATGCTGCGGTCTGCATATTTGGCGGCGGTCTCCTCGAAAACCATTGCCATTGATGTCGCATCGTCATCAGTCGGTGGCTTGACTGCCAGCACCGGGACCAGCTTTAAAAACTCTTTAGTCACTCGGACAATTTCTTTGATATCAAACATTGAGATTTCTCGTTTTTTTTAATTTTTATTTTAACCGCCATCCCCACGCGCATTCACAGTCAAAAACATTCAGCTAAAACCGACCGGTTATTTTTCTCATCAGTTTATTCATACCCCCGATCCACCGATCGTAATTGGCGGTTTTATTGCGCATAAAATCGAGCACAATCGGATGTGGAAGAATGACAAAGCTCTCCTCACGCAAGCCTTCCACAACCGACTCGGCAAGCTCTTCAGGCTCGATCATGCCATTGCTCGCAGCCGCGGCTATGGCGTCATTATCGCTGTCGGTCATCGGCGTACGCACCGCCTGCGGACACAGCATTGAGACTTTAATGCCTTCATGCTGATGATGAATTGCCAGCCACTCACCAAAGCCCACTGCCGCGTGTTTGGTCACGCCATAAGCAGCGCCACCAATCTGATTGAGCAGCCCTGCCGCTGAAGATGTGTTAAGAAAATAACCGCCGCCTCGGGCGACCATGCGCGGCACCAGGTGGCGCGCAGCGTAAAGGTGCGACATCACATTGATATCCCAGCTCATTTGCCATTCTCTATTCGACGAATCAAGACTTTCCGCCATGCCAACACCGGCATTAGAACAGAACAGGTCGATCGGCCCGACCTGCGCTTCGGTCTCTTCTATCACCCGCAGAATATCTTCTTCTTTGGAAACATCTGCATTCATCGCCACACCACCAATCATCTCCGCCGTTTCCTGAGCACCGGCAATATTGATATCCACCGCGACAATCTGTTTTGCGCCTTCGGCTTTAAAGCGAATAGCCAGCGCCCTGCCGATACCACTGGCAGAGCCTGTAATGACGATAATTTTATCTTTCAATTCCACTTGCATTCCCCTGTTTTCGGCGTGACGATTTTTATTTTTTTTAAGTGTTTTTTTGTCAATTGTTTTCTAGTTCTTTGTTTTTTATGTGCTGAATTTTTACCTGCTGTGTTACTCGAGCTTTTACATTGCCAAAACGTTAAATGACCCAGCGTTTAAAACTAATTGCCGATCAAATTATTCAACATCTTCACCACTACCTCGATAGCTGCTTTTTCTCCCAATTCCTGATGATCGCGCAGACGATTCCAGAACTCGAAGGAGGCAATTCCATCGACGGCTTCACGCGCCACCGGATCGAGTTTATCCAGCTCGGGCAACCAGTCGTCGAGATTTTTACGCAGACCGCGCTGATAGCGAGCGTAATTGTTATGCACCGCGGCGTAGCGCCAGCGCATGGCCAAGGTGCTCAACATCACATTGCCATAGAGCTCATAACCCTTGGCGCGCTGCTCCACGGCATGCTGAATACGCTGCTGCAAAGTGCCTTTTCGGTCACCACCGAGAAATACGTCCTCATAGCGTTGACGGCGCGTTTCATCGGCCATCAAAAAGATGCTTTCCATATCTTCAAAATGACGGAAGACGCTGCGAATACCGACTCCGGCACGCTCTGAAACCTGCTGTGCCGTGGGGATCAAATTGCCCTCGGTGATCATATCCAGCATCGCCTCGATAATCGCTTGTTTGCTGCGCTCACTGCGCTGGCGACGACCGTCGGAGCCCACTACCTTTGACGGGGAGGTGGATGCCGTGCTCGATAAAGATCCTGATGGCTTGCTCATAGCGTTACCTTTGAATATTTCAATACTTTGATACCTCAACCTGACGGCTCACTCGGCTAGCGGCCACGGGGCACATAACAGACAAATTATTTAAACACAGTATATGCCATTATCTGGCAGTGAAACCTTATCCAGAGATCGACAACATCGATTCGCATCCACTACCCTCTAGCAGAGCATTGACTCTGGCCCTGTCTGCATTACTCAGTTCGGCATAGTGCTGATTAATCCACTGCAGGCACTTCACCTGATAGGGGAACGTCTGCTGTTGCCACAACGCGCCATCAATCTCAGCCTGCCAATCCTTCTCACCTGCCTTGAACGCGGCAGCGTTGGCCAGTAGTGCTGGCGCATACATTCGTCCGACTTCGCTCAACAGGCCACGCAGGGTCTGAGACTGCTGTTCTACTGTCAGCCACTGCTGATCAGTGGGCTCGTGGCCACTCAGGTCTGCCAATTGACCGACCCAGGCCACCGTGCGCGGTGAAACTCTGTGAGCAATCTCACGCGGAGTGGGATCAAAACCCACCAGCTGGGTTAACTGGCCATAGAGCGCAAAGTCTGCTGCCCCGGGCCGCGCGCCCAACAAATAAGGCTGCTGTGCCAGATGCGCTTCCATCGCCTTGAGAAAGCGCCGATAGCTGGCATCAATAATCGGTGCCGTGGTGTCATTCGAGCCGACCACATAAAGTCTGCTAATCTGCCGCTGGGAAAAGTGCTGTTTGAACTGCGCCAATTGCTCCGCCGGCAAACTGACGTTGTAACCCAGCGGCAGTAAGTTTCCTGCATTCTCCGCATCCACCGGCAGGTGCCAGCGATAGTGAAACATATATTTCGTGCACCACTCGTCGGCAAAGTCCTCGAGTAAGTAATCAATAAATGCCAGCGCAGGATCGTCGGGCAGCACAGAACGCCCTGCAAAGTCTGCCTCCAGACGACGGATAATCGGCGTTGAGTCGCACATGGCTCGCGCTTCACCTTGAGCATCGGCAAAAATAAAGGTCGGCAGCAAAACCGGCTTTGGTACTGCAATGCCTCGTTTGGCCAGAAAATGTTCTGGCATGTCCCAGTTGATATTGAATGGAATATGCCGATAGCGCATCAACGCAAGCATCTTTTGCGTATAGGGTGATGGCGTTGCGCCAATCAGTGTTATCCGCTGTTGTGTTGTCATCCCTACTGTCCTGTTACAGCGACACAATCTGCCCAGCGACCGGATCGGCAGTACCCGCCAATACCGATTGATAGGTTTTCAGGCTGGCCTCTGCCCCGCTGCTTTGCACCACGGTCATCCAACTGTCACAAAACACTCTAAAGCCGGCATAGTCTGCACCCAGCGCCTGCATCAAAACCATCGCACCCAGTTCATCACTGCGGGTTTTGATATGACTGGGGGCAAAGAAGAATTCCGGACGCGCGCCGGGTAACCCTTTCACCGAGCCCATCTGGTTGTAATGGGTGGCTCCAATGCGGCAGGAGTGGCGCATATTGTCGCGAAAATGGTTATGCAGATCGGCAATCACCTTGGCATTGCCGGCCATATCGACCATTACCACGGGCGTTGCACTGTTGAGAGAGGCGATATCTGCGTAGCTAAGCACCCTGTCATAACAGCCCAGGCTCTCGCAAAATGTGATATTGCCCGGCGAGGTAATGCCGATGCTGGCGTGCTTTCCACGACGCTTAACAGCATGTGCAAGTGCAATGCTGGTCTTGCTTGACGCGCTGGTAATCAAACAGGCTTCGGCGCCAAAACCCTGGTTCATTTCAATAAAGTCCTCGACCAGCCAGGAGGTCATAAACAGGCCGCGCAACAGGCTGTCCTGGTCTTCGCGCTCCGGCTCATAGATAGGGTTGGCCGCTGCGCGGTCAAACTGGCAGTAAACCTGAGCATGGCCATCGCGATGAGATGAGACATCACTGAAAGAAAAGCCATTGACCTTGCCGGCAAGAATTTTGTGATGGGTTGCGTAAGGGGTAAAACCCCACACTCGCTCGCCCACCTGCACCTCAGGGTGCGCCGAGGCAAGCACTTCACTCCAACCCATTCCAGGAATCCGTCCCCAGCCCTCTTCGGCGGGGAAAAACTCCCAATACTTCAAGCTATCGCCCGAGGATGCATAGGAAATATTGTTGGCAGTCAGCGCCTGGCGATCGACCTGCAGCAACACTTCACCTGGCGCCAGTTGCGTGGAGACTGTCTCGAGCGTGATGCGCGCCTCTGACCAGTTATCCTTTTTGACTTCCAGTGTGCTGACGGTTATTCGATCACCCATAGTTCAGTACTCTTTCTATTCCGGTTTTTATTCTTCAAGCTGGTTTTGTTTAGGCGCGCGTTATTGGCGTGCCCGTTACCAGAATGCTAAGCGATATAGTGCATCGACAGCTGAGCCAGGGGACGCACCAGCCCAGCGACATTATTGGCTTTGGCATTGGATGCATTACCATCCAATGCACGCTTGGCCACACCCTGGCAGATCGCAGCAAGACGAAAGAAACTGAACGCCATGTAAAAATCCCAGTTTTCGATTTTAGCACTGCCAGTCAGGGCACAGTAACGGGCAACAATCTGCGCTTCGTCGGGAATACCATGAGTCACCCAATCGATTTGCCCGAGACCGCTAACCATGCCTTTTTTATCTGACGCCGGCAGCTTCATGCCCATCAGCAGATAGGCCAGGTCAGCATAGGGATGGCCCAGAGTGGACAGCTCCCAGTCGAGCACGGCAATAATTCGCCCGTTATCAGGGGCATACATCAAATTATCCAGCCGGTAGTCACCATGGACTAATGAGACCTTGCCGTCATCTTCGGGCATATGTTTTTCGAGCCAGTTGATCAGCTTTTCCATCTCGTCGATAGTTTCCAACTCGGAGGCACGGTATTGAGCAGTCCAGCGATCCAATTGGCGCTGAAAATAGTTCCCCGGCCGGCCGTAATCTGTGAGTCCAGTCTTTTCCAGGTCCACCGAATGAATCGCCGCCATCACCCTGATCATTTCGTCGTACATCTGGCCGCGCAGCGCCGGGTCGTCAATCTCATTGAGCTCAGGACGCCAGTGCACATTGCCATCGCAATATTCCATCAGATAAAACATTGAACCGATAATGTCGCGGTCTTCACACAGGTGGTAGACCCGCGCCACCGGCACATCAGTACTGGCCAGCGCGTTCAATACTCGGTATTCACGGTCCACAGCATGAGCGGATTTCAGCAGGGCCCCGGGCGGCTGACGGCGCAGCACGTAGCTACCCGAGGCAGCATCGATCTTGAATGTCGGATTGGACTGGCCACCATCAAATTTACTCACTGTAATGGGGCCAGCAAAGCCCTTCACATGGGCTTCAAGGTAAGTGAGTAATTTGGCTTCATCGAGCAGACTGACTTGAGACATAAACTAATATTCCAGTGTAATTATGCTAATCTTCGAATCCAGCTCATCCGCGAGCCGGTTACCACCATGGAGTGGCGACCAATATTAATGGCATAAATTATGCCATAATCAAATTCAACAGCAATAACAAAAGCAGATAATCACTATGGCTGACGAGACACCCTACACACCGGCAAAAGTCTGGACTTGGAATAAAGCAAACGGCGGCGCATTTGCCAGCATTAATCGACCCGTCTCAGGTGCGACCCACGACAGCCCACTGCCAGTCGGTAACCATCCGTTACAGCTCTATTCTCTGGGTACGCCCAATGGTGTCAAGGTGACGGTGCTGCTCGAAGAACTGCTTGAGCTGGGTATTAAGGATGCCGAATACGATGCATGGCTGATTAATATCAACGATGCTGAGCAGTTTGGCAGCGGTTTTGTTGAGGCTAACCCCAACTCCAAAATTCCGGCACTGATGGATCACAGCACCACGCCCCCTACTCGAGTATTTGAGTCCGGGGCCATTCTGCTGTATCTGGCCGAGAAGTTTCAGGAATTTATTCCGCAAGCACCGGCGCAGCGTGCCGAGTGTCTGAGCTGGCTGTTCTGGAATATTGGCAGTGCGCCGTTTCTCGGCGGTGGCTTTGGTCATTTCTACGCCTATGCCCCGGAAAAGTTTGAATACCCGATCGATCGCTACACCATGGAAGTCAAACGCCAGCTCGACGTACTGGATCAACGTCTGGCGGATAATCAATTTCTGTGTGGCGGTGAATACAGTATTGCGGACATGGCCAATATGGCCTGGTACGGCGCCCTGGTGATGGGCAAACTCTATGACGCCGGTGAATTTCTCGATGTCGCCAGTTACAAAAATGTGATTCGCTGGACCGAGGAGATTCAGAGTCGACCTGCAGTTAAGCGCGGACGACGGGTCAATCGGGCTTGGGGCGATGAAAGCTACAGGCTACTCGAGCGCCACGACGCCAGTGACTTCGATCGTGATGCCAGCGTCATTAGCGCAGAGGTTATGGCACGCAAAGCTGCCTTAAAACGCTAACCTGTAAACCAGACCTGAATTAAGTGCTAAGTTAAGAACAACACGGCCAGCTGCATGACCACAGCGACAAACAGGATTATCATCGGCACATAAAAAGCGGGCCGAAGAAACAGACTTAAACTAATCTGCGTCGGAAATGAAACCGTTTGATCGATCGCCGCCAGTTTGAAAATATGCATATCGGCAAAGCGATTATCCGACGCCAACTCGATCAGATCTCGGCGGCTGCGATAACGCATCATGGCCGTGGCGCTCCATTCCGGATCGGTATCACAGTTCCAGCTGTCGATATAACCACCCACTTTGCGCGCCATCAGCACCGGATGGCCGCCACGTCTAAACAATGCCTTGATAAACGGCTTGGTATATTCCTCAAGCAGCAGCCGTGACTGAACCGGCTGCCCGGTGATCGGGTGGGTGACAGCGCCTGGCTGCAGTTTAATCAGGTTCTGCATCACAAACTCACCGCCATCATCTTGCTCAAGAAAGCGGCGCAGTACCTCGGGATCCGTATTTACCACACCCTCTCCGGCCGCAAAACGCTGTATATACTGCTCCACTTCAACGGCTGTCATCGGCCTCGACCAATTGAAGTACCAACGCAGAAATAGCCCATAAACGGTGGCGGCTGTAACCCAAATCCAAACTGTCATCATCAAACCCTCCTGCTGCATAGCCTCTATCACATTGCGTGCACCGGACTGCGTCAAGCTTATTCAGTGCATCTAATTAGGGGTGTAGACATACTCATCACCAGCTTCAAAATTCTCCGCCCGGGTTTTGTCTACCATGATCGGTGCATTCAGTGTCGCCGGATAGAGCGGCCCAACGGAATCTGCTTGGTGTGCACGCAACAATCCATTCAATTCCTCAAGCTTGTCAGGATGGCTGTCGGCCAGATTGTGTTGCTCGGTGGGATCCTCTGCAAGATTGTACAACCACTGCTTCAAGCCGTCGGTCGGGCGCTGGTTAACCTGTAGTTTCCAGTCGCCGTGGCGTACCACCTGATAGTGTCCGTTCTGCCAGAACAGAGTATGACGGGTCCACTCCGCCACGCCCTGAGAGGTCGTCAGAGGCAATAAATTAACCCCATCTATCTTCACATCAGGCAATTTCGTGACGCCCGCTGCCGCGGCCAGAGTCGGCATCATATCGATGTGTGCCACCGGCGTTTCGATCTGCGTGCCAGCCTCGATTTTGGCCGGCCACCTAACGAACAATGGCACCCGGATCCCGCCTTCAAACATAGTGATTTTCCAGCCACGGAACGGACTATTGATATCTTTTAGACCAATATACCCAGGGCCACCGTTGTCGCTGGTAAACGCGACAATGGTGTTCTCCGCCAGCCCCTGCTCTTCGAGACTGTCGAGAATGCGCCCAACACTGCGGTCCAGCGCGCGAATCATTGCCGCATAGACCCGCTTGCGATGAGGTCTGATATCGCCAACTGCTTCATAATCCTCGCGGGTGGCCTGCAGCGGTGTATGCACACCCCAGTGCGCTAAATAAAGAAAGAAAGGCCGATTTTTATTCGCTTCGATCACCTTGAGTGATTCATCAGTCCAGTAGTCGGTGAGATAGCCGGCGGGCTCAAACAGATCTTCGTTGCCACTGTTGAATGATGCCGAGTAGTTCATGCTCGCCCAGAGAAATCGATCGATCGCGTCAAACGGCAATTTGGCATTCACCACGTTGGGACTGTCTTCGGGAAGATAGAGACCACTGGCCATCAGCAAACTATCGTCAAAGCCCTGCTCATGGGGTGCCATACCGTTCTGTCGCCCGAGGTGCCACTTGCCGATATGCGCCGTGTAATAGCCCTGTTGTGCAAGTACTTCAGCTAACGTCACTTCAGAGGCCGGCAAGCCCTGCAATTCAAACGGCGGCAGCTGTGCTTCAGGCGCCGGATCATAAATGACAGGCGGCATAGCAGGATCCAGCTCAGCACTTAATCTCACTATCATCTTGCCCATGCCGGGCGGCGTTGGCGTAAATTCAAAGCCATGACGGGTCGGATAGCGGCCAGTCAACATCATTGCCCGTGACGGCGCACAGGTGCTGGCGCCGGAATAGGACTGATTAAAAATCGCGCCCTCAGTGGCCAACCGATCGATATTTGGGGTCTGCACCGCACCATTAGCAACCCCGCCGCCAAAGGTAGAGATATCATTGAAGCCGAGATCATCCGCGACAATCAAAATAATATTGGGCGGCCGTGAATCAGCGTTGCTGAACCGCTCAAGCGGCTCTGCCGGCCCCTGTTGCCAGGGCACGGGTCTATTGGGTGCACTTTGATATTGGGCTGCTATCTTGAGCTTGATCAGCTCCAGCATAATCTCGGTGCGCTGGGTCCAGGCAATTGCACTGAGCAGGACCAGCAGCGACACAACCAATGCCACACGCCTCACTGTAGTGCCTCAATAATCGGTGCCACATGGGCGTGTTTGATCGCGGTAAAGATACCTGACTCCTTAACCGCCAAACTCGCAGCCAACGCCTTGGCGTCTGCGAGCAAATTCTCAGCAGAGGCTTTGCCGTCAGCAAACCCAGCAGCAATCGCTTCGTCTGCGGTATAGCGCTTGCCGGTCAGCACAGCATCGCGGAGGGTTATCGGTGGCAGCCGATAGCGCAGAAATTCCATCATTCCCTGGGGCAAGGGTACACCGGCATCCACTTCCGAGATGCAGATCCAGCCACGGTCCTCGCGCATAATCCGATAATCACAGGACAGCGCCAAAAACGCACCACCGGCAAAGGCATGACCATTAACCGCAGCCACCGTTGGGAATGGCAGGCGCAACATACGTCTATGAATCGCTTTCATCTGTTCGGCAAATCGGTGCCAGTCGTCGCTGTCGAGTTTGTTCAGCACCTCGAGATTGAGGCCATTGCTAAAGAATTTATCCACCCCGATCATCACCATCGCGGCGGCGGCGTGAGGCTGATGCTCAAGCTGATCGAGGATATCCAACATCCGCTGCTGCCATTCGAGACAGATCATATTGGCACCATCATTCATGGTGACAATAAATATCTGATTATCTTTGCTCAGTTCGATCACTGACTTACTCCCCTGCAAAAAAAAACATTGTTATTTTGACACATACTATGTCATTTAATACCATCAGCCAAGCGTCTACCGGATAGCAGATTTTTGGGTTGCTAGACCGCTAGGTTAGACATCGGCGGCAATTTCAAATATCTTGCCTTAAGCCAAAATAATAACGTCAAAAGAACAGGCCCATGTCATCACGCACGCTATCCCCTTTCACGGTTTTGCTCCGCCTTTTGCTGTTACTTGTCGTCGTGTCGAGCCGTGCAGGCGCGGACGATCTGCGTCCCAATGTCGTGGTGATTGTGGTCGACGATGCCGGCCTCACAGACTTTGCCCCGTTTGGCGGCGAAGCGAGAATGCCCAATATCCAAACCCTCGCCGATCGCGGCACAAAGTTTAGCAACTACCATAGTTCACCACTCTGCGCGCCGTCTCGCGCGATGCTGCTAACCGGAATCGACAACCACCGGACCGGCATCGCCACCATTCCCGAAGTGATTACCGACAACCAGATCGGACAACCCGGCTACTCGATGTTCCTTGAGCCCGGCGTTAAAACGCTAGCTGAGCATCTCAAAGGCGCCGGCTACGGTACCTATATGACCGGCAAGTGGCACCTGGGCAGCGGCAAGCAGGACCTTCCCAACCAGCACGGTTTTGACCGCTCCTTTGCCCTCGACGCCTCCGGTGCCGACAACTGGGAACAAAAACCCTATATGGGTTTCTATGATATCGCGCCATGGTATGAAGACGGTCAACCAGCCGATCTGCCGAAAGATTTTTATTCATCAAAATTTATTGTCGATCGTATGATTGATTATCTCGATCGTGACCAACAGCCCGAGCAACGCCAGCCGTTTTTTTCCTACCTCGCCTTTCAAGCCATTCATATACCGGTGCAGGCGCCCCGCGAAATCACTGACAGCTACAATGGCGTCTACGACCGTGGCTGGCACGCACTGCGCAAAATGCGCTGGCAGCGAGCGATTGAACTGGGTCTGACGCCGGCCGCTGCGCCACTCGCCAAGATGCCCGCCGGCAACCGCAATTGGAACAGCCTTTCGGGGCCGGACAAACAGTTGTTTGCCCGCTCGATGCAGGTTCAGGCGGCAATGCTTGAGAGCATGGACAGTCATGTCGGGCGTTTTCTCGACTATCTCGCAGACCGCGGCGAACTCGACAACACCCTGTTTATTGTCACCTCAGACAATGGACCGGAACCCAGTGACCCAGTAGCCGTGCCCGGCATGAAACAGTGGATGTTTTTCAATGGTTACAACCACAGCATCGATAATCTCGGCGAAAAAGGCAGCATGGCCTTTATCGGCCCTGAGTGGGCAAGTGCCAGTGCCTCGCCGCTTAATATGTTCAAGTTTTACGCTGCCGAAGGCGGTATCAGAGTTCCGTTGATTGTCGCTGGTCCAAAGATTCCCGCGCAAAACTGGCAGCGGGCACTGAGTCTGGTCACCGACATCACCCCAACCGTGCTCGACTATCTCGATATCGCCCACCCATCGGGAGACGCTGTCGCGATCACCGGGCGCAGTATGCTGCCACTGTTAAACGGTTCAGCTGACGTTATTTATGCCGCCGACGAACCGGTCGCCATGGAAGTATCAGGTAACTCGGCACTAATCAAAGGCAACTACAAACTGACCCGCAACACCCCACCCCATGGCGATAATATCTGGCGCCTCTACAACCTCGCCAGTGACCCGGGTGAGAGTCGTGATTTGCGCGAGCGCAAGCCACAGCGCTTTGCCGAACTGATGATTGATTACCAGCGTTACGAACAGGCATTTGGCGTGGTGCCGCCGGCGGAGGGGTTTGATCTTATTCAGCAGACTCGAACCAACTCGGTTAAAAAACTACTGCTCAGCAATTGGTTTTCACTCAGCGTGATCGCTGCCATGTTGTTGGCAATAGTGCTGGCGATCATATGGTTGAGAGCCCGCAATAAATAGCTCATGACAGGGCCACCAAACCGATTAAATAGGATTCAGGAGAGAATAATGAAAACACGGATTACCGAAATGCTTGGCATCCAACACCCGGTTATTCAGGGCGGCATGCACCATGTCGGTTTCGCTGAGCTTGCCGCGGCAGTGTCCAATGCCGGCGGTTTGGGCATCATTACCGGGCTGACTCAGGGTACACCAGAAAAACTCGCCAATGAAATTGCCCGCTGCCGCGAAATGACTGACAAACCCTTTGGCGTTAACCTGACCTTTTTACCCTCGCTAACCCCGCCCGATTATCCCGGTCTGATTCAGGCCATTATCGATGGCGGCGTTAAAGTGGTTGAGACCGCTGGTAATAACCCAGCTCAGTGGCTGCCGATTCTGAAACAGCACAATATCAAGGTCATCCACAAGTGCACGTCGGTGCGCCACGCACTCAAGGCCGAAGCCATTGGTTGCGATGCGGTGTCAGTCGATGGATTCGAATGCGGCGGCCACCCCGGTGAAGATGATGTCCCCAACTTCATCCTGCTGCCGCGAGCCGCAGACGAACTGACCATTCCGTTTGTTGCCTCGGGTGGCATGGCCGATGGCCGCAGCTTGGTTGCGGCGCTGGCACTGGGCGCTGAAGGCATCAATATGGGTACACGCTTTATCGTCACAAAAGAAGCCCCTGTGCATGAAAATGTTAAACAGGCGATCCTCGCTGCCAGTGAGTTGGACACCAGATTGGTTATGCGCCCGCTGCGCAATACAGAACGCGTGCTGACCAACCCCAGTGTCGAGCGACTGCTGCAAAAAGAGGCGGCCCTGGGAAACGACATCAAGTTTGACGACATTGCCGCGGAGGTCGCCGGCGTCTACCCCAAAGTCATGCACAATGGCGACATGGATGCCGGTGCATGGTCCTGCGGCATGGTTGCCGGACTGATCCATGACCAACCCACTGTCCAGCAACTGATCGACACTATTATGGCCGAGGCTAAAACCATTATTCAGCAGCGTCTGAGCGGATTTATAAACTGATTTTTTACTATTTTGGAGTGATACGACATGGCTACAACCCTTTTTGATCTGACCGGCAAAATCGCCTTAGTCACCGGCGCCAGTCGCGGTATCGGCGAAGCCATTGCAGTGCTGCTCGCAGAGCAAGGTGCTCACGTAATCGTCTCAAGTCGCAAACTTGATGGCTGTCAGCAAGTGGCCGATCAAATCACTGCTAACGGCGGTAGTGCCGAGGCCTTGGCTTGCCATGTTGGCAGCATGGAACAGATTGAAGAAGCCTTTGCAGTGATTAAAAGCAAATATGGCCGACTCGACATCCTCGTTAATAATGCCGCCACCAACCCCTACTTTGGCCATATTCTCGACACCGATCTCGGCGCCTACAGCAAGACCGTCGATGTCAATATTCGCGGTTACTTCTTTATGTCAGTGGAAGCCGGCAAACTTATGCGCGACAACGGTGGCGGCAGTATCGTCAATACCGCCTCGATTAATGCGCTGCAACCGGGCCCTATGCAAGGCATCTACTCCATCACCAAAGCCGCGGTGGTCAATATGACTAAAGCCTTTGCCAAGGAGTGCGGTGGTCTTGGCATTCGAGTTAATGCCCTGCTGCCCGGCCTCACCAAAACCCAATTTGCCGGCGCACTGTTCAGCAACCAGGATATCTATCAAACCGCCATCAGCACCATCCCCTTGAAGCGCCATGCTGAGCCCCATGAAATGGCCGGCACGGTGCTCTATTTAGTATCTGATGCATCAAGCTATACCAACGGCGAATGCATTGTCGTGGACGGCGGCCTGACACTCTAAGCGATATCAGCAGTAACAAAAAAACCGCTGGCGATGAAACCAGCGGTTTTTTTATTCAGTTTAAGGCGCCAAATATCAGGCGTTTTCCAACTGGTAGTAATCCATTAAAATCTGCGCCACTTCAGGACGTGAGAATTCAGGCGGTGGCGCAATGCCATCACCCAACATCTGCCGAACCTTGGTACCGGAGAGCAGGATAAAATCATCCTTGGTGTGATCTTCGGCTTCATTCATCATTACCACACGATTGAGTTTGGTGGAAAAAGCGGTGTGATCGGCATTAAAAATTTCAATTTCCAGTGAACCGGCAGGGACTTTCTCATCAAAGATCGTCTGTGCGTCAAAGGCACCGTAATAGTCACCGACACCCGCGTGATCGCGACCGACAATCAGGTGAGTACAGCCCATATTCTGACGGAACACCGCGTGCAGCACCGCCTCACGGGGACCGGCATAGAGCATATCGAAACCATAACCCGTTACCATCACGGTATTCTCGGGAAAATACAGTTCAACCATTTTGCGAATGCAGTCATCGCGCACCGACGCCGGAATATCACCTTCTTTTAACTTACCGAGTAACATATGCACAACAATGCCATCGGCACCGAGACGCTCCATGGCCATATGACAGAGCTCTTCGTGGGCACGGTGCATCGGATTGCGGGTCTGGAACGCGACAACCTTGTTCCAACCGCGCTCGGCGATTTCGTTGCGAATCTCTGTCGCAGTGCGGAAGGTATCCGGGAAATCGGCCTGAAAATAGCTCAGGTTGAGCACCTGAATATTACCCGATATAAGCTGGTTACCAAGTTTGGTAAAGGTCGCAACACCGGGATGCTCGGGATCAAGCGTGCCAAAAATATCGGCCGCCATACTTTGGATTTGCTCATCAGACACCTCCTCAATCGCCGCCACATCCATAATCGCCATGACCGGATTGCCCGCGGTGTTTGGGTCGCGCAGCGCAATGCGGCTGGCACCACTAATCGCCGAAACATCTTTAGCCAGATTGATCACTGGCACGGGCCAGAACAGGCCATCAGTAGTGTGCAGTGTCTGCGACACACTCAACGCATCGGCAAGATTCATATAACCCGTCAGCGGATTAAAGTATCCGGTACCGAGCATCACGGCATTAGCGGCCGCAGCCGAATTAAGCAGCAGCGAAGGCAGTGACTCGGCTTCGGTCAGAAGCTGTTGCTTTTTTGCTGCATCGACAAGCAGTGAGTTGAGGTGTTCTGATCCATGGGGCTTAATCAAAGGTGTTTCTCCATTCATGTGAAATCAAATAATTCAGGTGCTAACCGGTAACGGGCTTTAAACAATAAAATTGTGAGCTTCAAGATAGCGGATAATCACATTCACCTCTTTCTCCAGGCTCATCTGATCGGTCCGCAGATGGATCTCAGCTGCGAGTGGCGCCTCATAGGGGTCGTCGATCCCGGTAAAGTTTTTGATCTCTCCAGCGCGGGCTTTTTTATACAGCCCCTTGGGATCACGGCGCTCTGCTTCTTCCAGTGCACAGTCTACAAACACTTCGACAAACGGATACCCCGACTCGGCGTGCAGCGCGCGTACCTCGTCGCGGTCAGCGCGGTAAGGACTGATAAAACTCGACAGTACAATCACACTCGAGTCGACGAACAGCTTGGCGATCTCGCCGATACGGCGGATATTCTCGGTGCGATCTTCAGCAGAGAAACCGAGATTTTTATTGATCCCGAGACGAATATTGTCGCCATCCAGACGGTAACTGAGGCAGCCGCGTTCAAACAGCGCTTTTTCCAGCGCCACCGCAACGGTACTTTTACCGCTACCAGACAGCCCGGTAAACCACAACGTGGCGCCTTTATGGCCCATCAGTGCATTGCGATCCTCAAGGGTAATATCACCATCATGCCAAGTAACATTGGTTGCTTTTTGTTCTGTCATAACCATCCGCCTTCTGTGGGCTAGTTTAAACTTGAGTTAATTAAAGTCGCGATAGTAGAGGCTTTTAAACTATAAGTAAAACAGGATATTATGCGTTACATTATCGATTTAATCGATAACACATCCAACCCGAAAAAGTACCAAAGAAATGAAATATAGCCTTCGACAGTTGCAGATTTTTCTCGCCATCGCCCGCTATGAAAACATCTCTCGAGCCGCTGCTGAACTGCATATGTCGCAATCCGCGGCAAGCTCAGCCCTGCAGACTTTAGAGCAAGCCTACGACACCAATCTGTTTAGTCGCTCGGGTAAAACCTTAAAGCTCAATGCGACCGGCATTACGCTGCGCGATAAAGCCCAGGTTTTAATCGCACAGGCCGATGAGTTTGAGCAGGCATTAGAAGGGCTCAGCGATATTGGCCATATCAAAATTGCCGCCAGCTTTACGATCGGCAACCACCTGGCCGTCAGTTATCTGGCGGGCTACCTCTCTCAACACCCGCAAGCAAAAGTGGACATCAATGTCGGCAACAGCCCTGATGTTGCAGAGCAGGTGCTTAACTACGAGGTCGATATTGGCATGATCGAAGGTGAAATCCACCACCGTGAGTTAGAACTGATCCCCTGGCGCCAAGATCAGCTCAGGGTTTTTTGTAGCCCTGATCACCCGCTGGCCAAAAAACAACGTCTCAGCGACAGCGATATCACCAGCGCCAGGTGGATACTACGTGAACCCGAATCCGGCGCGCGCCAGACTTTTAATAAAGCGCTGGCCGGGTTGGTGCCACAACTGGATATTTACCTGCAATTCAAACATAACGAAGCGATTAAAAAAGCTGTTGAAGCAGGGCTGGGCATTGGCTGTCTCTCGGAAATTGTTCTGCACAACAACTTCAAAAGCGGTGACCTGGTGCCGCTCAAACTACCGAAACGAGATATGACGCGAACATTTTATTTTGCTCTGCCAAAAAATCGCCACAGAAAAGTCGCGATTGACTGGTGGATGCAGCAATGTCGCAATGCCGACACTTAGATCGGAGAGTTTTTCAGACACAATTAGTGACATAGCCCCCCGTCTAAAACGTATAATGCGGCTTCGCTCTTTCAACTGATTTTTAACTGGATCTTTCGATGACTGTTCGCACCCGTATTGCACCCTCTCCCACCGGCGACCCTCATGTTGGAACAGCCTATGTTGCGCTGTTTAACATGGCCTTTGCCCACAGTCAGGGTGGACAGTTTCTGCTGCGGATTGAAGATACAGACCAAGCACGCTCGACCCCGGAATCTGAACAGGCCATCCTCGACGCCCTGCATTGGCTCGGGCTCGAGTGGGACGAAGGCCCGGACAATGGCGGCCCCCACGGCCCGTATCGGCAAAGCGAGCGCTCTGAAATCTATCGCCAACACGCCGATCAATTGCTCGATAGCGGCCACGCCTTCCGCTGCTTCTGCACTAACGAACGTCTCGACGAATTACGCAAAACCCAGATGGAAGAGAAGCTGCCGGTTGGCTACGACGGCCACTGCCTGCATCTCGAGCAAGATGAGATAGCCAATCGCCTCGCCAACAACGAAAGCCACGTAGTGCGCATGAATGTGCCCCGCCAAGGGCAGTGTGTATTTAACGATATGCTGCGCGGCGAGATAAGCATCGACTGGTCACAGATCGACCTGCAGGTATTACTCAAAGCCGACGGCATGCCCACCTATCATCTTGCCAATGTGGTGGACGATCACCTGATGCAGATCAGTCATGTTATCCGCGGCGAGGAGTGGATCAACTCGGCGCCCAAACATATCTTGCTCTATCAATACTTTGGCTGGGAAACACCGATCTTCTGTCACCTGCCACTGCTGCGCAACACCGACAAGAGCAAATTATCCAAACGCAAAAACCCTACCAGCATCCTGTTTTATCAACGCATGGGTTACCTGCCCGAAGCGATGATCAACTACCTCGGCCGCATGGGTTGGTCAATGCCAGACGAGCGTGAGAAATTTACCCTCGCCGAAATGCTCGACGTCTTTGATATCCAGCGCGTGTCCCTCGGCGGTCCGGTATTTGATGTTGAAAAACTCAGCTGGCTCAACGGCACCTGGATTCGCGAAGAACTCAGTGATGAACAACTCGCCGACCGACTCCAGCAGTGGGCCCTCAACCGTGACACCCTGATGGCTTTCCTGCCGTTCGCAAAGCAGCGCATGGAAACACTGTCCGATCTCGCCCCGCTGGGTAACTACCTGATATCCGGTATGTTGCCAATAAACGCTGATGACCTGCGCAGCGCCGGTATGGACGACGAACAACTTATAAAAGTACTGCAGTTCGCCCTGTGGAAACTCGAAGCCGTGCAATCCTGGAAGCGCGACACTATCTTCAACGCCCTCAAAGAAGTTGCCGACGCTATGGAGATCAAACTCAAGCCCTTCCTGGCACCCTTATTTATCGCCATCGCCGGCAGTAGTGCCTCCATTTCGGTAATGGACTCCATGAACCTGCTCGGCGCAGATATGTCACGCGCCCGCCTGAAGCACGCAATAGAACTACTCGGCGGTATCGGCAAAAAGAAACTAAAAAACCTCGAAAAGGACTATCAGCAACTCAGCTGAAAGCCCTTTAAACAGGGATAACGCGCTTGACTTGCCATAACCTGATCCCTATTATGCGCGTTCTCTTTTGGGGCCTTAGCTCAGCTGGGAGAGCGCAACACTGGCAGTGTTGAGGTCAGCGGTTCGATCCCGCTAGGCTCCACCAAATACAAACCCTCAAACCGTAAGGTTTGGGGGTTTTTATTTGCCCAAATAGAAGTAAATTCAAGAGGTTCAGAGCAAGCATCTAAGACCATAAGCAACGGGGATACCGCTACCGAGCGGACAGGAAACTATTCACAGCATGTCTCTAATGCTTGTTTTGAAGATTCGTCGGCGGTCAAAATAAAAGCCTCTCAACTGTTCGAGAAAGCAGACAAGAAAATATCAACCCTTACCGCTAGTTTCGAATGCTCTCGCGCTCGAGCTGTTGTAGAATCCGGTCTAATTATTTGGACGGGAACTGAACATGGGTAGAGCCTACCAAAACCGCAAAGAATCAATGGCTAAAACTTCGGACGCCAAAGCCCGGGTTTACAGCAAATACGGCCGCGAAATTTATGTCTGCGCCAAAGCCGGGGGGCTAGACCCCGCAGGGAACCTGGCACTGCGTAGTTTGATCGAGCGCGCCAAAAAAGACCAAGTGCCAACCCATGTCATCGACAAAGCCATTGAAAAAGCCAAAGGCGGCGCCGGCGAAAACTTCGAACTCGCCCGCTATGAAGGCTACGGACCCGGCAACTGCATGGTGATTATCGAGTGTCTCACCGACAATCCCAATCGCACCTTTGGTGATGTGCGACTGTGCTTTACCAAGACCAAAACCAAGATCGGCACTCAGGGATCAGTGAGTCATATGTTTGATCATCTGACAATTTTGAAGTTTGCCGGGCAAGACGAAGAAGCGGTGCTTGAAACTCTGCTGATGAACGACGTAGATGTGATCGATATCGAAAATGAAGACGGGATGTTAACTGTCTTTGCCCCACACACCGAATCGTTCAAAGCCAAACAAGCGCTAACCGATGCGTTTGGTGACATCGACTACGACGTGGACGAGATTCAGTTCATTCCCCAGGCCACCACCCTGGTCAGCGGTGACGATGTTGAAATGTTTGAACGCTTCATTTCCATGCTCGACAATCTCGACGATGTGCAAAACATCTACCACAGCGCCGAACTGGGCTAAGGGGCTAAGGGGCTAAAGGGTTAGACGGCCAGAGGGCTTTCGCTAAAGAGCCAGCCAGGGCCCGGCTAATCACCGCACGAGTGGTCGCAGGATCAATCACCGCATCAATCTCCAGATGGGCCGCCGCTTCGGTGGCCTTACCCAACTGATACATCTCCTCCACCAGCTTGTTAAACAGTGCCTCACGCGCCTGCTGATCGATCTCGGCCTCGAGCTCCTTTTTAAATCCAAGTCGCACCGCGCCTTCCAGGCCCATGCCACCAAATTCGCCCGACGGCCAAGCCGCGGTATACACCGGCCGATGAAAACTGCCACCGGCCATCGCCATGGCACCCAAGCCATAACCTTTGCGTAAAAAGATCGCCACAATCGGCACCGTCGTCTGCGCGCCGGCAATAAACAGATTCGCCATACGCCGCACCGACGCCTGCTCCTCGCTCGCCGGCCCAACCATAAAGCCGGGAGTATCACAGAGTGACAAAACGGGAATCGAGAAACTGTTACAGAGTCGAATAAAGCGCGCCGCCTTATCTGCCGCCTCAGCATCCACCGCACCACCCAAAACCTTGCAATCATTGGCAAGCAGGCCCATCGCCCTGCCCTCAATCCGTACAAATCCCGTCACAACACCACTGCCATAGAGGCGCGACAGCTCAACAAAACTGTCACAATCCACTAACTGCTTAATCAGCGCACGAATATCGTACACATAGCGCCGATCATCCGGCATCAACGCACCCAGCTGAGCCTGGTCCGCACAGTCCCAGGACAACAGGTCGCCCTGAAAATAACTCAAACAATGCTGCGCCAATTGCGTAGCATGAGCTTCATTTTCCGCCACCAGGTCAACCACACCATTATTGGCTTGCACCTCAATCGGGCCGATATCGGTCGGCGCAAATTTGCCCAATCCACCGCCTTCGATCATCGCCGGGCCCGCCATACCAATCCATGAGGTCTGCGTAGCAATACGAATATCTGCACAGCCAAACAATGCTGCATTGCCGGCAAAGCAATAACCATTATTCACTGCAATCAGTGGCACTCGACCGCTCAGACCCGCCCAACTGGCAAAACTCGGCACATCCAAACCACCGATCTGAGTCTTTACATCAGTGTCCCCGGGCCGTCCGCCACCGCCCTCGGTATACATCACTACTGGCAGACTGGCGCGCTCAGCCTGATCAAGAATACGATCAATTTTGCGGTGATGAAAATAGCCCTGCGTGCCAGCCAGCACTGTGTAATCATTGACAATTACCGCCACCTGAGCGGCCTGCTCACCAAACTGGCTAGCGTTAATGGTTGCCAGACCGGTAATCACACCATCGGCAGCAGTCTCGATCTTGAGCGTTTCAGCCTCTTTGCGCCCACGCTGAGCCGCCACCGCCAGCTGACCATATTCAACAAAAGAGTCTTTATCACAGAGATTATCAAGATTTTCCCGGGCCGTGCGATAACCCTTGGCATGACGCCGCGCCACCGCATCACTGCGCAGCGCATCAGAGGAATACGCCAATTGCTGTTGCAACGCCTGCAGCATGCTTGCCGATGACTGACTGCTCGCGATAGTTGCTTCAACCTGCGTCCCAGTCTCTGACTCCAGCGCCCTGGCCTTGCAGAGCAGCTGTTCCGCCTGCACCGTGTCGCCCGCTGCCACCGCTATCAATTCAACCTGCATATCGGCCGGCGCAACAACCACAGACTGCATTTTCATCGACTCCAACGTCATTAGCGGCTGACCTTTCTGCAACTGCTGACCCGGGCAGGCATCAACGCCTACCACCGCTGCAGCCGACGGCGCAGTTATCTGTAGAAGCTTTTGTTTCACGGTAAAGAGAACCTTTATTATTGTGCAGCTTGTGGCCCAAACTGTTTTTCGATTGAGCCCAAACGCGGATTTATTATTGTAAGGAAACAGCCAACTCGGGCGATTAGATCAATAAAAACAGATCCAGTCCCAGCAAGATAAGCAACCCGCGCGTCAACAGCTTGGTGCGCGTATCCAACTTATCGTAAGCCAGCTGCAAGCGCTCGAGCTCCGCCTTTGCCAGCGACCCGGTCTCTTTAACCTGCTCCGCACCAGCCAATGCCAGCGAACCGGCAGTGACCCCGGCCGCACCGAGTCCAAACTGTTTCAAAAAAACGCCGTCGATCTGGTCTAGCTTGCATAGTTTTGTCCTGTTCGAAATAGAGTTGCAGTGTAAGGGAGGGCACCGAGTGGCTGCAACTGCGAGCTGAGATCCCTCCTCGCACTGCGTTCTGACAAGACTATAAAGAAAAGGGCTGGGCTTTAAGCGCCATTTACCCATATCAGTATCTCAATCGGCCGGTTAATGCAGTCTGGGAGCCCAAAACAAAAAGATCACTGCGGAGAGTGCCAAGCCGCAAAACAGACCGCAGAGAAATCCGATCAGACCCCTGCTTTCATCTGCACTGGACGCTCGATTGGCGCGCGCGAGTTCTGCGCTGCGTCGGGTGGCAAACTGTTTTTCGATGCGTTTGAGTTCCTCCTGAGCCCAGGGCTCGAGGTCATCGAGTTCGCCGTAAAGAGTGTCCGCGTGCGGTTGCTTATGCATGAACCAGGGCGAATTCACTGAGGGCTTTTTCTATTTGCCCTTTGGCGCAGTCTATATGGGTTTCAATTACGGCGGGTGAGACGCTGAGCTGTTCGGCGATCTGGTCTGTGCTCTGGCCGTTAAACTGATGCGAAAGGAAAATGTAGCGGGTTTTTTCCGGCAGCTGGGTGATGCTCTCTTTGACGGTTTCCTGTTTCAGTTCATCGAGCAGCACATGATAAGCACCACTGTCTTTACGTTGCAGTGGCGCGGATTTGTCGTAGCAGCCGTAATATTGGCTATCCATTTTGCGCTTGCGCAGCACGTTGAGGGCGAGCCGCACGGCCATGCTAAACAGGTAGCGGCGCAGGTCGCCGACATCCTGGTTGTGTTTGATACGCAGCAGCTTGAGGTAGGCGTCTTAAGCCAGGGCTTCAGCTCCCTCTTCATCACCGAGTTTGCGTACTAACAGGCGACGTAGTTCGTCTGAGGTATCTTTGTAAAGTTGTGCCATCTCGGCGCTGGTAATGCCGGCACCTGCGGCTGTCATATCCAAAATAAGTCCCTCTATCTCGAGCCTGTCGCGATCGTCTAACCCTACGGGTTGTGCCGCACCGGGCTGTTGGCCAGTTGGCTGACCGACCTGTGGGCCGGGCGCGAGCTCCAGCTCGAGGTTTTGCAGTTTATGACTCACCTTGTCACCTATACATCCATTGTCTGATACCGATCCTGGTATCAGCGTTAATCTAAAAGTCCCTGTTCAGCTGTCATGTCATAAGACTCGCAAGGGCGCTTATTCCCCACCTTGCGGGGGGATTATTTTTTTGGGTGTCGGTGCGAATGCTTATTTTGACCGGGATGGTGTGGCGGGTTACCAGTTGTCGCGTCGCGAGCGGAGGGCAACAAACACTTCTTTGTCGCTGGCGTCGAGGCAGTTGAGCCCGCGACGAATTTCTTGGCTGTGGAGCCGGAAGAAGCTGTTAAACGTGCGCTCATCCCCGATCGATGTGACCAGTGGTTGCCTGCTAGGGTCGGCGGTTACGGCCATTGGCAGCCACTCCTGCGCGGCCCGATTGTCAGGCTCTACGCTGAGTGTAAATTGCAGATTGTTTGCCAGGTAGTCATGGCCGGGATACACCAGCACATCATCATTGAGACTGTGAAATTGCTCAGAGATAGTTTGATAAAGTGTTGCGACGTCGCCGCCATGGCAGTTACCAACGCCGGCATTAAACAGCGTGTCACCGGTAAACACCGCACTTGGCCGGCCCTGTTGCAGCACTAAAAAGCATAGATGGGCATAGGTATGGCCCGGTGTGTCGAGCACTTGCAGCTGAACGCCCTCTTCCAGGTCAACAATTTCACCAGCCTGCAGAGTGCGACTTAAACCGGGAATTTTTCCCTCGCCATTGGCATGCGCCCAGACCTGACAGTCATGCTCTGCAACCAGCACCTCGTTGCCCTGTGTATGATCCCAGTGCTCATGGGTGTTGATGATAGCGTGCAAGCTCAGCTTGAGAGAATCCAGCAACCGATTGACCAGCTCCGCATCCCAAGGGTCGATGACGATAGCGCAGCCATTATTGAGCTCAATCAGGTAGGTGTAGTTGCGCAGCACGCTCTCGGTGTAAACCTGGTGGACCTGCATATCAGCCTCTTATGTTCTGGTTACATTGTGTGAGTAGGACAATAGCGATTTGTAGTGGTGATTTCCAGATTTGTTGGTGGTGGATAGTGAAATCTCTCAAATCGCTGCGCCCAGTCGAAATGACCACAACAAAGCCTTGAGACAAATAAAAAAAGCCACCTCAAAGGTGGCTTTTTTATTGTTTGGTGGGCCGTGATGGATTGATGCAAACAACCTTTGGGTTGCTTGCACCCCTTCGGGGCGCCTTCGGCTTCCAAACTCGTCCGCAGGCCGAGTTTGTCGAACGATGGTTCTCACAATCCAATCCAATGAAACAATAAAAAAGCCACCTCAAGGGTGGCTATTTTATTGTTTGGTGGGCCGTGATGGATTGATGCAAACAACCTTTGGGTTGCTTGCACCCCTTCGGGGCGCCTTCGGCTTCCAAACTCGTCCGCAGGCCGAGTTTGTCGAACGATGGTTCTCACAATCCAATCCAATGAAACAATAAAAAAGCCACCTCAAGGGTGGCTATTTTATTGTTTGGTGGGCCGTGATGGATTCGAACCATCGACCAATTGGTTAAAAGCCAACTGCTCTACCGCTGAGCTAACGGCCCTCAGAAGAGGTGCGTATCATACTGACCAGAGGTGAAATTTCAAGCGTTATTTTGATATCTGGTAGGGTCGCTAATACCGGCCTGCTTAAAGCCTTGCCGGCGCAATCTACAGCTTTCACATCTGCCGCAGGCTTCGCCTTCCAGGCTAGCCTGATAGCATGAAACGGTTTTGCTGTAGTCGACGCCGAGTTCTATGCCGGCCTGGATAATTTGTGCTTTGGACATGTCGATCAGAGGGGCGTGCACTGTGAGTGGCTGCCCTTCCACTGCGGCTCTGGTCGCGAGGTTGGCCATCCGTTCGAAAGCGGTTATGTATTCCGGGCGGCAGTCCGGGTAGCCGGAGAAGTCGACAGCATTGACGCCGAGAAATATATCGTTGGCGCCGAGTACTTCTGCCCAGCCAAGGGCGATGGAAAGGAACACGGTGTTGCGCGCCGGAACATAGGTGACGGGAATACCACTGGTCGCTGCTTCGGGAACATCGATGCTGGTGTCGGTGAGCGCTGAGCCGCCGATGCTGCCGAGGTCGAGTTTGACGACTTTGTGTTCGACCACTGCCATTGATTCGGATACTCTGCTGGCGGCTTCGAGTTCGGAGCGGTGACGCTGGCCGTAGTCAAAACTGAGGGTGTAGCATTTGTAGCCCTGGCGCTTGGCCATGGCGACGACAGTGGTTGAGTCAAGTCCGCCGGAGACGAGGATTACTGCTTTTTTTGCCATAGTCGGTACGGTTACCTGTGTGATTTCTGTTTATTGCTGGGGAGGCATTAGTGCCCTGGTTTATCGCCCCAGATAAATTTATGAGTCTGCAGTTGCATGCGTACTTTGAGTTTGTCGTGGAGAATCCACTCGGCTAGCTGTGCCGGCGACAGTTCGCCCTGACTGGGTGAGAACAGTACTTCGCGAGCTTTGTGGCGGAGGCCGAGCTCGTCGACTTTCATGCAGCTCCAGTCGTAATCCTGGCGGTCGCAGATCACAAATTTCACTTCGTCATGGGGCTGCAGATATTCAATATTGCTGTAGAGATTGCGCGAGACTTCTCCAGATCCGGGGGTCTTCAGGTCGAGGATTTTAATGACTCGTTTGTCAACATCTTCAACCGGCATGGCGCCGCTGGTTTCGAGTGAGACAATGTAACCTTGATCACAGAGCTTTTGCAGCAGTTCGATCGATTGCGGCTGAGCCAGGGGTTCGCCACCGGTGACGGTGACATGGCTGGCGCCGAAGTCGGCGACCTGGTCGAGTATCGCTTGCAGGCTCCATTTACTGCCGCCTTCAAAAGCGTAGGCGGTATCGCAGTAGCCGCAGCGCAATGGGCAACCTGTCAGCCGCACGAAGACGGTGGGCAAGCCAACGGTGCTGGTCTCTCCCTGCAGTGAGTGGAATATTTCGGTAATGCGCAGTGCGGTGTCAGACATGCAATCAGTTTTCTGGTTGGCCCGTGAAGGGGCTGTTACGGAATTAGGGATAATTGAGTTTAAAAGTTATTCTTCAAGAAACTCTGCGCTTTGCTGGCCGCCCCACTATTGCCCTTTGCAGCTTTCTCCAACAACTCACGGGCGCGATCGATCTCGCCGAGCTGAAAGTAAATTTTGCCGAGCTTAAAGGTGCCATCGAGCGCTTTACCGTGAGTGGGATACTGTTCCACGACTGTTGTGAAGGCCTGACGGGCCATTTCATCTTGACCTTGCAGCAAGTAAATCTCGCCCAGCCAGTAATAGGCATTGGCGGTATAGGGGCTGTTGGGGTAATCGACAACGTGTTGTTTGAAGGCAAGCGCTGCGGCATTGATATCGCGCTGTTTGAGCAGCAGGTTGGAGGCCTGAGCATAGCTCTGGGCAATCTCCTCTGCGTTTATGGCCACGTCTGAGCTGCTGTCCACAGTGCCGGTAGCGTCATTTTGAGCGCTGCTATCAACGCTGAGGTCAGTGTCTGCATGGACTGCCAAGTCTGCCGGCGCCCTGCCGGACTGCTGTGCACTCAGGCGACGATCGAGATCGAGGTAGTCGTCCATCTGACGCTGTTTGACGCGCTGCAATTCATAGCTGAGTTCTTCGACCAGACCGCGAAGCTGGCGCACTTCTTCCTGCAACATCTGTGACTGATCATAGCGCGCTGACGCTGCATTGTCGCTCTGCGAGGTCGGCACAGCCTGCTGCCGAGCGGCTGCGGTTGCCGGGGCACCCAGCTCAACCACAGGCACTGTCTGGGCGGCAACATTGACGGACGCCAGCTGCAGGGTGATGGCAGCAGCGATCAGAGATGGGGCGACGGAAGAATATTTCATGGCAAGTCCAAGAGGGTCCTGGTTATGGCAAAAAAACAAACGGCCAGAGTTGCTTACAACCCCGGCCGCACGTTGATTTGTATGGCTCGATTAACAAGCCAAACAGATTTTACTTGAGTTCAACCCGGCGGTTCAGGGCCCAGGCGTCGTCGTTGCTGCCATAAGCGGCGGCACGCTCTTCACCGTAGCTGATCACTTCGATCAATCCAGGGGAAACACCCTGAAGAACCATAAACTCTTTAACCGCATTGGCGCGTCGCTCACCCAGTGCCATGTTGTACTCGCGTGTGCCGCGCTCATCAGCATGACCTTCGAGACGCACATTGCGCGGGTTGTTCTGCAATGCTGCAGCGTGCTCAAGCAGCGCAGCGCGTGACTCGGGCTTCAGCAACGCTTTGTCAAAATCGAAATAGAACACGGTATCTGCCGTGACTGTCTCGACGCTTGACTGGTCGATTGCTGAGGTATCAACCTGGCCAGTTTGCACCGAGGTATCTTCAATATCAGTTGAAGTTTGCTGCTGCTCTTCAACTGGATTGCTGCTACAACCAGTCAGAAATGCCACTAACACCAGCGCGCTAAGGCCAGATTTGATAAATGAAACGTTCATTGTTAACTCCTGTTAAGCAAGGGGGTAAATATTTTCTTCTGTTAAAACACAATGTTAGACCAGTTTTCTATAAAAAAAATCTAACGCAAAAATGGTGACCAGGCTGGCTCTCTGACATCTCCTCGTTTGGATGGCAGAACATACCGAATTCCGGCGTCTAATGATACAGCAGCAAGAACCCCGCGGTCACCTTGTTTAGTTGCATACATCAACATAGCACCGTTCGGCGCAACCGTGGGTGATTCGTCGAGACGGGTTTCGGTCAGCTCTATCATTCTACCGGTTTTGAGATCAAACGAGGCAATCCGGAAGGTGTCAGTCTGACGGTGCACCATCGCCAGCGTGCGTCCATCTGGCGCGAGACTCGGTCGCGCATTGTAGTTGCCGCTAAAGGTTAGCCGCTCGGTAGCTTTGGTGGCAACATTGAGCTTGTAAATTTGCGGGGTGCCACCGCGATCTGAGGTAAACAGCAGGTGGTTGCCATCAGGCATCCAGGTCGGTTCGGTATCGATCGCAAAGTGCCGGGTTAGCCGGGTAAATTTTCCGCTCTCAAAATTGAGCAGATAAATCTCTGGATTGCCGTCTTTCGACAGCACCAGAGCTAGTTGCTTGCCATCCGGAGACCAGGCTGGCGCGCCATTCAAGCCGGTAAAGTTGGTGAGCTGCTGACGCTGGGCGGTGACCAGATTTTGTCTGAAGATCGCCGGACGACCAGTTTCAAATGAAACATAGGCAAGCTCTTTGCCATCTGCGGACCAGGCCGGTGACATAATCGGCTCTGGCGATTCCAAAACCAGCTTTTCGCGAGCGCCGTCGGCGTCAGAGACATTTAAGCGGTAAGTAAATTTGTCACCTACTCGGGTGGCGGTGACGTAGGCCAGCCGAGTGGAAAAGGCGCCACGAATGCCAGTGATCTCCTGATAGATTTTGTCGCTGATCAAATGCGCTAGGTCGCGCATCTGATTGATAGTGCCACTGACTTTGTGGGTCATAACCGTTTTCTGGGCGGTTACACTGAGCAGGCTAAATTCAACCTGGTAACGGCCATTTTGTAGCACGCTGAGGTTGCCTGCCACCAGGTATTCGGCATCCAGCAGGCGCCAGTCGCGGTAGTAGACATCGGCTGCCCGACCTGGGAAAGACAACATATTGCGCCGCTCGATAGTTTCAAACAGACCGCTGCGATTGAGGTCGCCCTCGACTATGGCACTGATATCTTCGGCTGTCTGCACGCCAGCCATTGCGATGGGTGAGACCGCGATGCGGGTCGGCTGGTCATTGCCTTTGGTGACGCGAATAATCAATTCGCTATAGCTTGGGGCGGCCAGAGCCAGCAGCAACAAACCGCAGAGCAGTTTGGCCGAAGAGTATTTAGCGATTTTACCTGTCATTGCATCACAACCTTATAATCTGAGATCTTCTGGACTGAACGCGACATCAACCTGACGAAATTTACGTTCGAACAGGCCCGGGTCCATACCCTGTAGTTCAACAAACTGCTCCACTTTTAGCGCCGCCTGTTCGACCGAGCGATCAAACGCGCTGTCACCGCTGGAGTCAATTATCGTTACGCCAACCACTCGCCCAGTAGGCACCAACTGGATGCGAATCAATGTCTCCATACCCAAACGTGCACTGGGCGGTCGGCTCCAGTTTTCCGACAGCCGCTGTTGAATCAACTGTCGGTAACTGTTGGCAACGCGCTCATCTTCTTGGGCGACGATATTGGCCTGCTCCGCTGCCATAGCCTCGGCAAACTCTGACTCGATCCGTTTGCGCTCGGCTTCGGCCTTATCACGTTGACGTCGCTGCTCCGCGTCACGCTCCGCTTGCAGACGTTTTTGCTCGGCCAGCTCGGCAGCGCGCTTTTTCTCTTGCGCACTCTTTTCAGCCGCCAACTTCTGCTGGCGTTGTTTCTCGGCGCGGAGCTTTGCTTCGCGTTGACGTTTGGCTGCGTCCACTTTTGACTGCTGTGGCTGCACCACTTTTTTCGGCGCCAGCTCCACTAGCTTGGCTTCAATATACTGTGACTGCATCATCACCTGAGTGACCTCTGGTTGCCAGCCGACAAACAGCAAGACAATCAAGCCAAGATGCAGCGCCAGGCTGATCAGGATTGCAACTGAATAGCTCAGAAAACTACCCATATCAGTTCTGTGGCGGCTCCGTAACCAGCCCCACTGAGTGAGCACCCGCAGCCTGAAGCTCACTCATCAAGCTGACGACTACGCCGTAATCGACGCGACTATCGCCCCACACCAGCACCGGAATTTTCGGGGACTGACGCAGAATTTTACTGAGCCGATCTTTGATCACGGCTAGACTTTGGGCCTGATTTTCGCCTTTCACATCGATCCAGTAGCTGCCGTCGGCCTTGATCGAGACAATAAAGGGTTCCTGGTCTTTAGTATCCATGGGCGCGGAGTTGGCCTCGGGCAGTTCGACTTTGACACCCTGCATCAACAGCGGTGCGGTAATCATAAACACCACCAGCAATACAAGCGTGACGTCGATATAGGGAACAACGTTTATCTCGGCGACCAGCTTGCGTTTGGTTCTCTTGGTTTTCACATCAAGACCTGTCTAGTGGGCGTGAATTTGGCGGTGTAAAATGCTGGAGAACTCTTCGGCAAAGGTTTCATAGCTGCTGTTGATTGACTCCACCACTGCGGCGTAACGATTGTAGGCGATAACCGCCGGAATGGCCGCAAACAGCCCCATGGCGGTGGCAATCAATGCCTCGGAAATGCCCGGCGCTACCGTGGCCAGAGTGGCCTGCTGAACCATGGCCAGGCCACGGAATGAGTTCATAATGCCCCAGACAGTGCCAAACAGGCCGATATAGGGACTGACCGAGGCGACGCTGGCGAGAAACGGCAAACTGATATTGAGTTTTTCATCTTCCCGCGACAGAGCCACCCGCATGGCCCGGTCGGTGCCGGCCATCACGGCCTCGGGATCGGCTTTATCGGTTTGTGCCAGACGGTTAAATTCACGAAAACCGGCGCGAAAGACGTTTTCAATACCGTCGCTTCCACCCTCTTCCTGGGCCCGCTGAGTCAGGTCGCGGTAGAGGTTGTTGAGATCGACTCCGGACCAGAAAGTGTCTTCGAATTCACGAAATCCGCGCTGGGCGCTGCCGAGAAACAGGCCGCGCTGGACAATCATGACCCAGGACAGCATTGATGCGAGAAACAAAATAGCCATCACTCCTTGCACCAGCAAACTGGCATTGCCAATTAACGACCATATCGATAAATTTTCTTCTATCACCTGATTAAACTCCGTATTTAGGATCTGGCCATTGGGATCTGACCATTGAGTGTGTCAAACATTAGTTTAGGCATCGCTTGAGGCCGTTTGCTGTCGGCGTTGATACAGCCGACTTTGACCAGCCCCTCCACCAACAATTGCTCGCCGCGAAAAACCTGTTGGGTCATCTCAAAGGATGCCCTGCCCGCCTTGCTGAGTACCGCAGTAACATCGAGCAAATCATCGAGCACTGCTGGGCTGTGATATTTGAGTGCGACTTCACGCACAACAAACTGCATGCCGTCAAACAGAGCCGGTTTATCATAACCGTGGCTGCGCATAAGTTCTGTGCGGGCGCGCTCCATAAATTTTAAATAGTTGGCGTAGAACACAATACCCCCGGCATCGGTGTCTTCTACATAGACGCGGACTGGCAGACTGAAAGCAGCACGGTTAGTCATCGAGGACATCCAGCTGTTGCTGCCGTGGATCGTTGCCAGGATGAGTTTTGGGGCTGGGCAGACCAAAGTATTCATAGGCCATGCGGGTCGCCATGCGGCCACGGGAGGTGCGCATCAAATAGCCCTGCTGAATCAAGTAGGGTTCGAGCACATCTTCAATGGTGCCGCGTTCTTCACTCATGGCCGCGGCAAGGCTGTCGACGCCGACCGGACCACCATCAAACTTTTCCATCAAGGTTAGCAGCAATCGGCGGTCTGAGTGATCAAACCCGCGCTGGTCCACGGCAAGCATATTCAGTGCAGCATCGGCGATATCGGCGCTGATAGATCCGTCGCCTTTGACCTCGGCATAGTCGCGCACACGGCGCAACAAGCGGTTAGCGATGCGCGGCGTGCCACGCGAACGTCGCGCTATTTCATGGGCGCCCTGAGCATCGACTTCGACATCCAAAATGGTCCCGGCGCGCTGCACAATGCTGGTTAGATCTGCTTCGGAATAAAATTCCAGACGCTGGACAATCCCAAAACGATCACGCAGCGGTGAGGTCAGCAAGCCGGCTCTGGTAGTGGCACCGACCAGAGTGAAGGGTGGCAGGTCGAGTTTTATGGAGCGGGCGGCAGGCCCTTCACCAATCATAATATCTAGCTGATAGTCTTCCATGGCAGGGTAGAGAATTTCTTCAACCACCGGGCTGAGACGATGAATTTCGTCGATAAACAACACATCGCCGGGTTCGAGGTTGGTCAACAGCGCAGCTAGATCGCCGGCTTTTTCCAGCACCGGCCCGGAGGTGGTTTTCAGTGACACCTGCATTTCATTGGCGACAATATGTGCAAGGGTGGTTTTGCCGAGCCCGGGGGGGCCAAAAACCAAGGTGTGGTCGAGTGGATCGCCGCGTCGACGCGCCGCTTCCATAAAGATGCCCAACTGCTCCACTACGACGGGCTGGCCGACGTAATCTGCCAGGGTAACCGGTCTCAGCGCGCGATCAAAACGCTCTTCGGCTACAGACATCTCGGGGGATATTATGCGGTCAGGTTCTATCATCGGACACCATTGTGATTGTGCCGAGTAGCATACCTTGATGGCTGGCCTTTTTCACTAATCGACAGGGAGTTTATTCGCACTCTGACGGAGGATTTACCGCGGCCTAAGAACCCATGCTTTTCAGTGCCAGACGGATCAGCTCACCGGCATCGCGGACATGTTCATCGGCCACCCGGTTGATAATTTTTGCGGCATCCGCTGGTTTGTAACCCAGCGCAATCAGTGCGCTCTCGGCTTCGCTGGCAATATCTGGCTGCACTTCTCTAGCTGCCAGCGAAGCACTGGCCGCGGCGGTGTCAATATCGCCAATCTTGTCGCGCATTTCGATCAATAGCCGTTCGGCAGTCTTCTTGCCAACACCAGGCAATTTTACCAACGTGGGGACATCGTTGTTGTGCACACAGAGGGCGAAGTCGTCGGCCGACATCCCGGAGAGAATGGCGAGGGCCATTTTCGGTCCGACCCCGTTGACCTTGATCAGATGACGAAACAATTTGCGCTCGGAGAGGGTAATAAAGCCATACAGTTGCTGTGCGTCTTCACGCACAACAAAATGGGTGTGCAGTGTGACCGCTTCGCCGGCTGCGGGAATACCAAAGAAGGTATTTAGCGAGACCAGCACCTCATAGCCGACCCCCTGGACATCGACCAGTAAATCCGGTGCTTGTTTTTCAATTACTATGCCTGTCAGTCGTCCAATCATATTTGTCGCTATTCCTGAATCGGGTTGTTTGGATAATGCTATTTATGCCGTCCTCGAGCGTAGCCTGTGGCCCCTTCAACGGCTGCCAGTGCCCGCGATGTCTGCGCGTGACAGAGTGCCACAGCCAGGGCATCAGCGGCGTCTTCTGCCGGGGCGCGGGACAGTTTTAACAGCTGCACAATCATCATTTGAACTTGTGATTTATTCGCCGCGCCGGTTCCCACGACGGCCAATTTAACGCTGCGTGCGGAGTACTCTCCGACCGACAGACCAGCATTGGCTCCAGCGACAATGGCAGCGCCACGGGCCTGGCCCAATTTTAGAGCGGAGCTGGCATTGTGGGATAAAAACACTTCCTCGACACCCATCTCTTGTGGATTGTATTGCTCAATCAATTGGCTGACGCCGTCAAAAATGATTTTTAGTCGCTCGGCGAGCGCACCTTCCGGAAGGCGAATAATCCCGCTGGTGACGTAGCTCACTTTGCCACCCACAGCGTCGACAATTCCGTAGCCGGTGCGTCGTGAACCTGGGTCGATGCCGATTATTCGAGTCATGATGATTACACGAGAACGCTGTTTTGTGATTTGCCAGCGAGTGTTGCAACACCGCGCCCCGGAGTCAACTACTCTGCGCGCAGTGCGTCAATCGGTGTCAGTCTGGCCGCGCGCGCTGCCGGCTGGCTGCCGGCGAGCAGACCGATCAAAATAGCGATGCCGAGTGCGCCAAAAACGATGATCGGGCTGAGCGCGATCGGAAGTCCGGGAATAAACAGCCAGGTAATCAGCAGCAGCGCTATCACCAACAGAACGCCACAGATCCCGCCAATCAGCCCGAGCACCAACGCCTCGCCGAGAAATAGCAGGCGCACAGTGGAGACTGTGCCGCCTAATGCGCGCAGCAAACCGACTTCCGCGGTGCGCTCTGTCACGGTTATCATCAAGATGGTGGTGATGCCCACGGCACCCACTAGCAGTGATATGGCACCCAGCCCTGCGGCGGCAAGACTAAGCACCAAGAGAATATTATCCATGGTTGCCAGCACCTGGTCCTGAGTGACTAGAGTAAAGTCTTCAAACCCGTGACGCTCAATCAGTAGTCGGCTGATCCGCTCTGCCATAGCGGTGCTCGTCGATCTGGGGTTGTAGAAAATATCTACGTGTGACCGAGAACGGCCAGTGACCTCGGGCGCTGCAAGTCATCCTGCGGCAAAAATGTACCCTCTGCCAACTCAAGCTTCCAACCGCTGACGGCAGCACCCCCGACTCCGGCGACATCAGTGTAGCGTGCACGATGCCCAATCTTGATTTTGGCATTGCCCATCACCACCGGCACGACCTGTTCAACATTGGGCAGATGACTGATCGCCGAAGCGTCGTCCAGTGACAGCGGCCGAGTTGTATTGAGCAGACCTGCAACCCCAAAGGTTTCAGTTTTGCCCGGTGTAACCGCAACAATATGGCTACCAAACTGGGTGAATTCATTTAACACAAACAGCCGCAGGCCCTCGCCGAGAGCGCTGAGCAAAACCATGGCGGCGATGCCGATTGAGAAACCCACAATTGTCAACAGCGTTCGGGTGCGCTGGATCCACAGAGCCCGCAAAATCCAGCTGCTGCTGTCACGCAAATTCATTTTTGCAACCCGCGCAGAGCCAGCACTGGGTCCAGTGCCGCAGCGCGCCTGGCCGGTGTAATCGAGAATACCAGACCGGTCAGCACGGCCATCAGTACAGCCGCTGGCACTGCCCACACCGGCGGCCACAGCGGGAACACTGGCCAGAGCCGCGTGACAATAACGATCAGACTAAAGGCAAAAGCGATCCCGGCCAGAGACCCCATCTAAATCAACATCAGCGATTCGCCGACAAACAACTGCTTTATCTGCTTGCTGTTGGCGCCAATTGCCTTGAGCAGCCCTATCTCGCTGCGCCGCTGACTGACCGAAATCAGACTGATATTCATAATCAAAATGCCGGCCACCAACAGACTAATTGATGAGATGGCGGTGATCGCCAAAGTCACCGCCGTAAGAATATTATTAAATGCGGCGAGCATGGCATCCTGACTGACGACGGTGACATCTTGATCGCCATCGTGACGGTGGCCAATGGTATCGAGTATCTTTTGCTCGATACGCGCGCTGTCGGCACTGGGGGCAATATCCATAATCACTCGAAACAACCCGGGTGAATCAAACAACTGTTCTGCGGTGCGCACCGGTATCAACAATAAGTCACGCATATCCAACCCCAACGATTCGCCGCGCTCTTCAAGCACTCCAACGACACGCATGCGACGATCCCCGACCCGCACCCATTCACCCAGCGCTCGTTCGCTGCCGAACAGTTCGCGCTTGAGGGTGATGCCCAGCACGCAAATTGCCAGGGCCTCGGTTTGAGACCGCGCAGTAAGTCGCGCGCCACTGCCGACATCCATTTTCCGTACCCGAAAAAAGGCATCTGTGGTGCCAAGAGTAATCACCTCCCGCGAGCGGCTGCCCCGAGCAACACTGGTGGTCCCTGCAATAATTGGCGCCATTGCCAGCACACCGGAAATTCGCGCCAACGCATTGGCATCTTCGAGGGTTAAGTCGCGGGGCACAGAACCGTAGATCGGGGGCGCGCCGCCGGTGGTCTCTTTGCGCCCGGGAAGCACCACCAACAGACGATTGCCCAGCGCAGAGAATTCGCGGTCAATATAGCGCCGCGCACCTTCACCGAGACTGGTCAGCAAAATCACCGAGGCGACACCAATGGCGACGGCCAGCAATAACAGAAATGTGCGCATTCGATGGCGAAGAAATATCTGCCGGTTAAAGGTGAGTTGGTCATAGAGCTGCATCGGCGTCCTCTAGAGCTTCAGGATGATGGCGGCTGTCACTGTCGACACCGCCATCAATCATGCGAATATGACGCTTTGCACGATCACCCAACTGTTGATCGTGGGTGACCATAATCAATGTAATGCCATCGTTGTTGAGTTTTTCCAGCACATCGATCACCTCGCGTCCAGAGTGGGAGTCGAGGTTGCCGGTCGGTTCATCCGCCAGCAACAGGCGCGGTCGCATCACAATCGCCCGGGCAATTGCCACCCGCTGCAACTGGCCTCCCGATAACTGGTTGGGTTTGTGACCGGCCCGTGGAGTCAACCCAACCATAGCCAGTACTTCGGCAACCTTTTTGCGCCGCTGCTTGATCGGCTGCCGCGCCAACATTAATGGCAGTTCGACATTTTCAAAGGCTGTGAGTCGGTTAATCAGATGAAAAGACTGGAAGATAAAGCCGATATTTTCTCCGCGCATCTGCGCGCGCTGTTCTTCATTGAGCGTTTCCGTGGCGACCTGATCAAACCAATAGCGGCCCGAGTCGGGACGGTCGAGCAGTCCAATCATATTTAGCAACGTCGATTTACCGGAACCGGAAGGACCCATAATAGAAAGATATTCACCCGCACTGATACTGAGTGAGACATCGCGCAGGGCGCGCAGTGGAGATTCACCCACAAGATAGGTTTTGTTGATGCTCTCAAGTTTGATCACGGCGCGTCGACCACGGCTACCTCGGCACCCTCTACGACTCCCTTGGTGCCAATATTACCGACGATGGCATCGCCCGATTCGAGGCCAGATACAATTTGGGTAAAGTGCCAGTTGGCCAAACCCAGCTCCACGGCACGGCGCTCGATGCGATTATCCGCATTGAGTACGAAGACAAACCGTTCATCGACCAGCAAATCAGTAGGCACACGCAGAGCCTGCTCCTGCTTGGCGATAACGATTTCCATATCGGCACTGTAGCCAGCTAGCAAGGTTGGTCTGTCTTCAAGCGCCAACAACTCGGCTTCAACTTCCACTGTGCGGGCCTGTTTTTCTCTATCCAGCACATAGGTTGAAATGCGTCGCACCGTAGCGGCAAAACTGCGGCTGCGAAAGGCGTCCATCGTCACGCGCACCGGCATGCCGACACTGATTTGGAGGCATCGACTTCATCAATCGGGGCGCTGATGTAGTGGCAGTTTGCGGTCAACAGATCAATTGCCGGCGGCGTCGGAACGCCTGGAGGTGATGGTGTGGAGAACTCCCCTACTTCACCTGTTACTTCGGCAACCGTACCGGCAAATGGGGCATGGAGATAAGTCTGCGCCAGCGCAGCCTCGGCGACACGCTGACTGGCCTGGGCCTGAACCGTATTGGCTTTAGCGGCATCACAGGCCGCAGCACTGGACTGCGACAGCGCAATGGCGCGGTCGGCCTGCTCGGAGGAAACCAGCTTTCTATCCAGCAATAATGCCAATCGCTGCGCCTCGTGGCTATCTGATGCGGCAGCAATGCAGACACTCTGCTGTTGTTTATCTGCAGTCTTTAGCACAGCTTTGGAACGCTCTACCTGCGCGCTGCGATCCTGATTCCACAGCGATATTAGCAATTGCCCTTGCTCTACCTGTTCCCCTTCGTGCACATAGAGCTGCGCAATCTGGCCACCGATCGGCAGCGACATTTTTGATCGTTTACAGGCCTTTACGGTTCCGGCTCGGGTGTTGGCGACCGTCTTCTCGACCAACCCGGTCGATACCTTAACCAGACTAACCTGAGGAAGATCCGGTCTTGAGACAACATAAATCGCTGCAACAACAAACGTTATCACAGCAACCCAAATCCATTTGTTGTTCATAGCACTCCTCGCTATCGATTCAGTTCAATTGATTGACGGCTTGTAAATCAAATGTAGTGAAGCAATAGCCAGACTGCCAGATAAGCAATGCTGATCATGATCAATCGAAACAAAACAATGTATTAGAGACTGCAGAAATTGGTTCGCCGGTTAAAACGCACAGTGCAACAGTAATACAAAACCGCGGACAAAAAAAAGCCTCCAAGCGCAAGCCGGGAGGCCTTTAGTCACAGACGCTGTTACTCGTCAGCTTTTGCTTTGGGCGCGGCCTTCTTTTTGGGAGCGGCTTTTGCCTTAGCTTTTGGTGCAGCTTTCTCTTTAGGCGCGGCTTTGGCCTTTGGAGCGGCCTTTGCTTTGGCTTTGGGTGCAGCTTTTGCCTTGGCTTTGGGAGCAGGTTCTTCTTCAGCTGCTGGAGCATCTGCTACTTCAGGCTCTTGAGCCACAGGTGCTTCTTCTGCTACAGATTCTTCCACGGCAGGTGCTTCTTCCGCTACCGGTGCTTCTTCCGCTACAGGCGCTTCTTCTGCCGCGGGCGATTCTTCTCCGGCAGGTGCTTCCTCTGCCGCAGGCGCTTCCTCTGCCGCAGGTGCTTCTTCTTCCGCTACAGGTGCTTCTTCTGCCGCGGGCGATTCTTCTCCGGCAGGTGCTTCCTCTGCCGCAGGCGCTTCCTCTGCCGCAGGTGCTTCTTCTGCCGCAGGCGCATCGACTGCTACTTCAGCCGGAGCCTCCGCAACGTCTTCCTCCGGCTCAGGGGCAGGTGCGGGTGCCGGCGCTGCGGTTTTAATCAGCCCTTCCGCCAGCAAGATGGAAATTTTTTCATCGGCATTGACCCAGTTTTTATCGGCATTTTTGACTGCGTATCGGCCAGAGCCTTTTTGATAAACTGTATAGTCTTTGGTCTTCTTAATAACTTTCATCGCTATATCCTCTTAATGATTACTCGTTTGAGCATTTGGTTACCAGTTTTCGTTTTTATTGTTTTAACTGCTTCTATCCTGACCCTCTAGCTGCTCCCACTCGTGCTGACCCAGCACGTTATCCAGAGTTTCTTCGCCAGTGTACAGGTTTTGTCGCTGTGTCAAACCCTCTGCCGCCTGAACAGTGCACAAACTGCACTATCAGGCTGGCTGTTTTTACGCTTAGGCTTAGGCTTCGCCTTCTTTGCTGCGCAAACGAATGTTTAATTCGCGCAATTGCGCATTATCGACGGTACCCGGCGCATCGGTCAGCAGGCAGGCTGCGGACTGTGTCTTCGGGAAGGCGATAACATCACGTATGGAGTCGGCTCCAACCATCAACATAATCAGGCGGTCGAGACCAAAGGCCAGTCCACCGTGTGGTGGCGCGCCATATTTGAGTGCATCGAGCAGGAAGCCAAATTTCTCACGCTGCTCGTCGGCACTGATGCCAAGCACTTGAAAAACTGTTTGCTGCATGTTCTGGTCATGGATACGAATCGATCCGCCGCCCAGTTCGCAACCGTTGAGTACCATATCGTAGGCTCGCGACAGAGCCGCTGCCGGATTGGCTTCAAGCTCTTCGCGGCTGCAGGAGGGCGCGGTAAACGGGTGGTGTAATGGCGTCAGTGCGCCGGAATCGGTGGTTTCAAACATCGGGAAGTCGACAACCCACATCGGCGCCCACTCGCAGGTATAGAGATTTAAGTCTGCTGCGACCTTGCAACGCAATGCGCCCAGCGCTTCAGAAACAACCTGTGATTTGTCTGCACCGAAAAAGACGATATCGCCGTTCTTTGCATCCAGTCTCTGCATGATATTCATAGTCACATCGTCACCAAGGAACTTAATGATGGGTGACTGTAGCCCCTCTATACCCGTCTCGATGGCGTTGACCTTAATCCATGCCAGACCTTTGGCACCATAGATACTGACAAACTTGGTGTAGTCGTCGATCTGTTTGCGCGAGATCTCAGCGCCGCCAGGCACCTTAAGGGCCGTAACACGACAGCTGGGGTCATTGGCTGGGCCGGCAAATACTTTAAATTCGATATCTTTGAGCAGATCCTTGATCTCCACCAGCTCCAGTGGGATACGCAGATCAGGTTTGTCAGAGCCATACTTATCCATTGCGTCGGCATAGGTCATGCGCGGAAAACTCTCGAAATCAACGCCCATATGCTCAGAAAAGATACCGCGAATCATGGTTTCGGTGATCGACATGATGTCCTCTTCATCAATAAAAGAAGCTTCTATATCAATCTGAGTAAATTCTGGCTGACGATCTGCACGCAGATCCTCATCGCGGAAACACTTGGCAATCTGATAATACCGATCAAATCCTGCCACCATCAGCAACTGCTTGAATAACTGGGGTGACTGCGGCATCGCAAAAAACTGGCCGGGATGGGTGCGCGAGGGAATCAGATAATCGCGAGCACCCTCAGGCGTAGCTCGAGTCATTATCGGCGTTTCGATATCAAGAAAGCCTGCATCGACAAGATAGTTACGAATCGAAGAGGTTATTTTAGACCGGAAGCGCAGACTGTTTTGCATTTCGGTCCGGCGCAAATCCATATATCGGTATTTGAGGCGAACATCTTCGCCGACCGTAACGTGCTCATCCAGCTGGAATGGCGGGGTTACCGCGCTGTTGAGAATTTCCATGGCGGTGCCATAGACTTCAATTTCACCGGTGGCCATATTGGAGTTGACGGTCGCCGCACTGCGCGCCCGCACCACACCGGTTACCTTGAGAACATATTCAGAGCGAACCTTGTCGGCCTGCTCGAAAAATTCACCGGCGTCGGGATCAAACACAACCTGCACAATGCCTTCGCGATCCCGGAGATCGACAAAGATAACTCCGCCGTGATCACGGCGACGATCTACCCAGCCACAAAGCGTTACTTCTTGATCAATATGTTTACTTGTGACTAAACCACAATAGTTAGATCGATACATCTGCTGTCTATCCCTACTCTAATTTTGTTTAAGATTTTATTTATGATGTGCTGGCGTCAGAGTTGGCTGCCGGCTTCGCCGATGAGCCACCACTCTCACTGAGATTCTTTTTATTGCCGGTTTTAAAGTCAGTCTCGTACCAGCCGCTTCCACTCAAACGAAAACCTGCTGCAGAGAGTTGCTTTTGCAGTTGCGGCTTTTCGCATACCGGACAATCAACCAGCCTGTCATCACTGATTTTCTGCATCGCTTCAAGCTCATGGCCGCAGGCCCGACAACGGTACTCATAAATGGGCATACATAACTTCCTTCTTTACCTTGCTACTTCAAATTCAAATTTTTGCGTATGTCCTGTTGGCAACATTCTGCAACGGAACAGGGATTGCAGCACCTCAGCGATCCGAGGTTAGGCTTTTATTCAACAACTGTTCTGCCTCAGCTAAGCACCTCGAGCTTGCATAGCTGGCAAAAAAGCGCCGCATTATACCCCAGCACCTGCACTTGTAGAATGCCCGCGGATGGCTACAACCGATCGAAATCTAAAAAAAGCAGTAAATCAGCGAACTAAACCCCGCCCTTTCTTGGCATATCCGGAAAACAGCGGCTATAAATGATTTCGAGGCCCTGATGGCGGCTCATGGTAATCACTTACAGCAACTAACAGGGATGGTTTAACGTTTGTATTTATAAAGGAAAGGAAGATGGCTGTTAAAAAAGGAACCGCGAAAGCAACAACTGCCAAGAAGGCAAAAAAGCCCGCCCGGCAAAAGACACTCTCCGCTGCCAGAAAAACCAGCACGGCTAAAAGCGCAAGCGTAAAAAAAGCGCCAGTAAAAGCTAGAGCGACTAAACCCACTACTGCTAAAACCAAAGCTGCGAACACCAAAGCCGCTAGACCCAAAGTCACTGGCGTCCGTGAGCGCTTCAGCAAGACTGAAATCATCGGCGAGCTGGCCAGCAAGTCTGACTTGACCCGCAAGCAAGTAACCACAGTGCTGAACGAATTGGCGACTCTGGTTGAGCGGCATGTCAAAAAGCGCTCAGTGGGCGAATTTGTTCTTGCCGGTTTGATCAAAATTCACACTGTGAAACGTCCGGCGAAAAAAGCTCGCGTGGGTATCAACCCGTTTACCGGTGAAGAGACTACCTTCAAGGCATGCCCTGCCTCTGTCGCGGTGAAAGTGCACGCTCTAAAAGGTCTGAAGGATATGGCGCAGTAATTGACTGCGCCCTTAAGCCGGATATCTCTGACACCAGGCTATTTTTATTGCGGTGTTTTTATTGAGTGCGAGCTACCGACTCTGCAAGACCAAACGGAACAAGTGCGTCAGTAATACGAGTTGTTGTCTGGACCAACAACTCTTTGCTGTAGCCTGTGGCGGGCACCGCTCCCCAAACTGGCATCGGCCAGACAGCATCACTTTTATACCGCACCACATGGTGCATATGTAGCTGCGGAACCATATTGCCAATCGTTGCGACATTGATTTTTTCGGCGTTAAACAATGTCGCCAAAGTCTCAGCGACCACACAGGATTCGGCCAGCAACTGTTGGCGGTCGACTTCATCGAGCTGAAAAATTTCCTCCACACCCTGTCTCTGTGGCACCAGAATGCACCAGGGGTAGTTGGCATCTTTACTCAGTAATAACAAACTTAATGGAAAAGCACCCAGCAATACCGTATCGGTCTGTAATTGGGGATCTAATTTAAACATTTTGTCCTCATCTCTGCTTATGACTGTACCGCGACAGCCGCGCACCGTAAAATAGCCGCCCAAACTAATCGACCAGCAGTGTAAGAGAAACTATGCGCGCCAGCCAATATTTGATTTCAACAAAGAAAGAATCCCCTGCCGATGCAGAAGTGATCAGCCACAAACTGATGCTGCGAGCCGGAATGATTCGCAAAGTAGCCTCCGGACTCTACTCCTGGCTGCCGATCGGGTTACGTGTGTTTCGCAAGGTCGAAAACATTGTTCGTGAAGAGATGGATAAATCCGGCGCGCTGGAAATTATGATGCCGGTGGTTCAGCCCGCTGATCTGTGGGAAGAATCGGGGCGCTGGGGACAATTTGGTCCCGAGCTGCTGCGAATTAAAGATCGCCACGACCGTGAGTTTTGTCTCGGACCCACTCACGAAGAGGTAGTGACTGACATTATTCGCAATGAAATTCGCAGCTATAAGCAGCTGCCGGCCAATTTCTACCAGATTCAAACCAAGTTTCGCGATGAGCGCCGCCCCCGTTTTGGCGTGATGCGCACGCGTGAATTCTGCATGAAAGATGCCTATTCATTTCATCTCGATGGGGCTTCTCTGCAACAAACCTACGATCTGATGTATCAGACCTACTCGGCGATTTTTGACCGCACCGGCCTGATCTATCGCGCAGTGCTCGCCGACACCGGCAGTATCGGTGGCAGCCACTCTCACGAATTCCACGTCCTCGCCGATTCTGGTGAAGATGCAATTGTGTTCTCAACCGAGAGTGACTACGCCGCCAATATTGAAAAAGCCACTGCCCTGACAGCAACTGAAACAGTGGCTCCTGGCAGCGCCGAGATGATCGACCTGGCGACACCCGGTGTGCACACGATTAATGATCTCTGCGAGTTTGTCGGCACCAGCGCTGACAAAACCCTGAAAGCGCTGATTGTTAGCGGCGAAGATGATGAGGGCAAAACGCAACTTTACGGCCTGATGTTGCGCGGTGACCATGAGCTCAATGAAGTGAAGGCGCAGCGCGCTCTGAGGCTAAACAGCGAAATCACCTTTGCCACCGAGGAGCAGATTAAATCGACATTGAACTGCTCGCCCGGTTCGATTGGTCCAGTTAATCTCAACCTGCCGATCCTGGTCGACCCCAGCGCGGCGCAGCTAACTGATTTTGTCTGTGGTGCCAATCGCGATGGCTACCACCTTACCGGTGTGAACTGGCCGCGCGACTGTGGCGAATATACCATTGCCGATATCCGCAACGTGGTTGCCGGTGACATCAGCCCCGACGGCAAAGGTGTACTGGAAATCAAACGCGGCATAGAAGTCGGACATATTTTTCAGCTCGGTACGAAATACAGCGAAGCAATGAATGCAACGGTGCTTGATGAAAACGGTAAAGAGCAGGTTATGTCGATGGGCTGCTATGGTATAGGGGTAAGCCGTATCGTTGCCGCAGCGATTGAACAAAACCACGATGACAACGGTATTATCTGGCCCGAGGCGATCGCGCCTTTCCAGATTGCTATTGTACCGATCAATATGCACAAGTCAGAGCTGGTTGCAGAAACCTGCGAAGCACTCTATAACAAGCTGGTCAGCGCCGGCTATGAAGTGCTGTTTATGGATGAGGCGAAAGCCCGATTGGGCGGCATGCTCGCCGATATAGAGCTGATCGGTATTCCGCACCGGATTGTAATTGGTGATCGCGGACTGGCCGATGGCACGGTCGAATATCGCAACCGCCTCGAACCGGAAAACCAACATATAGCAATGGATAAGCTGGATGAATTTATTGCCGAGACGGTACGTAAATAACCCCACAACATGGCCACAGTCGCGTACTGTGGTCATGCTCCTCCCCGTTTTTCTCTGCGCTCTTATCTGCGCGCTTGTCAATGCTCCACTGACCCATGCGCAACAATCTGATGCCGACCCGACGCTGTTATCACTGCTTAAACGCGCAGCCACCGATGCGGATAGCTTCACCGACCAGTACGATGCCGAAGTCTGGCTGATGACCAAGGAGCCCGCCCTTGCGCCGCTGATTTCTGACCCTGAAACACGGGTTAATCTTTTAACACTGATTCACAGCGAAGCGACCCGGGCTGGCCTGTCACCGGAAATTGTACTGGCTCTAATTGAGGTGGAGAGCGGCTTTGACCGCTACGCCGTGTCCGCTGCGGGCGCTCAGGGAATAATGCAAGTTATGCCGTTTTGGAAGCACGAGATCGGCAGACCGGAGGATAACTTGATCAATACCCAAACCAATTTGCGCTACGGCTGCACGATTCTTAAATACTATCTCGACCGCGAAAAGGGCCGTCTCGCCGATGCGCTAGCCCGCTACAACGGCAGCTATGGGCAGTACTGGTACGCTGAACGGGTACTGGATGCCTGGGCGCGTCGCTGGCGCTAAATTGCGGGCTACCACCTACGGGTTAGTTGCTCACGAGAGCTGGTGAGTTGCTCGAAAAGCTCTGCTAGAATCTCGTACCATTATTTGGAGTCGGTCATGCAGGAAACAGTAACCCCACAACAACTGCGCCAGCGCATTCGCAGTGCAGAGCACCGTGGTAATACCTCAGGTTTTTGCAACGGCTATGTGCAATGTAATCTGGTTATTTTACCCGCCGATGCCGCCGCGGACTTTCTGAAGTTTTGCGAAGCCAACCCCAAACCCTGCCCACTGATCGCAAAATCCAACGTCGGTGATTTCAGAGTTCCAGCGCTTGGCGCGGACCTGGATATTCGCACTGATATTCCAAGCTATAAAGTCTTTCAGCATGGCGACGTTGTTGCCGAGGTCGGCGATATCAGCGACTACTGGCGAAGTGATCTGGTGGCGTTTCTACTGGGTTGCTCATTCTCCTTTGAAGAGGCCCTGATCGCCGATGGTCTCGAGGTGCGCAATGTCAGCGAAGCCGTCAATGTGCCAATGTATCGAACCAATATCGACTGCACACCAGCAGGGCCTTTTAGTGGCAAGATGGTGGTCAGCATGCGCCCCTTTGCTCCCCAGCAGGCGCAGCGTGCTGCCGAAATCTGCAAGCGTTTCCCCTCAGTGCATGGCGAACCGATTCACTATGGCAGCCCGGAGGCAATTGGCATTGGCAATCTCAATCGACCAGACTTTGGCGATGCAGTAACAATTAAAGAGAACGAGCAGCCGCTATTTTGGGCCTGCGGCGTAACGCCACAGGTGGCACTGGAACAAGCAAAGTTGCCGTTTTGTATAACCCATAGTCCTGGCTGTATGTTGGTCACTGACTTAAAGAATAGTGACCTTGCGGTGGAAGTCGGCTAGACGGGTTTCCGGTTCTGCAATGCTGACCGAGGGTTCATGCGACTCTGTCATCCCGGCGGAACGAAGTGAGTAGAGGGATCCCTCAACTGCGCTCGGAACAACTGTCTGTAAAACTTAGAGGAAGACAATATGGCATTACGTTTAAATTGTGATCTCGGCGAAAGCTTCGGCGCGTGGACTATGGGTCTCGATGACGAGGTTATGCCCTTTATCGACCAGGCCAATATCGCCTGCGGCTTTCACGCGGGCGATCCGGTGGTCATGAAAAAGACACTGCTCTCGGCCAAGCGCCATAATGTCATGGTCGGCGCCCACCCAAGCTATCCTGATCTGGCTGGTTTTGGCCGCCGCTCGATGAATTTGCCGCCCGTCGAAATTATCGCCATCGTCCAATACCAGATTGCTGCGCTCGCCGGTATGGCGCAAAACCTCGGGCTCAATATCCACTATGTTAAACCCCATGGCGCTCTGTACAACGACATGATGGTCAATGGTCATATTCGCAGTGCGATTATGGAGGCTATCGCTGAATCCCACCTACCGCTGGCGTTTATGTTACAGGCCACACCGGACGCCGAGACTCACCGGGAAGAGGCGAAAATGTTTGGCATCGAGCTTATTTTTGAGGCTTTTGCCGACCGTTGTTATGACGACAATGGTGCCCTGCTCTCCCGCGCTAAAGAGGGTGCGGTGCACAATCGCGAGAAAATGCTCGCGCAGGTTCAACAACTTCAAGCTGAAGGTTGCGTGACCACAGTCAGCGGCCATCGCCTGGAGCTGCAGGCTGACTCACTGTGTGTACACGGTGACAATATGGAAGGCGTGCGCGCTATCCAGGACATTCGTCAGTTAATTAATTCATGAACTCAGCAATGCAGACAATCTCCGTGGCCGGAGAGAACGCTCTGGTCGTCTATTTTGGCGACGCGCCCAGTGATGCTGTCGCCTCGGCCGTGGCCTCAAGCGCCGAAAAGCTGCGTCAGGCTCTGGGCGATTCACTAATTGATCTTGTGCCCTCTTACGCCTCGCTGCTGGTGATTTACGATCCTTTTAGAACAGATCATTTCGCCGTGCGCAATGCCATTCGTCGGGCTCTGGACAACCGTCACACAGTCGATCCGAGCCAATCCAGCAAGGGTAAGCTGATTACACTGCCGGTCTACTACGGCACCGAATCAGGTCCTGACTTGCAGCAGCTGGCCGATAATGCCGGACTCAGTATCGATGAGGTTGTCACTATTCATCAACAGACAGATTATCGCGTCTATGCGATTGGATTTGCCCCGGGCTTTGCCTATCTGGGTGAGGTTGATCCACGTATCGCTGCTCCGCGTCTGGCGACACCACGCCAGAAAGTACCGCGCGGTGCGGTTGCGATAGCCGACCGTCAAACTGCGGTCTATCCAGCGCAATCGCCCGGCGGCTGGAATTTGATTGGGCTTTGCCCAGAACGGATGTTTGATCCTGCAGCGGAACCGAGTATGCCGGTTCAGGTGGGTGATCGCGTGCGCTTTAAAGCTATTGATAGAGACACCTTTGTGGCGATGGGTGGCGTATTATGAGCAGTCAACTCACTGCCTCGAGCGGGCTGCAGGTAATCAACCCCGGAATTTTTAGCCTGATTCAAGATGCCGGTCGCTTTGGTCTCCATGGCATCGGCTTAACGAATGGGGGTCCGCTCGACAGTAATGCCTTTCGCTGGGCCAACCGCCTCTGCGCTAACCCCCAAGGCTGCGCGGCAGTCGAGGTCACTATAGGTGGCTTGGTCTTAGAGGCCACTGTTGATACCACTATTGCAGTGACCGGTGCCAGCGCGCCGCTGACAATAAACGGACATGCATGTGAGCTTTGGCGTTCATATTCTATTCAAACTGGAGCTCGCATTGAGCTGGGCTTTGCTACCTCGGGTAGCCGAATCTATCTGGCAGTGGCCGGTGGCTTTCATATAGAACCCCGATTTAACAGCGTCTCGACTGTGCCACGAGAGAGCCTTGGCGGCCTGCACGGAGATGGCAGTCCCCTTCAAGCAGGAGATATGCTTCCCTGCGAGAGTCAGCGCTCGACCACACCTCTGTCGCTAGCCGCTGACCTGCGCCCTGATTACAGCACTAATCGTGCTCTACTGCGGGTTATCCTGGGATATCAGCAAGCACTGTTCAGCGATTTACAAAAACAACTATTTTTCACTAGCGACTATCAGGTTACAGACCGCAGTGACCGTATGGGGTATCGCCTCAAGGGCACCGCCATCGCGCCGAGTGCCGATGGCATTCTCTCTGAGGGTATCTGTCTCGGTGCCATTCAGGTCCCTGCCGACGGCCAACCGATTGTGTTGCTAAATGATCGTCAGACCATTGGCGGTTATCCAAAGTTGGGGTCAGTCCTGTCATTGGATATTGCCAAACTAGCGCAGCTATTACCCGGCGCAACAGTGAATTTTGAGGCCATCAGTATAGAGCAGGCACACAATGCCCTGATGTTAGATCAACAATATTTTGAACGCTGCACGCCCGAAGAGATTTTAACCAATGACTGACTTTAGCCTCAGCAAAGCGATTGAAAACCGCCTTGTTTCACGCAATCCTCGCGGAATGAGAACACTGCAGGCCGCGCTGGAGCCCGGCTATTTCTTGCGCGCAGCGAAACTCGTTCACCAAGCACTGCAATCATCTGGCTCGCGCATATTGATCGGCACTGGTTTTCCAGTTGCCGGCAGCTTCGAGACTGATGGACCAGTGGGTGCGATCGCCCTCTATCGGACACTTGAAAGGCTCGGTGCGGAGCCGATTCTAGTCTGCGGCGCACCACTTGCGAATGTGATTGCCAGTGACTACCGCGTGCATAACATCAGCGTTGGCCAACCCAAGACCAGCGCCCGCGAAGCGCAGATCGCACTCGATGATTACCAGCCTTCGCTGGTGATCTCAATCGAACGACCAGGCATGGCCGCAGATGGTCATTACTATAATATGCGCGGCGAAGACATCAGCCATGCCTGTGCCAGCTTTGATTACTTTCTAATACTCGCACGCTGCCCCACTATCGCGATTGGCGACGGCGGCAATGAAATCGGTATGGGCAATGTGAGTGACGCTCTGACAGAGCTCAACATTATCCCGGCCGCAACCGGTTGCGATGAACTGCTGATTGCCGATGTCTCCAATTGGGCGGCCCATGGGCTCATTGCCATGCTATCCGCGTTTAATGGCACTGATCTGCTGCTCGATTGGGATAACCTGGCGGTGTTGAACTATCTCTCTGAACGCGGCAGCGTCGATGGTGTAACCCGAGAGAACACGCTTACCGAAGATGGTCTGAGTGCGGAGGTTACGGAGGCGCTTATTTGTGATCTGAGAAAATTAGGCGGTTACCTCTAAATGCAGGTAAATTTTTCGCTACATCACAAAATAACCCCATATTTTCGCGCAAAGACCCTTAAACAGGCTGAGAATACAGTGAATTTACTTTGCGCGCACAGGACCCCACTGCTACCATTTTTGACCGTTTTAAGACGGCCATCAATTACAAATAACAAGGCATCACTATGAGTATCGCGTATCTGGATGGCAGCTATATGCCAATCGAGCAGGCCAAAATATCTCCCATGGATCGCGGGTTTTTATTCGGCGATGGCATCTACGAAGTGGTGCCCTCCTACGCCGGCAAGATGGTTGGCTTTGGCCCGCATATCGCGCGCATGCAAAACGGTCTTGCAGCCGTAGGTATCAAACTCGACTGGAGCGAGGACAACTGGGCCGAGCTGTGCAACCGCCTGATCAACGAAAATGGTGCCGGCAATCTGGGCATCTATCTGCATGTCAGCCGCGGTGCAGACAGCAAGCGCTTTCACGCTTTTCCAGACAATATCGCGCCGACCGTTTTTGCCTATGCCTTTGAAATCGCTGCGCCCCCGGTCGCTGATAAAGCTCTGGCAAAAGCATACAAGGTGTCCACCACTCGCGATCTGCGCTGGGAACGCTGCCATATCAAATCCACTGCACTGCTTGGCAATGTGCTGCACTTTCAGCACGGCTATGAACGCGGTCACGATGAGACGCTCCTGTTTAACGCCAACAATGAATTGACCGAAGCCAGCGCCTGCAATGCCTTTATTGTCAAAGATGGCAAGGTGATTACACCACCACTGGATAACCAGCTGCTGCCCGGTATAACGCGCCATATTCTGCTCGATGTGCTGCGCCGCGACGGCAGCATTGCGGTTGAAGAACGCAGTGTCAGCATGGATGAAGTGCTGAATGCGGATGAAGTGTGGATTACCAGTTCGTCAAAAGAGGTCGCTCCGGTGACGCAAATTGACGGCAAAGCAGTGGGTAATGGTGAGGTGGGCGAGGTGTGGCTGGCTGCGCAGACGCTTTACAGCGCTGGCAAGTTCGACTACTAACATTCGAGCACTTGGATTTCAAAACGTAATTATAAAACTAAAATTCGACAGATAAACGAGCTGCACAATGTCACGACCTACCCGAGCGGTTATTGATCTCAACGCCCTGCGCCACAATTTCCAGTTGGCACAGTCGCTCGCACCCAGCTCGCAGACCATGCCTATGGTTAAAGCTAATGCCTATGGCCACGGCGCAGTAGAGGTCGCCAAGGCGCTGGCCGATAGTGCACCGGCATTTGGGGTCGCATGTATCGAAGAGGCCCTGGAGCTGCGTGCGGCCGGCATCAAACAACCGATTCTGCTGCTTGAAGGCATTTTTGAAAAAAGCGAACTCACTCTCGCCGCGCGCCACAATTTTTGGCTGATGGTGGAAAATCATCCACAAAAGCAGGCCATTATCGACGCCGACCTGCCTCACCCGCTAACGCTCTGGCTGGGTCTCGACAGTGGCATGCACCGGCTGGGTTTTCAGCCCGTCGATATTGCCGAGGTCTATCAGGCACTGCAAAACAGCCGCAATGTGAGCGACAAAATCGTTGTTGCCTCACATTTTGCCTGTGCCGACGACTTGGCCAGCGATCGCACGGCGCAACAGGTCGCCGTGTTCGAAAAAACCCTTCTCGATGCCGGACTGGATAGCAGCTTAAAAAGTCTCGCCAACTCAGCAGCGGTTCTCGGCTGGCCCCAAACCCGGCGCGATTGGCAGCGACCCGGTTATATGCTCTATGGCGCCTCGCCATTCTCTGAGCCTCAGCCCAATGCCGACCAGCTCAAGCCGGTAATGTGTTTTGAATCGGCGATTATCTCCCTGCGCACGGTTCCTGCTGGTGACTCAGTTGGCTACACGGCCAGTTGGACCGCTGAACGCGACTCTGTGATAGCCACCGTCAGCGTCGGCTACGGCGATGGCTATCCACGCCACGCACCCAATGGCACGCCGGTGCTGATCAATGGCATGCCCTGCCCGCTAGCGGGGCGCGTATCGATGGATATGATTACTGTCGATGTCACCGACCTTACCACGCCTAGCATCGGCGACAAGGTGGTTCTGTGGGGTGCTGACTTGCCGGTAAATGAGGTCGCTGATCACTGTGGAACGATTGGCTATGAGTTACTGACTCGGATGCCGGCCCGCGTGCCGCGGATTTACCTATAGGTCGATATGCGACAGGTAGAATAATCAGCCATTGATCTTGATGGCGGTCTCCGATTTAACATCCTCGATCACCACATAAGTATGGGTCTGGCTAATACCTTTAATGGTGGATAATTTGCCCCCCAGAAAACGTTGGTAGTGCTGCATATCGGCGACCCGAATCTTGATCAGATAATCAAACCCACCGGCTACCATCTGGCACTCCAACACCTCTTCCAGCTCTAGCATCTTCTGATTAAACGACCGAATTGCATCTGTGGTGGTGCTATCCAGCTGCACTTCAATATAAGCGCAGAGTGCTGCATTGGCTTTTACCGGATCCAGCAGCGCCACATATTGCGTGATAAAACCCTCTTTCTCTAGACGTTTGACGCGTTCGAGACAAGGTGTTGGTGTCAGGTTGACCTGCTTGGCCAGGTCTACGTTGGCGATGCGCCCATTGCGCTGGAGGATATCGAGGATGCGGCGGTCAGTTCGATCTAGCTGCGTCACGGTTTTCATCATTGGGCCCCTTTATTAAAAACAACCTTACTGGAAACAGCTTCAGAATAATACGCTAACAAACTTACATTAACAGATTATATGACTGGTTATTAGCGATATATGGAGACATATTCTTATATAAATCGGTAAAAATGCAAAATATTAAATAACCTAAAAATATGCTGAGTGACCCATGGATCAGACTGCACTACGCAAAAAAATTCGTCAGACAACCCATCAAGACGAGCACCAGAATGTTGCCGGATTGCTGCACAGTAATCCGCTCTCGGCTGAGGCTCGCGAGACCATTCTCAAGGATGCTCGAGATCTGGTTGTGCAGTGCCGCGCAGACAAAAACAGCAGCGGCACGCTGGATGCCTTTTTGCTCGAGTTTGGCCTTTCCAATGCCGAGGGTGTTGCCTTGATGTGTCTCGCAGAAGCGCTGCTGAGAGTGCCCGACGCGCTGACTGCCGATCGCCTGATCGCTGAAAAAATTCAAGCCGGAAAATGGAATGTCCACCGCGGCAAATCCAGATCCATGTTTGTCAATGCCTCAACCTGGGGGCTGATGCTGACCGGCCAAATGGTCAGCCTCGATTCCGAAATTACCGAGGATACCGACAACTGGATTAAACGACTGACCGCAACTCTGGGCGAACCCGTGATTCGCGCGGCGGTGATGCAGGCGATGAAAATCATGGGTGGCCAATATGTGCTCGGTCGCTCTATTGCAGAGGGCCTCAAGCGCGGCACCAAACACAACGATAGCGCCACGCGTTTTTCATTTGATATGCTCGGTGAAGGAGCGCGCACGGAGGAAGATGCGCGCAACTATCTGACCGCTTATGCCAGCGCCATCGACAGCATTGGTAGCCACTGCAATACACTTTCAACTGACCACGATAGCAAGGTGTATAACAACAACGGTATCTCGGTCAAACTCTCGGCACTGCATCCACGCTACTACTATGCCCAGCATGATTTGGTGATGGCAGAGTTGTTGCCGCGCATCAAGCAGCTCTGCCTGCAAGCTCAACAGTACGATATCGGTCTCTCTATCGACGCGGAGGAGTCCTACCGTCTGGATATCTCGCTGGATATCTTTGCCGCACTGGCCCATGACCCCGACCTGAGTGGCTGGCAAGGGCTGGGCTTTGTCTTGCAGGCCTATCAAAAGCGCGCGCCGGATACCGCTAAATGGCTAATCGGTCTGGCGCGAGAAACCGGTCGCAGGCTAATGGTCAGACTGGTCAAGGGCGCCTATTGGGATGCCGAGATAAAGCATGCTCAGGAGCTGGGTCTGCCCAGCTATCCGGTCTTTACCCGCAAAGCCAACACTGACCTCTGCTACCAACACTGCGCGGGTATCCTGCTCGATGCGCAGGATGCGGTCTTCCCTCAGTTTGCCACCCACAATGCGTACACTGCGACGATGATTCTAACCCTGGCCCGCGAACGCGAATTTGAATTTCAACGCCTGCACGGCATGGGCCATATTCTCTATGCCAATTTGCGCAAACGCTTTGCTGATCGCCAAATTCCGGTGCGTGTCTATGCCCCAATTGGTAATCACCGTGACCTGCTGCCCTACTTGGTGCGACGACTACTGGAAAATGGTGCCAACAGTTCATTCGTCAATCGCTTTCTCGACAGCCAGACGCCGGTGGAAGCGCTATTCGATGACACACGCGAGCAGGTTTCCAGGGTATTCCCCTATCAACACAAAGCTATTCCTGTACCTGCCGATCTGTTTATCGGCGCCGACGAAGCCCACCATAGAGAACCGGCGGCCTCAAACCCACATACGTTTCCTCGGCGAAAAAATGCTCGCGGTATCGACCTCGATTCGCCGCTCGAAGCGACTGCCCTGCTAAAACAGGTTGACGCAGCTGCAACCGACATAAGCGACTTAATTACACGCCCGATTATCGATGGTGAAGCGATTGCCGGCGAGCTGCAGCCGAGCTACAGCCCCGCCGATCAACGCCAAATCATTGGTCATACATCGCGAGTCAGCAATGACGATATTATTCGCGCCGTGGCATCCGCCGATCAGGCATTTGCCGCTTGGAATACTCTCGGCCCCGCCGCGCGCGCCAATATTCTCGATAAAGTTGCCGATCTTATGGAACGGGACATGGGTGAACTGATCGGGTTGATTAGCCTTGAGGGCGGCCGCACGCTTAACGATGGGGTCTCGGAGGTACGTGAGGCAATCGATTTCTGTCGCTACTACGCACTCCAGGCTCGCTCGCTGACACACTTTCAGGGTCGCGGTGTCTGGTTCTGTATCAGCCCATGGAACTTCCCACTGGCCATTACCGTCGGCCAGATCGCAGCGGCACTGGCGGCCGGCAACACTGTAGTCGCCAAACCCGCCGGACAGACGCCGGCTATCGCCGTGGCAGCTGCCCAGCTATTTTATGAGGCCGGAGTTCCCGGCTGTGCCCTGCACGTCCTGCTCGGCAGCGGTTCGCAGATCGGCAATCTACTATTGCGCGACAGCCGAATTGCCGGCATTGCCTTTACCGGCTCCACCGACACCGCTCAACATATCAATCAGCAGTTGGCCCTGCGTCCCGGCTCTCCGATTCCGTTTATCGCCGAGACCGGCGGACAAAACTGCATGGTGGTGGACTCAACCGCACTGCCAGAACAGGTGATCGATGATGTCATTGCTTCAGCCTTCCAGAGCGCTGGGCAGCGGTGCTCGGCACTACGCGTGCTGTTTATCCAGTCTGATATTGCCGACAATGTGCTGCATATGTTGCGTGGCGCAATGGCATCATTAAAGGTGGGCGATCCGCGCCTGCTCAGCAGTGACCTTGGACCGGTTATCGACCGCGCCGCCCAGGCCGAACTGCAAACCCATATTGAGCACATGCAACGCGAAGCCAAACTGGTCGCCAAAGTTGAACTCGACAGCCGCTGTGACCAAGGGACTTTTGTCGCCCCTCATGTGTTTGAAATCACCTCGCTGGGTCAGTTGACCGAAGAGGTCTTTGGCCCGATTTTGCATGTTATTCGCTACGACTCGGATCAGCTCAATAATGTGATTGAGCAAATTAACCAGACTGGCTTTGGCTTAACCCTGGGCGTTCACAGTCGCATCGAGGCCTTTGCCCAGACCGTGTTCCGCAACACCATTGCCGGCAATACCTATATCAACCGCAATATGGTTGGTGCGGTAGTCGGGGTAAACCCGTTCGGCGGCCGCGGCCTCTCGGGCACAGGCCCCAAAGCCGGTGGACCCAACTATCTGCTGCGTTTTTCACAGCCCAGTTCAGAACCTGAGTATCAGCTGTCGGCCCATGCAGAAACATCCTTGCTCTCGCTTGACCTGTCCAATACGAGCCTGACGGATACCAGCGACAGGGCTAGCTGCAACAGCGCGCTGGCCGACGCCAGCAAAGCACATCAAAAGTGGTGCTCGCGCTCCATAGATGCGCGACTGATTTTGCTGGGCCAGGCCACATCGCAGACCAATTGGTTGCACAATATCGAGCGGATCGCCCGCGCAAAACTGGCCAATCCAATCACTCTGCCGGGACCCACCGGTGAAGACAATAAACTGTCCCTGCAGGGACGTGGTGTTGTGACACTGGTGATAACCGAACAGGATTCAATCGATGCCGCCGAAAAACAGATGATCAGCGCCCTGCTGTGTGGCTGCGGACTGGTTATCTGTGCAGCAGACCAGCAGTTACCGATACTACAAACTCTTAAGCAGAAAATGGTTAAAGCCGGTCTACCCAAAAATCTGCTGCATATCGCATCGATCGATAGCCTTGTGACCATTATTCATGACAATCGCATTGAAGCTGTTGTCGCCAACAGCCTGGACCGCGACAGCTCAGCACTGCGCCAGACCATGGCTGCGCGCAGCGGCAGTATTATCCCGCTGATTGAATGGCCGCAGCGGGATAATGATTACAGCTTTCACTGGTTGTTGTGGTTTTTAAGCGAGCGCACACGCACCGATAATCTGGTGGCCAGAGGGGGCAATACACAGCTGTTTAATTTAGCGGAATGAGCGTACAAATCGCCTACCCTTTCGATCCAAAACACCACGCTCAAATAGGGTTGTTTTGCCGTTAGGTGTTAACCAGTTTCAGCAAAACGGCGAAGTACACTCAGGAAGTCAGCACCATATTTCTCGAGCTTACTTTCACCAACACCGGTAATGGTTAGCAACTCCGCATCTGACGTGGGTAAGGTATCAAGCATCTCTTTCAGAGTCGCATCGTGGAAAATGACGTAGGGTGGCACATTGTGCTCGTCTGCCAGCATTTTGCGACATTCACGCAGTTCATCCCACAGCTCCTGATCTTCAGGAGGTATTTGAGCTTTTCTAGCAGACTTCGAACCGGCCTTTTTAATGGAAGGCGCTTTAATTTCCTCTATTCGTAAAAACAGCGACTGCTCGCCTTTTAAGACCGGGCGGCACAGATCCGTTAGCTGCAGTGCGCTGTAACCTTCAATATCCACCTTGAGCAAGCCGCGCACCACCAACTGCCGAATCAATGAACGCCACTGCGCGTCATGAATTTCTTCGCCAATACCAAAGGTGCTGAGCTGGTGATGCTGATGCTGTAATACTTTCTCGGTTTCTTTGCCCTGCAATATATCCATTACATGCATAGCGCCAAAGCGCTGACCACTGCGATAGACCGTGGACAAAAGCTTCTGAGCGGCTTCGGTGGCATCCCAAGTCTGCGGTGGTATCTGGCAGTTATCGCAGTTACCACAGTGTTCCGGGGCGTTGTCGGCAAAGTAATTGAGCAGCACTTTGCGACGGCAGCTGGTTACTTCACAGAGCCCTAACATCGCATCCAGCTTGTGACGTTCGGCACGCTTAAATTGCTCGGAGCCTTCGGATCCCTGTACCATCTGTTGCAGTCGAACCACATCCTGAAGGCCATAGATCATCCAGGCATCGGCCGGCTGGCCATCGCGACCGGCGCGACCGGTTTCTTGATAATAGGCTTCGATACTTTTCGGCAGGTCCAGGTGCGCAACAAAACGCACATCAGGTTTATCGATACCCATACCGAAAGCAATCGTGGCAACAATTATCACACCATCCTCGCGCAGAAAACGTTTTTGGTGCGTCTGCCTGAGCTGTCCCGGCAACCCGGCATGGTAAGGCAGCGCAGTAAAACCCTGCTCGGTTAACCAGGCCGCGGTGTCCTCGACTTTTTTGCGTGACAGGCAGTAGACAATCCCCGCCTCATTTTTGCGCTGGCGCAAAAAATCCAGCAACTGTTTTTTTGCACTGATTTTGTTGGCAATTCCGTAGCGGATATTGGGTCGGTCGAAACCACTGATAAACGAGCTGGCACCGACCAGTGAGAGCCGTTCGATAATTTCACTGCGTGTGCGGACATCGGCTGTAGCCGTGAGGGCGACCCGTGGCACATCCGGAAAGCGCTCTTGCAGTAAGCTCAGAGACAGATAATCAGAGCGAAAATCATGCCCCCACTGCGAGACACAGTGGGCTTCATCAATGGCAAACAGGGCGAGCGTGCAGCGCGATATCAGATCCAGAGTATAGGACTGAACCAAGCGTTCGGGTGCGATATACAACAGATCCAGCTCCCCAGCCAAAAGCTGCTGCTCAATACGATTTTGCTCACTGTGGTCGAGGCTGGAATTTAAGAATGCCGCTCGAACGCCGAGCTGCTGCATGGCGTCTACCTGATCCTGCATCAGTGCAATCAGCGGCGAGATAATAATGCCAACGCCATCGCGCAATAACGCGGGAATTTGATAGCAGAGCGACTTACCGCCGCCGGTAGGCATCAGAACCAGGGCACTATTACCGGCCCTAACGTGTTCAATGATCTCTGCCTGATGGCCACGAAAACGGTCATAGCCATAAAGACTCTGGAGGAGATCAACTGCAGTTTGCGACATAGGGGGGCAACTTGTGATTAGCTGAAGAGAGTAATTTTACAGTTGCCACTCGGTACGGCCTGCGAAACTATCGGCATTGTTGGTAAAGCGAATAAATGTCGGTCTAAATTGGTAAAAAAAACTGCGCCCAAAAGCCGCGCCAATAAGCCTCTCCTGCTCGGTCAGGGGATTGTCGATAAGCGCTTTTATCTCAGCAAAGCGATCAAAGTAGCGATCTGCTACCTGCTCTTTGTTTAGATCCGCAACCTGCTCGATCACGCCGTGCATCTGGGCACCACGGATCGATTGCCAGTTGCCATCGTAATCCGAATAGATAGATACCGCCGATACGCCGCCCACTGACAAACTTTTAATGTGACGACTATTGGCCGAAGAAAGGAAATACAGCGTCACGGGATCGATACTGATATCGGCCACGTAGAGGACTGGCGCGGACCATGGACCGCAGAGATCTCCAGTGGCTATGGTCAACACCGATTCAGCCTGCAAAAACGCCTTGAGTTGAGTTTGGTCTTTAGACATTGCCCTGCCAGCGTTTAACGTGGTCTGTTTCAATATCAAACAGATCGAGCACGCGAGCGACAGAATGATTAACAATATCGTCGACGGTTTTAGGCTCGCTGTAAAACGCCGGCGAAGGTGGACAGAGGATGGCGCCAATCTGGCTCGCTTTTAACATCAGTTCACAGTGACCTGTGTGCAGCGGTGATTCACGGGGCACAATAACCAATTTGCGACGCTCTTTTAGCACCACATCGGCGGCACGAACAATCAGATTGTCGGCGTAGGAGTTGGCAATGCCCGAGAGCGTTTTCATCGAACAGGGAACCACTACCATACCGGCCGTTTTAAACGAGCCACTGGCAATGCTGGCACCGATATTTTTGTTGTTGTGCACCTCATCAGCCAGCGCCTCAACATCCTCCACAGACCAGTCAGTCTCGATGCCTATATTCATTCGCGCTGCCTGGCTGATAACCAGATGAGTTTCAATCTCAGGTTTGTCTGCCAGCATCTGTAACATACGAATACCGTAAATCACACCGCTGGAGCCGGATAAACCAATAATCAGTCGCATAGAAATTCCTTGCCAGTTGAAACGGCATTTTGCCCTGTTTGGCGGGCGCATGGTAGTGATAACCGCGGGGCTTTTACGGATTGGGGGCTAATGCAGTTTGTCTGGTTAATTTATATGGCCACAGCGAGCATGGTTACCTCTTGTTTTCGAAGCGTCGTCGGGCTTGTTATCCAGAACGCCGAAAATTTGTCATCCCGAGCGCAGCCGAAGGGTCTTCCAATCTGCTGGCTTGAGGGCATTCGGGATGACAATGTGCCCTATCCCATCGACAAAATAACCTTGCCCTTAGCGCGGCGCTCAGAAATTGAGGCAAAGGCGGCCTGATAGTCATTCAGTGAATAGACTTCTGTTACCAATGGCGTGAACGTACCGCTGTCGACCATGTCGATCAATTCTTTAAAGTTCTGCTGTGATTCCTGCGGGCAGCGAGCCGCCCAAGCACCCCAGAACACGCCTACCAGTGAAGCACCTTTGAGCAGTGCAAGATTTAATGGCATCGCCGGAATTGGGCCCGAGGCAAAGCCAATCACCAGAAAGCGACCATCCCATGCGATCGATCTAAAGGCCTGTTCGGAATAGTCTCCGCCCACAGGGTCGTAGACCACATCCACTCCTTTGCCTTTGGTCAGCTCTTTGACGCGCTCTTTAAGATTTTCGGTGGAGTAATTGATGCGCATATCGGCACCGGCCTGACAGGCAAAATCGAGTTTTTCTTCACTGCCGGCGGCGGCAATTACCGTGGCGCCCATTGCCTTGGCGATTTGAATCGTGGCAATCCCTACGCCGCCGGCTGCACCCAGCACCAGCAGGGTTTCACCGGGCTGGATATTGGCGCGCTGCTTGAGTGCGTAATAGGAGGTGCCATAGGTGATAGAGAAGCCAGCACCTTGCTCGAAGGACATCGACTGAGCCATTTCGTAAGCAGAGTGCTCTGAGGCCACACATTGCTCGGCAAATGCACCAATTTGCAGTGTAGCGATGACTTTATCGCCAACCTTGCGGCGGGTAACACCCTCTCCCACCGCTGCAACAATACCAGCCACTTCAGTGCCAGGAGTAAAGGGCAGCGGCGGCTTAAATTGGTATTTGCCCTGCACAGTTAGCAAATCGGGAAAGTTGATCCCCGCCGCTTTAACATCGAGCAAAATCTCGCCTTTACCCGGCTCTGGGTTGACGCTCTCTTGCAAGGTCAAATTTTCCAGCGCCCCGGCCTCATTGCACACTATTGCTTTCATAAAACTGTCCTGTTGTTTTGGTTATTTTGCGGTCAGGTGAGCGACGGCTTTTTCAACAAATTTATTGGTCTGCTGGAATCCGCCCACCAGCATTTGCTGGCCTTGGGGGTTGTCGATAGCGTCCATTTGCGCGCGAACATTTTCGGGCGTCTGCTGTTCTGGTGGCAGATAAATACCGTCAGTCTCATAAATATGGGTGCGCGCGTAACCGCCAGCGCCGGCACACAAAATACTGCGGTTTGGTGCATCTGTATCACAAAGAGTTAACAGTGCAGCGGTCACCGCTTCGACGGTCATAATCTCGGATTGCTCCTCTGTTACCAGGCCTTCGAGCATCCGTGTTCCCGCTGTGGGCGAGAGGCAGTTAACCTTGATATTGTATTTATCGCCTTCAATCACCAGAGTATTCATAAGCCCGACTACGGCCATCTTCGCTGCGCCGTAGTTAGCCTGGCCAAAGTTGCCGTACATACCACTGGACGAGGTAGTCATCACAATGCGGCCATAGCCCTGCTCGCGCATTACTTCCCAAACCGCTTTCGAACAGTTGGCGGAGCCCATCAGATGGACGTCGACCACTAACTGGAAATCATCCATGCCCATTTTGGCAAAGCTCTTATCGCGCAAAATACCGGCGTTATTGACCAGAATATCGACCCGGCCCCATTTTTCGACGGCCTGAGACACCATGGCTTCCACTTCATCCATTTTCGCGACATTGGCGCCATTGGCGATGGCCTCGCCCCCTGCCGCCTCAATCATTGCGACAGTTTCCCGCGCGGCATCACTCGAACCGCCAACACCGTTCACATTGCCGCCGAGATCATTAACCACTACTTTGGCCCCGCGGGCGGCCAGTGCCAGCGCATGGGAACGCCCCAGTCCATTGCCAGCACCGGTAACAATGGCAACCTGATTGTCGTAACGAATAGTCATTTCAAGCTCCTTACATATACTGTTTAATTTCACGACGTCCGATCACCATACGGTGCACTGCATCCGGACCGTCGGCAAAGCGAAGTGTTCGCTGATGGCCATACCAGATCGCCAACGGCGTATCCTGAGACAACCCCAAGCCGCCGTGCATCTGCATCGCTTCATCAATAATTTTCAGTGCCATATTTGGCGCTGCCACTTTAATCATCGATATAAACGGTTGGGCCGCATCGGTGCCAACATTGTCCATCAGCCAGGCGGCTTTGAGGCACAGCAGGCGGGTCATTTCGATATCGATGCGGGCCTGGGCAATAATATCGACATTACCGCCCAACTTAGCCAGCGGACGACCGAAGGCTTCACGCTCCAATGAACGCTCACACATCAATTTTAACGCCGCTTCGGCTAAGCCTATGGAACGCATACAGTGGTGAATACGGCCCGGCCCCAAACGGCCCTGGGCCACTTCAAAACCGCGGCCTTCACCAAGAATCATGTTTTCTTTTGGCACCCGGACATCGGTAAAGCGCATATGCATATGACCGTGGGGCGCATCGTCGATATTGAAAATCTGCATCGGCCGCAGGTTCTTGATGCCAGGAGTATCAAATGGCACTAATACCTGCGATTGACGCGCATGGCGCGGTGCATCCGGATTAGTGCAGACCATAACAATCATAATTTTGCAGCGTGGGTCTCCGGCGCCGGAAATCCAGATTTTCTCGCCATTTAGAACCCATTCATCGCCATCGGCTACGCAGGACATAGAAATATTGGTGGCATCAGATGAGGCTACATCGGGTTCGGTCATCGCGTAGGCAGAGCGGATCTCGCCGGCGAGCAGTGGTTTTAACCATTTTTCTTTCTGTTCTTCGTTGCAGTAGCGAGCCAGGACTTCCATATTACCGGTGTCCGGTGCAGCGCAGTTGAAGACTTCAGGGGCAAGATGCGACCGACCGGTCTGCTCGGCTATATATGCGTATTCAACAGTATTTAGACCATGGCCACCTTCGAAGTGAGTAAGAAAGAAGTTCCATAGATTTCTGGCTTTGGCCTTACTCTTAAGTCCCTCAAGAATTTCTGTCTGGCGCTCGGTGAACACCCAGCGATCGCCTTTATTGACCTCTGCGTGGTACTCGGCTTCCAAAGGTAAAATTTCATTATCGATAAACTGGATAACTTCTTCGAGTATGGGTTTAACGCGATCACTGATACCTAAATCCATTGTCTTGATCCTTTTTTATTGTCTGAACTACTGTTTATTATTTGGATATTTTATTCTGCCGCTATTCTAATACAGCTACAAACAAAAACGGGGCATCAATGCTGACCGCCCCGTATCTGCTGTGATGGCTACTCAATAACCGCTTAGCAGCGCGAATCGATCACCATGATAGTTGTAATCGCCATAGAGGCTTGCCGCCGGACGTGCGCGCTTAATAAAGAAGCCAATTTCATATTCATCGGTCATACCGATACCGCCGTGCATCTGAATCGCTTCATTAGTCGCTAGCTCGACGACCTCACACAGCTTGGCTTTGGCAATGCTGGCCATCGCAGGGCTCCTGGGGTCACCTTGGTCAAGTGACTGCAGCACCTTGAGCACCACTGACTTGCACAGTTCAACTTCACTCCACCAATGAGCGGCACGGTGCTGCAGCGCCTGAAATGAGCCGATCAGCACGCCAAACTGTTTGCGTTCTTTCAAATATTGCAGCGTGCGGTCAAAACTCTCCTGAGCAATGCCGAGCATCTCTGCCGCCAGATAGGCATTGCCGATATCCAGTGTTGCAGACAGCGCAGAAAATCCCTGTCCCTCTTCGCCGAGCAAATTATCGGCGCTCACGCTGACATCCGAGAATCGGACAATTGCGGCGTTGCGACTATCGACCATCTCGGTGCGCTCGACCTCAACACCCGCACTGTTGCGATCCAGTATCAACAGGCTAATGCCCGTTGTATCGCCCAGATTACCCGAGGTGCGCACAGCGACAATCAACTTGTCGGCACTGTGACCATCGATAACAAAGCGTTTTTCGCCGTTGAGCCGATAGCTATCGCCCTGCTTTACCGCCGTCATACTAATCTGCGTCGGTGCGTGGTGAATTGTCTCGTCCACAGCCAGAGCAGTGGTCAGTTCGCCACCCGCTATCGCCGTCAGCAGTTCAGATTTTTGCGCGTCACTGGCAGCGAGATTGATCAGGCTCGCACCAATAATAGCGGTTGAGAACAGTGGCGATGCCGTCAGTGTGCGACCAGTCTGCTCGATAATCTGACCCATTCCCACATGACCAAAGTCGAGGCCACCATAGGCTTCGGGAACCAGAATGGCCGCCCAGCCCATATCCACCATCTGCCGCCACAGATCTGCGTTATATCCCGTTGCACTGCCTTCATCCCGCAGCTTGCGCAACTCGGAGACCGGTGCAAATTCGGCGAGAAAACCCTGCGCCGACTCTTTGAGCATCTGCTGCTCTTCATTTATTACCATTGCCATGTTCGTTACCTTTTAAAGTAGGTTCACTCTAGTGAGTCCGATTAAATCAATTCAGGCTAGACCTGCATTAACCAAGACCGAGGATATTTTTAGCGATAATATTCAGCTGAACTTCCGAGGTGCCGCCTTCAATCGAGTTGCCCTTAGTGCGCAGCCAACTGCGCGGCACCCAGCCGCCATTGGAGTCGGCGCCGTCCCAGATCATGGCGTCGCTGCCATGGATCTTGAGCATCAGTTCAAAGCGGCGCTTGTTGAGCTCGGTGCCGTAGTATTTCAACATCGCTGAGGTTGCGCCGACGCCCTGGCCTGATTTGACTTCATCGGTGACTCGCTCTGCGGTCAGCGCAAACGCGGCCGCATCAATCTCCCACTTGAGCACATCGGCGCGCAACAGTGGGTTGTTCATACGACCCTGTTCAACTCCCACTGTTTTGGCGGCAATCTGACCCAAGGTGTCTGAGCCAGCATCGGTCAGCCCAAAACTTCCGATCATTTCACGCTCATGGGTAAGCAGGTATTTGGCGATCGTCCAGCCCTGATTCACTTCGCCAACGACCTGATTTTTCTCGACCCGAACATTGTCCAAGAAGGTCTCGCAGAATGGCGAGCTGCCGGAAATCAATTTGATCGGCTTGGGGGTAACGCCAGGCGTTGTCATATCAAACAGCACCAGGCTGATGCCCATTTGTTTCTTAGCATCGGGATCGGTGCGCAGCAGACAGAACATCCAATCTGCTTTATCGCCATAAGAGGTCCAGACTTTTTGGCCGTTGGCGATAAAGTGGTCACCCCGATCTTCACCTTTACACTGCAGACCAGCCAGATCAGACCCGGCGCCGGGTTCACTGTAGCCCTGACACCAGCGAATTTCGCCACGAACGATCGGCGGTAGATGCTGCTGTTTAAGTTCTTCGGAACCAAACTGCAACAGTGCCGGACCAATCATCCAGATACCAAAGCTGTCCAGAGGCGAACGTGCGTTAATGCGCGCCATCTCTTCTTTCAATATCTTGGCTTCAGCTTTTTTCAGACCACCTCCGCCGTACTCAGCGGGCCAGCTGGGCGCAGTCCAGCCTCGAGCAGCCATACGTTCCAGCCACTGTTTTTGCTCTTCACTTTTAAACGTCCAGTTGCGACCACCCCAACAGGCATCATCGGCGTTTCTGACGGGTGAACGCATCGATTGCGGACAGTTTGTTTCCAGCCAGTCACGGGTTTCTTGCCTAAAAACTTGCAGATCACTCATAAGGGTCTCCTGAGGTTTTGTCGCTTTTGGGGCCACCGCAGCAGCTCGCGCTTTTCGCTTTGGCGTGGTAGTTTTAGAGAAATTGAACTTACAGTATGTTATTGTAGCTTTCAAGTATTTTGAGTATTTGAAGACCCCTGCCAATGGTTTGAAAACCTCGCCTTAATTGTTTAACCGGCTATTTAATAACTCAGTAAACGCGAGAACTTTGGTAAACTAGCGTTCACTGTTACCGACCACCAATCACTGTGTAATTAAGGGACTCTCTCGATGAGCGATGCATTAAAGGAGCTGATCAATCTTCTCAACCTGGAAAAGATTGATGCCAATATCTACCGTGGCCGAACACCCGAAACAACCAATGTCCGGGTATTTGGCGGTCAGGTATTTGCCCAGGCCATGCGCGCCGCCCAAGACACAGTGAGTGATGAGCGCTCAGTGCATTCCCAGCACGCCTATTTTTTGCGCCCCGGCGACCCATCGCTACCCATTCTCTATGAGGTGGATGCAATTCGCGATGGTAATTCTTTCACGACAAGACGTGTGGTTGCCTCACAGCGCGGCAAGGCGATTTTTAATACCGAACTGTCGTTTCAGATAATGGAGCCTGGGTTATCACACCAATTTGATATGCCCGATTGCCCGGGGCCTGAAGGTCTGGAAGATGACAGCGTGCGCTGGGAAAAATTGCGTGAGTTTATGAGCAAAAAATCTCAGGGAAAGACCTCTCGCGAACGGCCAGCACTGCGCCCTATCGAAATGCGCTCAGTCGAACCCATTGATTTTATCAACCCGGTACCCAGGCCTGCTCATCAACTGGTTTGGATAAAAGCCTCGGGCTCAATGGATGCGCTGGGTTTAGCCGATGATGCGGCAATGCACAGCGCCATTCTCGCCTATGCCTCTGACTTCAATCTGATGGGTACGTCGATGATGCCCCACGGCATTAGCTTCGTCGACCCGAAACTTCAACCGGCATCACTGGACCACTGTATCTGGTTCCATGACAGCTTCCGTGCTGACGAGTGGTTGCTTTACAGTATGGATAGCCCAAGATCCAGTCACAGCCGCGGACTAAGCCGCGGTTCGTTTTATACCCGCGATGGCAGATTGGTCGCCAGTACGATTCAGGAAGGCCTGATTCGTATGCACAAAGATTAAAAGTACCCTCAAAAGAATACTCTCAAAGAAGAAACACTTTTCTTCTTATTCGATTCAGGTACACTGCGCGCCGTCGAATATCAGTGGTTGCGCATTCCGTGTAAACTGCCGTAGTCATTCACTAGAACCTGTTAAAAATTTGGCCTTTTTCAAGCCACACACTTTTTAAAATACAGACTTTAAAACACATGCTATGACTGTTTTGTTTAGCCAACAAAACAACAACGGGTATCACTATGCGTATTGCCATTTTATCGAGAAAAAAGTCACTCTACTCCACTCGCCGGTTAGTGGAAGCAGCTCAGGCTCGAGGTCACTCGGTTCGGGTTATCGACCACCTCCACTGCTTTATGGATATCACCTCTGACAAACCGAGCATCCACTACAAAACCGAAGAATTTAACCACGATGAGTTTGATGCGGTGATTCCTCGCATCGGCGCGTCAGTCACGTTCTATGGCACTGCAGTCGTGCGTCAGTTTGAGATGATGAATGTTTACTCGGTCAATGAGTCGGTGGCAATCTCACGCTCGCGAGACAAGCTGCGCTCACTGCAACTATTGTCGCGCAAAAATATCGGCATTCCAGCTACTGCCTTTGCGCACTCGCCCGATGATATCAAAGGTCTGCTGCGTGAAGTGGGTGGCACCCCCTGTGTGATCAAGCTACTCGAGGGCACTCAGGGTATCGGCGTGGTATTGGCCGAAACCAGAAAAGCTGCCGAGAGTGTGATTCAAGCTTTTATGGGACTGAAGTCAAACTTTTTGGTACAGGAATTTATTGCCGAGGCCGGTGGCGCTGATCTGCGCTGTTTTGTTGTCGGTGACAAAGTCATTGCGGCTATGCAGCGCCAGGCGCCCGAGGGCGAATTCCGCTCAAACATCCATCGTGGCGGCATTGCAACGCTGGTTAAACTAACGCCAGCGGAGCGTCGCACTGCGGTCAATGCCGCCAAAGCAATGGGACTCAATGTCTGTGGTGTCGATCTATTGCGCTCCGATCGCGGACCGCTGGTGATGGAGGTTAACTCTTCACCAGGGCTCGAAGGCATTGAAAAAGCGACCGGCAAAGATATCGCCGGATTGATTATTGACTATATCGCGTCCAATGCCGCGTCGAAGAAAACCAAAACCAAGGGCAAAGGCTAACTGGCCAGTCCGTTTAGCCGACTAAGACCTGTTCCAGCGCACGTCTGATTGACCCCGGAATCGGCACAGACTTGGCGCTGGCACGATCGACAAACACATGGGTAAACGTGCCGTGCGCGGAGGCCTCTTCCGCGCCCTGCTTAAAGATCGCGATACCGTACTCCACTGAGCTTTTGCCCAACCGGTTAACCCGAAATCCCGCATCAATTTTCTGCGGATAAGCGATTGGCGATTGATATTCACAGCTGGACGCCACCACAAAGCCAATCACCTCAGCACTGTGGATATCCAGCCCGCCCTGCTCGATCAGGTACTGATTGGCCACCGAGTCAAAATAGCTGTAATAGACCACATTGTTAACATGGCCATAGATATCGTTATCCATCCAACGGGTGCTGATATCAGTAAAATATTGGTAATCGCCTCGCTTGTCACTCATTGCTTAAAACGCCTGTTGGTAAATGGAAAGCGCATCGTCATAACTGACCTCACGCGGATTATTGATTAACAGCCGCTGCTGTAACATCGCCTCTTCGGCGAGCATCGGCAGATCGGTCTCTGCAATATTCATCTCGCGCAATGTTGTCTGCAAGCCAAGCTCGGCAGCCAAATCAAGAAAGTGGGCGGCAAGCATGTCGCTAACCGCAACCGGATCCGCTGGCAGCGTGTGATTCGGTAATATCAACGGTGCCAACTCAGCATAGAGATGTGCCGCCGCTGGCGCATTAAAGCGCAGCACATGAGGCAGCACCAATGCATTACTCAAGCCATGGGGAATATGGTAATTGCCACCCAAAGGGTACGCCAGGGCATGTACGGCAGCCACTGGTGCATTGGCAAAGGCCTGGCCTGCCAACATCGCGCCGAGAAGCATCGCACTGCGGGCTTCGAAATTATCGCCCTGTTTGACCGCCGTGGTGATATTGCCTGCCATCAACCGCAGCGCCTCGCGAGCCAACATATCCGAGAGCGAATTTTTCAGACGCGCACTGGTATAGGCTTCGATCGCGTGGACCATCGCATCAATGCCTGTCGCAGCAGTGACTGCGGGCGGTAATCCAAGTGTCAACGTGGCATCGAGAATAATTTTGTCTGCCAGTAAGGTGCGGCTAACCACCCCCGCCTTAGTGGTTTCACCGGTGGTAATAATCGACACCATGGTCGCTTCGGAACCCGTTCCCGCGGTAGTTGGCACCTGAATCAGCGGCAGTCGTCCGCCGCGAATCTGGTCGACACCATAGATGTCGGCGAGTGGCTGCTCACCTTTGATCAACACCGCCAACAGTTTGGCGACATCCATAGAGCTGCCACCACCAAAGCCGATTACACCGTCACAGCCAAATGCCTGCGCCGCGGTAACAGCCTTGATTACCACGCTCTCCGGAGGGTCTGCGACCACATCAGAATAGATACTCAACTCAATCTGATTGGCTTTGAGATTATCTCTGGCGGCATTGAGCAGGCCGAACTGGAGAATGCCGGGATCGGTTACGATCAGTGCCCGCTTAATACCCATTGCGGCGGCCATATCTCCCAACTGCCCTGAAGTATTGGAGCCAATCAGAACATCGGATACCGCGCTGTAATGAATTTGTTGCATTAGGTTTGACCGTTTGTAATTATTTTTTATTTGGATCTCTTTGAGCGGCAATCAAATCACCGACCACCAAAAGCGACCCCTTCAATCCGCGCCTGACAACTGCAAGTGATGCGCTCAGGCACTTTTCTCCTCAACTGCCTATCGCACTGCCAAGCCATTAATAAACAAATTAAAATAAGCACTCGATAATACCTTGCTATCAATATCTGACACCCAGTTGACCAGGTCCGGACTCGCTTCCACGGCACCAGCGAGAATATGCTGTGCTACGCCGGCATCAATCTCACGCAGGGTCTTATCAGAAAACCCCTGCCGAATATAAGCGCCCAACTGCTCACTATTGGCGCTGGTGGCCTTGAGAATAATCTTGCGATGTTCCTCATCCAGAGAGGGCAGTAAGCGATAACGAATCAGCGGGCCATCCTCTGAGAACTGCACATTAAACAAATAACGCAAGGCCAGCTCGAGCTTCTCTAAACCGCTACCCTCAGTGCTCCCGGCCTTGGCAAGCAGCATCTTTTCAACATCGAGAGTACGGTTAAAACACTGATAGAGCAGCTCTTCCTTATTCTTTATGTGATAGTAAAACGCGCCTTTGGTGACATCCAACGAGGCGGCAATCTCATCCAGCGAGGTGCCTTTGTAACCCTTCTGATTAAAGTAGATTGAACCGACGCGATAAAATGCCTCACGCTTAATACAGTTTTGCATCTCACGGTCAAAATTGTCCAGGCTCAAGTTGTTCAGTTCAGGAAAATCAATATCCGCAAACTGATGTGGCTGGCTGGCCAAACCGTTTACCAACACGTCCAGGACGGCTTCAATCACTGGCTCGGGATGAGCGGCATAAGAACGATTAAGCCATACCGGAAACCATTGGATAATAGAAAAAATCGCCGAGCTGACAATGGCCGGATTATATTTTTCGATAACACCCTCTGCCATACCCTGCTCAACCATTGCGCTGCACTGATGGAAAATTTCCCGCCAGCGGCGCAGGATATCGTCGGCGTGTTGCGGTTCCAGTGAAGAGACCTCGGCGAGCATGGCATAGTGCGGCGCCTTGCCATTCAAAGTATCGGTGTATTGCTCAAAGTGCGCACGCACCATCGCGACGATTTTTTCCAGCCCATTGGCGTCCATGGCGTTAGCCTGCTGCACTTTTTCAAGCCACATATCGCAGCTAGCCACATAGCACTGGTAAACCAGATCTTGTTTGGTTTTCACGTAGTAATAGACGCAGGTTTTGGTGAGATTCATGCTGCCGGCAATATCGGCTAGCGTGGTTGCGCGAGACCCCTGCCAATTAAACAGCTGTGCAGCCTCAGACAGAATCGACTGGAACTTAAGCTGATGTTGACGGCCCTTGGAAAAAGGTGAGGCTACCTTAATGGCTCTGTGCGCATTCATTCGGCTGCTGTTAAATAATTATACTGGCAAGAAGAATAACATACCCGGGTACTAGTGGCATATTTTAAAGCGCCGCTGCCGGTCACAGGCTCAATCACCGTATAGCCTGCAATAGCAGACTAAAGCCCGCTGTAGACCATCTTGATAGAAGCAATAAGCAACACCGCAGAGAGCAATTTGCGCAGCGTAACCGAGCTGGCGCGATGCGCGGCTAACTCAGCGCCGAGCAGGCAGCCAACAAACGCTGCGAGCATTAACCAGCCGGTTCCCGGGGGCCAAGGTTGCCCGCTCACCGCATAACCGGTCAGCCCGGCGATCGAGTTTAGAAGGATAAATCCAGCGGCCACGGCAGTGCTCTGACGCGCCGTGCACCAACCAAACATCAACAGAATCGGGCTTAAAAATACGCCGCCGCCGATACCGGTCAAGCCCGCTGAAAAGCCCAACAGCAGCCCGACCAGAAGCAGCAGCCACGGTGCCGGCGCTTGAACCTGTTCCGGGCTTTTACTGCCGAGCAACATCCGTACCGCGGTCAGCCCGAGTAGAATGCCCACTAAGAGGCGATAGTTGCCTGCATCGATCACCCAGAGCCCACCGACAAAAGCTGCCGGCGTTGACGCCAGCACCAGCGGCCAGAACAATTTATGCGGCATTAACTTGTAGGGTTGAAAGCGATAGAGCAACCAGCAGGTGACCAGAATATTCATCGACAGTGCCGCCGGGCGCATCTCGTGAGGTGCTAATCCCCAGAGTGCCATGGCCGCCAGATAGCCGGACGCACCACCATGCCCCACCGAGGAATAAAGCACCGCCATTAGAGCGATAGCAGCGAGCAACCAGCAGCCATAGTCGAGGGCAAAAACCGAGCTCAACTCCATCGATCTAACCGCCGGTCATATTCATAAAGCGGACAATATCAACCTGTTCGGGATCAAAGTGATGGCGTTCCGGCTTATCGCCTATGGCTTCGACAATTGCGCGTTTTAAGCGTGCGCTGTCGCCGGGAAAAGCGCGCAGAATTTCACGCAAATCAAGACTGTGCTCATTGCCTAGACAGAGCAGCAACCGCCCTTCAGCCGTCATCCGCACGCGGTTGCAAGAACCACAAAAGTTGTTCGACATAGGCGAGATAAAGCCAATTTTCGAATCACTGTCGGCGACCCGCAAATAGCGCGATGGCCCCCCAGTGGTCTCGGCGCTGTCGAGCAGGCTGTAGTGAGCTGCCAACTGTTGGCGAATATGCTCGCTGGTAATCTGCGTGTCACGACGTCGATGTGAGGAAATCTCGCCCAGAGGCATCTCTTCAATAAACGAGATATCCAGCCCGTTAGCGATGGCAAAGTGCGCCAAATCGAGGACCTCATCATCATTAAAGCCGGCGAGAATCACAGCATTCAGTTTAATCCGGGCAAAGCCTGCAGCCTTCGCTGCCTGGACACCGGCCAGCACCTGCTCGAGTTCGCCGACCCGAGTCAGCTGTTTGAAACGATCGGCTTTTAAACTGTCAATACTGATATTTAACCGCGCTATACCGGCGTCTTTAAGTGGCTTTGCCATATTAGGCAGCAACAGTCCATTAGTAGTCATGGTCAACTCATTAAGCCCGGGCAGTGCCGAGAGCGCAGTGACCAGTTTAAGAATATCGCGACGAATCAGTGGCTCACCGCCAGTCAGGCGAACCTTTTTGATGCCCAGCTCAACAAACGCTGCGGCCGCATCACGCAGCTCTTCAAGAGACAGAATCTGCTGTTTCGGCAAAAACGTCATATCCTCTGCCATGCAGTAGGTGCAGCGCAGATTGCAGCGATCGGTGACCGATAGACGCAAATAATTGATACTGCGACCAAACGGGTCGATTAATGCGGGCTGTTGACTCAAAGCGGTCGGCTCCAGTGTGTACGACTATTAAAGCGCGAAGGGTAACACATCAATCAGGTCGCCCTCGTCTATGGATTGGCCGCTCTGTTGCCTGACAAAGACATCACCCCAACAGGCGGATGCCAACACGCCACTGCTTTGGTTAGGGTAGATCTCAACCCCGTCCTGTTGCAGCCGCGCACGCAGATAGACCTCACGACTCTCCCCGGATCGGGCAAACAGTGATTTAGCGAGAAGAAATTGTGGCCTGACCTCGGCCACACCCTGACTGGCGAGTAAAAATGGACGCGCGAGAATCATAAAAGTGACAAACACCGATGCCGGATTACCCGGCAGCCCGATAAACGGGGTGTTATCAACCTGACCGAACGCCAACGGTTTGCCAGGCTTGATCGCCACCTTCCAAAAATCGAGGCTACCAACACGGGTGACGGCAGTTTTGACATAGTCCTCTTCCCCTACCGAGACACCACCCGCACTAAAAATAATATCGCTCTCAGCCGCCGCCTGTTGCAGCACCGCTTCGGTGGCAGCCAGATTATCGGCAACCGTTCCCAGGTCGATGACCTGCATACCAAGCGCTTGGATCAGACCGCAGAGAGTTGCCCGATTAGAGTTGTAGATCTGCCCCGGCTGCAGCCTGTTACCGGGCTCCACCAACTCATCGCCAGTCGAAAAAATCGCCACTCGCAGCGGCTTATAAACCGCCACTTCGACAATACCCAGCGACGAGAGCAGACCCATTTCCTGTGCCCGCAGTGTTGTCCCAGCGGTTAAAACAGTCTTGCCAGCCTTAATATCCTGACCTTGTGGGCGAATATTTGCGCCAGGTTTAACCGCTCTATCAACTGCGACGACCCCATCCCTGTCAGTGCAGTTCTCCTGCATCGCAACAGTGTCCGCAGTGGCGGGAATCTCTGCGCCGGTGAAAATTCTTGCGGCGCTGTTGGGTTGCAGTGATTGGGTGGCACTGCCCGCCGCAATACGCTGAGTAACAGGAAGTTGGAAATTATTGGCCGCAGCGTCGGCGTAGCAAAACGCATAGCCATCCATCGCGCTATTGTCGGCTGGCGGCACATCTACCGGCGCAACAATATCGCGCGCCAATGTGCGCCCAAGACTCTCGAGAACTGCAACCGACCGCACTGAGGCAAGTGGCTCTGCCGCTGCAACGAGCTTATCGATAGCGTCTTTAACACTGAGCATTATTGGCCTTTTCTACGCACGTGCTGAACAAAATTACAGGGCTGAAAGGTGCTGTCGAGCTGCTGTTTGATGACGCCATTCCAGCCCGTTTTGCAGGCGCCTGTGGAACCGGGCAGGCAGAAGATAGCGGTGTTATTCGACAACCCTGCCAGACAGCGTGACTGTACAGTAGAGGTGCCGATCTCGTTATAGGAGAGCTGCCGAAATAACTCACCGAAGCCTTCGATATGTTTGTCAAACAGCGGCGCCAGAGCTTCCGGAGTGCTGTCGCGGCCGGTAAAACCAGTACCACCCGTGGTCAGAATCACTTCAACCTCGGGGTCTGCAATCCACGCCGAAACAATCGCGCGCATTTGATAAACGTCATCAATGACCAACTTGCGGTCGGCGAGATAATGACCCTCTTCTTCCAGCGCCTCTTGCAGATAACTGCCACTGGTGTCGATCTCGAGGCTACGGGTATCCGACACGGTAAGAACCGCGATTTTAACAAAACGCCTTGGCGCTGATGCATCGTGAGACACTGCTATTACTCCTGATTTAGAGTTTATATCTGTTTTATGCTGTTGTATGCGTTAGCCATGAGATACCACAGGCCCGCAAAGTCGAGCGGTTATGCCGCACCGCAAACTTCACAGTTTTTGTCCGCCTGCGTGGTTAGACCCATCCAGCGACCGATCTTGCCATCATAGCGCTGCATTTCACCGTGCTGCTCAAAAAAGCCCAACAGTATGCGAATAACAGTGGTCGCCTGAAGACTACCCATCGCGCCGAGTACGGGCCCTATAACGCCCGAGTTGGAGCAGTTGAGCACCGGGTCAGCTGAGTCTTTATTGATAATACAGTTAAGGCACAGGGTCCGGTTTTGCGAGAAATCGAAAGCGACCAATTGCCCTTCCCAACCCAGTGCCGAAGCACTGACCAGCGGAATTTTTTTCTTCTGACAGCAGGCGTTAATCAACTGCCGCGCGTTGAGGTTATCGGTACAGTCAACCACGACATCATAATCTTGGATAAGCTCAGCGCTGATCTCAGTCGGATAACTGATTACGCTGATATAGGGGTTCACCAGGCTTAATTCACGCTCGGCACAACTGACTTTGTACTGCTCGGAATCAACATCGCGATAGAGCACCTGCCGCTGCAGATTGCTGAGCTCGACGCGATCGGGATCACAGAGTGACAACTGACCGACTCCTGCCGCAGCAAGATAGAGTCCCACTGGACAGCCGAGACCACCGAGGCCAACGATTAACACCCGCGAGTTGGACAATTTTTGCTGCCCCTCCTCACCAATATCATCCATCAATAGATGACGGCTGTAGCGCATAAACTGATCATGGCTGAGTGGTTCGTCGTTGCTCGTGATTGCACTCATACAAACTGCTCCGCTTCTTTCAATTGTTCGGGTGTGTTGATATTAAAAAATGGGTTTATCGGCTGTTCAGGCCAATCGACATAAACACTACTGAGCTTATCCAGCAGAGGCTTAAAGCCGCCCAGCTGCTCGACCAATAATGCGTTTTCAATGTTAGCTAACAGACGCTTGTGCCAGAGTGAAAAGGTTGGCTGGGCAACACCCTGATAGCGCACACAGGCGATATCGGCATCGACCTTGGTGATCGATGCGTAGAGCTCTGTCACCAAGGTAGCTGGAATAAATGGCCCATCGCAGGGCACCATCATCAGGTATTCCGCAGGCGAGAGCTTGTCACTACACATGGCGCTATAAAGCCCTGCCAGTGGGCCCTTAAAGCCCTCAACCCGATCAGCCACAGCGTCCTCACCACAGATGGCAGGGTCACCATTAATCACCAGAGCCTCAACCTGCGGAGCGATTTTCTCGTTCACAATACTCAGCAACGAACGACCTGCCAACCTCGCCTCAACCTTATTCAGTGAGCCCATACGGCTGGAACGTCCAGCTGCCAAAATAACTCCGTCTACATTAATCATCAGCGGCCCACCGCTGGCGGGCCACTTGATCGGAATCTTTGCTCTCGACCCAATGCTCGCGACCATTTTGATCGACTTTTTTCCAGAATGTGGCTCTGGTCTTGAGGTAATCCATCACACACTGCGCTGCCTCAAAGGCCGCCGCACGATGCTGGCTGGCAACACCGACAAACACAATTTGCTCGGCCGGCAACAGCTTGCCCACTCGGTGAATGACCGTAACGCCAAGTAGCGGCCAGCGCCGCATTGCCTGGTCGACAATCTCCTGCAGAAGCGATTCGGTCATACCCGGGTAATGCTGCAGACTCAGGCTATCAATCGCGTTTCGCGCACCATCAGTCGACTCAAAATCTCGTACCAGTCCACTAAAGGTGACGACTGCTCCAACAGCGGGACTGATCTGCCTGAGCCATTCGTACTCTTCGGCCAGATTAAAATCCTCTTGCTGAATCGCGATGCGAACGGTCATGACTAGCCGCCGGTCACCGGTGGCAAAAATGCCACCTCACTGCCAGCAGCCAATGGCTGATTCCAGCTGACAATCATTTGATTAACCGAAACAAGAACCTGAGGCTCGCGCAGTTGGCGACCGAGCTCGGGGAAATCTGCTGCCAGCAGATCACGAATTTCAGCGGGAGTGTTCGCCTCGATCAACTTCGGTGCGTCGCAGGCAACATCGCCGAGACGACCAAAGAAAAGCAATTTAATCAAGCTGATAGCCCTCCGCCTGCCAGTCTCCGGATTTACCTCCGGACTTTTCCAGCAGTCTGGTATCGAGGATCACCATACCCTTATCAAGGCCTTTACACATATCGTAAACCGTCAGTGCACCCACTGATGCAGCGGTTAAGGCCTCCATTTCAACGCCAGTTTTGCCGGTGGTTTTACAGGTCGCTGTGATCACCAACTGATCATTCTGAAGTTCAATTTCGACCGTAATTTTCGACAGCGGTAAGGGGTGGCAAAGTGGAATTAAATCACTGCATTTTTTTGCGGCCTGAATTGCCGCAATCCGCGCCGTAGCAAACAGATCACCTTTCGGCAGACTATCATCGCTGATCGCCTTGACGATACTTGGCGTCAACTGCACTCGCGACTGTGCGATCGCCGCTCTAGCGCTATCGGCTTTATCAGAGATATCCACCATATGCGCTTCACCACGATGGTTGAGATGGGTCAATTTCGACATCGAACTTCCAGTTGGGACAGCTAAACGAGACACCATTATGGCAAAGTCCGGGAGGCTTATACACGCTTAAAGCATCATCAATTAACTTAGAAACGTAGCGATATCGTCGAGAGCAGCCCGTGCGATATCTGGCACCTGCACGCCCTTCGCTGGATAACCCACCACCAACAGCAAAAATGGTCGCTCATGGTCTGGGCGCTGGAGAATCTCACTGAGAAATTTCATTGGGCTAGGGGTATGCGTCAATGTGGCAAGGCCAGCTCTATGCAATGCCGTAATCAACATACCGGTGGCAATACCGACTGACTCCGAGGTGTAGTAGTTTTTGTGCTTATTGCCATCCACATCGAGCGTGACTTTCTTTAACAAAATCGCTATCAGCGCTGGCGCCGTTTCCAAGAAAGGTTTCTGCGCATCGGTCCCCAACGGTGCCAGTGCCCGCAACCATTCATCGGATGCACGGTGATCATAGAGTTCGCGCTCTTCTTTTTCAGCGGCCTCGCGAATCTGCCGCTTGAGCGTTGGATTCTGTACCACAACAAAGTGCCAGGGCTGCATATTGGCGCCGCTCGGCGCTGTGCCAGCCGCACGGATAGCATCTTCTAGAACAGACTGTGGAACCTCTTGAGGAGAAAACTCACGTACTGAGCGGCGCGTGGACATCTGCTGATAAAACGCCCTCGCCTCGTCGCGCATGGCCTGTTCTTCAAGAGGCGAAAAATTGAGTGCAATAAACTGATCGGAGTCGGCCATGATCGATAGTTAAGCGTGCTTGGCTTTCTGAATCTTGGCCAGATTGGCTATCGCCATTTTAGCCACGGGAGTAAGACTGGAATCAGCCACGGAGAGTTGCTCAGCAATCAGACTTTTCATCGGTGGCGACCAAAACTTTTCCAAGTGTTGAGCGACTTGATCGGCAACCATTTCATCGCTGCCGTTGGCTGCCATATTCAGTGCGATCTGATTGACCATTTTGATCAGTTTTTGACTTTTTGATTCTGACATTATCGCTCTCTTAATTAACTCTCTGCTGCCCTGTGTATACCACATGGCGGCCGGTTCGGGTAAAGCCGACCAATGTTAAACCGCTCTGTTCAGCGAGTTCGATGGCCAAGGATGTTGGGGCCGAGACCGATGCCAACAGCGGAATATTAGCGCTGGCAGTCTTGGCAACCATTTCGTAGCTGGCTCTGCTGGTGACCAATGCAAAGCCGCCCTGCTTTTCTATATTCGCCTTGTTAGCGTTTTTAGCCAACGCACCGAGCAATTTATCCAGTGCATTGTGGCGGCCGACATCTTCCCGCACCAGTAACACTTCACCGTCTCGGCTGCAGTAGGCTGCACCGTGGACGGCGCCGGTTTGGCGCTGTAAATGCTGCTCTGCCCCCAGAGCACTAACCGCGCGCTGAATGGACTGATGACTGACGACCAGGTCGGCGCTGATCTTGGCTGGCGGCAAAATCGCCTGCTCCAAGGACTCGGCACCACACAGACCACAGCCGGTGCGACCCACCAGATTACGGCGTTTTTCTTTTAACCGGGCAAAGGGTTCGGCGGCGATGGTCAGGGCCAGTTCAATACCTTTTTCCGATTGTTCAATTTCACAATCGAGCAGTTGCTTAATGTTCTGCAAAATCCCCTCACTCAGGCTGAAGCCCAGCGCAAAGTCTTCGAGGTCCTCTGGCGTGGCCATCATCACGACATGAGAGATACCGTTGTAGACCATCGCGATTGCAGTCTCAGTGGCGACCTGGTCGTTGCCCTGCGTGATTTCTCCGGCGTTCCACACCCGGCGAGACACCGATGTTGAGCCGCCGGCAGCGCTCATTAGTGACGCGCTTCCTGCAACAGGTGCTGCTGTTGCTGATCAAAGGATTTTTGCCGCGCCTGCCAGTTAGAGGGGGCGGTTACCTTGCTGATCTGCACAGCGGTGACCTTGTACTCCGGGCAGTTAGTCGCCCAGTCACTGTTGTCGGTGGTAATCACATTGGCTCCGGAAACCGGATGGTGGAAAGTGGTGTAGACCACGCCAGGCTTCACCCGCTCTGTCACGTCGGCGCGCAACACGGTGTCACCGACACGGCTATTGATACCGACCCAATCACCGTGGTTGATGCCGCGTTCTTCGGCATCATGAGGATGAATTTCAAGCACATCTTCGGCGTGCCAGGTGCTGTTCTCAGTGCGTCGAGTCTGAGCGCCCACGTTGTATTGCGAGAGGATTCGTCCCGTGGTCAACAACAGTGGGAACTTGCGGTTGGCGCGCTCTTCAGTCGGCACATATTCAGTCATGGCAAAGAACCCTTTGCCGCGCACAAACTCGTCGATATGCATAATCGGCGTGCCCGTTGGGGTGTTGTCATTGCAGGGCCACTGAATACTGCCCTGCTCGTCCAACTTCGCATAGGAGACACCGTTAAAGGTTGGCGTCAGCCGTGCAATCTCATCCATTATCTCGGACGGATGCGTGTAGTCCATCTTGCAACCCAGCGCATTGGCAAGTGCCATGGTGCCTTCCCAGTCGGCTTTGCCGCTGAGCGGTGGCATGGCTTTGCGCACACGCGAGATGCGACGCTCGGCATTGGTAAACGTACCGTCCTTTTCGAGAAATGACGCACCCGGCAAAAACACATGGGCAAACTTGGCGGTTTCGTTAAGAAAAATATCCTGTACCACCAAACAGTCCAATGCACGCAACGCCGCTTCAACATGTTGCGTGTTGGGATCGGACTGGGCGATATCTTCGCCTTGACAATAGAGCCCTTTAAATTCGCCCTCGATCGCCGCATCAAACATATTCGGGATGCGCAGACCGGGCTCTGAGTCCAGCACAACGCCCCACTCACCTTCAAACAGCGCGCGAGTGGCACCATCCGAGATGTGTCGGTAGCCGGGCAATTCATGGGGAAAGGAACCCATATCACAGGAGCCCTGCACATTGTTTTGGCCGCGCATTGGGTTAACGCCGACACCTTCACGGCCAATATTGCCAGTCAGCATGGCGAGATTGGCGATACCCATCACCGCCGTCGAGCCCTGACTGTGTTCGGTTACACCGAGGCCGTAGAAAATCGCGCCATTGCCGCCGGTGGCATAAAGCCGCGCCGCAGCCCGCAGATCCGCCGCAGGAACACCACTGAATTGCTCGGTGTTTTCCGGCGAGTGGCGCTCGTCGGCAATAAAAGTTTTCCATTTTTCAAACTCAGCCACATCACAGCGATCGATAATGTAGTCGCGCGCTTCAAGGCCTTCATTAACAATCACATGCGCCAGTGCATTGAGCACGACCACATTGGTGCCCGGCCGCACCGGCAGGTGATAGTCGGCACGAATATGCGGCGAGCTGACCAGTTCGATCTTGCGCGGGTCGATCACAATTAACTTGGCGCCTTCGCGCAGACGGCGCTTGAGACGCGAACCAAAGACCGGGTGAGCTTCAGTGGGGTTGGCACCCATCACCACAACCACGTCGGCCTCGGCCACCGAGGCAAAGGTTTGGGTTCCGGCTGATTCTCCGAGGGTGGTCTTTAAACCAAAGCCGGTGGGCGAATGGCAGACTCGTGCACAGGTGTCGACATTGTTGTTGCCAAACCCGGCACGCACCATTTTTTGTACCAGATAGACTTCTTCGTTGGTGCAGCGCGAGGATGAGATGGCACCAATGCTGGTGCGGCCATACTGCGACTGGATCGCTTTAAAGCGCTGCGCGGTGTAGCTGACCGCTTCTTCCCATGAGACTTCACGCCAGGGATCATCGATGCTGTCACGTATCATTGGCACTGTAATGCGGTCTTTGTGGGTGGCATAACCAAAGGCAAAACGCCCCTTCACGCAGGCGTGCCCTTCATTGGCCTTGCCGTCTTTGTAAGGGGTCATGCGGACAACCTGATTGCCCTTCATTTCGGCTTTAAATGAACAGCCGACTCCACAATAGGCACAGGTGGTGGTCACTGAATGTTCCGGCTTACCCGCTTCAATGATGCTCTTTTCGGTCAGTGTGGCGGTTGGGCAGGCATTGACACAGGCGCCACAGGAAACACATTCGGAATCCATAAAGGCTTCGGCCTGACCGGCACTCACTTTGGATTCAAAGCCGCGACCTTCGATGGTTAGAGCAAAGGTACCCTGCACTTCTTCACAGGCGCGCACGCAGCGTGAGCAGACAATGCACTTGGATGGATCAAAGGTGAAATACGGATTGGATTCGTCTTTCTCGGCAACCAGGTGATTTTCGCCCTCAAAGCCGTAACGCACAGACCGCAGGCCCAGTTCGCCGGCAGTGTCCTGCAGTTCGCAGTCGCCATTGGTTGGACAGGTCAGGCAGTCAAGTGGATGGTCGGAGATATACAGCTCCATCACATTGCGCCGCAGCTTGGCAATTTCGTCAGACTGGGTGCGTACCTGCATACCGGCTTCAACCGTCGTGGTGCAGGAGGCCGGGAAACCACGGCGACCTTCGATTTCTACCAGACAGACGCGGCAGGAGCCAAAGGATTTGAGCTGGTCTGTGGCGCAGAGGCGCGGAACCTTTACACCGCTCTCGGCGGCGGCACGCATTACTGAAGTGCCTTGAGGCACGCTGACCTGCACACCGTCTATGCTCAGCGTGACCAGTTCAGTGCTGGTGCTGGCTGGCGTGCCGTAATCCGCTTGAGGTTCGTAGAATTCCAACATCTTAATGATCTCCTGAGCCGCTGAGGTCTTGCGAGGAAGTGCCAAAGTCCTGCCCGAAGTGAGTGAGTGCACTGCGTACCGGGAACGGTGTCATGCCGCCCATAGCACAGAGCGAGCCCATTTCCATGGTGTCACAGAGTTCGTGCAACAAAATTAAATTATCATCGCGATTTTCGCCGTCGACAATTCGGTCGATAACTTCCACACCGCGCACTGAACCGATCCGACAGGGTGTGCATTTACCGCAGGATTCTGCGACACAGAATTCCATCGCAAAACGCGCCTGGGCAGCCATATCCGCAGTATCATCAAACACCACTACACCGCCGTGGCCAATCATGGCTTTGATCGCGGCAAAGGCTTCGTAGTCCATTGGTGTGTCCCACTGCGATTCAGGCAAGAAAGCACCCAACGGACCACCCACTTGAATCGCGCGAATGGGGCGGTCACTGAAGGTGCCCTGACCATAGTCTTCGACGACTTGGCGAAGGGTGACGCCAAAGGCCAGTTCAATCAGACCACCGCGCTTAATATTTCCGGCCAATTGAATCGCCAGTGTGCCGCGCGAGCGACCCATACCAAAGTTCTGATACGCCGCTGCACCCTGAGCTAAAATAGTCGAAATCGCTGCCAAGGTAAGCACATTATTGACCACAGTGGGCTTGCCAAAAAGACCTTCGATAGCTGGCAGTGGTGGCTTGGCGCGAACCATGCCGCGCTTGCCTTCCAGACTTTCAAGTAGCGATGTTTCCTCACCGCAAATATAGGCTCCGGCACCAAGGCGAACTTCCAGATCGAAGCGCTTGCCGGAACCCTGAATATTGTCACCGAGGAAATTGGCCACAGTGGCTTTTTCAATGGCGGCATTTAATAGCTGGTGTGCCTTCGGGTATTCCGAGCGAAGATAGATATAACCCTGTGTGGCGCCCACGGCCAGTCCGGCGATGGTCATGCCCTCGATCAGCTGGTAGGGATCAGATTCCATCACCAAACGGTCAGCAAAGGTGCCCGAGTCACCCTCATCGGCATTGCACACAATGTATTTTTGCGCGGCATCACAGTCATGCACGGTCTGCCATTTAATTCCAGCGGGGAATGCTGCGCCGCCGCGACCACGTAGACCAGACTCTTTAACCTGATCGACAATCTGCTGGCCACTCAGAGCCAAGGCATTTTTCAGTCCTGTAAAGCCATCCAGCCGTCGATAGTTATCCAGGCACAGCGGATCACCTTCACCGGAACGGGCGTAGGTCAGGCGCTGCTGAGAGGCAAGATAGGGAATCGCCGCAATCTCACCCTGGTACAGCGGGTGAGCACTGGCATCATCACTCAGGGCGTCGAGAATCGAGGGAATATCCTCGGCACCGACGGGACCAAAACCAATCCGCCCCTGATCAGTTTCAACTTCTAACAGCGGTTCTAGCCAAAACAGACCACGCGAACCATTGCGTACCGGTTCGTTACCGGCGGCCTGCAGCGCAGCGGCAACCGCATCGGCGCCGAGTGCTAATGCGGTGGTGTCCTGAGGGATATAAAATGTCATTTTGACACCCCCAGCTGACTGATCAGTTGCTCAAAACGTTCAGGACTGACTCGCGCGTGAATATCGTCATCAATCCGAATTGAAGGTGAACAGGCGCAGTTGCCAAGGCAGTAAACCGGCTCAAGGGTGATATTCCCATCTGCGGTAGTCTCATGATAATCGACCCCCAACAGGGCTTTTGCATGAGCTTCCAGCTGTCGCGAACCCATCGACTGACAGGCTTCAGCGCGGCAGATCTGCACACTGTGCTTGCCCACTGGATGGGTTTTGAAATCATGGTAGAAGCTGATAACACCATGAACTTCGGCACGGGACAGATTTAAACCCTTGGCGATAACTGGCACAGCGCTATCGGGCACATAGCCCAGCTCGGCCTGAATCGCATGTAGCAGTGGCAGCATGGCGCCGGGCAGATCCTTGTACTGCTCGACTAATGTGCTGACTGCACCCTGTGTCTGATGAGAACTCAAACGTCCTACCCCCATATCTATTGTATGCTCGGCACTAAAAGGCTCGACTATGGGCGGCATGTTAGCACTTAACCCAGAGTGCCCCGCCGCACCTAAGCGACTCTTATTTATCTAATAAGCACCGCTACTCTGAGCGAGCTCTGCCGCACCCGATCAGCCCAGAGCGTGGGCGTGAAAAGCGATATGCTGGCCAATAAAGCTGGCGATAAAAAAGTAGCTGTGATCGTACCCCTCTCGCATGGCAATTTGCATTGGAAATTGAGCTGCCTGGGCTGTTTCAATCAATAGGTCGGTGCGCAGCTGCTCAGCAAGAAAATTATCCGCACTGCCCTGGTCAATCATTACCGGCAGTTGAGCGCAGCGCGCTTTGACCAGCTCGACAGCATCGTGCTGTTTCCACTGTTCGCGATCATCACCCAAATAGTGACTAAAAACTTTTTCACCCCAGGGACAGCTGGCCGGCGAACAGATCGGCGCAAAAGCCGAGACCGACTTGAAGCGCCCGGGGTTTTTAAAGGCAATCGTCAGTGCGCCATGGCCACCCATCGAGTGGCCCGATAGTGAAACTCGCGTGGCATCCACTGGAAACTCAGCATTTATCAAGGCCGGTAGCTCATCGACAATATAGCTATACATCTGATAGTGCGTAACCCAGGGCTGCTGAGTAGCATTGATATAAAAGCCTGCTGCCAGACCCATATCATAGGCACCTTCAGGATCGTCGGCGACGCCCTCGCCTCGGGGGCTGGTGTCGGGGCAGACAATAGCAATGCCGTGTTCGGCCGCATACTGCTGGGCGCCGGCCTTTTGCACGAAATTTTCGTCGGTGCAAGTCAAACCTGACAGCCAGTAGAGCACGGGCACCAACCCGGTCTCAGCTTGGGGTGGCAAATAGATTGAAAAGCTCATCTCGCAGTCGAGAACAGCTGAGCGGTGCTTGTAACGCAGCTGTTGGCCGCCGAAACTGCGATTAGCGGCAATCTGCTCGAGACTCTGACCCTTCATTTAAAATTCCACCACGGAGCGGATGCTCTCGCCGGCGTGCATCAGATCAAATGCCTTGTTGATATCCTCAAGCGGCATTTTATGTGTAATCAGATCATCGATATTAATTTTGCCATCCATATACCAGTCGACAATTCTCGGCACATCGGTGCGTCCACGGGCACCGCCAAACGCTGTACCACGCCACGAGCGGCCGGTAACCAGCTGGAAAGGTCGGGTGCTAATCTCTTTGCCGGCGCCGGCAACACCGACAATGCAGCTCTCGCCCCAACCTTTGTGACAGCATTCCAATGCCTGGCGCATCACATCGACATTGCCAATGCATTCAAAGCTGTAATCGACGCCACCGCCGGCCATCTGAATAATGTGGTCGACCACATTCTCCACGTCGCGCGGATTGATAAAGTCAGTCATACCAAATTGCTTGCCAAGCGCCGCTCTGGCCGGATTGAGATCGATGCCGATAATACGGGTGGCACCGACCATCTTGGCGCCCTGAATCACATTGAGACCAATACCGCCGAGACCGAAAACTGCCACCGTAGAGCCCGCTTCAACCTTCATGGTAAAGGCCACCGCGCCGATGCCGGTGGTCACACCGCAGCCGATATAACAAATCTTGTCGAAAGGTGCATCTTCCCGCACTTTGGCCAGAGAAATTTCCGGCAGCACGGTGTAGTTGGAGAATGTCGAGCACCCCATATAATGCAAAATCGGCTTGCCCTCAAACGAGAAACGGCTGGTGCCATCGGGCATCACGCCCTGCCCCTGGGTGGCGCGCACCGCCTGACAGAGGTTGGTTTTGGGATTAAGGCAGAAATCGCATTCGCGGCATTCAGCAGTATACAGCGGGATCACATGGTCACCGGGCTTGAGCGTTTTTACCCCCGGACCGACTTCAACGACAACGCCGGCCCCTTCATGCCCAAGGATAGCCGGAAAGGCGCCCTCAGGATCATCACCGGAGAGCGTAAAGGCATCGGTATGACAGACACCGGTAGCTTTGATTTCCACCAACACTTCTCCCGCACGGGGTCCGTCAAGATCGACTTCAACAATCTCCAATGGTTTGCCTGCACCAAATGCAACTGCTGCTCGTGTTTTCATTCGCTTACTCCAAAATTAAATCGTTAATACTCATTTGCGAATCATAGTAAGTGATTGCCTTATCGGGTGAAACCCATTATTTTGAATTGCGCGCTGGCAGATAATCTGCTGTCGGAATTGAAAAACTGCCCTCAAAAAAAATTAAAAAAGGCTTGTCACCATGCCAACCATTCGATGTATCTGCCTTAGTCTTGCGCTGCTGTCGCTGACAAGTCTCGCCAGCCAATTACCCGCAGCGAGCAGCACCAATGAGCTGGTGGTTTTCACGGCGAAAAAAATTATTACGATGGAGCCGGCCATGCCAGAGGCGACTGCCGTGGCGGTCTCGGAAGGTCGTATTGTCGCGGTCGGCAGCCTTGAGTCGCTGGCCAGTTGGCGCGATGCAAAGGGCGCGCGTATCGACAGGCGCTTTGCCGATAAAGTGATTATGCCCGGCTTTATTGATCCTCATGTACACCCTTCTTTGCCCGCCGTATTAACCCAGTTTCCTTTTATTGCCCCGGATCACTGGTCACTGCCAACCGGTGAGTTCCCTGCCGCAACCACACCGGCGGCCTATATTGATCACCTGCAACAGCTGGTCGCCCAACACCAAGATACAAGCGTGCCATTTATCACCTGGGGTTATCACCCTCTTTGGCACGGCGAGCTGTTCCGCCAGCAATTGAATGCGCTGTTCCCAGATAAACCGGTGATGCTCTGGCACCGCTCGTTCCATGAGATTATCGCCAACGACAGCGCGCTGAGGATGCTCGGCATGACACAGGAGGACGTTGCCGATCATCCTCTGGTTGACTGGGAAAAAGGCCATTTTTATGAAAACGGTCTATATCTTCTGATGCCGAAACTGGCTTTTCTGTTTGATCCGGCGCGCTTCGGCCAGGGTATGCAAAACTTTGTCAAAATGGTACATCAAGGCGGTGTTACCACCGCACTGGACATGGGGCTGGGCATCTTTGGCAACCCCGCTGCCGAGATCAATCTGATACGGCACACCATGGAAACCAGTCAGGCCCCGGCACGGGTGATTCTTACGCCGATTATTACTGACTTTATCACTCGCGGTCGCTCACCTGAGCAGGCCCTGGATGAGATTGATCAGTGGCGCTTACAAAATAGTCACCGAGTTATGATCGATCGACGTTTTAAATTAATGCTCGACGGTGCAATCTATAGCGGTCTGGCGCAGTTTGATTTCCCCGGCTATATCGATGGCCACGAAGGCGTCTGGATGGCGCCGCTCGCGACTACCGAAGAATGGGCTCAGACGTTTTGGAATGCGGACTACCAGTTGCATGCGCACACCAACGGCGACGCAGCGGTGGCGCGATTGATTTCGTTAATAAAGAGTTTGCAGAACAATAATCCAAAAACAGACCATCGTTTCTCACTGGAACACTTTGCTTACAGCACCGAAGATCAAAACCGTCAGCTGGCGGCCCTTGGCGCGGTGGTCTCAGCTAATCCCTACTACCATTTTATTCTCAGTGATATCTACAGTGACCAATGGCTCGGCGCCGACCGCGGCAACCAGATGGTTCGCCTGGGCTCACTGGAGCGTCTCGGTGTGCCCTTTGCTTTTCATTCCGATAGTCCGATGGCACCACTAGAGCCGCTAACCCTGGCCTCAGCAGCTGTTAATCGGGTGACAATTAATGGCAATCTAACGGGCGCCAATGAGCGTGTCAGTCTGGATGCGGGATTGCGTGCCATTACCATAAATGCAGCCTGGGTCATGGGCTGGGAAGATCAGATTGGCTCGATCCGCGCGGGTAAAAAAGCCGACTTTACGATTCTCGACAAGGACCCCTATCAGGTGGGAGCAGAGGGCTTAAAAGACATCAAAATCTGGGGTACCGTTTTTGAGGGGAGCCCTGCGCCCATCAGTCAAGCAGATTCACAAGACCAATAGGTCTCATTAATAGGTCATACAACCCGTATTGCGCTCTACCATGACCGCCTTGGATCGCTTATATTGGGATCGTCGCGCTGTCAGGCACGGCGCTAAAAGAAACACAAAATAATAACTAAGGGGTATCACGATGTCCGATATTATTCTCTATACACTTGCTCTCACGCTGTTTCAAATCTGGTTGCTGCCGATGGCCGTCAACCTGAAAAATAGTGCTTACCTGCTCTCTAATCGCGATGAACAGGTTGAAACCAGCGTTACTTACCAGCGGATCAAGCGTGCTGCAGCAAACCTGCAAGAGACACTGCCAATCTTTCTCACCCTGGCATTGCTCTCAATAATCATGAATGTCGATACCACTGCTGCTGCAACAGCCTGGCTAGCACTGCGGGTGATTCATCTGGCCTGCTATGCATTTGGCATTGCCTTGATCAGAAGCCTGAGCTGGGTCGGTTCGATTGTTGCGCTTGTCTATATGGCGTTACCGCTGCTGTGATGAGTAGATCACACCTGTTGATCCGTTAATCCATTTACTATCAATCTGCATCGGGCGCGAACAATCGCGTCCGCATCTATTGGGGAACATTATGTCTAACAAATCTTTTCTGCTTACCGGAAGCCTCTTGCTGGCTGCTTGTAGTCTCGCCGCTTGCAGTGGCTCAGATAAACCGGCCAATACGGCAGGGGCCAATTCCAGTCCTGTGTCTGCGATTCAGTCCGATACCTGTGACAATTACAACCCAGATGGCACAGCGCTGTTTGGTGACGTGCATGTGCACACCAGCTATTCCTTTGATGCCGCTGCCAACAGCCTTGGCACCACACCGACGGATGCCCACCGCTATGCGCGCGGTGAGGCGATCCCATTTTTTCCGGTCGATAAACAGGGCGTTCCTCTGGGCTCGGTGAAAATTGATCGTCCGCTGGATTTTCTCGCGGTGACCGATCACGGCGAATTTTTGGGTGAGCGTGCGCTCTGCCGTACCGAGGGCTCGCCAACCTATGAGACAACCTTTTGTAACAACTATCGCGCCAATGAACGTCAGGGCATGATGATGTTAGCCTCAGTAATCACCACTGAAACGCCCGAGCGTATTAAAGAGCTTTGCGGTGCGGATGGTAGCCTCTGCCGAGACTACGCCGAATCGCCCTGGCAGGATATTCAGCTGGCGGCGAACTCCGCCAATGCACCCTGTGAGTTCACCAGCTTTATCGCCTACGAATACACCGGCACACCCGGCACCTCCAACTATCACCGCAATGTGATCTTTAGAGATGGCAATGTCCCCTCAAAACCAGTCAGCTATATTGATGCGCCCATTGACAGCAAACTGTGGTCTGCACTCGATGCCGTCTGTGATATTGAAAACGGCTGCGACTATCTGACTATTCCGCACAATTCTAATCTGGCCAATGGTCGCATGGCACCCTATATGCAGCTTGAAGATACAACCGAAGCCAAGCGCGCTTATGCCACTGCTCGCCTTAAGCGTGAGCCGATTATGGAGATCTTCCAACACAAAGGTGGCTCAGAATGTATCAACGGTTTGAGCACAGTTTTGGGTGCGCCGGACGAGCTATGCAATATCGAATCAGTCAGACGCATGGGCGAAGACAAAACATTTGTTACCCGAGATATGAGTGGCACCGAGCTGGTTTTGGGTCAGTCCTCAAAAGTTACCGTGGAATGTGAGCCTGGTCAGAAAGGCAGTGATGGCATGCTCGGTGCTGGCTGTGTCCACGCGACAGATTTCCAGCGTTCCGGTCTGCTTGTCGGGCTGGTAGAGGAGCAGGCTATTGGCCTTAACCCCGTCAAACTCGGCACTATCGCCGCGACTGATACCCATTCAAGTACGCCTGGTGCGGTATTAGAATCAGCCTGGACGGGCGCAGTAACTGGTGAGTCAACACCGGCCGATCGCCTTAAGCCCGGCCTGCTGACCAGCGGTATCGATGGCAACCCCGGCGGGTTGGCGGGTGTATGGGCCAAAGAAAATACACGTGATGCCATCTTTGATGCAATGTTGCGCAAAGAAGTATTTGGCACCTCAGGACCACGCATCAGGCCGCGCCTGTTTGCCGGCTGGAATCTCAGTGAAGGTCTCTGCGATAGTCCCGATATGGTCAATCAAGCCTATCAGGCAGGTGTCCCTATGGGCAGTGACCTGCTGCCGACTAAAACTAATGGCAGCGCTCCGGCCCTACTCGCCTATGCTGCCAAGGATCCAGACGGCAAGCCATTGATTGCACTGCACCTGATCAAAGGCTGGGTTGATGCAGCGGGTAAAATGCACAATGAAGTGATTACAGTGGCTGAAGACCAAGCCGGTGCCGATAGTCTCTGTGTGGTGTATACCGATGATAAGTTTGATGCCAGCCAATCGGCCTATTACTACCTGCGCGCGGTGGAGCCGGAAACGGCCCGCTGGCACACCTATGACTGTGCCGCACTGGAAGAGTCAGAGCGTCCCGAGGTCTGCACTAATGGCTCCTATCCCGAAACAATTCGCGAGATGGCTTGGACCTCTCCAATCTGGTATCAGGGTCAGTAGCTCTCGTTGGCCGCCGCTGCAAGGCGCGCGGCCTCTTGGCGCAGCAAGAACTTTTGGACTTTGCCTGTGGATGTTTTAGCAACTGTGCCGATAACAAATTGTTTCGGCACTTTAAAGCTGGCCATATGTTGCTTACACCAGTCCTTTAGGTCATCTTCGGTTACGCTGTCAGGCGGCGCCAATTCAACAAAGGCACAGGGTGTTTCGCCCCACTTCTCATGCGGCATCGCTACCACCGCAGCCGCAACCACCTGCGGATGCTTGTAGAGCACATCTTCAATTTCAATCGATGAGATGTTTTCTCCGCCGGAAATAATAATATCCTTGGACCGGTCTTTAAGCTGAATATAACCGTCCGGATAGACCACGCCCAGATCTCCGGAGTGAAACCAACCACCTAGAAACGCCTCATCAGTTGCCGATTTATTTTTTAGATAGCCCTTCATAACCACATTACCGCGGAACATCACCTCACCCATGGTTTCGCCATCTCGAGGAACAGGCTGCATGGTCTCGGGGTCAAGCACGTCGAGTTCTTCCAGTGCATGATAGCGCACGCCCTGACGCGCCTTGAGCGTCGCCTGTTGTTCTGCTGGCAAGCTCTCCCACTGCGGATTCCAGTCATTGACCACTGCGGGTCCATAGACCTCAGTAAGACCATAGAGGTGGGTTACATTGAAGCCGGCTTCTCGCATCTCGACGAGCACTCGCTGGGGCGGCGGCGCCGCAGCGGTAAAAAACTCAATCTGTTGAGGCAATGCGCATTTGTATTCGGGCTCGGCATTGAGAATGGTCGACATAACCACTGGGGCACCACACAGGTGCGTAATATTGTGGCGCTGCAAAGCATCCCAGATAGCCTCTGCTCTGACCTCCCGCAGACAGACATGGGTGCCACTTACAGCTGACATGGTCCAGGGGAAACACCAGCCATTACAGTGGAACATGGGCAGGGTCCAGAGGTAGACTGCGTGTTTTTGGATCGACGCAGTAATCGCATTACCCTGAGCCAAGAGGCAGGCGCCGCGATGGTGATACACCACACCTTTGGGGTCACCAGTGGTGCCAGACGTATAATTGACACTGATGGCATCCCACTCATCACGCGGCATCAACCAGGCAAACTCGGGGTCTCCACTGTCGACTACTGCGTCGTAATCCTCTTGGCCGAGCCGGTCTCCGGATTGCAATGCAACAGGGTCTAAATAGTCGATAACCTGTGGTTTAACTGATGCCATCTCGAGCGCGGCGCCAATAATAGGTGAGAAGCCGGTGTCGGTTATCAGCAGCTTGCTCTCGGCATGATCTAGCTGAAAACCGATCACCGCTGCGTCCAATCGGGTGTTCATCGCATGCAACACTGCACCACACATGGGCACGGCATAGTGCACTTCGAGCATCGCTGGCGTATTAGCCAACATAACCGAGACAGTGTCACCGCGACCTATACCACGGGACTGCAGTGCCGAAGCGAGCTGTCGGCAGCGGCGATAGAAGTCAGCATAATTAATGTGCAGATCGCCATAGATGATGGCGCTGCGTTCCGGAAATACAGCAGCCGCGCGCTCGAGAAAAGTAAGCGGCGTAAGCGGTTGATAATTTGCTGTGTTCTGCTCGAGATCGCGATCGTAAATGCTAGACATAGCGTTAGCCGCCTCCAGGATTATAGAATTATTTGTCCTGCCAGTTGGGCGTTCGCTTTTCAACAAAGGCAGCAATACCCTCTTCTGCATCCTGCTTAAGCATATTGTCGACCATCACTTTTGACGCATAGTTATAGGCGTCTGCCAGTGACATCTCTGCCTGTAGATAAAAGGCACGCTTGCCCACCGCCAATGTCATGCTCGATTTGCTGGCAATCTTTTCTGCCAGAGCCATGGTCTCAGAGGTCAACTTGTCAGCGTCGACACTGCGATTAATCAAACCGATCTGCTCGGCTCTTGCAGCATCAATCATATCGCCAGTCAGGAGCAACTCCATCGCATGTTTGTTCGATACGTTGCGTGACAGTGCAACCATAGGGGTCGAACAAAACAGGCCGATATTGACACCGGGTGTAGCAAAACGGGCGCTGTCGGCTGCCACGGCCAAATCGCAACTAGCAACCAATTGGCAACCTGCGGCGGTGGCCACACCAGCTACTTCGGCGATGACCGGCTTGGGGTTATTCACAATCAGCTGCATCACCGAAGCACAGGTTGCGAATAGTGTTTCAAAATAAAACTGCCCCGCATCATCGGCGGTTCGCGCCGCACTGACCTCTTTGAGGTCATGACCGGCACAGAAAGCGGGGCCATTCGCCGCCAACACAATAACCCGCACGGCGGAGTCCAGCGCAGATTGAGAAAAGACATCTGCTAATTTCGCGAGCATGTTCTCGGAAAGTGCGTTGCGACGCTTTTGATCATTCAGAGTCAGGCGCAAAACACCATTGATCAACTCTACTGATAAAATATCGCTGTTATTGTTTTCCATAATTGTCTCTCCCGGGGGCTGATTGTGGTTATTAGCCTGCAATACCAGTCCAATAAGGCTTTTCTAATTCAATTTTTGGGCAGCGGTTCATCACTACTTTGATGCCCTCGGCCTCGGCCAACTCAGCAGCCTGATGATTAATAATTTCAAGCTGCATCCACACTACCTTGGCCTTGATAGCGATAGCCTCTTGTGTGACGCCAAATGCTGCCTCAGATGAGCGGAATATCTCCACCATATCAACAGGTTGGTCGAGAGCGCCATTCAGCGTCTCCAGATCCGCGTAACAGTCCTGCCCGAGAATTTGCTTGCCCACCTCTCGCGGATTGACCGGATAAACTCGATAACCCTGTTTTAGTAAGGCTTGCATACATGCATAACTGTCTCGCTCTGGTTTCGGACTTGCACCCACCAGAGCGATGGTCTTTACCTCGCTGAGTATCTGCTTGAGATACGCTTCGGGATAATTGTCATGCTCAATCGCTGTCATTGATCACTCGTCAGTTACTGTTATTGTTTTTATGCCGCCTTACTTGCCAAGTTTTTCTTGGGATCATAAAACGGCTTTTCAACTACCTTAACAGAGCGGCGGCCGAAAGGCGTGTCAATCTCCGCCTCAGTACCGATCGCACTGTGTTCTATCGCCATCATCACCAGAGCAATATTCTGCTTTAGTCGCGGCGAATAGATCGCCGAGGTTACTTTACCTACCTGCTCTCCACCTACCATAACTGGCCAGAACTCATTGTTGGCGCCGGTCAACGGTTCACCATCGATAACAATACCGACCTGTTTCCGGGTGATGCCCTGTTCAACAACCTTTTTCAAGGCCGCCTTACCAATAAAGTCCGCGTCCATTTCCAGGTCTACGAGTCGGTCCATGCCCAGTTCAAATGGATTGGTATAACAGTCCATGTCAGCGTGATAAGACAACATACCACCTTCAATACGACGAATCGCAGAGGTATGACCAGGCTGTAATCCGAAGGACTGCCCCGCAGCCATAATACGCTCCCAGAGCTCATCACCGCGGCTGCCATCGCGCAGATAAAGCTCATAGCCCAGTTCGCTCGACCAACCAGTACGCGAAATAATAAGCGGAATGCCATCAAGCTCAAATTCTTCAAGCCAGTAGTAACGCAGATCATTGATCCGATCACCAAAGAGGCTTTGCATAATATCGCCCGAGCGAGGTCCTTGCAGCTGGAGAGGTGAGACATCTGGCTCACAGATGCTGACATCCATACCGGAGTGAACAGCCAGGCCCTGAGCCCACAGTAAAATATCGCTGTCTGCGAGTGACAACCAAAAATGATTTTCTGCTAATCGCAATAGGATCGGGTCGTTGAGCACTCCACCTTCGGCATTAGTGATCAGCACATATTTACACTGGCCCACAGCGCACGTGGAGAGGTTTCTCGGCGTCAGCATTTGCACAAATGCAGCAGCATCGGGGCCCGTTATTTCGACTTGGCGCTCAACCGCAACATCACTCAACGTGGCGTGATTAATGAGGTTCCAAAAATTCTCTTCCGGATTGCCAAAATCACGCGGAATATACATATGGTTGTAGACCGAAAATCCCGCTGCGCCCCAGCGCACTGTGGCATCGAAATAAGGTGACTTACGAACCTGGGTACCAAAACCGAAAGCCTTTGAATTAGTGGATGACGTCATAGCAAAACACCTATTTAGTGAGAGTCCAATTTGATGGCAGTCTGTTCTCAACATGTTATCGATGCTTCCTGGTAGACGACAAAAAAGTACAGCCGGGCGACAAATAATCTATTCAACCAAGTCATAATCAGCACACTTACCAGCTGGTCCAGAGCCGATTTACAAGCGTAGACATAGCTATCCACACGATTCAGCACCCAGATCGCAAGAGGAACCGGCAATGCTTAAACAGAGATCATACTTTCGCGCCGCCCTGCTAGGGGTTTTGCTTTTGAGTGCACAGCAGTTAATCGCCAAGACTGAGCAATCATTTGACCCGGCACCACGCGATGAATCAGGTCGTTTTGATAATACCGCAGGCGAGCTTGAGCGCGGCTCTCGCGGAGTACAGCTAGCATTTTTTCTACGCCGCTTTGCGACTATTTTTCGAAGCGCCGATGGAGCGCCAGAAAGAATGGCTAACAATGGCAATTTGTTGCGTGAAAATAACACCACGCCCACCATCACCTGGATAGGCCATGCCACTCTTTTAGTGCAAATGGATGGGGTGAATTTTTTGACCGACCCAATCTGGTCCAACACACCCAGTCCGATCCCATTTATTGGCCCCAGCCGCTGGGTTGAACCTGGAGTTGAGTTGGCAGATCTGCCTGCGATTGATTTTGTAGTGATTTCACACAATCACTATGACCATCTCGACCTGCCGACATTACGCGAATTGGCTCAACTCAACACGGAAACTGAATTTTTTGTGCCAATGGGCAACGCGGATCTATTACAAAAAAACGGCATCAGTCGCGTAAGGGAAATGAATTGGGGTGATAGCATAAACGTAAAAGGGACAATGGTGCACTGTCTGCCCACCCAGCATTGGAGTAAGCGCAGCCTCAATGACACACGAAAGTCGCTGTGGTCATCCTGGGCTATCACAGGACCTCAGAAACGCTTTTATTTTGCCGGTGATACCGGCTATTTCGATGGTTTTAAAGATATAGGTGACAAATTCGGTCCTTTCGATCTTGCCGCAGTGCCAGTGGGCGCCTATGAACCTCGAGCCATGATGAAAGCGACGCATATGAATCCCGAGGAGGCGGTTCAGTCGGCCCTTGACGTGCGCGCCACCACTGCCGTGGCAATGCACTACGGAACCTTTGATCTGTCAGACGAGCCGCTTTCAGAGCCGCCGCTGCGCTTCAAGGCAGCGGCAGAAAAGACATCACTGGGGAGCTGGGTGTTGGCTATTGGAGAAACCCGATCGTTTTAACCCCCTGGCGCAAAATTGTTACCGTTAAGGTTTACGAAACTTCAACGTCCAACGATCAGTGTTCCCGGTAACGGTTTTGCGTCCAACCTCATAGCGTAACTCATCGTCTGCGCGATAATGCAGATCGCTGTAGTCGACCAATTCAAACCCGGCGGCCTGAATTTCTTTAATCGCCAGAACCGGATCAAACCGACGACGATTTTCGGGACTGTCCGCTTCCATGTGGCGGCGCGTGTGATCAACAACACCATAAACGCCACCCGGCTTTAATGCTTCATATGCAGCGCTGTTCATTGCGGCGCGCGCCGCTGTACCAAAGTTATGGTAATTTCTGAACGTCAGTACCATGTCCGCTTGCTCAACCCCAAGCCCAGTCATATCTAACAGATAGCGCCGTTGTTTTTGATCATAGGAACCCTTGGCATTTCTGGCGGTTATCTTGATATTGTTTTCAAAGCCGTCGCGACCAACAATGTTTTTTTCGACTCGGTCGGTCATGATTGCCACATAGAAATTTCCTTTATCTGCCAACACTGGTGCCAGCAGGCGCGTATACCAACCACCACCCGGAATAAGCTCTACAACGGTCATGCTTTCTTCAAGTCCAAAAAACGCCAGAGTTTCGACCGGCAGTCGATTGCGATCACGAACCCGATCTTGCTCTGGACGCGAATCGGCAGACATTGCTATTTTTAACTTATCAGCTACTGTCACATCATTCGCCGAAGCGCCATTAAACATAACGCTTAAGAAAATAAAAATTAGAAATTTTTGCACGAGCTAACTCCAATATTTGATTAGGTTGAGGGACGTTATCAGGTATTGGGTGGCACAACAATGGTGGGATGCGCCGATGCTGTAGCGGGCTGTAAAATGGCTACACCAACTGCGTGGGAAAATTCAGGTAACCGGCCATAAACTGACGGCGATAATTGGTGAAAATGAGGGTAACCAGACTGATCAAACCCTTTTGTTTCAACGGCGATAATTCGTTATATAATTCCATCCACGTCCAAACAGGGGGCTTTTGTCATACAAATGGGCCGCAATCAACAGTATATATACATGTCACTGCTAACCATGGGGATGACTGCTTGCGAGTCACTGGCCCCCATCGATGTGCCTATAGATAGCTGCAATTTGATCAATAGCAGCCCACAGTCTGGGGGGCTTGTTCCAGGAAATGTCGAGGAGTTTAATCAATGTGAATATCGATGCCCCAATGGTCAGATCAAGACTAGAACTCATTTTGGAGCCTGTCCGCTTTTCATGCACAGGTAATCCAGAATAAATCAACATTAACAAGTATTTCATAGTGAGAAACCTTATCCTGGATCATCATTGCCAGCCAAAACTCAAGGTGTTTTTATCATGTGGTGGAGCCTGTTCCTAATCGACCATGACGCATCAGAATTTGACAACGGTGCTTTGTCATATCAACCCGTAGTTTCTTATGAAAGTCGTCAGCAATGTGAAAATGGTCGTTTATCGTATATCGACAAGGGTGAATTTAATCTTCTACTGAAACAAGGCTGGGAATTACATTGCATCAAAACCGATGAAAAAGTCAGCGAGACACAACCAACCCGAGCGTCAGAATATTAGCGTTATGCTTTCTTTCTATTTTCATTAGTGGCTGTTCGAAAAATATTGTTCATCGTTCACGCGCAAGTTCAGTAACCGGAACACCGGCCTCATGCTGCTTCAAGATCGATATGATCTGGTGATCCGAAAATTTCGACTTCTTCATAGATAACTCCTCTGATTAATATCATAAAAGTCTCTACTTAAAACCGCGATTATTTTTCGGGGGGATTACATATTGGCACCCCTTTTTTTAACCCCTGATTTATCTCCAAAACTAATTGCTTCTTGGACCATTGAAATATACCCTTGGGGGGTATGAAAAATCCCTTATTATTAATTTGCTGCCTTCTACTGGTCTCAACTGCGCAGAGCAGGCCCATTTCCTATGTGGGTGGCCATACACTAATGGCCTATTCCAATGCTCAGGCAGATAAAATCTACTGGCACTACACACCGAATATTAAGTACTCCCTAGGCATTGATTACCAAGAAGATAAAATTACTGAGCAGTCTTTTGCCTCTGCAAGGTTCACCTATCTGCTGCACCGTAAAAATATAGCGACTTCCCAGCGCAACCTGTATCTCAAGTCTGGGGTGGGACTCAATGATAGCGACAATCATTTTTATGGTTTGGCCGGAGATTGGGAGACCAGACGACTGTTTGTCGGCTTCTCAGCTCAACAGCAGTCCGGCCAGGGCTACGATCTGTTTGAACAAACATTTAAGCTTGGTGTTGCGCCCTATCTGGGGGATTACGGTGACCTACATACCTGGTTGATGATAGAAACTAAGAAAAATGATTTTGACGATCGACGCACAACCTATCCTGTGCTGCGATTGTTTAAGGGAGGTGCATTAGTCGAGATCGGTTACCATAAAAAGACCGACTGGGATGTGCATCTGATGTATAGATTTTAACTATTACAAAAATAGGGATGACTATGAAAACTACACTTATTTTAGGCGCGACTCTGATATTTTTGGCATCGGCCAGCCAGGCTCAGCACCACCACAATATGCATGATATGCACTCCCACGAGGGTCATATGCACGAGCAAATGGTCGACGGTAAAGTTCTTGAGGTCGATGTGGAGCGATTCGATAATTTTGTGAGCGATATTCCCGGTGACAAAATTGCTGTGGTCAGCGTTCAGGGCATGGTGTGTGATTTCTGTGCGCGAGGCATAGAAAAAAGCTTCGGCAAGAACAACCAGATCAGCAAAATAGATGTGGATCTGGCATCCGGTAAAGTACTGCTAGGTTTTCAGTCAGATGCAGAAATAGATCAAGCTTATATAGAAAAGCAAATTTTGAACAACGGCCTAAATACTACAGCTATCCAAATTTTAGGAGACTGAGGTGCAGAACAAAGCCAGTAGCTTCTTCTCCCTCTTTGCCTCCACGTCGACATTGATTTGTTGCGCCCTGCCTGCCCTGTTTGTCAGCCTGGGGGCAGGAGCCAGCTTTGCGAGCCTTATAGGGGTATTCCCCTTTTTGATTGTGCTATCTCAGTACAAGGTCGCCATTAGCCTCTTTGCACTGGCGATGATTGTTCTGGCGGGCATAGTCAATTACCGCACAGCCCGCATGCCCTGCCCAGCAGACCCAGAGCTGGGTAGAGCCTGCTTAACGACCAGAAAAAGGTCACAAAAAATCTATAATATCTCTGTCGCCATATTTCTGTTTGCCAGCATATTTACCTACATAGTCCCCAACTTTATATAAGGACAAGTCATGCCACATTCCTGCCATAAAAAATTAATCCCTAATATCAATCGCATTTCTGGGCAGATTAATGGTGTTGGCAAAATGATTGATAGTGGCCAGTACTGTATTGATATATTGAATCAACTTAAGGCGGCTAAATCTGCCATCGCCACGGTAGAGGCAAAGATATTAGAAAAACATATTGAGGAATGCGTGCGAGACTCAATACAGAGCCAAGACCAGATGGATGACAAAATCGCAGAGTTAGTAAAAATACTCAAGCGCAATTAAGTGACAGTAAGGTCTAAGGCTGAGATAGCCTAATCGACTGAGCTGGGCAAAAACGCGGGTCCTGCAACCCTCGAATATTCGTCTGAAAAACCAATACATTGCCGGCATCTGGTTCGGCCTGCCGCGCCGCTTCACAGAGCCCCTGATAGGCACTGGTTATAAATAACTGATTTAGTTGCGGTCCACCAAAGGCAACACAGGTTGGCTGACTCACCGGTAGAGGCAGAATAAAATCCACCTCCCCCTCCGGACTGTAGCGCACCACTTGGCTAGCCCCCCACTGAGCACTCCACAGATAACCCTGTTCATCAATAGTCGCCCCATCGGGGAAACAGCCTTTTTTGGTGCGCACCAGTAACCGCTGATTCGAGATGACGCCGGTGGCTGGCTCAAAGTCATAGCGGTAAATACATCGAGAAGGAGTGTCTGTGTGGTATAGCGTTTTGGCATCTGGACTCCAGCACAGGCCATTTGAAATTGACAGCCCCGCGATCTGACTGGAAACCCGCAGCTGATGGTCAAGACAATAAAGGGCGCCTAGGTGCTGCTCGCCTGAAACCACCCTCTAAAGTATCCCCACGGATACTGTAACAATCACAAGTAACAAAACACTCCCCCCGCCCCCTGCAAAGGGTTAGGCTACCTTCGTAGTTCTTTCATGGTATGCTTAGATGGCTAGTCTAGGGCTAAATATAGTTTCACTATGAGGACGTTACATGGATAGGCCTAACATTTTAAGAAGATCAATAATGCTAGCGGCGCACATCTGGCGACGCGTAATGAACGTGAAGTTTAACCCGTTGAAGCATATTCCAGATAACACGCTTCAGTCCTATTTCATGCTTGTATTGTTTACAATTTGGAGCATAACGTTTGGTTTTATAGCTACTTATTACATTGGCTGGCTAGGGTATAGCACCATAACAAGTGTCGTCGTCCACCTGACCATCTTAATTCCTATTATGATTACTAATGCAGTTTTCATAGATGCGGAGCGCACGGGTGCACAGTGGTTAGTAGAGTGGCAGTCAGAGCAAAGCAGATACAAGCTGTTTACCAACAGACTTAAAGCGAAAAATTTGGTCCGATGGAAGGTAGATTCGGAAGGGTAGATACTTCAAAGGTTTTGCGGTGCAATTCCACCATTAGCAATCAGGCTTTTAACATTAGCTTTTAGAGTATCTGTGCAGATACAGTAACAATCACAAGACCTCAGCAGCCTCCCCCGCCCCCCTGTGGAATAGCCCCCTGCCTGACCCATCACAGGTGACGGCTCAATTAGCGGAATTAGGGAAATTAGAAGACAATTTTGCTACAAAGTTTTGCTACAAAGCGGCCACAAAAAAGCCCCAGCAACAGGACAGTTACTGGGGCTTTAATACTTGGCGGAGAAAGAGGGATTCGAACCCTCGATACGCTATTAACGTATACGCCCTTAGCAGGGGCGCGCCTTCAGCCACTCGGCCATTTCTCCAAAACTTTTATCCCGTTACTCTACTTGTGATACCTATTCACCATCTCAAGTCGCGCCCGGGTCGCGCGTTGACTCGCAACACCCGTGTTGCTCGGTCCTTCGGACCGCCTGCGGCGTCTAAAACACGCCGTGTTTTGCCAGCCACTCGGCCATTTCTCCAAAAATTGTGTCCCATTACTCTAATTGTGATGTGTATTTTTCATCTCAAGTTAGGCCCAGGACAAGTGCTGCTTTCAAAACAAATATGCCGCCCTTAAAACAGCGGCGGCATAATAGCACATTGAGTCAGAAATCAAAGACTGTTATCGGCAGAATCTTCGCTGGCAGGCGATTCAGAACCGCCTTTTTCCATTTGGATTCTCTGGTAGATCTCTTCCCGGTGGACAGCTACTTCTTTCGGTGCATTTACACCTAAGCGCACCTGATTACCTCTAACTCCCAGTACTGTTACGGTGACGTCGTCGCCAATAACCAAAGTCTCGCCGACTCGTCGAGTAAGTATTAACATATAAAGCTCCTACACTGCTTTTCACCATTCATTGGTGAGCTATAATTCCTTAATCCGCCATACTCACTGTTATGTAGTTAGTGGTCACGGCCAATCCCCCTTTTGATCGCTGCCTGATTGTTTTCAACTCCCCCAAGCAGCGATGAAAGTTATCAGTTTTTACGTGATAAGTCCAAGATCAGACTCTCGGTTGCCCTATTGTTCTAAGCCAAACGCGGAATGAAGCGACCGAACGGCCAGTTCCAGGTACCGCTCCTCTATTACAACCGTTATTTTGATCTCTGAAGTCGTAATTAGCTGAATATTAATGCCTTCTGCCGCGAGGGCCTCAAACATTTTTGCCGCAACCCCAGCGTGAGATCGCATTCCTACACCGACAATGGATATTTTGACAATACGGTTATCGGAAGTCACTTCGAGGGCGCCGAGATCTGATGCAATCTGTTCGAGCAGTTCTGACGCCTGTTTCAGGTCATTTCGGTGCACTGTAAACGTTATGGTCGCTGAGTTATCTTTGGCGACATTTTGTACGATCACATCAATTTCAATATTAGCTTCACTGATAGCGCCCAAGACCTTGTAAGCAACACCGGGCTGATCCGGAATGCCGCGTATGGTGAGTTTGGCTTCATCACGGTTAAAAGCGATGCCTGACACTACTGGTTCTTCCATCTGGTCGTTATCCTCAAGTGAAATCAACGTGCCTGGGCCATCTTCGAAGCTGGACATAACACGCAGTGGTACATTGTATTTACCTGCAAATTCGACCGAGCGGATCTGCAGTATCTTTGAGCCCTGGCTGGCCATTTCGAGCATTTCTTCGAAGGTAATCTTATCAAGCCTACGGGCTTCAGCAACCACTCGAGGATCGGTGGTATACACCCCATCGACATCGGTGTAGATCTGGCACTCATCCGCTTTAAGTGCCGCAGCCAGCGCAACGGCGGTGGTGTCCGATCCGCCCCGCCCGAGCGTCGTGATATTACCCTCATCATCAATGCCCTGGAATCCGGCAACCACGACAACGCGACCTGCATCGAGATCACCGTGAATCCGGTGACCATCGATTTCCTTGATTCGGGCTTTACCATGGGCATTGTCGGTCAGGATGCGCACCTGCCCGCCAGTGTAAGATCGCGCGGAGACACCTTCGGCTTCGAGGGCCATACAGAGAAGCGCAATAGTGACCTGCTCTCCAGTGGAGACCAGCACATCCATTTCGCGCAGATTGGGCTGCTCATGGATCTCTTTTGCCAATTCGATCAGACGGTTGGTTTCACCGCTCATGGCAGAGACGGCGACGACGATTTTATCGCCAGCCCTATGCTTGGCAGCGACTTTTTCAGCAACGGCTTTTATCCGGCTAACACTGCCGACTGAAGTTCCGCCATATTTTTGAACAATTAAACTCATTCTTTCTCTATTTAGTCAGATATACGGGGGCGCAGATTAAACAGCAATCGCGCTTAAATGTTAACCGCTAAAGCGGTATTGGTGACTTAAGATGCATCCACTACCCAGTCATAGACGGACTCGAGAGCTGCGGCCAGATTTTCTGTGCTGCCCGCTGCGCCCTGCGCCATATCAGCGCGGCCACCACCTTTGCCACCGACCTGGGCGGTAACAAACTGGAGCAAATCGCCGGCTTTAAACCGGTCGGTTAGATTCTGCGTCACACCTGCAACCAAGGCGGCTTTGTCACCATCTACCGCAGCGAGCATAAACACACCCTGCTCAAGTTTCGAGCGAACCTGATCGGCAACGCCTCGAAGACTTTTTGCATCGGCACCTTCCACCACGGTGGAGAGCACACGAATACCACCAATCTCTCGCAACCCCGACATCAGATCAGTGCCCGAGGCATTGGCCAGTTTGCTTTTTAACGCGTCAATTTCTTTCTGCAGGCGACGGTTATCATCAACCAGTCCGGCTACTTTTTCGGCGACGCCGTGGCCCGATGCACGCACCAGATTGGCAACAGTGTTAACGGTATCCTGGAGCTCATCGCAGAGGGCGATTGCAGCGTCACCGGTTACCGCTTCAATGCGCCTTACCCCGGCTGAGACACTCGACTCACCACTGATTCGCAGCAGACCAATATCACCTGTGCGCGCGACATGGGTGCCGCCACAGAGTTCGACAGAGAAATCACCACCCATGCTGAGTACACGCACTTCACTGCCATATTTTTCGCCAAACAGTGCCATGGCGCCTTTTTCAATGGCCTCATCCATGCTCATCACATCGGTGTGAACTTGGGTGTTGCGCAATAGCTGATGATTGACGATATGTTCGATCTGGCGAATTTGTTCAGCGCTGACCGCTTCACCGTGGGAAAAGTCAAAGCGCAGGCGCTGACTATCCACTAGCGAGCCTTTTTGATTGACATGTTCACCCAAAACCCGCTGCAAGGCCGCATGTAACAAATGTGTCGCCGAGTGATTGCGTGCGGTTGCACTGCGGACAGAGGCATCGACCTTAGCGGTGACCGAATCGCGCGCATTTATTTCTCCAGACAGGACTTTGCCGATATGCAGATGATGGTCACCCGCCTTGCGACAGTCGCTAATTTCTATCTTGGCAGAACCGGTCTCAAGATAACCACAGTCACCAACCTGCCCACCGGACTCAGCATAAAATGGTGTGCGCTTTAAAATGATGGCAACCTCTGCATCAACGCCTGCGACAGAGACTTCTTCGCCACCACTGTACAGCGCGACTATTTGGCTGCTCTCTTCAAGCCGTTCGTAGCCGACAAATTCGGTGCTGCCTTCGACCCGAATTGTGTCACTGTAATCCAACCCGAATTGGCTCGCCGAGCGAGCGCGCTTGCGCTGCGCCTCCATGCACTGCTCATATCCCTGCATATCCATACGGTATCCGCGCTCGCGGGCGATATCGTTAGTCAGATCGGTCGGGAAGCCATAGGTATCATAGAGCTGAAAAATAAGTTCTCCGGGCAACTGATCACCGGACAGCGTTTGCAATGCCGTTTCAAGCACGCCCATGCCATTGTCGAGGGTGCGAGCAAATTGCTCTTCTTCCTTTCTAATCGTGTCGGTAATTTGCTGATGCATACTAATCAGCTCTGGATAGGCTTCGCCCATCACGTTCGCCAATGATTCGACCAGCTTGTGAAAAAAGCTTCCCTTGGCACCAAGGTTGTACCCATGCCGCAATGCACGACGAATAATGCGCCTGAGCAGGAAGCCACGCCCCTCGTTGGAAGGCGTGACACCGTCCACAACCAAGAAGGCGCATGAGCGGATATGGTCGGCAACAACCTTCAGGGAGTTTTCACTCAAATCCGTGACACCAATTATTTTGGCCGCGTCTTTGATCAGGTGCTGAAACAGATCAATATCGTAGTTGTTGTGCACGCCTTGCATCACTGCAGCAACGCGTTCAAGTCCCATTCCGGTATCGATCGATGGTTTGGGCAATGGCGTCATCTTGCCGCTGGCGTCGCGTTCAAACTGCATAAACACCAGATTCCAGATTTCAATATAGCGATCCAGGTCGTCATCCGGGCTGCCTGGAGGACCACCGGCAATGTCTTCCCCATGATCCCAAAAAATTTCGGTGCTGGGCCCGCAGGGACCGGTGTCGCCCATCTGCCAAAAATTGTCTTCATCGAGGCGCGACAGACGATTGGGATCCACACCGATTTCGTTGATCCAGATATCAGCCGCTTCGTCATCACTGATATGCACCGTTACCCAGAGTCGCTCTTTCGGCAACTTGAGGACTTCGGTGAGAAACTCCCACGCAAAACCAATCGCTTCACGCTTGAAATAGTCACCAAAACTGAAGTTGCCAAGCATTTCAAAAAAGGTGTGATGTCTCGCGGTGTACCCAACATTTTCCAGGTCATTATGCTTGCCACCGGCACGCACGCAGCGTTGCGATGACACCGCTCGGTTATAGTCACGCTTTTCGGCTCCGAGAAAGACATCCTTAAACTGTACCATTCCGGCATTGGTGAACAGTAACGTAGGGTCATTGCCGGGCACCAGACTGCTGCTCGGCACAATATTGTGCTGCTTGCTGGCAAAGTAGTTTAAAAATGCGTCACGAATGTCGGCGCTTTTCATCATTATTGGGTTCCAGTTATTGCTGAGGCCAAAAGCCACGGAGCTTACATAGTAGATTCAGAAAATATTGTCTTGTCGCTTGGGTCGGCGAGCACATGCAGGTGCAGATGAAAGACCGTCTGTCCCGCACCTGCGCCATTGTTTACCACGAGGCGGAACGCTTCATCGACACCTGCCTGTCTGGCAACTTCGCCTGCCACCCACATCAGGTGCCCAAGAACACTGCGATCAGCCTGGCTTGCATCGGCCAATCGCGGGATAGGCTGACGAGGGATAACCAGCATATGCACCGGCGCCTGAGGAGCAATATCGTTGATAACGATGCACTGATCATCCTCATAGAGAATCTCTGCTGGAATCTCCCGATTAATAATACGCGTAAACAGCGTCGGTGTTGTGTAAACCATCAGTGGTCTCCGAGCAAGCTCTGATTAATTATTTTCCCGAGTCGCGGAGTTTTTCATCGGCATGCAGCTGGCGTGCCTCAGACTCGAGCATGACTGGTATCCCTTCCCGAATAGGGTAAGCGAGACCACTGGCACGACAGACCAGTTCTTGATTGGCTTTGTCATATTCCAGCGGCGCTTTACTGACTGGGCAAACCAATATACTAAGAAGCTTTTTATCCACAATATTTGTCCATTTAAAAACCGCAATAGTGTACGCAAAATCATGACTCACCGCCATTGCCGGATAGCAATAATACGGTCAGATCAGACAAGATACATTGGTGGCGACGGTTACAGAATGCGCTGAGAACCTATAAACAGAAAAGATTAACGGCTATCAGAGGGAAAAGCCTGTAAAACCAATGCTGGATCTATGCGCACGTTACGCCAGTTCATGCGCCAGTCAAGATGCGGACCCGTGGCACGCCCAGTGGCGCCGACTTTAGCAATCGCATCACCGCGCTGCACAACCGATCCCTCGCTGACGAGTATGTCACTGAGATGTAAAAAGCTCGAGGTCAATCCATGGCCATGATCGATAATTAGGGTGCCACCGGAATAGAACAGATCAGGGTGCGCCAGACGCACCAATCCGGAGGCCGGCGCATTGACAATCGTGCCTGTTGCTGCGGCGTAGTCGAGTCCATAGTGAGGGCTTTTCGGCACACCGTTATAGACTCTCTGACTGCCGTAGACGCCGGTTATTGGGCCTTCGAGTGGCTTGATAAACCCGTAGAGGAAGTCCGTCTTGGCTGTGACTGAACGTCTGGCCTCTCGCACCACGGCCGAATCCGAGCGGATGCGTTGCAACTGTTCTGGCGGAGGTTCTACAGTGCGCTGTGGCACCCCTTCGACACGCTGGATGTTATAGCTGCGTTGAGTGATTTTGTATTCCACGCTTGTGGATGTTCCATCCCTATCAATAACGGTGAAGCGCGAAACGGCTGGCGCGTCGCGATCTAAACCAATTAGGAACTGCCCGTCGGCGGTGGTCTTAATATTGTCATCCAGATAACGGACGGTTTGCCCCGGTGAAACCTTACCAAGTAGCAGGCCGCCCTGTTGCCAACTGCCCCGCCATTCAATAACGGCTCGATTTCTCTCTGATTTGGCTGGCTCTGTTTTGGTTATCTCTGATGTAGCAGCAACTGAGACAACAAAAGCTGATAGCAATAGCGTTGCCATCGAGCTTATGCTGCCCAGGCATGACCTATAAAATGTGTTGGCTTGCATCCCTTGTCTCCAGGTAAATAGTCCTGAATCAGGGTACATTTACCGACTAATTTACTAATCCAGGTTTTGATCTCGCGGAAGCTCTTCTATCTCGATATAGGGCTCGAGACTCTCAACCCGACAACTTTATCCGGTGCCCATTACTGTAAAACGATCAAAACCAGAACACAGTCTGCTGCCAACGGTTCGATGCATAAAACCCGTATTCTTGATTCCCGGACAGTTGCGTTGCAAACGTAAAACAATCTGTTTTTTACCGCGCATCGACAACAATGCAGTTTGGTCGTCGACGAATCTTATCCGCTTGATCCGGCGTAACATTACACAACCATTACGAATTTTCCAATCGCTGACGCCAATGCTGTCCTCGATCCCTTTGGCCTGGTCAGCTAGAGACTGGGGTTGAACGGCATTTTGGTCGCTGCTGGACATTTCTGCTGAGAGACTGGTGGCACTAAAAAACGCAACAGCTGCAACAGACAATAGGTACTTTGCGATATTCATCTAGACCTCCCTGGTAAGATGATGAGAACCTGCCAAACAAAAAACCTTACCGGCTAGGCTGTCTAATTGACTGGGGAATAAAGCCCGAATCGATTGACGGATTGTCTGCTAAGGCACTAAAGTCCCCGGATTGATAAAACAAATCTACTCAAATATAAATATGGCTCAAAATAATCGCTTTATCCCACCTTTTTTCTTAAAAAACTCGCATATCCAAAGCGTTCTAAATAGTGTTGGTCCACGAAAGATTCGCGCCAACCGACTGGCAAAGCGTTTAAACAGTGAGATTTTAATCCTAGAGGCACGAGATGGAACGCGATTACTGGGTAAATATGATCGCAGCCAAACCCCCAACAAAAGTGTCATTGTGCTACTCCACGGCTGGGAGGGGTCAAGCGAATCTGCTTATCAAGTGACTACGGCCAACTACCTTCTGAAGCAGGGGTTTGATGTATTAAGGCTCAACTTGCGCGACCATGGTGACAGCCATCACCTCAATCGCGAGCTATTTAACTCAACCATGACCGATGAAGTCGCCGGCGCCCTGGAGTGTTTTTTTGATCTCCACCACCACGACAAACGCTTTCTAGCCGGATTCTCTCTTGGCGGCAACTTTACACTACGGATTGCCTGCGATCACGGCCAGGCACTCGCGCTAACCGCGGCGGCAGCAATTTGCCCGCCAGTAGATCCCACTAATGCCATGCAGGCGCTGGATGATACGTGGTTTGTTTACCATCGTTATTTCTTTCACCGCTGGTCCCGATCGCTGCGCAAGAAACTAATTCACTTTCCCGAGCACGGCTACGGTACGTTTCTAGACACTGCTCGAACACTGGCGGATATGAACCAGTTTTTTATCAGCAACCACACGCCGTTTGATGATGAAGAGAGCTATTTCAGGTCTTACTCACTGACCGGCGACCGTCTTGCGGCGCTAGAGATTCCTGCTTGTTTGATCTCATCAGAGGATGACCCGATTATCCCAGTTGAAGATTTGAAGAAAATCAATCGCCCGCAGCAGCTAAGCTTCGACACTCAACAATTTGGTGGGCACTGCGGCTTCATTAAAAATGTCTCTGCACACAGCTGGGTCGAAAACCGTCTTTCGGAATGGTTTAGCGGGTACCTGTAGCAATCAGTCGCACACTAATCGTAGTGGTCGTCTTCCATAACATCTTCAGCTAAGGCGAATTTGATCTGATCATAGTTAAAGCCGCGGTATTGCAGAAATCGCATGCGCTTGGCTTTTTCACGCTGGTCAGCAGCTTTGCGCTGACCGAATTTGCGCTGTGCCACCTCGCGGGCAAGATGTTTCCAATCCACATCGGCTTCGTCAAGAGTTCGCGTAATCAGTTCTTCGGCAATACCTTTTTGGCGGATATCCTGGCGGATACGCATCAAGCCATGACCTCTATATAGCCTGGAACGCACAAACGCTTCGGCAAAGCGCGTATCGGATTGCAGGCCCTCCTCGGCTAGGCGCTCGAGCACATCATTAATAGCAGCGTGCTGATCAAAGCGCTTATTGAGCTTTTCCGCGAGCTCCGCTCGCGAAAACTCGCGACCGGTCAACAGGTCCATGGCCGTATTACGGATCTTTGCGGGCGTGGTATCTGCAGGAGCTTCTAACATATCAATTTGCCGATTTGTGTCCTCTCTGAACTCAGTATACAAAAAGCGCCTAATGGCGCTTTTTGATTTATTACAGGCAATTTATTCTTCCCACCGCGTGGGCTCAGCTTACTCCTCCGCGACGTCATCAACTGATGATTCAGCAACCGGTGCCTTAGTACCCATTTCTTTCTCCCGAATAAATGCTTCAATTTCATTGGCGATCTGCGGGTTTTCAGTCAAATAGACACCCACATTAGCCTTGCCCTGTCCGATCTTGTTGCCCTTGTAGGCATACCAGGCACCGGACTTGTCGATCAGTCCGTGTTTGACGCCAAGATCCACCAACTCTCCATTGCGATTGATACCACGGCCGTAGAGGATCTGGAATTCAGTCTGCTTGAAGGGTGGCGCCACTTTGTTTTTAACCACTTTGACGCGGGTTTCGTTGCCGATGATTTCATCGCCATCTTTCACCGCGCCGATGCGGCGGATATCCAGTCGCACAGAGGCGTAAAATTTGAGTGCATTACCACCGGTAGTGGTTTCGGGGTTACCAAACATCACGCCAATTTTCATACGAATCTGGTTGATAAAGATCACCAGACAGTTGGCATTCTTGATATTACCAGTCAGCTTACGCAGCGCCTGCGACATCAGTCGGGCTTGCAGCCCTACATGGTGATCACCCATCTCGCCCTCAATTTCAGCGCGCGGCGTCAAGGCAGCCACCGAGTCAACAATCAGGACATCACAGGCACCAGAGCGAACCAGCATATCGGTAACTTCGAGCGCCTGCTCGCCGGTATCTGGTTGCGAGACAATCAGATCGTCAACATTGACGCCAAGCTTCGCCGCGTATTCTGGATCCAGCGCGTGCTCCGCATCGATAAACGCACAGGTGCCACCGGCTTTTTGTGCCTCGGCAACAACCTGCAGGGTCAGGGTCGTTTTACCCGATGATTCGGGGCCATAGATTTCAACGATGCGTCCCTTGGGCAGGCCGCCAATACCGAGCGCAATATCAAGGCCCAAGGAGCCTGTAGAAATAGCGGGGATTGCCTGGCGGGTGCCGTCGCCCATTCGCATTACTGTTCCTTTGCCAAACTGGCGTTCAATCTGACCCAGAGCGGCTTCTAATGCTTTTGACTTATTGGCATCCATAATTGTGACCTCAAAATAAATATAGTTTTGGAGTAGTTGCGCGGAATTGGATCCATCATCAACTGTATGGTTATACAGTATTACATCCAGTAACCTGATGCAACAGTTGTTGCAGAGAAATTTTGATGGCCTGCTCACGAACCGCTGCACGATCACCAGAAAGCTGATATTTCTTAGTAATGACTCCATTCGGCCCGAACCATGCAAACCAGACCGTACCCACCGGCTTGTCGTCACTGCCCCCATCGGGGCCGGCAATGCCGCTGATCGCCACGGCGTAATCGGCAGCCGCCACGCGCGCCGCGCCCTCAGCCATCTGCCTGACCACCGCTTCCGAAACCGCTCCCCAGCGTTCAAGCAGTTGCTTATCTACCCCCAACAAACTGTGCTTGGCACTGTTGGCGTAGGTTACAAAGCCACAGGAAAACCAGCGTGAACTGCCTGCAACAGCGGTTATCGCATGGGCAACGCCGCCACCGGTACAGGACTCGGCGGTGGTCACCATGGCGCTGCACTGCTCAAGGGCCTCGCCAAGCTGCGCCGCCAGATCAAAGGCGGAAGACATTAGAGAATTAGAAGTGGACGTTGGTTGGCTCATGGGCGGAGTGTATCGCTGTTTGAACTGCCCTGATAGCTGTTTTAGCAGTCCTACATTCAGACCTGAAGACTGCATCCCGGGAACAGCGATTATCAGCTTTGCCTTTAGAGAGAACCGTTAGCAACACTATCGTTTGGCAACGCAGCCCGATCAAATTGCTGTAACTGATCAATATAAAATGCCAGTAAAGGTTTGACAGCGCCGAACACAGAGCGCATGTAAGAGCCGCCAAATAGCGGCGTGCTGCTACTGCCACAAGCGGTTTTGCGTTACCATTGAGGCCATCGGCAAACGCCGCTTCACGCGGCAATAAACAAAACACAGGCAAAATGGACGGCGGTTAAATCAGGACCCTTATGGAATCTTCTTCAACACAGCACACACCCATGATGCAGCAGTTCCTGCGTATCAAAGCGGAGCACCCCAATGATATTCTCTTCTACCGGATGGGCGACTTCTATGAGCTGTTTTTTGACGACGCTAAACGCGCCAGCCAAATACTCGACATTACCCTGACCGCACGTGGCAAAGCCAACGGCAACCCCATTCCCATGTGCGGGGTGCCCTACCACTCTGCGGAGAGCTACCTCGGCAAATTAGTGAAACAGGGATATTCGGTTGCTATCTGTGAACAGGTGGGCGACCCGGAAACCAGCAAAGGCCCAGTCGAGCGCCAAGTAGTGCGTGTTCTGACACCGGGGACTATAAGTGATGAAGCGCTTCTGGATGCCAATCGCGACAACCTTTTGGTTGCCATTGCTGGCAGTGATCTGCGTATCGGATTGGCCTCGCTGGATATGAGCAGCGGGCGCTTTCAGTTGCTTGAACTGGCCAGTGAAGAAGAACTGCTCAGCGAGCTGCAGCGACTTAATCCGGTAGAAATATTACTTGCCGATACATTCCAAGACTATGATTTTTTCAACCTGCGACAAGGCGTCAAGCGCCGTCCAGATTGGGAGTTTGATCTCGACAGTGCTCTGCGACTGCTGTGCAAACAGTTTGGCACCAAAGATTTGAGCGGCTTTGGCTGCGACCATCTGTCAGTTGCAATCAGTGCGGCCGGCTGTCTACTGCAATATGCCCGCGATACCCAGCGCGGCGCCCTACCCCACATTCGCAGTATTGCCGCGGAAAATCGCGACGAGGCCGTTGCCCTTGACGCCTCCAGCCGACGTAACCTAGAGCTTGATATCAATCTTAGCGGCGGCCAGGAAAACACCCTGTTTGATGTACTCGATACCAGTGCGACCAGCATGGCCAGCCGCTTGCTGCGACGCTGGCTGAATCGTCCACTGCAAAACCTGACTATCTTGCAGGCACGTCAACAGTCCATCGCCGCGCTGCATAACAATTATCTCTACGAAACCCTGCATGAGTATCTAAAGCAGGTTGGCGATATGGAGCGGATTCTCACCCGTGTGGCATTGCGTTCTGCCAGACCACGAGACCTGACTCGTCTGCATGAATCTCTGGCAGTGCTGCCGCAGCTGGCAAGTGGACTGGCAAATATACCCGCGGACCATTTAAGCGAGCTTGCCCGACTAGCCGAGCCCATGCCAGAACTGGTCGAACTACTCGACAGTGCGATCAAGGAAAATCCACCGGTAGTGATTCGCGAGGGCGGCGTGATTGCCGACGGCTACGATAGCGAACTCGACGAGTTGCGCGCACTGAACACCAATGCCGGAAAGTTCTTGCTGGAAATGGAAGAACGCGAAAAAGCGCGCACAGGCATCGCCACTTTGAAAGTCGGCTATAACCGTGTGCACGGCTATTACATTGAGATTTCTCGTGGTCAAAGTGACAACGCACCGGTGGACTATATTCGCCGCCAAACGCTAAAAAATGCCGAACGTTTTATTACCCCAGAGCTAAAAGAGTTTGAAGATAAAGCACTGAGCGCCAAAAGCCGTTCTCTTGCGCGAGAGAAATACCTCTACGACGAACTCCTCGAGAAACTTAACCAAAGTCTGGCTCAACTGCAGAGCTGCTCGGCAGCAGTTGCCGAAGTGGATGTTTTGACGACACTGGCTGAACGTGCTCACAGCCTTAATTTTTGCCAGCCGCTCCTCACCTCCGAGCCCGGCATCTCCATTCAGGCCGGTCGTCATCCTGTGGTCGAAAAAGTCTCCAGCGAACCCTTTGTAGCCAATGATCTGGAGATGCATCACGACCGCAAAATGCTGATTATTACCGGCCCCAATATGGGCGGTAAATCGACTTATATGCGTCAGGCTGCGCTGATTGTCCTGCTCGCTCAGATCGGCAGTTTTGTTCCCGCCAGCTCGGCAACCATCGGTGTGGTCGACCGCATATTTACCCGCATTGGCTCCTCCGACGACCTCGCCGGTGGACGCTCAACCTTTATGGTTGAGATGACCGAAACTGCCAATATTTTGCACAATGCCAGCGCGCGCAGTCTGGTCTTGATGGATGAAGTAGGTCGCGGTACCAGCACCTTTGACGGACTGTCACTGGCCTGGGCTTGTGCCTTCTACCTGGCCGACAAAGTCCAGGCGTTTACCCTCTTCGCCACTCACTATTTCGAGCTCACCTCGCTGCCAGAGAAAATTGCGACCGCCAGTAATATCCACCTTGGCGCCACTGAGTACAACGAGAGTATTGTCTTTCTGCACAGCATTCAGGAAGGCCCAGCAAACAAAAGTTATGGAATTCAGGTGGCCAAACTGGCCGGCATACCCGACCAGGTGATCAGTCTCGCACGTCAGGAGCTTGCTCTACTGGAATCCGGCAGTCATGCAGTGATCACTCCGGAGCCATCGCACTCGACCGGTTCCGCCCCGCACCAGAGTGAACTGTTTTTACCACCCATTAACCTGCAGCTGCAAGAACGACTGGAACGGCTAAAACCCGATGAACTCTCACCCAGAGACGCGCTCGACCTGCTCTACGAACTGAAAAAAATGCTCTAGCTTCAGAGCCAAAAAGTTAATCACAAAAAAGCGCCAGCGGGCATTCACAGCGAGCTGGTAGCTGTTATAATGCCGGCCAAATTAGGACTTCGAACACTGACACGAGAACAAACCAATGACCTTTATCGTCGGCGACAACTGCATTAAGTGCAAATACACAGACTGTGTAGAAGTATGTCCTGTAGACTGTTTTTATGAAGGCCCAAATTTCCTGGTGATTCACCCGGATGAATGTATCGACTGCGCTCTCTGTGAACCAGAATGCCCGGCCAATGCTATTTACGCCGAAGATGAGATCCCCGCAGGTCAGGAAGTGTTTCTCGAGCTCAATGCCGAACTTGCCGATGTGTGGCCGAATATCACTGAACAGAAAGACCCCGCCCCCGATGCAGCAGAGTGGGACGGCGTGGAAAACAAACTCCAGTATCTGGAGCGGTAACACCCAGGCCAGCTTGTGGCCTAACATTATTATGTCAAACCGCGTTATTACGCACCCGTAGCTCAGCTGGATAGAGTAGGTGGCTTCGAACCACTTGGTCGGGGGTTCGAATCCCTCCGGGTGCACCAATTAAGATTGCAGAATCCAGTAATTTCAAGGGTTCTAGCCGAATAAGCCTTTAGAAATGTACACACAAATGTACACACACTAGAGGTTTTTTACGTTATGATGCAGTTCGCTATCGGCACATACACCATATCAATGAAATATCTGTTCAAAAGAAGCAACAGAAATACCTACTACTATAGAAGGCGTGTTCCTGCCGATCTAGCAGACCAGTATCCCAAGCCGTTTATTGAAATCTCGCTCAAGCAAAATGATAAGAGTGTTGCTGCTGCACTCTACCAAGAAAAACATCGACTTGTCGAAGAGCAATTCAAACGACTGCGCCAAGGACTGCCCAAAAATAATGTACTGTCTAACTATCAGGCTGCTGTTGCGCTGCTGGCTAAGCACGACCTTACAGAAGCCGATGCAAAAGCATCAACGCAAGGAGCAGAGGAAGCCAAGCAAGCCTTTTATGAGGACGTCGACGACACTATTAGAGATAGATTATCTGAGCAAGACTACGCCGCCTATCGTCACAACGAAGCGCCCTTCCCCCATCATCTCCTCGATGACACCCAGCGCAGTGCATTGGCTATCGCACAAGGTGAGTTTAGGCTTAAAGCATCAGCGTATCCGGCTGAGTACCTACGAATTAAAGGGAGGATTAATAATCGTAGAAACGTTAACGAAGCCAACAACGTGATGAACACCTTTATAGCACAGTGTGGCGACAGAGCCCCTGCGGACTATTCCCGTTCAGACATTAACAACTTCATTACCGCTAGTTTGAAGACCAAAAAATCAGCCACGGTGCAACGTCAGTTAAAATCGATAGCCGCAATGTTTAACTTCGTGTCGCTACAGCTCGACATCACGGTAGATAAACAGCATTGCTTTGAAAAGTTCTTTATACCCGGCCTCGGTGATGATTTAGAAACGCGTGCGGATTTCACAGATGAGCAGATACGGTTAATTCGTGATATGCCGCCCTCTAACACGCTCGAAATAGATTGTATGATCCACCTAATGCTCGACACGGGTCTGCGCGTCAAAGAGTGCTGCGGTTTGTTGGTGAAGGATGTTGATTTGAAGGCTGAAACACCGCACTTGGTACTGTATAAAAACAACATTCGCGGCCTAAAAAATAAGAACAGTCGGCGACTAGTTCCTTTGGTCGGGGCATCTCTAACAGCTCTACAGAAACTTACTGAAGCAGAGTTAAGCACCTACCTATTTCCCCGATATGTCATTGAGACCGAGAACGAGGTGAAAAATGGTAGCGCCTCTGGAGCATGCAATAAACGATTAGAAACCCTACTCGGCGAGCTCTGCCCAACGTCCCACTGCTTCAGACACACCATGCAAACAAGGCTCCCCAATGAGATCAGCGGTTGGGCCAAAGATGTTAGCGACAAATATGGCTCGCCCTCAGACCTGAAACTTAAAGCCAAATACTTGTCAGCCACCTTGTGAAATTACGGCTCTACTGCTATCTCTCAGTCAGAGATTGTGCAGACTCTTTATCAGGACTCACTGAAGATTCACGAGCATCTTGTTGATATAGAGTATGGCTCTCAGGGCAACGTAGTCAGCATCAACAGGCGAAGCTAGACTGAGCTTAAAACGGCAAGAGTGAGAGCCTGAACAGGTACTATATACCCCTATATGACGCCCACTACGCCTCCCCAGCCAACCCTGCTCCACAGCACCCCGCAGCACGCACTAGACTGCCCTGAGAAGCCTGATATTGTTGGGTTTATGGTGTTTGGTGGGTATGCTTAGGATGCCTCTGAGAGGCTCTGTGATGCTCTCTAAGCGGGGTTGTAGCTGACCTTTTTTAGTGGCTTTAAAATTAATCCTAATCCCGCTTGGCACACTTTTTAATTACGTGCTTCAATAAGCAGATGACAGCATCAGCAACAAACACTCACTACATAAAATACCACCATATCTCCGACGATCCTGCCCTGATAGAGAAGGCTGCTTTGCTGGCTAATCTGTATAAACTATCTAAGCGGCAACAGCGCAAAAGCAACCGTGACTTCGAAGCTGCATTCAACGCAATCCTGACTAGCGCAGACATCTTCCAAGCCTATGCTGGATGGTCGCTATATATACCTACTAACAACAATCTGTTTAGTGGAACCCTTAAGCGCAACAGCACCTATACAACAGAACTTCTTGATGCTCTCAAATGGTTAATCTCGCAGGGCTATCTAGAGCAGGTCTCTGGCGTGACTAGACCTAGAAAGAAGAACAGTAAGAAACGACAGTGGCTACCTAAAGCCTATAAACTAACTGCCAGATGGTTGTCAGAAATATCAGACAAGTCACTGTCAGACCCACGACTGATACGCAGGAATCCTTTAGCAGGTTATTGGGAGTGCAGGAAGAAGATTGATGGTGCGAAAGTAGCTGTAAAGCCTAGTGACAGACAGCTAAAACTTAACCAGACAATGCTCTCTAAAACTGACGAGGTACTTCAAAGCTACGACAAGTTCATGGTAAATGTTGTTACCAGCATTGGCACTACCGCTATCATGCCTGCGCAGCTTTCTATGATGAGAATATTTAGCAAGGGCTCTCTTAATCAAGGCGGTAGGTTGTACTCGGCAGTACAGAACTATAAAGCAGAGACAAGGAAGTATCTCTACTTCGATAAAGAACCAACGCTAGAGATAGACTATAGCTCCTTCCATCCACACCTGCTCTACCACCAAGACGGTCTGCAGTTTAATGGCGATGATCCTTACGTGATTAAAGGCTTTGATCGTGGCCACGTTAAAGTAGCTTTTAACATTATGCTGAACAGGAAAGGAACAAAAAACAACAAGTCTGCTGCTAACACAATCAGTGACGAGCTAGGCATTGATGCTGAAGAGGCAGAAGCGCTTGAGAAAGCCATATTAGAGCTACACAGCCCTATAGCTCAGCACTTCAATTCAGGCATAGGTTTAAAGCTGCAACGCTTAGACAGCGACATAGCCATGTCTGTTATAGATTATTTCGTTAATGTGCTTAAACGCCCTATTGTTAGCATCCATGACAGCTTCATTGTGTCCGTTAGAGATACAGAGTCTTTAATATTGCTAATGGCTGACTGTTACACAATGTATGTTGATGACATGATTGTGATGCGTGGTATTAAAGGCACAGCGCAAGAGTTCTCTAACGCGTTAATGGACGCTATAGACCTCTGCTTTAAACAACAAACAGACAATATGAATAATAATTATTGGAATGCTTTAATCTTTAAAGAAGGCGTTAAAGACTTTAAAGGCGTCGATGTTGAAGAAGACGTTAGTGAGGCAGAGGCGTTATAGGCTGTGCTAACGCTATAGCTTTATAGTTAACTGCACAGCCAACTTCCCTATTGTAAGACGATTAAGGAATAGCTGTTCAGCAGCAATATTAGGACTGGGCTAAGGACGTTATGCTAGAGACTTGGCAGGCTCATTTGGATGGTGTGAGCACTAAGGTTAAGGTGGATTTTCCTTGATTTTATGTAACCACTAGAAAAGTATACGGGCCATAAGTCCATGACTTGCTAAGATCCAACCTTATACGTACTGTCTAGGCTTTTATCTTCTTTGCAAGTCTCTTCCCAGTGAGGACAGTCTTTTCCAATTCTGTGGATTAAGGCGCATAAAAAAGGGAGCAAAAGCCCCCTTTTTTATTGAAGAAATATCTATTTTAACAATTAAAGATCCCAAGCCACACCAGCTGATGCCGTAGTTTCCCCGCCACTAGACCCAACAGAAAACTTGAAGTTGTATTTCGTAGCTCTGTAAGAAAGACCTGCAGCCACTGCAGACTCGCCGTCAAAATATCCAGTGCCTACAGCAAAGCCCCAGCCATCCCCAGGAGCCATTGGCATTGCATTTGTAGCTAACGAAGCGGCAACGCCTGATCGTAATATATCTAAACCTTCTGTTAGATGGGCGATACCAGCAGTATTCAGAGCAATGTCCGCTTTATTAGTGGCTATGCCCGTGGTGTTAACTGCAATGTCCGCTTTATTAGTGGCTATGCCCGTGGTGTTAACTGCAATGTCCGCTTTATTAGTGGCTATGCCCGGGGTGTTAACTGCAATGTCCGC